>Ga0209087_1000001_pt1 | contig 363713 bp, 411 predicted proteins | sample S_130805_EF_Meta_FD_187321 | JGI IMG/M metagenome (GOLD analysis project Ga0209087, IMG submission 187321) | Freshwater microbial communities from Lake Simoncouche, Canada to study carbon cycling - S_130805_EF_MetaG (SPAdes) (version 2) | ecosystem: Environmental > Aquatic > Freshwater > Lake ... | reverse complement strand
GGATCTACTGGAGCAACAGGTGCAACAGGTACGATTGGTAGTACTGGAGCAACTGGGGCAACAGGTGCAACTGGTACAATAGGAAGTACAGGTGCTACCGGAGCAACAGGTGCAACTGGTACGATTGGATCTACTGGAGCAACAGGTGCAACAGGTACGATTGGTAGTACTGGAGCAACTGGGGCAATAGGGGCAACTGGTCCAGTAGCTGGTAGTAATACACAAATTATATTTAATAATAGCGGATCAGCTGGTGCTAGTGCTAATCTAGTATGGGATGGTAGCAATGTAGGAATTGGCACAAGTTCTCCAAGCACATATGGAAAGTTATCTGTAGTATCAGCTACAGCCGGCGCTGCAAAAATATCTATACAAGATATATCAGTTGGTGCTGCTGCTCCATTATTGCAATTTGGTGTCAATGACACTGGCGGTTTTAACTCAACAGATGCTGCAAGAATATGGACAACTGCTGCAACTTCTTCTAATGCACGATTGAATTTCTCAGCATACACTGGCGCAGTGCCAACTACTGCTCAAATGGTATTGGTTGGCGGTAACGTAGGGATTGGGACTACTTCACCGGCATACAAGCTAGATGTAAACGGGGACGTAAACGTACCATCTAACTCTAGTTATTTCTTAGGCGCAAACGCTGATAGGTATCTTAAATATCGTTCTGGAAATAATGATATTTTGTTATCTGCTTTGGCTGGGTTGTTTTATCAACAGAGCATCGGAAGTTTATATCACGCTTGGTTTATTAGTAATACTGAACGTGTGCGTATCGACTCCACTGGCAGCCTTTTGGTAGGTACTACATCAAGCACTTTTAGTGGTCAACCAATTAACGGGGTTGGAGTTGCAGGAACCGGTGGTGCATTATTGGCATTAAACAATTTAAATAATACTAATCAAACTTGGCAGCAATGGATATATGACTCTGGGTTAGGTGCTGCTGGTACATTTTCAATTGGACAGATAATCAACGGAAGTACAGGTGGAGTAGCAGGTGGTCCGTTTACACCAATATTGAATATGGCTGTTCCTTCTGCTGCTTCAAATAGTCCTAAAGTTTTTATCGATGCCGGTGGCAATGTAGGAATTGGAACAAGTTCACCATCTTCATACTTATCAGGGCAAGGATTTGCTGTTTATCGTGCAACAGGTGATACTCAAGTTGCTATATCAACTGGCGCGTCTGCAAGCGCATCGTCACTAAGACTATATAACTCAACATCACCGCAAGCAGAAATTGCTGCAGGTGGTTCAACATACAGTGCGTGGGGAGGTGCCAATAGCGTAAACGTATTAGCTTTACAAAATAATGGACCAATTACATTCAATACAACCGCAGCTAGCACCACTTCTGAACGTGTAAGGATTAATACATTTGGCATAGGTCTTGGTGGTGCTGTGCCAACATCTGGCATGGGTATTAAATTCCCTGCTACTCAATCTGCATCAACTGATGTTAACACGCTAGATGATTATGAAGAAGGTACTTGGACACCGAATGTGGATAGTAATAATGGCGCAGGAACATTTACCGTTAAAAGTGGCACTTATGTAAAAATTGGAAAACAAGTAACTATTTGGTTTAAGTGTGATGGTGGAAGTTCTCTTGCTGCCGGTACAACGCAGTATGTTTCTGGTTTGCCATTTAACGTAGGTACTTACAGTGAAGTATCAATTGTCGGTAATATGGGAACAAATGGACCCGCAACAAGAATTCAAAGTTTAATGACACTTACTGGAAATCGTTCCGTGTTGTATGTCTATATTGGTGGTTCTCAAGAAACAACCACCATAACATACGCTTCAGGATCTGCTACGTACTGGGTAGATTAAAATTAACTAATAAGGAAAATGCAATGGCAATAACAAAAGAAACTGTAGTAGATCAAATAACTGTTACTGAGAACGGCACTATACTTTATCGTGAGGCAACTCGCATCATAGAAGATGGTAATACATTAGCACAAACTTATCACCGCACAAGTTTAACACCGGGCCAAGTCCTTACTAATCAACCTGCTAAAGTTGCAGCTATTTGCAATGTAACATGGACACCTGAAGTTATTACAGCATATCAGGCTACATTGAACATAAATAATTCTCAATAAATACATAACTAAATGACAATATTAAAGACTTATAACACCGGCACTAGCCAATGGGAACCTGTAGCCCTTGGTAGTCAAGGTACTACCGGCGCAACTGGTGCTACCGGTTTAGGTGCTACAGGTGCAACTGGCTATATTGGAACAACTGGTGCAACGGGTGCTACAGGTGCAACTGGCTACTTAGGTACTACAGGCGCTACTGGAGCAACAGGGTTAGGGTATTTTGGATTAACATCTACAAGTAGTCAAACTATTGCATCAAGTGGAACATTTACATTAACTACTAACTTATTAGCATCTGCTAGTGCATTTACTGTTGGACAACGTGTAAGAGTATTTAATACTGCAACTCCTGCTAATTTTATCGAAGGTACTATTGCTACATTTGGTGGCGTAATAATGACTGTTACTATATCTAATAGTGGTGGTTCTGGTACATTTACTGCGTGGACAATAGTTGATGCGGGAGCGCAGGGTACAACAGGCGCTACGGGTACTATAGGCAGTACAGGTGCTACTGGTGCAACTGGAACAATTGGTAGTACGGGAGCAACAGGTGCTACCGGAGCAACAGGTACGATTGGATCTACAGGCGCTACTGGAGCAACGGGTGCTACAGGTACGATTGGTAGTACAGGTGCAACTGGGGCAACGGGTGCTACTGGTACAATAGGTAGTACCGGGGCAACGGGTGCTACAGGTTTAACAGGTACAACAGGTGCTACTGGTCCCGGTGCAACAGGTGCAACTGGATTTTCTGGTGCAACCGGAGCAGCAGGTGCTACTGGATCAGGTGGAACTACTGGTGGCTTATCTTCAACTGTTTTTACTTCTAACGGCACATTCACTATACCTGCAGGTGTCACTAAAGTCAAAATGACCATTGTGGGCGGTGGCGGCAATGGTAGTGCTTGTAATGGTACTACTGGCGGCGGCAATGGTGGGGGAGGGGGTGGTGCAGCTATTAAATGGCTTAGTGGATTAACGCCCGGCAATACATTAGCGGTAACAGTTGGAGGTGCCGGTGGCACATCTAGCGTTGCTTCAGGTACTCAGTCTATTACAACTGTCAGTGCCACCGGCAGTGGCGGTATTGGTTCCAATGGTGATATGAATATAAAAGGGCAAGGTGGCACTCTTGGAAGTATTAACCAAGGTGGTACCGGTAATATTAGAGGTGGAGCAGGTGGCAGTTCAATTTTTGGTGGAGGTGCTAGTACTGCTGGTAGTGGAGACAATGCTAGATCAATCGCCGGCGGCGCTTATGGCGGCGGCGGAAGCGGCGGACCTTTTGATACTGCTTGCGGCGGTTCTGGCGCTCAAGGCGGTGGTGCCGGCGCATCTGGTGTTGTATTATTTGAATATTAAAGGAATAGAATAATGAAATATGCATTGATTTGCCCCAATGAACCTATATTAGATGGTTATCGTGTTGCACAAGTTGAAGAAGTTGTATTTCCGGTAGGTGATCCTACCTACTGGACAGAATGTACAGATGATGTAATCGCAGACTATTGGTATTTTAAAGATGGTACAATAAAAAAACGTACTGACATTACACAAATAATATTACCAAATAACGGCTTACAGAGTTTCTAATGATCAACATTGGCCCAACACATCTGTTTAATTACAATGGAACATCATTCAATGTTTACCATGCCAACAAAGGAGAAGGATTACCAAGACATGAGCATACATTTTCTCATGCTACTGTATGCAACGCAGGAAGTTGTATTTTGCGTAAAGAAGGTCGTGAAAAAGTTATAGATAAACATACACAACCAATTGACCTTGCAGCAAATGAATGGCATGAGATTGAAGCATTAGAAGATAATACAGTTTTTGTTAACATTTTTGTAAATGAATAACAATAAATATATAAAACAAAGAAATAATTAAATGTCAGTACTAAAATATTATAACACTACCACTAGTCAATGGGAACCAGCAGCACTTGGTGATCAAGGTGCTACGGGCGCTACTGGCTATCAAGGAAGTACAGGTGCTACTGGTTTAGGTGCTACGGGCGCTACTGGCAATAACGGAACAAATGGTAGTACTGGCGCAACAGGTGCTACTGGTACGGCAGGTACAAATGGTAGTACAGGGGCAACAGGTGCTACAGGTACGATTGGTAGTACAGGTGCAACTGGAGCGACGGGCGCTACTGGTACAATAGGTAGTACAGGTGCAACTGGCGCGACTGGCGTAGTAGGCACTACAGGTGCAACTGGTGCCACAGGATATATTGGAAGTACAGGTGCAACTGGCGCGACTGGCGTAGTAGGCACTACAGGTGCTACTGGTGCTACAGGCACAATAGGTAGTACAGGCGCAACGGGTGCAACTGGAGCAACAGGTACGATTGGATCTACTGGTGCTACTGGAGCTACAGGTACAATAGGTAGTACTGGCGCAACTGGCGCTACAGGCACAATAGGTAGTACAGGTGCAACTGGAGCAACTGGTGCTACAGGCACAATAGGTAGTACAGGCGCAACTGGGGCAACAGGTACAATCGGATCGACAGGCGCAACGGGTGCTACTGGTCCAGTAGCTGGTAGTAATACACAAATCATATTTAATGATGCAAGTGCTGCAAATGGCAATGCTAATCTAACATTTAATAAAACAACTAGTGTATTGACTGTTACCGGTAATATAAGTGCTGGCAACGTAAGCGCAACAAATTACACAGGTACTACTAGTAACATTACTGGTCAATATATTACAACATTGGCTACAGGTACTGCTCCTTTCGTAGTAACAAGTACTACACAAGTAGCTAACTTGAATGTAGCAACATCAGGTACAGCCGGAACTGTAACAACAGCAGCACAACCAAATATTACTAGCACAGGTTCATTATCAAGTGTAACGGTTACTGGTAATTCGTTATTTAGTACCACTAGTGGTAACGTGAGTATTGGAACATCTAGTGTTGAAAGTAAAGCAACTATTAGTTATGGAACGTTAACTACCATAAACACTGCAAATATAAAAACTATATCAGCATTAACATTAACAGCAGAACAACCAGGAACAACGGGTAGTAATTATGGTGTTGCATTGACATTTAGACCAATTTCAGGTAGAGGAGCAGTTGGTTCTATCGTTGGATTTAATGACGGCACCAATCAAGAAGGTAGTGTTAATTTAGGATTTTATAGTGGAAGCGGGGCTTATCCTTCAACCGTATCAGAGCGTATGCGTATACAAGGTGATGGCAATGTGGGTATTGGTACTAGTACGCCAAGTAGACTACTTGAAGTATATTCAGCAAGCGCAACCTATGCAAGAATTAACTCAGCAACAACAGCACAATCCGCATTGCAAGTCAGTACTGGTGGTGGTAACTTTTTTATAGGTATAGATACTTCAACAGGTGGCGCATTTGCAGCAGGCGCAAATGGAAGAGTATTATATTCTGACGGCGCATACCCAATGGTGTTTTCTACCAATAGTTCAGAAAAAATGCGTATTCAATCAGATGGTAATGTAGGTATTGCTAATACAGCCCCAACCAATACACTAAGTGTTACAGGTACAGCATATGTTAGTGGCAATATCAGTGCTGGTAATGTAAGTGCAACAACATTTACCGGTGCATTATCCGGTGCAGCAACTACTGCAGGTACTGTAACAACAGCAGCACAACCAAATATCACTAGCACAGGAACATTAACTAGTTTAAGTGTTACTGGTAATTTAAGTGTTGGTAACTTAAGTATCACTGGTATAGCTAACAACCCAACAGTTACTAACTATACAGAAACATTACAAGCAGTAGGTACTGTTGGTGCTACATCAACATTATCATTAACAGCCGGTACTGTTCTTACAGCTACATTAACTGCAAGTACTCCATGTACATTTACTATGCCAACTGCTACAGCAGGAAAATCATTTATACTTAAGTTGACACAAGCAGCAACAGGTATGACTACAGCTACGTTCACTAGTGTTAAATGGCCAAATGGTCTTGCACCTACTATAACTTCAACAGCATCAGCAGTTGACATATTAACTTTCGTAGCTGATGGTAGTAACTGGTATGGTTCTTATGCTCAGGCTTATGCATAATGTTTGCAAGTAAGAATTTCAGCTTAACTGCACCCTCTAATAATCCATTAGGGGTGTATACTATTTCCAATTCATTGAGATTTCGCAGTAGCGCAAGTGCATATCTAAATCGTACACCTACTGTAGCGGGGAATAGAAGAACCTTTACGATCAGCATGTGGATAAAAAGGGGATTACTTGATTCAAGTGAATTTACGATTGTTAGTGCTGGCAACCGTGATCCTAGTTTTCAGAATATGTTTTGGTTAAATTGGTCACCCACTGGTCAATTACGTTTTTACGGTGATGCTATGACTGTGCTAACAACAGCAGTTTTTCGTGATCCCTCAGCTTGGTATCATTTTGTTGTAGCAGTAGATACAACTCAAGCTACTGCTAGCGACAGAATTAAAATGTATGTCAACGGTTCGCAAATCACATCATTTGCAACTGCTAACTACCCAGGACAAAATTTTGATTTTAATTGGAACAATACAACGTTTCACGAGATTAATAGATGGTCTTATAATCAAGCAACATACGGAGATCAATATTTTACAGAGATGTATAACATTGACGGGCAACAATTAACTCCATCTTCATTTGGGGCATACAATCAGTATGGGGTATGGCAACCAAAGAAATACACAGGTACATACGGTACAAACGGATTCTATTTAAAATTCAATAGCTATGCTACTGCCGCAGCGTTAGGCACTGACTCTAGCGGTAATGGCAACACTTGGACGGTAAACAACATCAGCGTGACCGCTGGAGCCACCTACGATTCCATGACGGATGTGCCAACGCTGACAAGCGCGACAGTGGCGAACTACGCTACGTTGAATCCGTTGGCAAAATATTCTGGGGTTACAGCAAGTAACGGAAACTTAACAGCGGTAAGTTCAACTTCAAATCAGGGAATTGCATCCACAATGTATTCTGCCTCTGGAAAGTGGTATGCAGAATTCACTTGTAACTCTGCGGGGTTAGAAGATGCCATTGGAATTTTGCAGAGTACATTTGATTTTAATGTAAGTGGTTTTTACCAAGCCACTCAATTGATTGTTATTAGGACTAGCAGTTCTGTTTTTTACAGTTCTTCGGCAAACATTGGAGCGCCTACTTGGACAACGGGTGATGTTGTTCAAGTAAAACTAGATTTAGACAACCAAACTGTTGGCTGGGCGGTAAATGGCGGTTCTTATACAACAATCAACATAACAAGTTATGACAGCCATGTGGCTGGTCAACTTTGGACTTTTGGTGTTAAAAATGGTTCGTCAAACAATAATGGAAATTTCAATTACTCAGCCAACTTCGGACAGCGCCCATTTAGCTACACCCCGCCCACTGGCTTTGTCGCGCTGAACACCTACAACCTGTCCACGCCTACGATACCCAATGGTGCAGCGTACATGGCAGCTACAACCTACACAGGTACGGGCGCGACTCTGACGGTTGCCAACACGGTCAACGGCACAGCGATGCAGCCAGATTGGGTGTGGCAAAAATCACGCTCTGCGGCGCGTGACCACAGGCTGATGGATACCAATCGTGGCATCAACAATGTCTTGTGCAGCGACCTGACCCAAGCGGAATACTCTGGCTCTATTTTGAGTTCGGTAAACTCCAACGGGTTTACGCTCAACACCGCCGACCAAGGCAATAACAGCGGCGAAACATACGTTGCATGGCAATGGAAAGCCAACGCTGGAACCAACGTATCTAACACCAGCGGCTCTATCACCAGCACGGTGAGCGCAAACACTACGGCTGGGTTCAGCATTGCGACCTACACGGGTACAGGTAGCGCGGCAACAGTAGGACACGGGCTTGGTGTTGCGCCAAGTATGGTGATTGTTAAGCATAGAAATGCGATTGATGGATGGGTTGTTTATCATTCTTCGCTAACTTCTGCCGCATATTATTTATTGCTTAATGATACAGCCGCACAAACATTAAACTCCACAGTTTGGAATAGTACCGCCCCTACATCATCAGTTTTTAGCGTTGGAACAATTACTAATACAAACCAAAGCACAGGAACCTACGTTGCCTACGTCTTTGCCGCAGTAGCAGGGTACAGCGCATTTGGCAGCTACAAGGGCAATGGCTCTACGGATGGGCCGTTTGTGTACACGGGATTCCGTTCACGGTTTGTGATGGTGAAAGCCTCAAGCAACTCAACCAGTTCAACGGTGTGGACTATTTGGGACACCCGCCGTAGCCCGTATAACGCATCGGTGAATGAGTTGTTTCCGAATTTAAATGCAGTAGAGGGTGTGGATTCAAATGGTATTGACATTCTGTCCAACGGGTTCAAGCCTAAACGCAATTCAGAGTATGCAAACTTTAGTGGATGGACGTATATCTATATGGCATTTGCTGAGAACCCATTCAAGTATGCTTTAGCGAGATAAAATATGTTCACAGTTAAAAACTTTTTCTTAACTTTTCCGTCTAAAGTACTACCACCTACTAGTATTGATTACTTAGTAGTTGCTGGTGGCGGTGGCGGTGGCATCGGGGTTGCTGGTGGCGGTGGAGGCGGTGGCGGTTCAGGATTAATAAGTGGTTCAACTGGCGCTAACGGTGGTTCAGGCGGTAAAGGTGTAGTAATAATTCGTTATCCAGCTTCACAAGCAGCAGCATCTACTACTACAGGTAGTCCAACTGTGTCAATTGAAAATGGTTATAGAATATATACTTGGACTAGTTCAGGATCAATAACTTTCTAAAATTATGAAACAAGATATAAAAACAATAATAGACATTGAGCAAGACCCAGGATTACATCGTAGACCTATCACTCAAAAAATAACAAAAGCATTATTCACTATTCCTAAATATCATTGGGTGCGTGATAAAGTAGATACAAGAGATCACCCATATCAATTAACAAACAAAACACAATCTAATGTTGTTGATTTAAGACAGTACTGTTCATTAATTGAGAACCAAGGTAATTTAGGTAGCTGCACCGGTAACGCAATAGCAGGTGCGATAGAATTACTACACAAAAGACAAAATAGGACACTTGACATAAGCCGCTTGTTTATCTATTACTATGAGAGATTGTTTATAGGCACAGTGAATTATGATAGTGGTGCATACATAAGAGATGGGATCAAAGCATGTTATACATATGGTGCGCCAACGGAAAATTTATGGCCATACAATATTAGCAAGTTTAGAAGTGTTCCATCAAAAGAAGCATTGATTGATGCAGCAAAAAGAAAAGTTACATCATATCAAAGAGCAGCAGACTTTAATCAAGTAATAGATGCTATTACTAGTGGATATCCAGTTACTGTTGGGTTTAGCGTGTATTCAAGTTTTGACACTAATATTGTAGCAAGAACAGGTATTATGCCATATCCTGACACTAAAAAAGAGAAATTATTAGGTGGACATGCTGTATTGTTAGTTGGATATAATAAGAATAACAATACATTCATAGCTAGAAATAGTTGGGGAACAGGTTGGGGAGATAGAGGTTACTTCTATATGCCGTTTCAAGTGATACAAAACACTAGTATGAGCAGTGATTTCTGGGTTATAAAGTCAATTAGCAACCCTTAAAAGATAAATACATAGATATAAAAGGAACACAAATATGGCAATAATAATAGGCCCAGGAATAGATGTAGGCGGAGGAATTAGTATAAGTGCAGGTGGCGGATCTCCTGATCCTGCCACCAACACAGGCGGTTTCAGTCTGTCAGTGATTGCCGGGTTGCCACAAAATCTCTACCCTGCGGTCAACGTATTTGATGGCACTACTCTTGCCAAGTTTATAGTCAATACAGCCAGTACCTATGGTACACCTGCAGGATTTACTTTTTTAAACAACTGGTACTGGTCAGATTATGATCCAAATGAGGTCAATGTGTATCAGACAACCAATCCTGATGATACTGCTCAGGCTCTGGTTACAGCCAACAATGCTGTCAGGGGCAACATCGCCATTGCACCCAGTACCAAACGCATGTTCAGTGTGACTCACACCACATGGTCGGGTTCTGTGTCCAATGACGGAGTTGGTGTGGGCAGTGCCAGCACTAGCACTGTCAATGGAGACTATTTGGGAAGTACCAACCAGGCCGTTGGCATATACGATGATGGTAGTGTCTGGACCAACAGCACCGAAATATATTCTGGCAATGCGATTTTTGAAACCAATGGTCAAATCATTGATGTGGCAGTAGACACTGTGAACTACAAGATATGGTACAGAGTTGCCGGCGGTGCTTGGCAAGGTTAAATTTTGAATATCAAAACAACATTATAATTTAAGGAATAAGAATATGTCAGCACCAGTATCTCATTTAACAATCGGACCAGGAATAGAAATGGGTGGAGGGATAAGTGTACGCACCACAAGTGTATTAGTCATTCCACTAAACGACACCGGGGGGTTAACTGGTTGGTCTGCTGTATCAGCAGGAATACCATATAGTCCCACAGTTATTAGCAACTTTCCGGTAGGCAGTATAATTACTTTTCAGGACAATACTACATCAACTATTGATGCCTGGGATCCTTATCCGGGCGGCGGATATATTGATATTTTCTGGGTTGGGAACAAAACTGGCAATATATTCCCAATTACATTAACATCAGTTTAATAATTATTTTTCGGCAACACAAGGCCTGTATTAAATATCTCTATGAGATTTCACATACTAGGCCTCCCTCACACGGTAACAAGTAAAGAATACAACGCTTGCGCCTACACTCAAAAAGTTGTAAAATTCGGCAAAATGATGAAGGCCCGTGGGCACACAATCATTCATTATGGTCATGAAGATAGCGATTTAGTTTGCGATGAACATGTTACCGTAATCACTAATGAAGACTGGAAAATAGCTTACGGCGATTATGATTGGCGTAAAAACTTTTTCAAATTCAGCACAGACGACCATGCGTATCAAACATTCTATGCAAATGCTATCAGAGAAGTTGGCAAACGTAAACAACCAAATGACTTCATATTACCTTTCTGGGGTTCAGGTGTAAGACCAATCTGTGATGCACATCCTGATATGATTGTTGTAGAACCCGGCATCGGTTATGCAGGTGGACATTGGGCACGATGGAAGATATTTGAAAGTTACGCTATCTATCATGCATACTATGGTCTAGATGCAGTTGGTACTTGTAAACAAGATTGGTATGATGCTGTTATTCCAAACTACTTTGATGCAGATGACTTTGAGTTCAAAGAACAAAAGCAAGATTACTTCTTGTTCTTAGGTCGTGTATACAATGGCAAAGGAATTCAAGTAGCGATACAAGCAACAGAAGCTATTGGTGCTAAACTAATCATTGCAGGGCAGAATCCAGAAAACTTAACATTCCCTCCTCATGTAGAGTTTGCAGGTTATGCTGATGTTGCTAAACGCAAAGACTTAATGAGTAACGCTAAAGCTGCGTTTGTTCCAAGTATGTACATAGAGCCATTTGGCGGCGTACAAGTTGAATTATTGTTAAGTGGAACTCCTACAATCACAACTGATTGGGGTAGCTTCACCGAGAACAATGTCCATGGATACACAGGCTATCGTTGTCATACATTCGACCAGTTTGTATGGGCAGCAAAAAACATTCACAATATTGATCCAAAGAATTGCAGAAAGTTTGGTGAAAACTATACACTAGAACGTGTTGCACCTATGTATGAAGAATACTTCCAAATGGTATTAGATGTACATACTGGAAAAGGCTGGTATCAAATGCATGAAGATAGAACAGATATGAATTGGCTGAAGAAAGTGTTACCAACATGAGCGACCATCAAGACGACCACAAATTTGAAATAGAGTATTGGGGCAATTGCGCTAATACTTTTGATGAGGATCAGAAGCATTATGTATATGCTAAGTTTATGGAAATACCGCGCATAGGTTATTCGTTTGATGCACAAAACAAACGCATACTTGATATAGGTGGTGGCCCTAGTTCTATGCTACTCAAGTGTAAGAATCTAGCTGAAGGTAAAGTATGTGATCCAATTGATTATCCTGAATGGACTAAACTACGCTATGCTGGACATAACATTAGTGTTAATGTTCAACCAGGTGAACTAGTTGATGAAGAAGGATACGATGAAGTTTGGATTTATAACTGTCTACAACACGTTGAAAGCGTAGAACGCATTATCAACAATGCTAAACATGCTGCACCTGTACTTAGACTATTTGAATGGATTGATATTCCACCGCATGATGGACATCCATTTGAGTTAACAAAAGTTATGCTAGATGATATCATTGCATTACCAGGCTCAGGCACAGTGACATTGCGTGAATCTGGTTGCTATGGCAAAGCATACTATGGCGTATTCAAACAATGATATGAAACCGATTCGCATTTACATTTCGTGTAACGAGTTACCGAATACTAAAGCCAGTCTGTTTCATATCATCGGTAAACTAAAAGCTAGTAATCTACACAACGAGAAAATAATCATAGTTCATTCAGTTGATTGGACACCATATGATTTCTTAGATGGATTAGACATTGAATATGTCAATAGTGGCTTTACTGCATCACACTATGAATTCCCTGCAATAAGAAAATTGTGGCAAGATAGTAACGAGTCAGACTTCTATGGACTATATCTACATTGCAAAGGCTCTAGTAAGACAGATACACTAGAATTTGAAAATGGATTACGTTGGGCAACATTAATGATGTACGGTGTAGTTGATAATAGCAATACTTGTTTATATCATTTAGAACAAGGAGCTGATTTAGTTGGTTCTATGTGGCACTGGCACTTCAAAGGTAACTTCTATTGGTTCAATTCAACATACGTCAAGCAGATAGTAGATCCTTACTTGTTTGATTTAGAGTATAGAAATAATTGTGAGTTCTGGGCTACGTATGCTTATTGGTGGGGTAAATTTGAATTACCAAAAATAAAAAATCTATTCTATCTTCCTGCCTTAAGTAAAGATACTGAGTTTATTAATATAGACAAGTTACCTTCATTGTTTGAAAAGAAAGTCATAGCAAGTAATTTTAATGCCTATCTAGTCACACAGGAATATTTTGCATTTGATGTGATATCAATAAACAATCTTGAGTTTAATCACTTTAGAAATATACTTAAGAAGTTTTTAAACTATGATGGAATTGTTATAAACACGGACACTAGAGAAATAATTAACTACGACTCAATATGAAAAAAATAGTATTTTATATGGAACCCACATGGGCATTTGGAACCATTCACTATGAACTAGCAAAGTATCTTTGGGGATATGGATTTAATTGTCAATTGCTACCTTGGAATCAAAGTTATAGTTTAGCAGAGATGCAAGAGTTAATCGATACTACTGACTTGTTTGTCACTACTCCACATGGATGGAGATTATTAGGGTATAACTATAAAATATTTGACGCAAGACAATGTGTAGTTATCAGTCATTCAAAATTAGACATGGATGAATTGATTGAGATGCATGGTCGTGATGACTTTGACAAGTTTCATAAATATGGAGCCGTTAGTGAATGGCTAAGTGAAGTCAGTACACAGTTAGGTGTTACTAGACCTGCGTTTGTTACACCATTAGGTATTAACACTAACAGTTTTTATAGTAAGCCAAATGATTCATTACGTACGGTTGGATGTATGAAATTAGGTGATGTGGGTGTTCATCAAAAGATTAAACGACCATGGTTGTTAGAGATTGCTACACAACGAGCAGGATTAGAAATCAGCCCTGCTGGTTCATATCATCATTCGTTTATCACTATGCCAGGGTTTTATAAAAGGGTAGATGCAGTACTAGTTGCTAGCACAGAAGAAGGAGCAGGACTACCTTTATTAGAAGCAGGCGCTGCTGGCAAATTAGTTATAAGTACACCAGTTGGACACTACACTAGAGTAGGAAATATTGGTGCTCATTTTGTTCCTATTGAAGAACATGAATTTATAGAACAGACCGTAGAGTTACTAAGTTACTATAAAAATAATCCAGAAAAATATCGCCAAAGATGTTTAGAGATACAACATCACGCACAATCATATGATTGGAAATATGTGATTGACAAGTGGGTTGAAATATTGAGTTAATAAAAAAGCCCCTTTCGGGGCTTTTTATGCTTTAAGTTTTGTTAACATATATTCAGTGTATCTTGACATACACATTGCTGGAATTTCCAAGAAGGGTTCTTCCAGTTCAAACGGACAGGCTTCTTTCCATGAATGATGTTCAACAAAGTGTTTCAATTCACGCAAGTCTTGCATACTTGCAGGGTTAAAAGTCCTACGTGGGTTGTAGGTCCGTGTGTATGTATCAAGTACTGCCATATATTAATCCTTAATTGCGTTCCATTTTAGAGGCGTCAGCGATTACAGCATAGACTTCGTCCAATGTTTGGCACATAATCTTAACAGATTTCCAATCACTTTCGGAGTTTTGTCCAGACACTTCAACCATAAAGCCGTTGTCATACATATTGACAGTTAGGCTGTCATTGCATTTTGCAAGTTTATCAGAGAGTTTCATATTTTTCCTTTGTTATAAGTAGGGGCATATAGCCCCTCTTTGCATTACTGTGTAGTAACGCCTGCTTCGGCAAGAACTTGTTCTACCGAAACTTCTTTCTTAGCACGAGCCTTGATAGCATCAATGCTAGGCTTTGCTTTAGCCTTGGTCTTTGCGACCTTGACTTTTACAGTACCCTTGTTTGCTTCCTTTGTTTTGTCAGCAAGAGTATCAGCAATAGTTGCCTGATCTGCGGGTGATTGGAAGTCTGCATGAGCAGCTAGAAAATTGAGAGCCTCAATTTTAGTCATCTCACTGGGCAAGTCCACAAAGTCAACACGAGTGTGTCCACCTTTTGTAAACTGCTTGATACGGCGAACCATATCATCAGTAAAACGAACCTTAGTATTACCATTGTTAGTAGTCATACCAGCGACTTTAAAAGTTTGTTTAGCCATTTTGTTTCCTTTAAGATAAAGCTAAGTTTAAAAATGTACTGATATTACTCAGCACTAGTATAATGATAACACAGAATGGACTTGTTGTCAACCATTTGTGTTACCAAAATCATTTCACTTTACCCGAAAGAGTAAAGTAACTAAGGAGATTTCTTGCTTCCTCATGGTCCTCAACACCATCAAGCATTTCAGCAAGTTCTAAATTCAAATCAATTTTCATTTGATTTCCGATTCGTATTGCAAGTTGGCTAACATATTCTGATTCCTCAGGTCCAAGCATAAGAAAATATTTTCGCAATTGTTCTTTATTCAAGGACATGAGGAACTCAAAAAACTTCATTTGTTTAGAATCAATTTTCATATTAAGCCTCAACAATGTAATTTTTGTCCCACTTGCCCACGTTAACATCAACGTACCAACCCACGTTGAAGTAGTCGGATTGAATGTCGCTCTTGTCCCAGTTGCCATCATTCATTGCATGAAACACTTCACGCATAAAATCCAGAGCCACGCCATCATAATGGTCTTTGAAGTGATAGGGGTTGACCTGATCGTAGCCGCTAGTGTTGGGGATGAAACCACGAGCCATTTGGTAGAAATTATTAGTGCAAACCTTATTGGAGTTTGCGATGAAGTCGATGGAACCCGACTTGAGATTCAATACCAAGGTGGAATGATTGCGTACAGCAAGCGAACCTTTGACCTTATACTTAGCAAGAATAGCCTTGATTTTAGGGGCGATTTTTGCTTTCTTTGCTTGACACATATAAGCCATTTACTAACTCCTGTAATTAACTGATTAAGACTCTATTATATACCCAAAACCATTTAATGTCAACCTTCGGTACTCAATTCTTGATCAGGGTCAGGGAAAGATTCTAGTACATCATAGACCATTCCTAGAGGGATTTCCAGCATCTTAGAGATTTTAGTAGGGTGATCACCCTGCTCTAGCATCAGTTCAATGTCGTAATATAGTTCAGCCATCTTGCTCATTTTGAGGTGCTCACATTAGATTTAAACAACAACCCAAACAAGACCGAAATACCCCATGCTTGGACCCAAGACACTTCGTTGACACCGACAACGGCTCCAACTAGTGCGTTATTCCAGAGCCACATCACGGGCCAACTCAATAGAAAACTAAGAAATACAATACCAGCAATACCTACGATTGCGGCACCTACTACAACAAAAACTTTATCCATGATTTACTCCTTAAGCAGCAGACAACATGTTAGCCGGAACACGCCATGTGTTCAATGGACCAGTCTTGACGATAACAAACTTGCGATTGATTTTTTGCACATCGCCTATGATTACCATACCGCTACGGCTATTAGTGAATTTCACTTTAGTGCCGACAGTCAAGGTGTACTTGTTTTGTTGTGCGATCTGGGCACGGGCAAACTTGACGGCATCAATGATGCTAGTCAGTTGGTCATTAGTAAAATTGCCAGAGATGATAGCACGATTGATTTCAGAAATGTCAGTCATAAAAACTCCTTTAGTTAACTGATTAAGACTCTATTATATACCCAAACTCATTTAATGTCAACCGATTTCTCATTCATCCGTTTCAAACTTTCGTTCAAACTTTCGTTGTATTCCATACGGGCCAGCATAACTCCATACATTGTGTATACCAATCCACTAATACAAAATACACCAAGTATGTATACAGCCTGTGTTGCGGTCATTATGCTAGCGATATAACTAACCAGTAAACTGGCACCAACTATTGTTACGACAAGACCTGCGGTATATAGTGCCGCTTTTAGTTTCAAATTCATTTTGATTTCCTTTATATGTTAATACGAGTATTATACACCTAGAACCATTTATTGTCAATATTTGGGGGCGTATTTATTAGTCAATTTTTGGACTTCCTCTACTGTGGCTAGCCCCGAATCAAACAATCTTTTCTGTTCTTTTTTGATACTATCCCATTGATCCACGCCACGCTGCCAGACTCTGTGGTCATCACTAAACTCATAATGCCAATCGTGTATCTGTAGTAAGCGGTCTAGTGTAATCAAATGTGCATTCATATCACAACTCCTGTTTGGAATGTTTAGGTTTGCGCTTGTACAATAGTTTGGATTGTACAGACTTGGGTTTGAAAGGTGTGTTGTTCTGAAACAACACACGGTGAGCCCTGTGTTTGGGCTGTTCAATAACGAATGAGAGTGTTTGCTTTTTCATAACCCATAGTATAGCACACTACCCATTTATTGTCAAGTAAATTGAACAAATTGGTCTAGTATAGATTTTTGTACATACCCTTTCTTGTAGTGCTTACCTTGCGAAGGGTCTTGTTTATTAAGATGAGGAAGTCTACCAAAAATATTTTTATATTGATGTGCTAACTCTCCTTCAGCCCAACCAGTTGCTTGTTCTTCACCGCCATAAATATCTGCCATAGGCATTCTTTTAGAAACATCCCAAACAGCAATTGTTACATCATCCTTGTTAAAAGTTGCCGGTAACAATCCCTTTGGTATCAAATCATAAACAATACCAAACCAAAAATCTGCACCATGGTCACTACGCACATGTGGGCCGGCCCAACCCGGAACCCAACTTAATTGTCTTGTAATACGCTCACCAACTTGGTATTCTCTCTTTTCACCCAAATCTGGGCAACTTTTTCCAACTTTAGAAAAATCATGTGCTACTAGTGGTCCAGGTTTAAAACACATGCCATACACATAGGCTTTTACGATCCCTTGATTTCTCATTACCGAATAGATATCTTTACTATCTATTAATTTGGAACAGTCAATCACAAAATCTGGATTATATAAATTAATATTAAACATTTGTCTTACCTTTAAGGAATACTGAATTCTACTCTAGTGACATTTTTTGTAGTGAAACTACGCCACTCTTTTAAATCATTATCAAACACACGGATGCTTGTGGTTGATTCTTTACGCGGAGTTTTACCTTCAGCCAATGGCTTTGCTTCGGGCAATAGTTCTGGCTTTAATGTACAATTCATTACACGTTCAGTACCATCCTGTTTGGTAAAGGTAACAGTAACATTTTCGTTTACCTTAAGCATACCATTCAACCATTTGGTAAACTTATTCCATTCTTTATCACTCCAATCTTTAGCGGGCTGATAAGGAACTTCTAATACATCAATCGTTTCCATTCTGTTCTTCCCATGTAGTGAAAAAGTTTTTCATTTTTGTTTCTTTGTCCCAAGACTTTGTGTAAGCATTATCTTGGTCGCACAATTCTAATGCTTCCTTCTTAGATACAGTACGGTGACTGATAATCTGTTCACCAATATGTTCTTGGCTAAACTCTTTGGCTTCTTCCATTGTTACAGTATCCAATGCCCATAGAGTTTTACCTTTGGGAACTTCAACCATATAGCGTTGACGGAATGTACTAACGCATTCAACTAATACCCACTCAGTCTCTTCGGATACTTTCTTACTAATACTGTAAGACCCGTCTTTATTATCTTTCCATTTCAGTATATCACCAACTTCAAAGCCTTGTGATTCCATTAAATCTTCTGGCAATGGCAGAATCATATCACCTGTCTCTGGATCCTCTTGCAATGTTGCTATCCAAGAGTTATCACCTGTCTTGGCCCACAGTGGTTCAAGATTGCTAGGTTCAATCTTTGATTCAATTCTTTTCTTCTTACCCATACTATTCCTTAATTAAAAATGTTACTTACTACTAAAACCATACCGAACAAACTAGCTATAATCAATGACCCATGAAACATCAAATAAGACCACACACTGGTTGTATATAGTGAACGCCAAACTGATTTAACTGATGCCATAAAATATAAAATACGTAGTTGCAATGTTAACATAAACAATCTTTGTTGTACATTCATATTAATCTTGTGCCATAGTCCATTTGAGACAATTACAATTCTCAAAATAAACTTGTTCAAAGTGATAACCACGCGGTGGAGTACCTGATGGGAATGAATTAAAATATACCGGAGCAGCACTATAACTAGCTACTGGATATGCCACATTCGGTTCACGGCGATTATAACAAGCATGGTGAGGATAATCTACACCTCTACGACAATCAAATCCCGGGTCAACACGAATTACATTAACAGGTCGTTCTTGTTGTTTCATGTTGTTGACAACAACTGCCCCAACTATTCCACCTACAATGAATGGTGCTACCCAATCATCTTTGCCACCAGCGAATGAATTAACACTTAATGCTAATGATACGATTACCACAGAAAGTTTTTTCATAATATTCTCCTATATAACGAGTTAAGCTACTGGACCGTTGACAATCAATTCACGTAGTATTTCCTCAATCAGTTTGTTCAATGTGATATCACGCTTATGTGCTTCCATAGTCAGTTTCAATAGTGTATCATCATCTAGTTCAACGGGCACTTGAATACGGGTATCAAAACCTTCACCATTGAACATCTTAGTTGCCTTTTCGATGAAATCTTCTTCAGTTTCTAGGTCAACCCACTTTACATCATCCCATGCTTGGTCAGCATCAACATGACGATCCTTTGCCTCAGTATAATGTGATAGACGATAGTCTGGATCAATATAACGATAGGGCTTTGGTTCATGTTCATCAGTGCCCCAAGAACCAAAAGCCGGGCTAACATTCACTTCATAAACTCTTTGAGTTACTGTATCAAAGATTACATAGCCATGTGCGTACTTACTAGTATAGTCAATAGACCATGTGTTAGAACCATAACAGTCCCAACCATAACCATCTCCACCGGTGATTTTATGTTGATATGCGTTGTTAATTTCACTTAGAAACATTTTGTTTTCCTTTGTAATATTCAATAAGGGGTTCAATGTTGTTATTATATATCTGTTCCATCGTTTTGTAAAGCATTTTGGCATCCTGCTCTGTCATTCCACTTGTCCAAGATGGGTCATCGATAGGATCTTTGCGTAGCCCATAATCATGTCTATAGCTATAGCACATATCGGTGATGATTTGTTCTTTGGTTTTCATAGTTTAAGTAGTGCCCACATTGTGGTCTTTTCCAGATCACTTTCAAATTCTGGATAGACTGTTTTCAGTTCATAGTCATAAATTGTGTTATAACCTTTACCTTGTTTTTCTCGAACCAATTTATCTAAGTCCCAACCTTCACGATCCATCTTGGTTTGCAGTTTCTTACCACGACGGCCCCAGAAGATCAATACTTTAGGACGGATCTTAGTTCTGTCTTCCATGTAGATGGCACCCCACACCTTGTCTGAGCCATCAGTATTTTTCCAACCAATGAATTTGTAATCAATCATTCTTTGACTTCCTCTTCTACTTCCTCTACTGGTTGATCGGGGATGTTTTCTGTATCGCCATCACTAGCAAAAGTAAATCCCAAACCTAACATTATCGCAGTCTCAGCTGGTGTACAGTTGCCACGAAAGATAAAAATTCTGCGAGTTAGGTTGTCCTTGGAATAATAGATCCTGTAGGACACCCGGGGCAGATTTAATTTTTCTGAAAGTAGAGCCAACGATATTTCATCACCCCAATCTTCGGTGATAGATTCCCGTTGTTGTTCATACATAAAATCGTTCATTCTTCAACTCCAAATCTTCGTGCAATTCTATATGCCACAATGCCTACCGCATTTGATTCTTTAACAAGATTGGAATTTACCAATTGATCATCCCAGTTTTTAGCAACATCTATGCAGTCTCGCACAATCAACTCACCAAACTTTTCGTGAAACAATTCAAAATAGTTGTTGCCTGGGGCATCAATGCTTTGTACACGATTTTCTTTGGCAAACTTGTCAGCCAGATCATAAAGTTCTTGCATTCTGTGGTTCATTGTTCTACCCATTTTGGTTTTGCTTTACCGCTAGCAAAGTGATTGATCCAATCCTTAACTAACTTGATATCAGCCTCAGGATGTCCTTCTTCTTTCATCTTTGCCTCTACTTCGGCAAAACGAATATTATGATACAATTTTGCCTGCTTACGAATAAGCATAGCATATTTGTATGCGTCATTGATAGTCATTACTTAACTCCAAAAGTGTTCAATGCTGGTTGCAATGTGTTAATCAATTCTGTCTCACGCTCATGTGCAGGACGCTTACCACGCACAATCTCAATCACACCGAATACAAAACGCTCGGCACCATGTTCACGCAATGCACGAGACAGGCCCCAATTCTTGTTCTCAGTCAAGGCCCGTTGCATATGCTTTTGCATACGACGGCGTAGTGTAAGAAACGCATTACCTTTGTATGACAATGCAGTCAAACCGATATAAGTTTCCTGTGTAACTACATCTTGGATATAGTACAGGACCTGATTACGATCTGTTCTGCGCTTACGGGGTGCTTTCTGACTGTTCATAGATGTATTATACATCCTATTCCATTTAATGTCAAGCTACGGAATACTATCAATTTTTGCAACTATAGTTGTTGCAACTATAGTTTTCAACTATTAGTTAGCGGAATCTCAGTCAGGTATTCGTAGTTGGTAGTGTCTATGTTTTCACGGAAAACAATAGCCCCGTTCTTTAGATGGAATCTACGGGCTAGATTAGATTTAGGACTCAATGTGACAAATCTTGTAACGCTGGGATATTTCTCCTGTATCCCTTTGACCGCTTGAATTAACAACTCAGCCCCTTTACCTGACTTGTAACTCCAGATAGTATAGAATATTGCCGTTGTGGGCACTTGAGCAGTTTTCTTCAAATCTTCAATGCCTTCAGGAACAAAGTCATGGAAGCTAACACAAACCATTGCTTCTGGTTGTTGTTCTTCATCAGTTAGTGCAGCGACAACTCTGCCGTCGCTTACTCTAAAATCTGTAGGTATCTCAGGACGAACAGGATCGTCTTTGATAAAACTTAATAAGGTGTGTGATAGGTCTGTAATGAATTGAAACATGATAATGTTATTTATGCGTATATTATAAAAACACAAATTTTAACCATAAAAATAGGACCCGAAGGTCCTATTTTCTTTTAGCGACTATTACATCGTTGGCCCATTGCCATTGCGAAATCCAACACTACCACCTTCGGCTTCGATACGTTTGATAACATCTTCGAATAAGATAGGTTTGAAGTCAGTTTGCTCAACACATACACAATGATATCTAGGATCAATCACTTTAGTGACATACTCTCCAGATGCATTTCCAGATTTCATAACTCTAGCTGAATGTAAGTGTCCGTGAATGTTGACACCAAAGCGACCTAACGATTCTGTATGAATCGGGATATGACTTAAGATCATTCCATTCATAACATGGTATGCACGTAATTCTCTAAAGTACTTACGATATTCACTATCAGGGAAGATATCGTGATTACCACGGATCAATACTTTATCACCGTTTAAGCGAGCCATCGTCGGTAATGCTTTTTTGTTGATGACCACATCACCTAAGTGATATACTTTATCAGTTGGCTTAACAGTTTCGTTCCAACGTTTGACCATTTCCTCATCCATCTCCGCTGGATCAGTCCATGGGCGAATCTTTGTTACTCCGTCACTCTCTGTAAATCTACATACTCCAGCATGGCCAAAGTGTGTATCACTAACTAAAAATACTGATGGCATATTATTCCTTTTCTCTTTTAGAGATATCTTTCTTTTGTGCTTGTCGTTCTGTTTTCCAGAACACTCGCTTCCAATCTTTTAAGTGCTTCCACCACTGTGGTGGACCTGTCAGATTACCTTGTTTTTTATTAGCCATATACTAGTTCCTTTTTACTCGGCCGATTCTGCTTGCCTTGTTCCAAGTGTATGCTACTCCATCAGGAGTCTTTCCATCTATCACACTATCGACACCGAATCGTCCTACAATCTCAAACTCGCCACCACTGATGGTTACGAACTCATTGATTAGCTTGGCATATTCCATAGCCAAATCTAATGATAAAAATTCTTGTTGTTGTTCTTTTGTCTTTACTTTATACATTATGCTATCATCCAATCTATATCATCTTCTACTTGTATACTTTCATCACCGTCGTATTCTACTACACGGAATTTTTTACCTTCTTCTATCCATTCTACCTGCAAATTACTCAATCCACCTGTATATATGCCAGGATACTTCAATTCTACATAAGTAGCCAATTCATCATACTGTCCCTTCTCTACAAGTTTTACCATTGCAGGGTCGAACAATATCTCTGGATGGTCTTGATTCCATGTGTACCATCCTGCACCAAAGTCAGGGCTGTATAATACTGCTACTTTTCCGTTCTCGCTTAATTTACGCATAGACATATTATATCACCTTCACCATTATTTGTCAAGATATGGCAATGCCCGGACGAACCGGGCATTGTTTGAATCATTGACTGTTACATCAAATCGTAGCGACTGTTCATCACAGCCTTGAGCATGATAGCCTCTGGGCTGAATGCATCTGGGTCTGCACCCAATACGCTAGCAGCGATTGCTGGACTGAATCCTGACACGAGAGCGGTACCGCCCTTGTCGAACTTGACTGGAGCGTTTCCGCTACTATTCAAGTTCCAGAAAACTACCTTAGGCAAATCGTAACCTGCTTCGGCGTACTTACGAGCAATCATTTCCATCGCACTGTCATCATACCTAACGCAAGCGTTAAATTGCATGTCAGAGAAAATCATCAGTGTCTCAGGCATTTCTGCTTGTGAAACCTTGTTCTTGACAGCAGTGTCAAGGATTTGAGTGAACGCACCATGTAGGTTTGTACTCATGCCCCAATCAGAACTGACCATTTGGTCAATCTTCTTGTTGATAGGCCCCTTGAGGTTCATCAACTTTGGCTTGTCGCTGAAAGTCAAGAAACAGTCCTTGAACTTACCCTTGTTCTTATCAGCAAAATACAATCCCAAACTAACTGCGATTTCTAGGCAAGTAGTGTCACCCTTTGTGCCAGCCTTGCTGGTCATAGAGCCACTAACGTCAACTAGAGGCAACACATTAGCGTCACCAACGTAGTTAGGCAATGCATTCCATTGTGCTTCGATTGCATCCAACTCGGTCTTAGACCAGTTTAATGCTGAACCATATCCAGTGATACGGCCCTTCAACACATCGTGTGGGAAGATTGCGTTAGCATTGATCTTCACACCTGCCTCACCCTTGACCAACTTGTTGATGTACTCAACATAAGTTGTACCATGACGACCGAAAGCCTTCTTGTAACGACTATGCGCTACACTTGGAACGTGACTGTAGTTGATGTTATCCCAGTCATTTGCACACATTTGTGTTTCAACGACAGTAGTCATACCAACAAGAGTCTTACGATATTGCTTTGGAGTCATACCGAAGAAGTCACGGATCTCAGCCGCGATCACGCCCTTACGTGGAGTCCACTTAGCAGCAAGACCGTTGCTTTGACGCAAGTAGTCACCAAGCAAAGTGTAGGCATTAGCCTTCATATCGCTGGTTTGGAAAACTAGCAAATCGTCAAAACGACCAAGTTCTGGCACCTTAGACATAAGACGGACAGCATCAGCTGGGTTAGTCTTTTCCAAGTGCAACATGACTTGACGGAACAATTCACGTTCACCTGCACCACCACGAACATCACGCGCCCATTGGACGATACGCAATGCTAGGTCTGCATTTTCTACATAAGCCGCAGTGAATTGCGGGATGATGTTCTTACCACGGCTTGCACCGATGTTATAGAACAAATCAACACATGCGTTAGCGGTTGATTGACGAGCCTTCATACCATTAGTGGTACGAGCCTCTTGGTTTAAAATTGCGTTTGCGAATTGCATAGTTTTCTCCTTTCTGTGTGTATTATGCAACAGGATGCTTTTTGCTTTTTTTCAATAAAAGTTTAAAATTTGCTGGAAGCATCCTAAATATAAAAAATAACAGGATAGTTGTCTACTTTTTGTTTTTATTGAGGAGACTTATCGAAACTCCTCTAGAAATACGATCCTTGCTTACGCATTGTTACCAACCTTCAACGCCCTTTCAGGCTCCAGTTAATAACAGAGAAAGTAAATCAGCCTATAGTAATATAGTGTTGCTGAACCTATCCTTTAATCTTCAATACGTGTATTATACAACAACATCCAGTTGTTGTATATACATTTTGGGTAACTTATCTTACTTGTTTAAGATATTCTCGGCCTACTAGGCCTTTTTCAATTTCCATCAGTGCAACCACTGTGGGTCCTGCCTTTAAAGGATTATCAAGTTTAGGCCTATGACCACGCTTGAGTTCCCTTACTCTAATGCAAGCGATTAGAACCATATCAAATCGATTACCAATCATCTCTACAGCCTCTTGGCTAGTGTATCTTGCTCTGCTTTCAGTCATACTATCTCCTTTTTAATGCCATAGAAATATAAATCGGGATGCGGCGCACCCACTATAAATTCATATTCACTAAACATTTTGTCAATATCCATGTAAAAAATATGTTTTCTAAAATCTTGTTCGGTTAAGTTTTTATAATATTCCCAACCATTCGTAACTGTCAATGGACTATCTTGTGGACTAGTACGAGTAGTACCGTGTTCGGCTCTACCTGTTGTAGCACAAGACATAAACACTAGACCATTACGTTTAGTCATCCTATGCATATTGACAAATGTCTCTACCCAATATGGATTGTGTTCAAAACATTCACAGCTGCCAACTGTATCATACGTTTCATCTGGATGATATAATTTTTGACCTTCGCAAACTAAATCAACATCAAGTCCCGGGCCAACATCAATTCCCAAGTAATCACACTCAGTGAAGAATTGTCGTATTGACCCATTGATATTGAGACTACCTACCTCTAACACCTTTGCATTAGCAAAGTGTGATGGATATTTTGTTTTCAATGTTTGAATAAAATCAAATTGTTGTTGATGTGCCATAATTTATCTTTGGAGCGGGTAGAGAGAATCGAACTCTCACGCTAACCTTGGCAAGGTCACAAGCTACCATTACATCATACCCGCTTACTAACCTGGTACCTCGTGACGGGATTGAACCGCCGACATTCGCCGTGTAAAGGCGCTACTCTACCGCTGAGTTAACGAGGCAAAATTTTTATCCTGTTCGTTGAATCAAATGATAACCGAATTGTGTTTGTACTGGGCCACTTACTTGGCCAACATCACTACCAAACGCAACATCTTCAAACGGCTTTACCATCTGTCCACGACTAAACATTCCCAAATCTCCACCATTCTGTCCACTCGGACACTTGCTATGAAGTTTTGCTAATGCACCAAAATCTTCTCCCATCGCAATCTTTTCTTTTAAAGTTACTGCGGTGTTCAATGATTCTACTAAAATATGTTTTGCTCTTACTTGCATTGTTTATCTCCTTCTATCTTTGCAGTATACATCTTTTCTTCTATCTTGTCAAATGCTTCTTGCTCTATTTGGGCATCCTCAATCTCTCTAGGTGAGGGCTTGCGAAAGATTGCATCAAACTTATCTAGATATTCTTTTTGACTAACACTATATGGTCTTGGTCTACTACCTTTACTCATAACATATTCCTTTACTTGGTCTCCAGTGTGGGATTTGAACTCACATTATTCTTGCTCCCAAAGCAAGTGCCATAACCAGATTAGGCGAACCGGAGTATAAATGTATTTACATAGTTATCAACTATGTGTCTAATTTCTTCTGCATATCTACTATGCATATATTGATGATGTGTGGGGCACAAGGGAACTAAATTTTCAATTCTATTGTCCTCGTGGTTTTCGTTGTAATGATGAACCGCAACAATTTTATTTTCTCCACACACTATACATTCTTTTTTATGATTAGAAAAACAAAGAAATTGATATGAATCACCTTTGAAATTTCCATTATTCTCACCTACTTTAAAAAAGCTGTTAGCACAACTTCTACTACATGTGCCCTTTGAACCTACATAATCCTTAATAGGTTTACTACAATGTAAGCATTCTCTTATATTTTTAGGATTCAAATAACATTTTTCTTCATGTCTTTTTAAATTAGACAATCCATATTTGCTTGAGCAATATTGACAATCTTTTTTTATAAGATTTAATCCTTTAAAACCTGCTCCAGCCGGATTGTTAAACCAATGCGCTCTAAAAGCCTTCAATGATTTATATATTTTTCCGTTTTTGGGACTAGTAAAAGTCCCGTCATTATTTTGATATTGTATGAGTTCCATACATCTATTTATGCTCGGAGGACAATTATTGAGATTTTTAGTCTCCGACCACACTCCGAATTATTTCTTTCTCAACTTCATTCCAACAAACGTGCCGCAAAACGCACCAAGTGCTGCTGGAATCAATAACAGATGATTAGTATTATACTCTATGATTGCAAAGGCTGCAACAATATATATGATTGTTGCCCAGCTACTTGCTCTTAATGCTTGTTCATCTTGCACTGCCTTTAGGTAGTACGTGTAAAAAACATCAGTAAGGAACATTGCTAAAAAAGCTAATACGTAATCTGTCATAGTATTGGATGCGGAGGATGGATTTGAACCACCGTTCTCTAGCTTATGAGACTAGCGGGGACGACCATACTCCCCCACTCCGCTATATATTTATGTTGTTCTTGGTGCGTGATAAAAGATTCGAACTTTTGACCTCTACCGTGTCGGGGTAGCGTTCTTCCATGCTGAACTAATCACGCATTTAACAGGATGCTGTTTTGCTTTTTTGATAATAAAAGTTTGTTTTATTTGCTGGAAGCATCCTTAACTTGGTGGAGGATGAGAGAATCGAACTCTCATAAACAGCTTGCAAAGCTGCCGTAATCCCATTATACTAATCCCCCGAATTCGTGACTGATTACTTATCTCATTATACGCCATCAGTCAAGGCGAGTTTTTGTGGTGCCCTAGGTCGGACTCGAACCGACACGCCTTTCGGCGTCAGAACCTAAATCTGGTGCGTCTACCAATTTCGCCACCAGGGCATTTATTCTTTGGCATCCCCCCAAGGATTTGAACCTTGCCTTGCGGTTTTGGAGACCGATGTGCTGCCGCTAACACCAGGGAGATATAACAGGATCGTTTTTTACGGTTTTGATTAAAAGTCAAATGTATAAAATTTGCTGAACCGATCCTTAACTTGGAGGAAGATGTGAGATTCGAACTCACGGAACCTTTTAAGATTCGCTAGTTTTCAAGACTAGAGCCATAAACCACTCGACCAATCTTCCATTATTCTTTATTTAGTCATCATATAGGAACACACTCATTTCCTGACTTTACGGTGGTAGTGCCCTACATCTTTGGGATAGCCCCTGCGTCCAGTTGCCAGGTATCCTGTTTGCCGTTGAATGTGTTCTTATATGGTAGGGCCACCGAGATTCGAACTCGGAACTGGCAGATTAAAAGTCTGCTGTGATAACCGTTTCACCATAACCCCATATATTGGTCCCTCCACTCAGAATTGAACTGAGTCTTGTCGGATTAAGAGTCCGCTATGCTACCGTAACATCTTGAAGGGACAAGCAGTATTAAATTTGTCTTTAATGTGCCATCCCTAAACCAATACATGGGGTTTAAGAATGACACTATCGTTTCATTGAACGTTTCATGTCATTACCTCTTTCGTTAAAAAATTTATTATACAACAATTTAGGTTTGTTGTCAACCTTTACTTGGAGTAGGGAGCGAGATTTGAACTCGCGGTGTTACTGTTTTGCAGACAGTTGCGTTGGGCCGCTCCGCCATCCCTACATATTATTTCTCTGACTTTTCTCTAGCCGGGCGTACTCCACCCATCAATTGAGCATCAATCATCATTCGCTTGAATGCATGTCGTTGATCACCAGTATTGAATGGTAGTGTCCTAGTCAATCGTTTGAATGACTTACTCATTTTAAAAGTCTTGTTTGGTTTCATATTTTTCCTTGTTAAAAATCTTTGGCGGAGACGGTGAGATTTGAACTCACGGTGCCAATTACTTGACACGACAGGTTAGCAACCTGCTGCCTTAGACCACTCGGCCACATCTCCGTATTCATCAAACAATTTCAATCTAGTCTTACCGTCGCTAGTATTGAATGTGTTTTTTCCCGGCTCTAATCTAAAACTAAAGCCACCTAATTCTATGTTTACTTCACTCTTGTGAACATAAACGACTTTATCTAACTCGGGACAATAAATTGCCCACCCGTCAATTGCAGTCAAATCCATCGGGACTTTTTTCCCATTGACTACTGAGTTAAAACCTACTTCTATTCTATTCCTAAAAGTAGTCCGATACTTTACTTGAATCTTAAATGTTTCCCAAGAATTAGCCATCGCAATCAAATCTACTTTGCTATAGTCGTGAATTGGGGTAAAACACTCATATCCTTTTTTTGTTAGGTCTCTGATAACCTCAATCAGACCTACAGTACCTTTTTCATTTACATTCATGTCAATCTCCTATGAATGTATTTATGCTACAGTTGCATAAACTGTCACTCTCCGTAATATCTGGTGCCTTCAACTGGACTCGAACCAGTAACCTAACGATTATGAGTCGTTTGCACTAACCAATTGTGCTATGAAGGCAATTACCATAATATAGTATACTCCCAGTGTATGTCATAACACCGTACCTTGTGGTGCATCCTCGTTCATAGATTATTCAAAGTAATCTATATATGCAGCACTTTCTTTTATATATAGGGTAGGCTATATCCCTATAACATTTTGACAAGAATACACTATATTATGGTACGACTGACCGGAATCGAACCGGTACACCTTTCGGCGGTAGATTTTAAGTCTACTATGTCTACCTATTTCATCACAGTCGCATTTCATTTCACTATTATATATCATTGATAGATATATGTCAAACATTATGGAGCGGGGTAGGAGAATCGAACTCCTGACTTTAGCTTGGAAGGCTAAGGTAATGCCATTTTACGAACCCCGCATGATTAATTTGTAAGTAGTAGCACCTCACTCATTGCTACCATTCTACCTGTATTTTCTTTAAAGCGGCCGACAGGATAGAGGTACGTAGTAATAGTTGATACTTGAGCGTTGCAATTTTGTTGGACTCGTACCATTCTCTCACATGGCTTTCGACACCATGCTTTCTCAACATCTACACTTACAAAACTTGGTGCACCTGACAGGAATCAAACCTGTCTGCGTTTGGCTTCAAATCCAACTCGCAATGTCAATCCAGCGCAAAAATTTGGCGCCTCGTAGGGGATTTGAACCCCTGATCTCTACCGTGACAGGGTAGCGCATTAGGCCAGCTATGCTAACGAAGCAATTATATGGTGGAGACAGATGGATTCGAACCACCGCGCAATTAAGGACAGATTTACAGTCTGTTGCAATCAACCACTCTGCCATGTCTCCGAACTTGGTACTCAGTAGGGAATTCGAATCCCTGTTCACGCCGTGAAAGGGCGTTGTCCTAGGCCTCTAGACGAACTGAGCAAATATCTATATGAAAACACACTTCGGATACTGTACGAAACAGAACTATCCATCACGGTCTATCCCGCTGAAGCATGTTTACATATAGATCCCTGTAACTTAAACAGGGTCTATACGAAAATAAAATTTTAAAGAACATTTGGCTGAGACCTGCTCATTTAATGTTTCCTGCTTGACTTTTTGCTATCGCTAGCGTGTCTCGCTTTTTGAAACAACCTGTTGATTTCTCAACTCATACTATGATTATATCATAAGCACCATTTATTGTCAACCTGTTTAGCTAGTTTAATGTATGATTTCCACTAGCCTTTTACTCTGTATCAGTCTACCTTACGGTAGCATCAACCTACGTCATACTGTGTTTTAAACAGATTTTCAACTTATGCATGTAGTATAACACCACATCCATTTATTGTCAAATACTTTCTTGTTGTATTTTTACAACTATATCATTTGGTCCGGCGTAGAGGAATCGAACCTCTATCTATAGCTTAGAAGGCTACTGTTCTATCCGTTGAACTAACGCCAGATTAAATTCTAAGTAGTCTCTATTATAGAGGATAATTGATTTATTGTCAAGCAGAATGCTTAACAAAGATATTTGGCTCCCCAGGATGGGATCGAACCACCGACACGTTGATTAACAGTCAACTGCAACTACCGCTGTGCTACTGGGGAATAAAAATTGGTGCCCAATGTCTGATTCGAACAGACGACCTACCGCTTACAAGGCGGTTGCTCTACCCCTGAGCCAATCGGGCAATTTTAATAGTAGTGATGTTACTCACTACTATGTTTATTTAGATGAATTATACACTAGGTTGATTTTTATGTCAACCTAGTTTAGTAGAATCCTACTGTGCTTTGGAACACCTGATAGCAAGTAATCCATCTGGTCAGCAAGGATGTTACGATGTTGTAAAATCATGTTTTCGTAATGATTAGGAACATAAGGCGCATACAGAAGTTCCATGCGGGCTTCTTTCAATGTCTTATGACCTTTCTTACTGTTACATTCTTTACATGCAGTAACAACATTCATCCAAGTGTTCTCACCACCTAAAAATTTAGGGACAATATGGTCCCTGCTTAAGTGATGATAGTTACCGTGATGTTTACCACAGTATGCACACACCTGTCGGTCCCGTCCAAACAATGTCCTGTTAGTCAATGCTACATTGGCATGCTTGTATGGGTTGAATCCGTGACCTTTAACAGCAATGATACTGGTAGTTTCGATATAACTTTGGTCTCCGGTGTTTTGAAAACCTCCACGATACTTAGCCACAACTTCACCCATGCTCCATGCTACCGCATCTTTTGCGTGGTATGTGATCGCGTCATCGTGCGAGATCCATTGTCTTGGAACTCCTGAAATATCTAGTGCTAGAACAGTCATACTAAACTCCTTTTCTGTTGTTGTCACTAATCTTATTTACTCTTGGTAAGTCGTGCAAGAATCGAACTTGCATCACAAGTATCGGAAACTTGTATGCTATCCATTGCACTAACGACCCATACATAACTATAACACATAACTGAATTATTGTCAAGCCAAACAAAAACCCGACTAGCGGGTTCTTGTGAGAGTGTGTTATCGTAGTTTTACTTACGGTTGAAAGACCAACCTAAAACTCCGATCGCAACCAATCCAACTAAGCCTTGGCTACCAAGTGCTGTGATGAATTTAATCACGTTAGCAAGAATATCCAATCCGATGAATGGTACTGCTGCTCCGAAGATGATTTGTAGAATAACACCTACCGCTAAAAGTTTTACACCTAAGTCTAAAACGCTACTTAGAAAACCGCCTGCGATGGCGAATCCTTTGTTCATTGCTTCCATATTTTTGTTCCTTTCACAAACTAATATTTAGTCTGTTTAGGTCCAGTCAATACTTTTGTCTTATTACACAGTAACTATATACTTATTGTGCATAAACTATGTATATGTTGGTCTCACCAATAGGAATTGAACCTATATCTATTCTTTAGGAGAGAATCGTTCTATCCGTTGAACTATAGCGAGAGATACTTGGTGCCATAGGCTGGATTTGAACCAGCAACACACGAATTTTCAGTCCGCTGCTCTACCGATTGGAGCTACTATGGCTTATAGGTTTTCACACAGCCAAAGCTGCACGATAAATAAATTTATGATATACATTAAAAATGCCACATGGGATAACTTACATGTACCATTTTGTGCTATGAGCGCAAATGAACAATTATCTCTTAGTGCTTTAGTGACTACATTACCGCCTAATCCGGTAGTTATTGAACTAGGTAGTTTCATCGGCGGTAGTATAGTACTAATGAATAAAATAAGATCCGATGCAACCTTCATTGTATTAGAAGATTTTATATCAGATGGACATACTACTTTACCAGACGGTTCTACTGAATTCTGGCATGATCGCCCGCTAGAAGAATTAACGACTGAAGATTGGTTCATGCATAATACTAAACACATGAAAGATAAGATTGACCTACACCGTATTCATTTTCAACATGAAAACAAAAATATGACTGATGTATTTTCTAATACTCAATGCGATTTATACTTTGATGATTGTGGCGCAGATAATGCCATGTACTGGAGCACAAAAGTTCGCAGTGGTGGCATAGTATGCGGCCACGATTATAAATCTGAAGAATGGATAAACGATTCTGAGCAACCTGATATCAGAGAAAAACGAAGAAGGCTTCCAGGTGTCAATCCTGAATTAGTTGATAACATAGCAAAAGCATACAATGCACAACTATTTGTACAAGGATGCTTCTGGTGGTTTCGTAAACCATGAATAAGTTTTCAAGCAGCTAGCTATCTGTCGTTACACAGCCTCACTAGTTTGTCTCGCATAAAAGAGTTTAGACTACCTCATAATCGTGTGCGGTGTCACACAGCCAACCCCGACTGTGCTAGATTATTTGGGACTCGATCTTATCGTCTAGCTTGAAATTTGGCGGAGAGCAGAGGAGTCGAACCCCATCCCATTTCTGAGAACCGAGTTTTCAAGGCTCGTCGGCGGACCATCCCACCTGCATTACTCTCCATAATTGGTACCCCGCCTCGGAGTCGAACCGAGAGAACTCTTCCTTTTGAGAGAAGCGACTTTGCCAGATTTGTCCAGCGGGGCGTAAATTTGTTTGGTGCCCTAGGCGAGATTCGAACTCGCACTTGATGGCTTCTTAGACCATTGCCTCTACCAATTGCGCTACCAGGGCATGATTGGGGTAACCAATGGGGAACGATCCCATTCTATCGCTTTCACAGAGCGAGGTGCTAAACCTTTACACTATGGTCACCGTAAATAATTGGTCTGTGCGGTAGGATTTGAACCTACGATTTCTCACTTCCAAGGCGAGTAGATTAGACCGGACTTTCTCACACACAGATAAAACTTGGTGGATTGTAAGGGACTTGAACCCTTGTCAGACCAAGAGTGCGGTGGCGCACACTCGATAATGCTCCTACGGCTATTCACCGTGCATGAGACCAACCTTGACAACCCATAAAAACTTGGTGGACCGCTGGGGAATCGAACCCCAATAACTGACTTGCAAGGCCAGTGTAATCCCATTATACTAGCAGCCCAAATTTTGGTGCCTCCACTTGGACTTGAACCAAGGACTTCCGCGTTATCAACACGATACTCTACCAACTGAGTTATAGAGGCAAAATTGTTTGGTGGTAATAGTTGGACTCGAACCAACGATAGACTGCGTATGAAGCAGTTGCATTAGCCACTATGCTATATTACCATATAGAAACACACTACCAGTCCCGGGGATTTGAACCCCTTTCTCTTGTAGTTTACCACGACTTTTGCAGTCAGGCAAGCAGTGTGTTCTTATATGGTGCTCCTTGCTGGTAACGATCCAGCGTCTATACATTACCAATGTATTATAATACCTTTATACTAAAAGAGCAAATTGGTGCGACCGGAGAGATTCGAACTCCCGACTCCTAAGTTCGTAGCCTAGTACTCTATCCAGCTGAGTTACGGTCGCATTGATTGGTATTCCGTATGGGTTTTGATCCCATCTCAATAGTTTGAAGGACTATCGGCCACGCCAGCTGCCTCACGGAATATAAAATAACAGGATAGTTTTTAACATAGTGCTACCGTTACACCAAACCTTGCGGCTACGGAGTCGAACCGTTCCTTTACTTTTACAGAGTAGTAGTTAAATTATTTGCTGAACCTATCCTTAAACTGGTACCTAGTGTAGGAGTCGAACCTACGACATTCCGCTAATCGGGCAGACGTTCTTCCGCTGAACTAACCAGGCATAAAATTGGTGCGGGGTAAGGGAGTCGAACCCTTGACTAGTAGTTGGCAACCACTGATTTTTCCGTTAAACTAACCACGCATAATAAAACAGGATAGCATTTTTTTTCATAAACGTTGAAAGTTTTTTTGATTTGCTGTTGCTATCCTAAAACTGGTGCCCCATGACAGAATTGAACTGCCGTATCCTGATTACAAAACAGGCGTAATACCGTTATACGAAAAGGGCTAAAATTGGCTCCGTATCTGGGTAATGATCCCAGCTAGTCATTGATTAACAGTCAAGTCCGTGCACCATGCTCGGATTCTACGGAATAAATTTGGCAGGGGAGATGGGATTCGAACCCATGATGACGATTTCAAAGACCGTTGCCTTAGGCCACTAGGCGACACCCCAACATGTTTGTTAACACACTCTTGCGAATGTGTGTATTGAAACACACTCAACATTACACCCTTGATTCGCTACTGCTACTAGGGGCGTGTTTTAATATGTTTCAATACGCTAGAATTTTTCATCTCACAAAAGAGACTTCATCCTCTAGGCCGCCCGTTCGTCCATGTTTTAAGTGCAGACTAGGTCCTCGTTACCTATACACACTATCTAACTCTCCACTACGCAACTTTGTAGTTGCTTCTTAATTAACCCTTAGTATATCAGAGTATCCATTTACTGTAAACTCTGTTTGTTGTTTTTATACAACGAAAAACCCCTGAGACTTTTTAGTTTCCCAGGGGTTGAATAAATTTTGTTATGATGTAACTAGTTATTCCTCTCCCCGGGCTCCTCTTTGGTTATCATTCCCGCGAATACTTGTAGGATATGATACCGCAAAGGCCGCTAAGGTCTCTATAGACCATAGCCCCGTATGTTTCGGCATGTAACAAGTTTTATTCATCATAGTATTCTATTTAGTCCTGGTTAAAAATAACTGCAAATTACATAGTGTTTTTTGCGTTTATGTGTGTATTATATAGTAGTTCTGAATAGAAGTCAACCTTCAATTTACCCAAAACACAAATTACGCATCATCCTTTATTTATATTAAATATTCGTATGAGTAAAGAATTTAAAATCTACGAATACGATGTTGTCTATCTTAGCTATGATGAGCCAAATGCACAAGCAAATTGGGAAGATTTGTTAACAAAAATTCCTTATGCCAAAAGGGTTCATGGAGTTAAAGGTAGTGACGCTGCACACAAAGCGGTTGCAAAATTAGCAACTACCCCACGAGTATCAGTCATTGACGGCGATGCGGTTATTGACCACAAATATCTACATCAGACACTAGTGTTAGATGATTCAATCGATGACAGTAAAACAGTCTTTAGTTGGCCCAGTAAGAATATCATCAACGGTTTATTGTACGGCAACGGGGGAATCAAATGTTGGCCTGTACAAGCAATGCTTGATATGAAAACACATGAGGCAGCGGATCTAAATGATCCCATGACTCAAGTAGATTTTTGTTGGGCATTAAATTATATGGCAATAGATAAGTCATATTCTATAATACACAATAATACTAGCCAGTTGCAAGCATGGCGTGCTGGATTCCGTGAAGGGGTAAAGATGTGCTTGCATAACGGAATTAAAGTCGATGAATTAGCAGACTTAAACATAGGTAATTTAAATAGACTAAAAATTTGGATGACTACTGGAATAGAGGTTAATAATGGCATATGGGCTATATTAGGTGCTAGACAAGGATGTTATAAAACACAATATACAAATTGGGATTTTACTCAAGTAAGAGATTTTGATTATTTAAATGATTTGTATAAATCTACGGTAGAAAAAATGTCAGTGTTAGATGCAGTAAACGAATGCAAAACTTTAGGTAGCATTATCCCAATATGTGAACCATTTACTAGTGAACAAAGCAAATTCATTAAAACTTTAGAATTCAACCCCGATAGACAACCCAAAACGATACACTCAGTTGATACTATTAATGAGTATGAATATGATATTATTATGGTAACATACAATGAACCTAATGCTGAGGAGAATTGGACTAATCTTAAGCGTAGATTCCCAAGAGCAAAAAGAGTTGACGGTGTTAAAGGTATACATAATGCACATATTACTGCTGCTAAGTTAGCCAACACTAAGATGGTTTGGATAGTAGATGGTGATGCCGTAATAAACAAGAATTTTAATTTTGACTATATCGTTCATCCAGACAAGATGGACTGGGTTTATGTTTGGCGCAGTAAGAATCCAGTCAATGACTTAGAGTATGGATTTGGTGGCATCAAGTTATTCCCTAGAGAGTTAACAATCAACATGGACTTGAGTAAGCCTGACATGACCACCAGTATCAGCACTAAGTACAAGCCCGTATTTGAAGTTAGCAACATAACAAATTTCAATACTGACGCATTTAGTGCTTGGCGTAGTGCATTTAGAGAATGTTGCAAACTAGCAAGTAAAGTCATTGACAGACAGAACGATGAGGAAACATTTAATAGATTGGAAACATGGTGTACAGTGGGTGCTGATAGACCATATGGTAAATATGCGATTGCTGGTGCAATTCAAGGCAGATCATACGGAACATTAAATAAAGGCCATTTACTAGCACTATCAAAGATTAATAACTTTGATTGGTTAAAGGAGAAATTTGATGACAATTAATTGGACAGATGATAAAGATACGTTTGGAAGAATGTTTGTTTTAACTCAAAACAAATTGTTTAGTCAATTATGCAATGCAGTTGATAATGAGGGTGCTGACTTGTCTGATGCGTTAAGCTGGGGACAACTAAAAAGTAAACGATGGTTAGTATCTGAATTAGAAAAATTAAACTTAGATTTAGGTATCATATTTTTATGTGCTGGTTGGTATGCTACATTAGCACCAATGTTATTTGAGAGTAGTTGCATAATAGATAAAATTCGTAGCTTTGACATTGATCCGTTGTGTGAACGAGTAGCAGAAACTATAAACAGAGAAAAAGTAAAAAATAATTGGCAATTTAAAGCAGCTACAGTAGATATACATAATCTAATTTATGAAAATTTTAAATATGAAACTCATAGATATGATAGAAGTAAATTAGAATTAACTGATTCTGCAAACACCATCATCAATACTAGCTGTGAACATATACATAATTTTGATGTTTGGTACAATAACATACCTAATAATAAGATAGTTATACTTCAAACCAATAACTACGTTGAGATTGAAGATCATATAAATTGTTCTAATAGCTTAGAAGAATTTAGAATACAATCTCCAATGTCTACTATGCTATATGAAGGTGAATTGGCGCTTGATAAGTACACACGATATATGCGTATCGGCATAAAATAATGTATAAATCAAAAGATATAAAGAAAGTTCATTTAGAGATAACACAGTTATGTCAAGCAGCATGTCCAATGTGTGACCGCAACGAGAACGGTGGCAAAGATAATAAACACATCACCAATGCTGAACTATCTTTAGATGATTGCAAAAAGATATTCTCCACAAAATTTATTAGTCAGCTAGACACAATGTACATGTGCGGTAATTTAGGTGATCCAATAGTTGCTAGAGATACACTAGAAGTATTTCGATATTTTAGAGAACATAATGCAAACATGTGGCTCAGTATGAATACTAACGCAGGGGCTAGAGATACTGATTGGTGGACAGAATTAGCCAAGATATACAACAACAAAGGTGCTGTAATATTCTCTGTGGATGGGTTAGTAGATACTAATCATCTATATCGCCAAAATGTTAAATGGAGTATAGTAGAAAACAGTATGCGTAGTTTTATCAATGCAGGTGGCAGAGCAAGATGGGATTATATCATATTTGAACACAATCAACATCAAGTGGAAGAAGCCGAAAAGTTAGCAAATGAGTGGGGATGTGAAAAATTTACTAAAAAGAAAACTGCTAGATTTTTTAGCACTGCAAGAAATCAAGGAAAAGAAGAACATCAAGCACAAAATCGGAAAGGCACGGAAACTATATTGCTTAAAAAACCTAAAGAAGAATTTCAAAATCGTGTTTTATCCAAAGAACAAGAATTAATTGCTCAACACGGGAGCATGACTAAATACTATGACAGTTGTAAAATAGATTGTAAGGTTGTTAAAGAAGGTAATATTTTTATCACTGCCGAAGGACTGCTTATGCCTTGCTGCTGGACAGCAGGTAGAATGTATAAATGGTGGCATGAAGATTACAGAATAGAACAAATTTGGCACATAATTGATAATACAGGCGGTAAAAAAGGCATCGATGTTATCAACAACGATTTGAGTGATGTTATTGACAATAGTAAATTATTTTCAAAAATAGAATCAAGTTGGAAATTATCTAGTGTAGCAGCAGGGAAATTAGAAGTGTGTTCACAAAAATGCGGCACAGAGTTTGATGTATTCACAGAACAATTTAAGTAATCATGTTTATCAAAAATTCTCAACAGGATATAGATTTTACTATAGATCCACAATTCAATAAAGTGGGAATTAAAATCTCAGGCGGCGCAGATAGCGCCATGATCTGCTATATACTATCGAAGTATAAAGTAACTGAAAGACCAGAAATCAGTATACATCCTATAACTGCGGTCAATATTTTAAAACCTTATCAATTTATTTTTAGTAAAAGAGTAATAGAATTTTGTGAGAAAGAATTTGATATCAAATTTAGTGAACATTTACATTGTGATCCTGTAATGGAAGGACCCGAATTACAAGATGCACAAGATATACTGACTGAAGGAGCGTATAAAAATGAAATTATTGATTGCCATGTCACTGGTATTAATTGCAATCCACCACCTGAAGTGTGCAATTCATTTAATGAAGCTGTGATAGACGAGAGAGATTTTAGGAGAGACCGCACAGAAGAAATAAAATCAGTTATGCCGGGACCTAGATGTTATAGACCTTTTGCTAATTTAGATAAAAAAGGAATAGCAGAATTATATAATCATTTTAACTTGATGGATACATTATTTCCAATCACTAAAAGTTGCGAAGCTAAGACTTATGATTGGTCAACACCACATTGTGAAACTTGCTGGTGGTGCCATGAAAGAAAATGGGGATTTGGAAGACTCATATGAAAAATAATTTTAAAGATATATATGGAATGCCGGAACCGGCTTGTGTGTGGAAATTTTCATGGAGTTCAATAAATATATATGCTAAAAAAACAAACAGTTGTCATAGAGTAAACCCCGATGAAATAACAGTTGAAAACATTGAAGATTTTCACAATACTCCTTTAAAATTAAGTACCAGGAAAGATATGTTAGATGGCCGTTGGCCCGGCAAAGGATGTGAATATTGCGAAAAAATTGAAAAGAGTGGTGGCATTAGTGATAGGATGAGTGTAAATTTAAACGTGCATCCTACTAGCAAACACTATGTAAAACCTGCTGTTGAATTGTTAAATAATAATAAAGCTATTAAAGTATCGCCAACTATTGTTGAAGTATATTTCAATAATTTATGTAACATGGCTTGCCTTTATTGCAATTCAGAATATAGCACGGTATGGGAAAATGAAGATATTAAATTTAATTTAAAATCACAAAAAGAGTTAGATAAACATATTGACAGAAAAAAAGACTATCCCATATTAGTAAAAAAATATTGGGCTTGGTTGGAAAAAAATGCATTGTCTATAAGAGAATATAATTTGTTAGGTGGTGAGCCATTTTTTCAACCTGAGTTTGAACAAAATATAGAATTTTTTGAAACAAATCCATGCCCTGAATTAATTTTTAGTATTTTTTCAAATTTAAAAGTATCAAATACTAAATTTAGAAAAATATTAGATAAAGTAGAAAATTTAGTTACTAAAAATCATATAAAATCTTTTAGAATATTTTGTAGCATTGATGCATGGGGACCACAAGAAGAATATGTTAGACATGGTTTAGATTTAATTCAATGGGAAGAAAATTTTAAAACGTTAATAGCAGAATACCCTAAAATAAAATTAGTAGTACATTCTACTATGTGCAACTTAACTATAAAAACATATCCAGAATTAATTGAAAAAATTAATTATTATAACAATATCAGAACAACAAATGATCTTTCGCTAATTGAAATTTCTTTTAGTTTTGCTGACTATATGACTTATTTGCGAGCCGATATATTTCCTAATGGGTTTTTTGATGAAGATTTTGACAGGATGATTGCAGTTGCACCATCTGAATATCTCAAAGAAAAACTTAGTGGATATCGTGATACTATTAATAATCAACCTTATTGCCCTGAATTAGTAAAAGAACTAAAAATTCAACTAGATGATATAGATAGAAGAAGAAATTTAAATTGGAAACCTTTATTTCCATGGTTAGATGAATTTGTTATTTAAATAGCATGAATAATGAAGATATTTGGATAGATGACAGAGTACTACACATAGAACCTACTAGTAGGTGTACGTTAGCATGTCCGCATTGCCCGCGAACATTGTCAATTGATAATATTAAATTAGAAGATTGTGATATTGACACTACCGTAAAATTAGCTGAGGGAAAAAAGAAGTTTGTCATGTGTGGCAATCACGGTGATCCTATATATCACCCTAAATTTCACGAATTAATATCTAGTATACGAACAGCACATCCCCACATGAGTATAGGTATGCATACTAATGGTGCATTTAGAAGTATCGATTGGTGGAAAGAAACAGCAAGCATACTTGACCATCGTGACAACATTGTATTTTCAATAGATGGATTACCAAACAACAATCATTTATATAGAGTTAATAGCAAGTGGGAAACTATTGAAAACGGTATTAAGACTTTAGTAGAATATAATCCTAATATTAAAATAATTTGGAAATGGATTTTATTTAAGTATAATCAATACAATATTGACGAAGGTATATACTTAGCAAGAAAATTAGGATTCCATGAATTTAGCATTGTAAAAAGTGTAAGATATGAAAGTGAAGATCCATTAACACCAACGATAGATTGGCAAGAAGTACAGAGGCGCTATGTTAATTTATCCTAGATGTAAAAAAGGATTAACATCAGACTATATTTCTGCTCATGGCTTCTATTTTCCATGTTGCTGGATAGCAAATGAACCATATATTAATAAAGTGACAGAATTTTTAGGACCTTTATATGAACAGCTAGATGGTAAAAAATATTCTTTAGCTGAAATGAAAAATAGTCAAGCTATGAAAAAAATAGAAGAAAGTTGGAAAAATGAAAAATCAGTTTGTTCTAAATTTTGTAGTGACAAAATAAATGACAACATAGATAAGTCTGATGTAAGAGATGATAGTATAAACATTTCATTTAAAGAAATAAAAAATGACTTCTAAAACATTGTGTGTTGTTCCGTGGGTGCATTTAAACTTTCAACCAAATGGTAAAGTAGTTCCGTGTTGTTTGATTAAACCGCATTACCATGCCGGTGATCTTAATACACAACCTATCAATGAAATATGGAACAGTGATAATATGAAGAAATTACGAAGTGAGATGATGAATAACATTCGTCCAACTGTATGTAGTTCATGTTTTGATAAAGAAGATGTTACCGGAAAAAGTAATCGTTATTCTCGCAATGAATCTTATTTAGATGTTTTAAAAAATATACCTAATATAACAAATTCTGACGGAACTTGTTCTACGATGCATTTGAAGTATTGGGATTTTAGATTTAGCAATCTATGTAATTTTAAATGTCGTAGTTGCGGACCTGCATTTAGTAGCGCATGGACACAAGATGCAATTAATTTAAAATGGTTATCTGAACAAAACAAAGTATTAAACACTCCTATTGATTTTAATTTTTTAGAAAGTCAAATTGATAATGTTGAAGAAATATATTTTGCAGGCGGAGAACCTTTATTGATGCCTGAACATTGGCAAATATTAGATATGTTAGTAGAACATAAAAAATTTGATGTACGTATACGATACAATACAAACTGTTCTACGTTAACATATGGAAAAAAAGACATACTAGATTATTGGCGCAAGTGGAATTCTGAAAAGATAAGTGTATGGGCAAGTATTGATGAGATTGGAGATCGTGCTGAATTAGTTCGTTACGGAACAGTATGGAAAAGTGTTGAATCTAATTTAAAACAATTATCTAATTTTGATTTTATTAAATTTGGCATTGGAATAACAGTAGGAGTATTAAATGTTAGTAGATTGCCTAATATTATTACATATCTAACTGATTCAAAGATAATTAAAAAGAATAATTTTTATATTAATTTAATCGAAGCTCCTGCATATTACAACGTAAGCGTACTTCCAGATGAATTTAAAAAAACAATTACCGATAACCTTATATCTTTTGCAAATATATATGACAATAAATACTCAACAAATATAATTTCAGAATTTAAACAAACTTTAGCAGAATTATCAAAACCTTCTAATTTCAAAGACTTAAATTTATTCATCAAAACAACTAAACAAATAGATAAACTTAGAAATGAAAACACTTGGGAAACTATCCCTGAACTGATAAAATTAAATGACTTCTAAAACATTCTGTATTTTACCTTGGGTACATCTCAGCACTCGTCCAGATGGGCAGATGCGTGTATGCTGTACTGCCAACGCTAGTAGTGTAGGCATCACTAATGACAAAATTGGTGGTGGTAATGTAGGCATATTAAAAGATGAAGAAGGTCGTCCTAATAATCTGAACGTGAGTGATTTTGTCTCTAGTTGGAATAGTACTTACATGAGGAACGTGCGTAAGCAGATGTTGAACGGTGAAGAACCACCAAGCTGTCGCAAGTGTTATGAAGAGGAACGAGCAGGACATAACAGCAAACGCATGTGGGAAACTAAGTATTGGAAAGAAAGAGTTGACTTAGATAAGTTATTAGCTGAGACAACAAGTGACGGCGAAGTACCACCTCAATTAGCATATATTGATTTAAGATTTGGAACTAAATGTCAGTTGGCTTGCATCATGTGCAGCCCGCATGACAGTTCAGGTTGGATTAAAGAATGGCAAAATATCTATCCTACCATTGAAAATAAGAATGTAAAAGAGATATGGCAATGGGATAATAAAGGAAGTACAAACGGAAGCAGCTATAATTGGCACAAGAATAATCCAGTATTTTGGAAACAGTTCTATGAACAGATTCCAAACATGAAGCAATTGTATTTTGCAGGTGGCGAGAGTCTCATCATTGAAGAACACTATGATATCTTAGAAGAATGCATCCGTCAAGGATATGCTAAAGATATGGAGATACGCTATAACAGTAACGGAGTAGAATGGCGTGAAGATTTATTTGAATTATGGAAACATTTCAAGATTGTTCGTTTTCACTATAGTGTAGACAGTATACATGAGATGAACGATTACATACGTTATCCAAGCAAATGGAGTCGTACAGAAGAAGTATTTCATATACTAGATACACAGACTAGCGACAATGTAGAGATAACTGTTGCATGTGCAGTCAACGCATTGAACATTTATTACATTCCAGACTTTGTAAAATGGAAGTTAGAGCAGAACTTCAAGAAAATAAATATGTGGCCATTCGGTGCGGGTGGCATCAACTATCACTTTGTCTATTGGCCTGCATTTTTGAACGTGAAGATATTGCCTAAATGGTTCAAAGATGAGTGCGAACGCAAGTATGAAGAATTCATACCGTGGTGGGAAGAAAATTGGGAGTTAGGTATTCCATCATGGCACAAAGGTAAAGTAACCAAAGAAGATTGGAAAGTTGCGTCTTATGGTATTGATAGACTGCGCGGTATGATTAGCTTTATGAAAAGCGATGATTGGAGCGTGAGATTACCAGAAACTAAAGACTACCTCGAGAAGGTTGATAGATATCGCGGTACTAATTTTTATGACACTTTTCCAGAAATGAAAGATATATTTAAATGATACCTATTCACTTAACTAATTCTGGTCCAAAAAACATAGCAATGATATCGTTTAAACCACATAATGTGTGTAATTATACATGTGATTATTGTCACCCAAATAGTAATGATGGTTCTGAAAGATGGAATATAAATTATATAGCTGTAGCTAACTTTATTAACAAAGTACGACAAAAAAACTCACATGTGTGTTTAGAGATAATAGGTGGGGAACCCACACAATGGCCGCAATTACAAGCATTTATGGATAGCGTTTCACATGAAAATCTTGTGATTGAAATAAACACCAATGGATCTAGGACTCTCAGATATTGGGAACAGTTTAAGTCTAGCAATTCAATGTTTTTGTTTTCATGGCACTCAAAAGAAGTGGACACTGAGCATTTGGTACAGGTTGTTAAAATAATGAAAGATAAATGTTTCCCAATGGTTTCATTATTGATAACGCCTGATTATTGGGAAAAAGGGTTAACTGCTATTAAGGAATTTGAAAAATTAGATATATTAATTGATATTAAACCCGTAAGAAAAAGTTTAATATGCGATGAGTTATATCCATATACTGAAAGTCAATTAGAGTACATTCGATCATATCCTAAAAAAACTTCTATTATTAGTTTTCCAACATGGTTAGATTTATATCCAAAGAATATTTTTTTAAACGGAGTTCAAGCAAATTGGAACAGTTTAGTAGTGAATCAAAAAAACATTTTTACAGATTGGAAATGCAATGCAGGAATAGACCGTTTTGTAATTGATCCAAATGGTGATATATCTAGATGCTGGCCAAGAGTAGGTGGAAAAATAGGCAATGTTTATTCTGGATATACTTTACCAACAGAACCCATAACTTGCACATATAAACATGAATGTCATTGTAAGCAAGATGCTTTAGTTGAGAAATGGTCTCCTAATTATGTCTAATACATATTGTCCGTTGCCGTGGATAGGAGTAAGCACTAGGAGTACCGGTGATTTACGAGTTTGTTGTCAAGCAGATTCCTCTATTACTAAAGGTTCAATAACAAAAGACAACGGTGAAAACTTTAATATAGCCAAAGATGGATTAGAAACGTTTAGAAATTCCAAAATTCTAAAAGAAGTAAGAAAAACTATACTAGCTAACGAGTCTCCAAAAATGTGTAGTAGGTGCGTGAAAGAAGAATCTACTGGATATAGAAGTAATAGAATACAGATGATTGAGAATTGGAATAAAGAATTTTCATTAAATGATGCAGTAACTAGAACGAATGAAGATGGTTCTATAGATGAAACTAGTGTACCCATTAAATATGCAGATTTAAGATTTGGTAATCTATGCAATCTTAAATGTAGAATGTGCGGCCCAACTGATTCCAGTGCTTGGTATGATGACCATGTTACTTTATTTAATAATAATTATTTTACTGATCAATCGGGTAATCAATTAAAAATTATAACAAACTTAACTGAAAAAGCAAAACTAGAGACAGATATTTATAATTGGCATGAACAAGAACTATTTTGGAAAAATTTAGAAAAGCATATACCTAATCTTAAGCATATTTTTATTATAGGCGGAGAGCCATTGTTAATAGACAATCATTATAGCTTTTTAGAAAAATGCATTTCATTGGGTTATGCTAATCAAATTTATATTGAAGTAATGACTAATCTCACTAACATACCTAAAAAAGCATGGGGGCTATGGGAACATTTTAAACTGATTCAAATTGCTCCTAGTATTGATGGAGTCGGAGAATTAAATGATTATATACGATATCCAAGTAAATGGAAACAGATTGAAAATAACTTGTCTAAATTAACTACTGCAAAAGGAAATTTTAGAACAGTTATATCTCCTACCATTATGGTTTTTAACCTGTTACAGCTACCAGAGTTAATGTTATGGAAATTTGAAAATTTCCCTGATACAAAATTTGATTCACATTTATTACACGGACCTGCACGTTATAATATTAAAATTTTTCCATTAACTAGTAAACTTTTTATAAGTAACTATTTTGAAGAATGCAAGGTAACATATAAAGAAAGAATTATGAATACAAAAACACAAGAAATTAATTACAAGTTTTTTTGTAAGGAGCTAGATAGGGCAGTAAAATTTATGAACTCTGAAGATTTGTCACATGAACTTACTAATTTTTTTGAGATAACTAATAAATTAGATCAAATGAGAGATCAATCATTAGAGATTGTTAGTCCAATTACATATAAATTATTAAAAGAAATGAGCACTTAAATTATGTCTGATACGTTTTGTCCTTTGCCTTGGGTTTACCAAGCATTCCGTAACAACGGAGATGTTCGCGTTTGCTGTCAAGCAAATCAAAGTCCTAATAGGGGAATCCTTATCAGAGATGATGGCACTACATTTAATGCTGCAACAGCCAATTTAGATGAATCACGTAATTCAGAGTTAATGAAGCGTCTTAGAAAGAACATGATTGTAGGTGAATGGAGTCCTGAATGTAAAAGATGCACAGTAGAAGAAAACAATGGATTGACCAGCAACAGACATTATGCTATTGCTGATTGGGAAATGTCATTAGATGATGTAATAAATGATACTAGTGATGATGGAACTATTGATATTGAGAAATTTCCGGTTATATCTTATGACATGAGGTTTGGAAATCTATGTAATCTAGTTTGCAGAATGTGCGGTCCCACTGATAGTCATAGTTGGTATGAGCAATGGGCTTCTTACACTGGAAAAGATAGCTTTAATGATACACACGGAAAAGTTCAGCTTATTAGAAACAGCGTAGGCAGACTTGCTACTAATGATTATGATTGGCATGACTCAGAGAATTTTTGGACACAAATTGAGAGTAACTTGGCTAACATACGGCATGTTTATATGGCAGGAGGCGAACCATTAATGATAGAGAGGCACTACGAGTTCTTACAAAAATGCATAGACAAGGATGTTGCCAAAAATATAAAATTAGAATATAATACTAACGGAACCACATTACCCAAAAGAGCATTAGAATTATGGAAAAAATTCAAGCAAGTAGAGTTAGGAGTAAGTATAGATGGATTTGGTAAGGTAGTCGAATATCAAAGATGGCCTGTTAAATGGAGTCAACTATACCCCAATCTACAAAAATTAAATAAGTTAGTAGAGACTCAAACAAATATAAAATGCTGGTTGACCGTTACAGTTACCGCATATAATGCTTTACATATAGCTGATTTTGTTGAATGGAAAATATTTGAAAGTGGTCTAGATAGTATAAGGTCAAATCGTCCTATAATATCACATCATGTAGCACATCGTCCATTGTCATTAAATGTTAGGGTACTGCCACCTGAGATAAAAACTCAGATAGAAACTAGATACAAAGAATCTATGATTAAATTAAATGAATCTGAAATTGACAGTGCGTTAATTGAACGTGCAAATGATATATACACTGGAATTCTTACATACATGAATCAAGAAGACCTGCACGAAACTCAATTTTCAGAGTTTGTAAATTATACTAAGTTTTTAGATAAAGAACGTAATCAAGATATAGTTGATATAATTCCATCATTAGAGAAATACTTCTTATAAACATCTCAACAAAGGTCTGATACCTACGATTTTTCCTTGCATTGTTTTAGCTACATGTATAGATTTAGTGGGTATTAGATTGAAATCTTCACATACTTTATAGTATCTAGTCTCATATTTTTTCCAGAAATATTCAGAACCTAACTCTTGCATAAACTTCAATCCAGTATGTAACAGGCTTTTGCAATTCATATTAAAGTCATTCATTATGGTTATCGCTCCACATGGTCTAGTGCGTGAAAATCGTACACCTATTCTATCATTGCCCATTCCACCTTTGCTTAGACTTACAGCAAAAGTTTTGATAGCAGGGTGATCAAAGTTGAATGTTATATCTCTACTACAAGTTATCCATGCACCGTCTAAATGCACGGGTATATCTAGTTGTTCGCAACGGTCTAATATAGTATGCATTAATGGATGCACATCTCCGTGTGCAGGGAAAGGCATAGAGATTATCAATTCTTTATTTGGAACAAGCGTATCTAATGTAACATATTCAATGTCATTGTTCAATCTCCAGTGATATTTGTAATCATTTTCAAATATCATAACATCATTGGTACCTACACGCTGATAGATATCATCAATAAATTGGGTACACCCCACACATATATCAGTATGAGGGAACATATCAATACCTGATAATTTACTGAGTGAATGATTGTTAAGAAAATGTATGAATTCTATTTTGAATTCATTAGCTATATCATCATTGTATGCCGGATTGGTGTAGAAAACTGATTCATATAGTTTGTTGATAGATGAATCGTACATGGGTTGAGGGCGTTCATGTTGTAGCCATTCACTTGTATATTGTCTATTCTCCGAATCACGCATAAGTATTGTTCCCAGCGTATTTATACTGTATAAATATCAATAACAAATAAGAATATATGTGGTGCCCTTTACCTTGGACTCATGTCGCAATTAAAAATAACGGAACACTCCGTATGTGTTCCCATAGTCAAAGTGGTAGTAATGAAAATACCGTGCTGTCCAAAGATAAAGTGACATTGAAAGCAGATAGTTTAGCTAACATAGACAATGTATTAAATTGTGACACACTTAAGCAAGTACGCAAAGATATATTAAATGGGGTGTGGCCAGAACAATGCAAGCGGTGTGAGGTTGATACTAGTACGGGAAGTAACAGCAGAAACGATTGGGAAACTAAAAGACATTTAGATACATTTACTATTGATGATGCTATCAACAGCACGACCGTCGACGGTACGATAACTAATTCAAAGTTAGTTTCACTAGACCTTAGGATAGGAAATCAATGTAATCTACGATGTGTAATGTGTTTTCCCGGTGAATCTACCTTATGGTATAAAGATTATCAAGAGATAACTGGACATGATCATTTTATTGTAGATGACAAGATTTACAATCTGAAATTAGCTGATAGCGACTTTGATTGGGCCAATGACAAAGATAAGATAGATGCATTAATCGAAAATTCAAAATATTTAAACAAGATTAAGTTCGGTGGCGGTGAACCATTAATAATTAAGTACCATCATTATCTATTGAATAGGTTGATAGAAGAAGGTTACGCAAAAAACATTGAGTTAGAATATAGCGTGAACTTAACTGTATTCCCTCCGTTGTTGTTTGACATGTGGAAAAAATTCAAAGTGATTAGAATTTGCGCTAGTGTAGATGCGTATGGAATTGCTAACGATGCTGTTCGTTACCCTTCAAAATGGGAAACTATTGAACAAAATTTAAAAATGTTGGATGAATCTGCGGAAAACATTACTGTGTTCACTTCTACTACAGTAAGTATATTAACACTGGAACATTACTCTGACTTAATGATATGGATAAAGAAGCAAAACTATAAGAAGATAAACAGAGACATAGAAAATCCTGGTACTAGTCATTTAGTATATAACCCAGCATTTTTCAATATCAATTTACTTGATGAACGGCAACAGAATACTATATTTGATATTGTAAAAAACAAAGCTAACGGGGACAAAAAAATATTAAAAAAACTTGATTCTTATGAGAAGTATTGTACCTCATCTCGTATGATAATGTCTGAATCGTTGCTCAATGAAACACGAAAACAATTAGTAGGAGTATTTAATCGGTTAGCTATAAATCAAAAACAAGATTGGATTAATATTTTTCCATTTGTTTCTACTTTAATAAAAACATGGAGCTATATATGAATGATGATGAACTAATTTTAGAAGCATTATGCAATTATCCAATATACTATCTCATGTATGGTGGAGGGGCAGGTGGTGAATTTTTAACTAATTTAATCTCGACACATACTAAAAAATTTAGGAATAATGTTTCTACTCAAGTTATTGTAACTTCAGAAAATAGAACTTTAGTCAGATTGCCATATTTTTTTCATTTAGTATATCATTGCAACCTTACTTACAATTCATCAATTACTGATTTAATCAATGTCATAAAAACTAAAAATGATTTTTTAGGGTATAACATAAAAGACAAAGTAAATGAGGCTATTGTTTATTTAAAACAAGATCACAAGCCACCTTTGTTTAGATGCAATATTTTATCAAATTCATACTTTACTAAAGAAAATACTTATTTGATATGTGCTGATAATGAAAAATGGTATACTTATGCAGGAAGTTTATTATTTATAAAAGATTTAGCAGTTAAACATATCTGCCTTAAAGAGAATGATAAAATTAAATTTTTTGAGCATGACCGTAGTAGGTATATAAATGACGCTGAATTGTCTAGCTTGTTAAACAATGGACTAGATTGGGTTATAAAAAATAACATAACGATTATGTACGGAATGCAGTTAGACGTAATTGCATATATGAAATATGATAAAAACATTACCTTTAATGAAATTTTTAATTCAACTCCGTTTGATTTATATAATAAGTATTTTTATAAAATAATGGGAAATTTTGAAGCCTATTCAAATTTTCAAATCCCAGCATTAAAAGAAAGAGGAGTTACTATTATTGATTATTCTAAAATCTTTATTAAAGGATATTTAGAAGAAATATTTGATATTGACTATGATTCATCATTTAATGATGAATTGATTGTTTGGCACAAAAAGAATTTGTCGTTATTGTCCAAACATGGATTTAATGTGGCCCCATATATATTATGACTGATTTAAAATACAGTGATTATGATTTCACTAAAATCCCATTTAAAGATATAGTGCAAGTAGGCCAACGAACTTTATTGTATCGTGACCTATTCACCGTCAGTTGGTTGCTAGGTAGATTTTGTAACTACAAATGTAGCTATTGCTGGCCTTATGCCCGTAGTGATACGAAAGACCATAGACCTACAGAGTTATGCTTAAGTACTATAGATGAGATAAAATCTCAAGCTAGACTTAATGGATTTAATAGTTTTCATTTTAGTCTAAGTGGTGGTGAACCTACGTTTCATCCTGGATATCTAGACATACTAAAGTATCTAGCGAATGATGTAGACAATACTAATTACACTAGCATACATATGACCAGTAACTGTTCTAGGAATATGAAATGGTTTGAGACATATGTAGAACATGCTAAGAAATTTCATCGTGCTAGCATCACGGCGAGTCTACACACAGAGCATCTTGACACGATTGAGAAGATGCAAGACTTTGCAGATAAACTGATATTCTGTCAAGAACATGATGTACAGATAACCATCAACATGGTAATGGTTCCCGCATGGTTTGATAAAGACTACGAGAATGCATTGTTCTTCCACAATCAAGGAATCAATGTCACGTTGAAACCGCAGAGCGATCCTACTGCTAATTTTGTAGTCAGTGGGTATACTGAAGAACAGATGAAACAGTTACATAATGGTATGCCGCAACGTGCTTATACTGAAAAGAAGCGTGTATGGAATGATAGACCAAAAGCTAAATTTGAAGTTCCTCCTCACATGGCAGGAGAAAATGATAGTAGTGTGCCTGCACACATGCAAGTAGAATTCACTGATAAATACGGTAAGAAATGGTACATGGATCAAGCAGAACGATTCAATGCGTTCGGGTTCAACAATTTTAAAGGTTGGGAATGTAATAGTGGATTTCAAGGCATAATCATCAGAGAACCAGATGGTAGTATCAAGCGTAGTTATAGTTGCACTGATACTCCACTGGGAAACATAGAGACTGGATTCAAATTATTCGATAAGCCTATGATTTGTATAAGTAATTCATGTGTAAGTAGTGCCGATAGTAAATTGCCAAAGAGGACGATATGAAAAATATAATAATAGAAAATGTAGAAATTCCATTATTTGATGGGAACGTAGGAATAAATTTCTCCGGTGGAACCGATAGTAGCCTTTTATTGTATATTTTACTATTAAATAAAAAAGAAACACTTGAAGTATTTACATTAGCACCAGACCTTAAGGGAAGATTACCGGCAAAAGTTGCAGCTAATGTAATTGACAAGTGCGTAGAGTTAACCAAAAACAATAATATAAATCATCATGTAGTATATCTTGATGTACAAAATAATGAAAAATTACTTAGATTGCCCAATGAAATGTTAGAAAATAAAAAAATAACTAAATTATATGCAGGATTAACAGCTAATCCTCCTAAAGACATAGCAGATAATTTTTTGACACCAATTGACAATACTGAACATGTGGAGAGAGACCCGTTAATAGTAAAATCTATAATTTATGATAATTTTTGTTTTCCATTTTTTAATATTGATAAAATAAAAATAGCTGAAATGTACCACTCTTTAAACTTAACAGAAACGTTATTTCCATTAACTAGAAGCTGCGAAATAGAAAATCCTCCGGCTGATTTTTTAGGACACTGTAATAACTGCTGGTGGTGCAAAGAAAGACTTTGGGGATTCAAAAGGTTTGTATGAAGTACGCAATTACAGGTCATACTCAAGGGATAGGATTAGCATTGACTAATTTATTAGAATCAAATTATATAGGGTTCTCTAAGAGTAATGGATATGATATTACAGTTAAAGAAAACAGAGAATCTATAATATTACAGTCTATTGAGTGTGATGTATTCATCAATAATGCATACGCTGATTTTAATCAGGTAACTTTGTTATACGAGTTATTTAAAGTTTGGCAAGGTTCCAACAAAATAATAGTTAATATAGGTTCATCCACTACTTGCGGAATCAAAAATTTTCCCCACATGTATACAGCACACAAAATTGCATTAGACAAAGCCTCTGAGCAATTAAGTCATTTAGACGATCCATGCAAAGTAATTAATATTAAATTTGGCTGGGTAGGTACTCAACGGGTATTAAGAGATTGTAACCCTGAATCATATATAGAAGTTAGCGATGCTGCAAAATATATAATAGAACAGATTAATTGGGGAATTAAATATAGAGTTACTGAATGCTTAATTAGACCATAACATTATTAATATAATATCAAATGAAATATTTTACTGAAGTAAATTTACCAACATTCGAAACACTATCCATAGAACTTGATCAATTAATAAGTTCAAAGGTGTTAAGCTGGGGAGAACAAAATCAAATTTGTTTAAATTCTATACCAAATTTTGAACATGATTTTCACAAAGGTGCAGGAAGTTTAATGTTTGATTGGAATAATTCTAAAATAGATTCAGTTAACGGTATTGATAATATTAGTAATCTTTTTATAAAAACAGAACAGTTAAATGAATCTGACTTTACGGTCATGTGCAGTCAATTTAAAGGAACAACTTTTGAAACAGTTTTTAATATGTTAAATGAAAGATATATATTAGGTAGGATCAGATTGATGAATTTGAAACCAAAAACATGTTTGAGTTGGCATGTTGATGATACTCCTAGGTTACATTATCCAATTGTATCACAAGAAGGATGTTTTTTAGTAATAGAAGATGAAGTTATGACTTTACCATTAAACAAATGGCATATAGCAGATACTACAAAAAGACATACCGCATTTAATGGGAGTAAAGGTTCAAGAGTTCATTTAGTAGCAGTAATATTAAGTAATCGTTGATTAGATTAAATGTTTAAATTATTTCAAAAAGATAATGGGTCCCGCGGGTCGGCCGCTGAAGTTTGGGTAGACAAGGATGCAGGTCTTTGTAAAAAATTTTATAAACCAGATAGTATTACTATAACCGGCAAAAAACCGTTTGAGACATCTATGGAAAGAATAACCTCACTTTTTAATACTGAAATACATTGGTCAACTAAATTAAAATCTGATATGGTAATTGAATTATACGAGCATGGTGAATTAAAAGACGAGCCGGGTTTTTATTTAATACAAGAGTGGACAAATCCAGATTTGTTGACTTGGTACGAGCATGAAAGTACTAGATTAAATCACATTATACCTGACGCATCAGAACAAATAGTTGAAATTTTTAAGTTCTTCAAAGAAAATAATATTTACAAAATTAATAATGCAATGGCCAATATGACACATAAGAATGGTAAAATAAAAGTGTTTGATTTTAAATATTCTATTGAAAGAGGTGAAGATAAAAGAGAACTAGAAATTTATTCAATAAACACTTGGGTGTCAAAAATAGATCCTAATCTAAATAATATTCTACTTGATTTAGTGTGACATGAAATTTTCAATACTAGAAAACAATGAATTAATTTTAATAGATTATATGCCTGGTTCATCTGGCCAGCTGTTATTAAGATTATGGGCTGAACTAGATAGTAAATTACACTATGAGAATTCAAGAATATTATCCGCTACAACAATAAATCAGAATGCAGCTTCAAGAGAAATTGATTACGATATATTAATTCCAAAAAGAATAGTGAATTGGTTTTTAGACAAGTGTGACCCTTCATCTACTATTGATTATGTTTATTTTTTTGAAAATTTAGCAACTCATTTGATTGCTCAACAGCAAAAATGGAAACATCAAACAAATGATATTAAGTTTTATAGTAATAATGATGTTGATATAAAAGATATGAGATTGATATATGGTATGCATACCTGGAGCAATATTATACCGTACGATGAAATGATTAGTTTAGGATATAATATAAAACAACTATCTATTATTCCAACGACTGAAAGAGGGTTGAAATATCAATTTGATAGAAATGTCGCATGTTACCCCGGGACAGAAGAAAACAGTAATAAATTGGTGTTAAATAAATTTAATACCAAACCTACACAAAATTCAATAGATTTATGTACTATGCTAGTTGATAGAAGATTTGTAGATATTATCGATTTTCTACAAAGTATGATAGGTGACTCATTCAGAATAGAAAAAATTGAGTACTGTAATACTATTTTAAATACCTACTACAATGAGATAGTTAGACATTTAGACCAATCCATAGAAACTCTATAGATCATTCTATTACCTAATTCACAAGCCCATCGTTTGTGAACAGTTAACCACTGATCTCCAAATATAACATCGCCATCTTCATACTCATGGTGATAGCAATATTTGTCTTGATAAGAATGATTGAATAGAAGTTCTTTATAATATTGATTAGTTTTCTCATCAACATCTTTAAATCCAAAAAATTGATAATAAGGAAAAAACATTCCTTTTATCCCTACTGGATTCGTTCTGATAAAATTCTGTCCATCTTTATTGCGATGTGGTTTCCATATGTTGAATGACTTAGTATATGTGTCCGGCTCAAATCCATATATACCTTTCTTATCTTCTAAGAAATCTTTAGTCGATTGGTCTAGATCATCGTAGGCTAATGCCATATTGGCCCAGCTTATCTTTGATCCTTTAGTATCATGTGCTGCTACTAGGAATATGATAGGTTTGCGTTCGTTCTCTGCTGATGGTCGATTAGCATGCCAATTCAATTCTTCATCATGCCCAAACAATCCTTTAGGAGTACCATCGTCATTGAATCCTTTGCAAACTCTTTGTACTCCATTGACATTCTCAGCGGCTCTTTGTCGTTGTGTTTCTGGATCAAAATATTCAGGAACGCCAAACTGATTTGCTACCTTGATCATATCTTCTGGAGATAAGTGTTGATCCCTGGCTATCACAACAAGATGTTTGAAATACAACTCTGCTATCTGATTAACTTCATCCGTAGATAAATTCTTATAGTCAACATCATAGACCTCTACTGCATTAGCATCTAGTATTTTATACTTCACGAACAGTTTCCTTTCCGCAAATAACATACTTGATTACATAGTACAATGGATCAAAGTCTTTCCATCCTCTACCTGAATTCATTGTTATACTACTTGGCATCCCGTGATGATTGTTGTGCAATTCTTCTCCAAGCAATAACGGCTTTAACCACCATATATTAACTGAACGGTCAGTAGTTTCAAAGTTACGATATCCTCCGACAAATTTGCTCTTTGGGGAATGTACTAGTGCTATCAAAATCGCATTAGTTTGAAATTGCATTACAGCGGGAATAGCAAAAGCAAAAATAATCAGCATGGGATTTATCAATGCTAATAATAATACATATGATATGATTATAAGGAAATAGTTCCTATGGAAAAAATTCATTATTGGATTAGACATCAATCTAGCATACACTTTGGGACCAAATACTAACTTAGTCTCATCATAAATTCCCCACCATGTTTTCCAAAAGTTAGGTTCTGGATTATGCGGATCTTTATCTTGATCGCTAAATCCATGATGTTTGAGATGCATCAAAGTATATCCAACAGTCGAACCTGTGCAACTGACAGTAAAACAAAATGACATTATTATTTCCCACACTTTACTAGTAGTAAAAGTCTTGTGTGTATAGAATCTATGTGCGCCTATACCTGAACCTAATCCATGCATCAACCAAAATACTATTAAGGTAGTTAACCAATAATACATGTCTCCAAAATAGATAGCAGGAATGATGAATAGGTGCAATGCCCATTGTAAATTTTTAACTTTAGTGTGAGTAGGGGTGAATAGTTGTTTCATGTTGTATTTATTAGCGTTGATAACTTTTCTAAGAATATATCAGGATCAATGTCATTTGTTGTTTCTTTTCTATACAAAATATACTGAGGAACATTATTAAACATGATTAGATCGTTATCCATCGTATAACTTTTAAGTAAATCAATATGCTCTGTCCCGTTTCCTATCTGACCGTACCGTTTCCCGCGAATTAAAGCGCGGCACCATGCTTCTAATCGTGTATTATGTGCATATATAGAAACAAAACTGTAATCTATTTGTTTAGCAAAATCATTAACAGCCGTTGTTAACATTCCATCATTAGCCCATAATGTACTCCTAACGGATTTTCTAAACCTTTTAAGAACATAATACATCATTCCGACCCTAAGAAATCTTCCGTATAACTTTGCGCCACTAATGGCAGCAATCTCGTCATTTACATATACTGCATATAATGCATCAAACCCAAGAGATTCCCATTTAAGTTTGCTAAATTTCCAAACTTCTTCAGGTATATTTTTATTGTATTTGATATCGTCTGTTAGATAATCTTCAATTGATTTTTCATCTACGCAGATAATTTCTTTTCTAAAGTTATAAACATCTATACTATTTGCATCAACTATTTTTACGTTCATGCCAATCATCCCAGCTATATATTTTTTCTTTGTTAGGGTCTTTTATTCCGATAGCATGATCAACTTTACCTAAAGATGATACACGAATAGCATCACTGCTATATTTGGTATATTGTGATGTTATATACTCAAAAAATTTATCATTATTTAATTCATCACCGGTCCATGGATCACCCCAACATAATGTATATTTTTCTTCAGTTTCATTGTCCATGCCATGTAGTGCAGCACCGGACATTAAGTATCCTCTCCAAGAATTAGGAATGTGTATCTGTTCTTTTTTATCGTTGACATAATACAAGGTGTTGTTTCTACCTTTAAGTACTAGTCTAAGTTTTGGTTCTAATTTTTCCATTTGATCTGCATAACAATCTGTGTGCAACCTCATCTTCATCCCAGGCATTGTTCTAATAATAATTATTCTAGGTCTAATATCTGTCATTGGAAAAATAAAATTATTACATAACTCTTTTATCTTTGTGCAATTGTTAGCAAATGACAACCAATACATATCTTTTTTATTATTTACATCTTCGTTGCCATATAGACATAGTAGATAAGACTCCCTGAATGTACACCAATACCAGTATTTGTCAGGGATATTATCTATTTCCTTAGCCATAATCAAGATATCTTCATCCGTCACAGGAAAATCAAGTTGCATTGCTGCTAAATCTATAATTTTTTTCTTCCAAAGATTTTTCATATTATTCGGCTGATATAAGAAAAGAACGGGTGTCACCGGAATCCCATTTGATAGGATTGTTCTTATTTAGTTTTTTTAATTCTTCTTTCGTTGCAGTTTGAATAGGTGTTATATGCAATTCATCTATATTAGCAGTTGAAGGAGATTCAATTATCCATTTAGTATAATTTGCAATCTCGACCGTATCAAAGTGTGAAAAATGTCCCCATTGATTGAGTGTTTTTTCTGTTGATACTCCACCAAAGCTAAAATATGTACATTTTATTTTTGAATTGTACCAAGTAACATGTTTGGACAAAGACCTATTTAAATCTCTAAGCGCACGTTTTTCAATAGGATATAATCTATTGTCTGGTCTATAAAAATAATCAACTGCTGAACCAAAACTAATTATATGCCCTTGATGTTTTTCTACTTTCCATTCGGTCCATACTGCTTGCAATATGCGTGTTTGCCCAAAATTTGGTATCAAAGCAGAATTGATTACTATATCATAGTCTTTGCTTATTTTAGCTAATTCAAAAACATTAGTATCAATAGTTAAATCCATTTGATATGTTGAATTATCTGATCTTGAAACAGTATGTGCTTCTGGATAAATATTGACAATTTCTTTTGATATATCTTTGTCAGGGTTACCTGTTATAAGAATTTTAAGTTTTGTCATCACTTATTCCCCATTTTATTTTTAACCATATACGTTCATGTATGTAATAGTCGATGCTTAATAAAATGTGTAAAGCAGTAGCAAATCCAGCTGCACTACTTAAATTCCCAGTAAACAAATATGTCCATACTATGGTAAACACCCATGCAGTTAAGCGATAGGTGATCATTCTAAGTATAGTTCTTTTATGGGTTTCTATCACTTATAGCAATTCATAATCTTCTTTGCCGCATCCGCACTCAGGGCAAACATGGTCGTCAGGAAGTTGTTCCCATTTACCTTCAATTGTTTCATCGTGGACATGGCCGCATACTACGCATATATGTTCCATTATACTGCCTCCTTATATGTTGTTAGATGTTTTTGATATGCCTCAGCATGACGCTTTTCAATCTTAGCTAATGCACCAAAGCGTTTTTCAGCTTTGGTTAGCAATGCTTTGAATTGCTCCGCATGTTCTTTTGATTCTTGAATTTGCATATTCGCTTCATTAGCAAAAACCATATTACCTTCAAATTCAGCCGTTTCTTTGAATTCAGGATACATATGTTCAAATTCATAAGTCTCCCCGTCAATTGCCATTTGTAAGCATTCTTCAGTAGTTGGCTTCTTGATCATTAACTCTAGATGTCCCCATGCATGTAGAATCTCTTGATCTGCGGTGTGTTCAAAATGTTTTGCTATTTCTTCATTACCTTCTTCTCGGGCAATTTTAGCAAAGTAACGATACTTAGTGTGTGCTTGTGATTCGCCAGCAAAAGCGTCGGCTAAGTTTTGCATTGTTTGTGACATAAATCCTCCTAGTGTGTCTAACAGTATTTATCTGGTCACAAACAGTCAATCTTCTTTTATTGTCAAACCATTACTATGTTTTCCTCTAGGATGTTCTACATCTTGGTCAAAGCGTTGTTCTTGAATAGTCTTGTGACCAAATACTTTCTCACTATGACATAACAGACATTTTGGATTACCACAATCCAATGCATGATGTTTTGCTAGACGATGTGGTTCTTTGATGAATTTGTCATGACCTGCATGACCCATCTCCTTAGCGATTTGCAATTGTTTGGTGATGGCATTGTCGTCCTTAAGCAAGCGTTTACTGTGCTTAATTTTATCTTCTTCTGTACTCATGTTAGTGCCTGTTACGGTAATCTGCTACTGCGGCTTTGATGGCGTCCTCGGCGAGGATACTACAATGGATTTTGACTGGTGGGAGGGCGAGGTGTTCGGCGATGAGTGAGTTTTTGAGGGCTCCAGCTTCATCCAGTGTTTTACCCTTGACCCACTCTGTGACAAGACTTGAAGAAGCAATTGCCGACCCACACCCATATGTCTTAAATTTGGCATCTGTTATTAACCCCGTTTCTTTATCTACTTTAATTTGCAGTTTCATTACGTCACCGCAAGCTGGGGCACCGACCATTCCTGTACCCACATCTTCATCTTCTTTACTAAAACTACCCACGTTACGTGGGTTCTCATAGTGATCTACAACTTGTTGAGAATATGCCATTATTTAGCCTCTTTATTAAACATTGATAAAACTTTTGCTTGAATGTTTTTAGCAAATTGTGGTTGAGGGAAGTTCCATCCGACGAATGCACCTAACAATAAATATAACAAAGTTTCTAACATAATATATCTCCTGTGTTGTATTTAGTCGGACGATTTATCTTCTACTACAATCCAATTTAATTTAAACAAATCTTTGCGTATTTCATCGGTAACAACACTTTCAGCTACATGCGCTTTAGTCTCAAGTAGTCTTTTCTTTGAATCTTCACTTAAAATACCCCACTGATCTTCGTCCGCATCAACTATACCACTACAGTACCAATCCAAATAATCACCTTCACCGCGTATTTCAGAAATGACTCCACCTGCATGTCTCCAACTGCAACTCCATTTTTTCTCAGTTAGTATAGGCCATACATCATTACGCATAAAGTCATTGTTGCACATTGCCGCATATAGATGTTGGGCATAGACTTTATCACTTTTAACTTTTTCTATGATCCACTCAGTAGTAAGTAAATCATATTCTAAGTTATCTTGTTTAGGAATCAGTATGCCATCTTCTTTTGATGATAGATACTTTTCCCAATTCCAATCTAGCTTACTATCATCAATCATCAGTTTTTTTGACTCTTTGCTTGCTATAGAAAATGTGATTACCTATCTTTGCTACTTGCTTGTATGGCCACGATGGATCAACATGTATCGAATGAAAGAACAATGTTGTCTTTGGAACAACATCTTTATACATGCCTGTCATTACTTGGTACGCAATCATTTCTGCTTGCTTGTATCTTGCGCTTGCAGGGTTAGGATCACCTTTGCCCTCGCAAACCCAGCTAAACTGACATACAACATTTTCATTGATTGTAGTCTTTTGATAGATTACTTTGCATGGAGTCTCGGCGAACCCATGATTAACACGATTCATTACTACTCTGGCGACAGCGGCTTGACCAGGCATTATCTCAGCGCCCGCTTCATAATATATATTTTTTGCCATACACGCAAGTTGTTTCATGTCAATTTTCTTCAGAGTAGGTATACTAATCTCTGGTAAATTGTACAATGATTGTGTTGGCAAAGGAATAACCATGAATGATAAAAACATCATGGACAGTAATACTATTTTATTTTTTAATGATAAAAACATAATTTTCCTTTTCTGTAGTATACTACAGTTTTGATTAATAACCAAATGTTTTGGTTATTGAACCCAGCAATCACAATTACATGTGATTACATCATTGATAGCTTGCGCTATTGAAGGTACTGAAGGTAACAGTACCGAAGAATTGTCTATAGTATTTAGCGGAATTGGAATGATATTCACAGGTTCTGCTAAACTTCCGGGTATTACTATTGGGTCAGGTGCTGTTATAATACTTGTATCAGCAGGATATGCTGGTGCAGCATCTGGTGCATTTAATGGAACATTATCTGGTATATTGTTATCTAATGGAATTCCAACTAAATTCAATCTAGTTTGATTTCTATTCTCACGCATCATACCCACTATACTTTGTCCAGTTACATTAGTTAAATTACTAATAGCTTCTAATGTTTGTGCAGCCATATTAGGTTGAGTATCTAATGCATAATTAGGTATACTATCTACAAAACTATATACAGTTGGTGTCTTGTATACTACAGTACTAATTCCGTTATACCTAGCACGTTGTTCTATGTTTAATTGTGTTGCAGTTTTACTATATAAACTATTAAGTTGTGTTGCTTGAATTGAAGATAAATTCATTATTGTTGATATCTCAGCATTTGCCAAATCAATTTGTGCTTGTACTGCTGCATCTAATCCAAGAGTAGCACCTTGCGTAGCAGTATATAAAGTTGCGTATATAGTTGCTAATGTTGGTGTTTGAATAGATAGTATTAGTGTTTGCATCAATTCCCATGGATAAGGTAATCCAGACATTGAACCAAAGAAATCACTATATGTATATGTATTACTTGCTCCACTACCCAATGCTATTGAAGTCAATGCTATCTGTGCATTGATTGTGTCAGTTGGAACAGTTGTTCCATTGACTAAATTTAATCCTTGAGTAGTTTCTAAGTTTGCTGCTACTTGAGCAAACTTTTCTATAGGAACATTAGTGATGTTTTTTATCTGCTGCATTGACATACTGAATGCGCCCGCTGCAACTGCTATATCTGCTGGTATTAAATCTTGTAAATAAGACCCAAATCCTTGTGGTATAACTTGTACATTGTTAATACTACTATATCCAGTATATGATACTTGTGCAGTACCAGACGGTGATGTTGACCCTATTTGTGCTTTTATAGCTGGTGCAGTTAAACCTGAATTCAAACTTCCACTACTAGTATATATAGGATAGTAAGTCTTGCTGTTTGTAGATTGTGTTTGTCCTACATTGTATACCGGAACCGTTAGTGTCAGATAGCTATTAGGAAACATTTTACTTGGGTTCAATAAATCTGCTAAAGTGTCCAATCCTGTTGTCTTGCAATTTAACGAAATCAATATTTCATCTAAGTCAACACCTGCTATTATCAAGAATGCACCATAAATCATTTGTTGTTGATTTGCTGTTACATTATTATTGCTAGTTGCTCTATCTACATCAGATACTGACAATCCACTTGCGAGTAATGCTATACGCAATGATGTTGTTAACCCATTAACATTCTTTATAGTAGCTAATAGATTAGAAGGTAGTCCAAATGTAGCGATAGTTTTTAAGTCTAGTGCTTTACCTAAATTAATTAAATCTTGACCAAAATTAGTAGTTGATAAACTTACACCAGTTATATCTGCTGTAGTCAAGTCATTCATATTACTATAAGTGCCTGTCAAAAATTCTAGAGAATTTTGTAAAGTCATTATAGATTGATTTGATTGGCTTATATATGATCCAGCTTGTTGGAAAGAACCCAAAAAATCTATATAGCTTGGTAAACTAGAATTATAATTGTATTCGTTATATGCTTGCCAAGCGAATAATCTGTAATATCCATAGCTAGCATTTTGTCCAGTGTAAGCAAAGTTGTAACTTTGACTACCCGAGTATGTACTTGGTGGGCTATTGCCTAGTGCAGGGATAGTTGTACTACCTATTGCTAATAAATTAGTATAGGTTGACAATGATATATCACCGGCATTATATCTTACCCATCCTTGTCTTATTGCATTTGTTAAGTTATTAAGTACAGTATTAGAGATTATTGTACCGTAGGTATAAGTGCTAATACTAGTACTGGAACCCATATAAGAAGCAGAGGTAGAATTAATTCCTATGCCAGTATTTTGCAATAACCCGCTTAGTACGTTAACGCCCAAAGGACTTTGTTTTCCTGAATCACTCATGGTACAAACACATCCTCGCTGCCTTTAACAATACGATGTCCGCAGCTATTACCCGACCCAACTCTTAGTACAGCAACACCTTCAGCGAATACTGTTGGACTAGCTTCTGTAGTATACGCAACATTCTCACTGTGTTCATCTTCGCCATGCCCCGATAATCTACTAACATGTAAACCGATTGGGATTCCATTAACATAAACCGTCTTGGCGCCGCGTAATATTCTACCGCCTTCTTGATTTGTGTCACCCAATCTGCTTACTTTTGCCATATTATCCTAATACGATTTTCTTATCCGGTACTTTAATTCCAGTGGTTGCTTCTAAATATTTCATTCTAATATTGTCATCTGTCTCTGCATAAAGACTAATACTAGTATTATTTAGTGTAAATTTACCCTTAGGATTTGCAGTAAACATACTAGGTATCATTTGCATACCTTGTTGCCCTGGTGCAATGCTCACTGGTTCTTCAATAATGATGTTATCTCTAGTAATGTCAACTACCTTAGTAATCAATTCTTCACCTGAATTCAATTTAATTGTAAATACTTTTCCAATTTCCATTATACGCTTTCTGTTAATTTTTTTCTGAGTTCTGTGAACCCACCCACAAGTTCTCCGTCTAGGAAAATCTGCGGAACTGATCTGGCAGTTGGTACTGCTTCTAATAAATCTTCTTTGGTGTATCCATCACCAATTTTCTTTTCTTCAAACTGTATCCCTTTACTTTTTAGTAAGGCTTTTGCTTGGTCGCAATAAGGGCAGTCGTACTTACTCCATACTATGGCTTTCATCTTATTTCCTTTTATAAATTTGGCAATTGGTCGTAATCAAGTGATTCACTCATAATACCGATTACATAATTTGTTGATTCGTTTTCTTGTAGTGCGGTCTGCTTCTTGCTTGTATCACTATGTTTGTTGAACCAAGGTATAGGCGTACTCTTTGGCGCATTACCTTGATATTTAATACCGATCTCTTTCAATGCACCTACTGCTGTATAATCAACAAAGTCTTTCAATACATTAGCATTCAATCCAATTACAGGTCCTTTGTTGAACAAATAGTCTGCCCATTGTTTTTCTTCACGGATTACATCTAAGTACAATTGATATACTTCACCTTCACACTCTTGTTTTGCTTTAGCAAATCTTTCATCTTCTTTGACTACTTGATTGATGATGTATGCAGTCCATGCTTTGTGTAGTAATTCATCTTGTAAAATCAATCCAATAATATTACCATTACCAATAAAGATTTTGTTCTCTACCATTGCTAAACTAGTAGCAAATGATACCATAAATCTAAATGCTTCTAATGCATAGCTTGCGTTCAATGCTAACCATATTGCTTTAATATGAGTTTCTTCACTTACTGTCTTTGGACTGATTTCTTTGAAACAGTTTAACTCGTGTAGTTTGTCATAGTACTTGCCAATACTTGCAGCCATATCCACAATCTCTTGTGTATCGTGTATAGTATTGAATATATCTTTTGGCACATTATAGATATTGCGAATGATATGGCTATAACTCTTGCTGTGAATATTTGTCTCAAAGAAGCCCCAGTTGTACATCAATGCTTCTAGTTCAGGGATGCTACATACAGGGGTAAACACTTGTGTTGGTCCACGTCCTTGCAAACTATCCAATGCTGTCTGTCGTAGTAAGTTACTAGTGAAGATATGTTTAACTGCATCACTGGCTTCTTTGAAGTCATTGGCATCTTTAGTTAAACTGATTTCTTCTGGTTGCCAAAAGAATCCCCTAGCAGTACTATCAAAGTCTGCGATCTTCTTATATTTAACTTCTTCAAAACGTTGGATAGTAACTGGACCCAACGGATCTAGAAACATCTTACGATTTAAGTAATCTGTCTTTGTGTGTAAATCGTATTGTGCTTGACTCATTTTATTACGCTATCAGCAGTTACTTGTATGTTGCTGATACTCCAGTATCCACTTGTATTATTGCACAATGCGCCCCATGAACAACTGTTGTTCCACCACGGAGCACTACCGGGGCCAGTCGGGCTAAAGCCTTGCCAGAATGATAGATTCAACCAGTAACCATTCTTCATGCTAGTTATCAATGAAGTCATATCTACACTACCACTACCTTCTGCACCTGTACCAATACTACTATCATATACTATCACAAAATTACCATTCTGTGAATATGTTACTTTCATTGTAGGAGTTGTTCCGTATGTGAAATCAGTCACCATATCAAATGGTTTGCTCATGTCAATGACATTGACCATACTGTGTAATCCGTTAGTAGCAGTAGGTGAACTAGTCATTGATGAATAGTTGAAACAACTGTTATTCGCTGTAGATGCGAATGAATACTCATATCGTTGTGGAGCACTAGAACCACCTGTACCTAGATGTAATGTAGATTGTGTGATTTTGTTACCATTTGTTTCTATGATATCAATCTCTTGGCAGTTCCATTGGTTCTGGCTACCACCTGCATCACAGTAGTTAGTGCCTTTTGGTTGAACACTAGGTTGTACTGGGTTTGATACCATGTAGAAACTAGCGTTAACATAGTTCTGTGATAGTTTTGACAGATCAATCGTTGCTTTGACTTGTGTGATATTCACATATCCTTGTTGTGATACAAGTCTACCTGCTTGACAATTTGTTCCTGAACCGAATGTAACAGAGTTACCTGATATTACTGGATCAGTTCCACATCCATTGTAGTCTACTACAAAAGAAGGGGTGAATGTTGTTACGGTTGCTGTAGGAGCAGTTGTTGTTTTACTACAAGCTGCTAATACTAATACAGTTAATATAACTAATAATTTTTTCATGTTTTTCCTTTATAATTTACATGCAATACAATCTTCTTCATTATCAAAGTCGATTGGTTCCAACATTGTTGGGGCTATCTCATCGGGTGCTTTACTACCCTGTTTGTTAATCAAGCTATAATAGAAAGTCTTAAGTCCCCACATATGTGCTTGCATCAGATTCTTTGCAATCAATGTAGTTGGAACTTTACGACCCTCAAAATGAGCAGGATTATAAAATGTGTTAGTACTTATGCTCTGGTCGATGTATGCTGCTAGTACTGCTGCGGTCTTTAAGTAACCATCACAGTCTTTCTGCTCCCACATCAACTGATACTTGTTCTTTAATTTGTGATATTCTGGAACTACTTGAGTGAAGCTACCTGCTTTACTTTCTTTTACAGATATCAAACTCATTGGCATTTCAATACCATTTGTACTGTTAATAACTACACTACTTGATTCTACAGGAGCGATAGCCATTTGCGTAGCATTACGTACACCGTGTTCTTTCATATTTGTGCGTAGTGTTTCCCAATCTAATTCTGGGTTAAAGTCAGTTAGTTGATTAACACCTTTGGCTCTTAGTTCCCACGGAAATGTTCCTTGACCATATCTTGTCTTGTCGCTACCTTCACACTTACCTCTTTCTTTAGCAAGTTCTACACTTGCTTCTGTTAGATAGAATGCTAGATGTTCTGCCCAAATTTTGACTTCAGCCAATGCATCTTTCTCGCCGTACTTAAGACTGCGTTTAGCATGCCAGTATGCTAAATTAGTTACACCAATGCCTAATGGGCGTATCTCATCGTTACTAAGTTTAGATTGAATACTTAAGAAGTCCTGGTAATCCAATATATTGTTAAGACTCCTATGTAGAATACGGCAAGCCCGACGCATGTCTTCCGGATTTCTGAAGGCTCCCCAGTTGATTGAGCCCAAAGTGCAAAGGGCAATGCGACCATCAGGATCATCAAGACGCTTAAAGGATCTAGTGGGTAAAAGTATTTCACAGCATAAGTTACTCTGGTAAATTGTATGATACTCGGGATCAAATGGACCCTGCTTCATCACATTGTCAATGAACACTAGATATATACGTCCAGTGTCTGTTCGTTCCTTGAGAATACCACTCTTGAAAACTTCCTCCGCAGCCATCGTTTTCTTACGCAGGGTTTTCTGCTTTTCATATTTGCAGTAAAGTTCTTCAAACAGATTAGTATCTTTATAAAATGCTTCATACAAGTCAGGTACTTCGTTAGGGTCAAAGAATGTTATGTTCTCTTTGTTCTTGAATCTCTTCCAGAAAAATGCGGATAGAACCACACCATAGTCCATGTGTCGCACACGGGTTTCTTCTGTGCCTTGATTGTTCTTGAGAACAATAAGATCATCAAACTGATGATGCCAAATAGGATAAAAAACAGTAGCACTAGCATTACGGATACCTCCTTGACTACATGAACGTAGATCACCGAACCACTTCTTTAGAAAAGGTATCATGCCGGTGTGCATGATCTCTCCACCACGGATGGGACTGCCTAACGGACGCAATCTTCCAATTTCTAGACCAATGCCAGCACGTTTGCTAGCATACTTGGCCATCATCTCTCCCGAAGCAAAGATACTGTCCAGATCATCGTCACTGCGAATAAGCACACAACTACTGAATTGCTTAGTTGGAGTTCCCAGGCCAGCAAGCACAGGGGTAGCCAATGTAAAAAGACCATCACTAGCAGCATTGTAGTATTCTTTGATGTATCTGAGTCTTGCTGTGTTTGGTTCTTCACTATGGAAGACGGTAGCTGCTGCAACCATGTAGCGAATTTGCGGAGTTTCATATATTTCCTTAGTGCTGCGATTTTTTACTAGATACTTTTCGATAAGTTGCTCAATAGCGGCATAACTATAAGTCTCATCTTTAGAATGATCTATAATATCATTCATTTTGTTCCAATCTTCCTCAGTATACCATTCTAGTAATTCACTTGTATACAATCCTGTAGCTACATTCTTTTTCACAATATCGTAGAGGTGCGGAACCTCATATTGACCATATACATCCTTACGCAGCATACTCATACGCTGCTTTCCTGCTACATACTGATAATTCGTATGTCCAACTTCAGGGTTACTTTCTACGTCAATCAAATCAACGATTGCTCGTAATGTTATACTATCTATCTGACTTGTAGTGATTCCATCGTAAAAGTGTAGTTGACTTTTGATCTCAACCATACTCGGGCTTACATCAGCGATTCCTGTACATACTTTTGCTACTTGTGCTTGCCATTTCTCTAACATTAATGGCTCTTTTTTGCCATTGCGTTTTAAAACATTAATCATTCATCACCTATATTTTTTTATTTATTATATCCATATTCACTGGATTGCCCAACTTAAAATCTTGTAGACTATTACTTATTACCGTGTTAGGGTAGTAATTCAGTATATATTTTGCGTTATCGACCATGACTAAGGCACATTCTTCACTATTATCGTCTATTGCTAGGCAAAAGTCAATGTCTTTGATGCCCACTAATTGCAGTGTGTATACCATTCCTAATCCTCTACTGAGTTGACAGTAGTTATTTTCTACTAGTAATTCCCATGGTCCGGGCCAGTTATCTACATCATCTGGGTGTAGATGATGGTTTAATAGAGGTGCATATTGCCACCATTTGTCTATTGCTAGACAAACGGTTTCTATATCACTGTTTTCTAGGGATTTTCTTAAGTCGTACCAACTCTTAAGTCTTGTTTCATAGTTTAATTGAAATACATTCACATTCTACTTATCATTTTGTTAGACTGTGATTTCTTTCCATGAAACAGTTTCTTCATCCCAACTGTACTGTTTATCATCAGTTGGCATTGGGGTAGGTGGTTCCCATTGGCATGTATCATCATTCAATGTCCAGCTTGGGTAAGGTTGAGGTGCATAGAATGCATCTCGTTCACTATCATATGTGTATCCAAGTCCTGCGTAATTTTTACGCATTGGGGTCCCACCTAGACGATGCTCTCCACCGTATGTGTTATAGCTTGTTTGTACCCAAGATGCTGGGTCTCCCCACAAACCAGTATTTAATACATCTTGTTCTATAACAATCACTGAAGTGACTATTCCGTTTTCTACTTTTGCAAAATGACTCATTTATGTCTCCTTTATAATATATATTTATTAATTAAACTATGTTAATTAAAAAGTTATCGATCCTGAACTAGTCCAAGTATATATTCTATATCCACCGGTAGTTGTAATAGTTGGGCTACCTGTAGTGCTTGTTGCTGCTAGATAACTATCTGGATAACGAATAACAACGATTCCAGAACCACCTGTATTAGTAAACCCAGCAGGCCCGGCGGAAAATGGGTAATTCCCACCACCGCCACCACCTGTATTTTGTCCTGCACCATATATGGTAGCAGAATTAAGTCCGCTCCCCATAGCCCCAGACGATCCTGGCCCAGCGCCGCCTTGTCCGCCACCGTTACCGCCTGCACCAGCTGGCGACCAACCGCCACCGCCACCGCCTGCCCAATAATAACTAGTACCAGTGATAGCATTTAAGACACCGATACCGCCGGCACCACCTGTACTACCTGAGCCGGCACCACCAACCGCACCTGCTCCGCCGCCGCCGCCTGCACCACCCCCAGCAGTAGCTGAAACTGTTCCTCCGTTATTACCTTGCCCAACAACACCTGTACCCGGATTTCCATTTGCATGACTATCACCGCCATATGTAACGCCAGCGCCGCCACCTGAGCCACCATTAGCCCCGTCCATCTCCCCATAGTTATAGTAGTAAGCGCCGCCGCCTCCCCCACCAACGGAAACAACGGATACTGCTGTTCCAGTTATAGAAGAATTAGCACCGTTGCCACCGATACGGTAACTTCCCACTGGTACCGCGCCGCCAGCACCTACAGTTACTGTAATTGCTGAACCTGTAGGAACTGCAAAGCCACTTGCGGCTAAGTAGCCGCCACCGCCGCCACCACCAATGGTACCGCCACCACCTCCACCGGCAACTACTAGATATTCTACTGTTGATGGTGTAGGGATAGGGGGTATAATCGTTACACCTAATCCAATAGTCACTCCTGAAGTTATTAACATTTATATATCCTTAAAAAGTTATTGTTCCGCTACCGGTAAAAATGAATAATTTATACCCATCTATCACCGTATTCGATACAGTGCCGGTAACAATGATGTTTGATGAGTTGTTGTAAACTGAATCTGTGACTCGTATGATTACAATACCCGAACCACCAGTTCCCCCGGTCATGTTATTTGCACCAAATCCTAATCCACCTCCACCTCCACCTGTGTTAGGTAGACTTGATACTACATTAGCATTATATCTTGCGTTACCACCTCCACCAAGACCACCAAGTCCTTGATTAATTGTGGATCCTGTAGATCCGCCTCCACCGCCTGCAAAATACACAGAACCCCCGCTTACTTGCCCTACACTTAAACTAGTAGCTAATGTAGTACTAATAAATGTAGTGATTGCCCCAATACCACCATTTCCTCCCCTTGCTGCGGTTCCGTTTGCCCCGGCAGCCCCAGCGCCTCCGCCTCCACCGGCAGCCCCTTGTACATCACTTGTGTAATTTCTTCCACCAGCATAACCTTGAGGTGGAGTTGCTGCCGGTACATTACCAGCTCCTCCAAATTGATCTTGACCACCACCACCTGAACCTGCCCCGCCCCCAGACCCGCCGACGTCGCCATCAGTACGGCCATTTGTTGGAGTATAATATCCGCCACTTCCACCTCCACGTGCATTAACTAAAGTTGTTATAGATGATGTGTTCCCGTTGGTAGCTGCTGCTACTGTAGCGCCAATACCGCTGCCATTAGTTACTAATCCACCGGCGCCCCCTGCGCCTACGGTAATAGTATAAAGTGTAGCAGGGGTGATTGAAATATTTGTTCTTTCAATGAATCCTCCACCACCGCCACCACCGCCTCCCGAGTCAGTATCCCAAGCAGTACCCACACCACCGCCACCGCCGCCACCTACTGCTAAGTAGTCGATAGATGAAATGGTCGGGAATGAAAAATCAACACCCCCAGCTGCAACAGATAAATTACCTATGATCATATTTGCTTTAGAAAGTTATTGAACCTGAACTAGTCCAGATGTATATTCTGTATCCGCCGGTAACAGTGATAGTTGGGCTACCTGTAGTACTTGATGCTGCTGCAAAACTATCTGGATAACGGACAATAACAACACCAGAGCCGCCTGCTTGACCTGATGTTGGTCCATTACCACCACCACCTCCACCGCCACCGGTGTTAGCACTGCCTGCGGTTCCATTGGTATCTTGATTTGCACCATTACCTCCGCCGCCTGTTGCAGGATTTGTTCCGCCACCATAACCACCGCGTGTCGTGCCAGTATAGTGTCCACCGCCACCGCCTCCACCGGCATATGAAACATTTGCACCAGAGATAGTACTATACACGGCTGTACCGCCGTCACCTGCCGGACCGGATCCAGACGTAGATGAATTTCCACCAATGCTTGTTCCACCACCACCGCCGCCACCTTGTTGATGTGCTCCACTGACCTGTGTACCGTAGCCGCCGGCATATCCTTGAATAGGTGGACCTGATACCCCGGTACCGCCTGCGCTTCCTAACACACCACTGTTTGGGCCAGAACCGCCACCGCCCCCAGAACCACCGTTGCCACCTACGTTTGTGCCTATACCACCAACTGCCCCTCGTCCCCCCGCTGTGGCAGTGACAGAACTAAACACACTGGCGTTTCCGTAGTTACCATATGCGCCATAACTAACACCTGCGCCACCACCACCAACTGTAACCGTATATGGAGTGCCTAATGATATAGAAAAACTACTACTAGATAATACGCCTCCTGCACCTCCACCGCCGCCACCTGGTCCACCACCACCAGAGCCGCCGCCGGCGACTACTAGATATTCAACAGAACTCAAGTCCGGTTTAGATATAGTAAATCCGCCGGTAAGGGTCATTCCAAATAAAATCATTTTTAATTAGTCCAAGGTAAAGGTAACATTACGATAGGGGGATTTATCTGTAATTCTATTTGATTATCAATCTGTGCTTGAACACTAGCTTGATCTACTCCAGAACTATATACCCAAGTTAATACTTCTTCTTCTGTTAAATCACTATATGGGGTAAAATCTGGTCCACCGCCAAATGTGATTCTAGTTAATCCTGGTATAGTTGCTGAATAAGCACCGTCAATTCCAGTGCAACTCCAGGCTACTTGTACGACTACATCTGTATAACCATCTAATTGCACTTGAGAAGCCATATTTTCTATTGTCCATGTATATGATATTGACATATTGTTTCCTTTTATAAAAATATTTATGCTGTCTTGATTACTGCAAAGTTAATGATTGGTGCTTCGGCAACAGCAGGCGATACTACATTATAAATTTGTACAGCAAACGATCCTGCTGCTACATTAGCAACATTGAGTATATAGCTACCAACAGTACCAGATCGTTGGCTCAATATAATTACATCAGTTGCTGCTACTGTAGTATTAGTAACAGTAAACACATTGGTTGTATTTGCTGTAGTAATTGTACTGAACAATGTAATAGCACCAGTAATGTTACTGATAGTAACCGAATTATTACGATTAGCTGTTTGAGTATTAGCACCAATAGTGCTGTTATATCCTAATCCACCTGCACCGTTTACACGTAACCCTGTTCCAGTAATAACTACTACATTGGCATTACCTGCTGAACTGAAGTTTATATTTCCATTAGCTGCAGGAATATTTATATTACTATTTCCGTTTGCTAATGTACCAATGATGTTACCACCAAAGAAGCTGTTACCTGCTGCAACATATAGTGCATATGGGTTAGTTATTGTCATATTCGTACCAGCAGTTGGCTGTGCTTGAATATAGAAAGTAGCCGCATTGGTTGCTGTTACTGTAGTATTTGCTGCTGCATAAGTTGGGGTAGCAATCGCATGTGCTGCTGCAACTGACAATGTACCGGATGCCGCTGCTGAATTGTCCGTATAAGTTGAAGATATACTTCTAATACCCATAACACCGGTGACTGTACTCACGTTAGCATTACCAGTAACTGCACCGTTTGCTGTATAACTATTAGAAGTTATAGCATTTGCACCAGATATGTTGCCACCGGTACCAGAACCAATAGTTACGTTTGTGCCTTGAACTGTAAGATTACCAGTGATGTTTGCAGTACCAGATATATTAGCACCGGTATTAGAAAATACTGCTACATTACTAGTACCACCGACGGATAGAGTAATATTGCCGGCAGCTGATGGGATACTTACGTTACTATTGCCATTTGCATATATACCAGTTAAGTTAGCTGCATTTAAGTTACCAGTAATGTTGGCAGTACCAGATATATTAGCACCCGTGTTAGATATTACTAATACGTTAGCTGTACCAGTTACTGATATATTAACATTTCCGTTTGCTGATGGGATATTTATGTTACTATTACCATTCGCAATACCACCAATTAAGTTACCAACTGTCAAGTTAGCAGAAATAGTAACGTTACCGTTAAAGTATGAGTTAGCCGGTGTTGATGCACCACCAACCCACAATGCATATCTATTAGTTATTGTTACATTACTGCCAGCAGTTGGTGCACCTAATATTGCCATCGTTGCTGCGTTACCATACGTAACAAGAAGATTTGACGCTGCCATAGTTGGTATATCAAATCCATGTGCGCCTGCTAGTGTGATAGAAGTTGAAGCCAAACTAATAGTATCTGTATATGTAGCTTGAGTTGCTCTTATACCAACGTTATTAGCGACTGGTATAGTGGTACTAAAATTCATATTACCGTACGCAACGCCGTTAGCAGTAATTGTATTAGCAATAAATGAAGTGTTTGCAGCTTGTACTAGAACACCAGTATTAGCTATTATCATAACATTTGCTACACCACCAACATCAGTAAGTATATTACCATTTGCTACTGGAATACTAAAATCAGTATTTCCATTTGCAAAAATTCCAATTAAATTACCAGCTGTTAAATTACCCGGTACATTAACACCAATGTCAGTAACTATTAATACGTTTGCATTACCTGCTGATGATATATTAACATTTCCGTTAGCAACTGGTATATTTACATTACTGCTACCATTACTAATCAATGCACCACTGGTAGCTATACCAGTTAATAGTGAACCATTACCTGCAAAGAAGGGTGCAGTAACTGTATTAGAATAAAATCCGTTTCCAGTGACGTTTGCACCGGTATTAGAAACAACTAATACATTAGCAGTACCAGTGGCACTCATAGTAATGTTACCATTTGCTATGACTGTCACATTGCTATTACCATTTATTAAAGAAGTGCCAGCACTGATAGTAAGACCAGTCAATTGACTACCATTACCTATGAAGAATGCTCCACTGACATTACCGGTTGTATTAATATTACCACTGCCTGTATTCAATGTGCCGGCTACGTTAACGCCAGTTGATGTTACAACTACAACGTTTGGTACACTTGTTACCGAGATAGTGACATTTGAATTTGCTACTACGTTTACATTACTATTTCCATTAGCTATACTTGATGTTGTTGGAAAAATGCCAGTCAATAGACTACCATTGCCTATGAAGAATGCTCCACTTACGTTACCCGTAGTATTAATATTCCCACTACCAGTGTTCAATGTGCCATTGATATTAGCGCCAGTTCCAGTTACTACTAATATGTTAGCATTACCTGCTGATGATATATTAACGTTTCCGTTTGCTGCTGGTATGTTTACATTACTGTTACCATTTGCGTGAGACCCCAATAGGTTAGCTGCACTTAAATTACCAGTGACACTTACATTACCACTGAAGTTTCCAGTACCTGCTACGTTCACGCCAGTACCAGTGATTGTCAATGTTGTGTTACCAACCGCAGCTACAGTTACGTTTCCGTTTGCTGCTGGTATATTTATATTACTGTTACCATTACTGAATGTAGTAAAAGTAAGACCAGTTAAGAATGCACCGTTACCTGTGAAGAAGTTAGCACTCAAGTTACCGTTAGCATCTCTCTGAGCAATTGTATTTGCTGTGTTTGCAGATGTAGGTGTATTACCTTGCAATGCGTTAGCATTTAAGTTTGCTACAACTGTGGTCGAAGTAACTATTAATGGAGCAGTACCTGTTGCGACAGTAGATATAATCTGTCCTGCTGTACCTAAATTACCTACGTTTGCATTACCGGCAATGTTAGCTGTACCTGTGATATTAGCGCCAGTTCCAGTCACTACCAATATATTAGCATTACCTACTGCTGATATATTAACGTTCCCGTTTGCTGCTGGAATATTTACATTACTATTGCCATTTGACACAAATGTGCCAGCACTTACACTGATACCGGTCAACTGACTACCATTGCCTATGAAGAATGCTGCTGTTACATTTGCACCAAAGGTACCTGTATTAGCTGAAATCACATTAGCACCTGTAACATTACCGCCGACACCGCCGCCCACTGTTAAGGCAGATGTAACTACGCCGGTGTTACTTACTACCATTACATTTGAAACACCAGTAGCACTCATAGTGATATTGCCGTTTGCAGTAGCTATATTTACATTACTGTTTCCATTACTGATACTTGCACCACCGCCGCCTCCCCCTGATTGTGCTACCCAACTTAAGTTACCGGCACCGTCTGTACTTAGTACATATGTGCTAGAACCACCTGTAATTTTTACATTACTCACAGAACCTAAATTTGAGGTATTTGTTACTTGAAGATTTCCGGTTACTGTAAGTTGATTGGTTGTTTTATCAAATGTTAGATTAGCACTACCATTTGCAGTGCTAGCGTCATTGAATATAATTTGTGTGTTACTACCAGCGACTGGTCCTGTTGCACCAGTCGCTCCGTTATAACCAGTAGCGCCAGTAGCACCTGTACTACCTATACCAGTAGCACCAGTTGCTCCGTCATTGCCTGTTGCACCTGTTGCGCCTGTACTACCTAAACCAGTAGCACCTGTACTACCTACTGCTCCCGTCGCGCCAGTACTACCTAATCCAGTAGCGCCTGTAGCGCCTGAAAAACTAGTTAGTCCAGTCAATTGACTACCATTGCCTAAGAAGTACGCTGCTGTTACGTTAGCAGTAAAATTACCTGTGTTTGCACTTATAACATTAGCCCCACTGATGTTTCCACCTGTGCCTGCACCCGTTACTATATTTCCAGTAACTGTTAATAAACTGGAAGTTTTATCGAATGTTAAGTTAGCACTACCATTAGCAACACCTGCATCATTGAATATGATTTGTGTATTAGATCCTGCAATCGGACCTGTAGCGCCAGTAGCACCATCATATCCAGTAGCACCAGTTGCACCTGTACTACCTAAACCAGTAGCACCCGTTGCACCTGTACTACCTAATCCTGTTGCACCAGTAGCACCATCATATCCAGTAGCACCAGTTGCACCTGTACTACCTAAACCAGTAGCACCCGTTGCACCTGCACCTGTAGCACCTGTAGCACCCCCGCTGCTAGTAATACCGGTCAATTGACTACCATTACCTAAGAAATATGATGCGGTTACATTAGCAGTAAAATTACCTGTGTTTGCACTTATAACATTAGCCCCACTGATGTTTCCACCTGTGCCTGCACCCGTTATGATGTTACCAGTGATATTCGCTGTACCTGCAACATTCATACCAGTACCAGTAACTATTACAACATTAGCGTTGCCTACAGCACTTAAGTTGATGTTACCATTTGCTGACGGGATGCTTACATTGCTATTGCCATTAAATATAGTATTACTACTTGTAGATATACCGGTCAATTGACTACCATTTCCCAAGAAGTATCCGGCAGTTACATTACCTGTACCAGTGATTATACCACTACCAAATCCTAAATTACCTACATTAGCATTACCTACAACATTCAAAGTAGTAGCAAAGTTACCAGAATTAGCACTTAAAACATTAGCTCCGGTGATATTGCCGCCAGTGCCTGCACCAGTTATTATGTTACCAGTGATTGTTAATACGCTAGATGTCTTATCAAATGTTAAGTTAGCACTACCATTTGCTGTACCTGCATCATTGAATATGATTTGTGTATTAGATCCTGCAATCGGACCTGTAGCGCCAGTTGCTCCGTTATTACCCGCTGCACCTGTTGCACCAGTGCTACCTAAACCAGTAGCACCCTGAGCACCTGTTGCACCTGTACTACCTAAACCAGTAGCACCAGTTGCACCGTCATTACCTGCTGTACCTGTTGCACCTTGGGCACCAGTTGCACCTGTACTACCTAAACCAGTTGCACCTGTTGCACCTTGATCACCTGTTGCACCTTGGGCACCAGTTGCACCTGTACTACCTAAACCAGTTGCACCTGTTGCACCTTGGGCGCCAGTTGCACCTGTGCTACCTAAATTGCCTGTTGCACCAGTTGCACCAGTTGCACCAGTACTACCTAAGCCAGTTGCACCAGTTGCACCGTCATTGCCTGCTGCACCTGTAGCACCCGTGCTACCTAATCCAGTAGCGCCCGTCGCTCCAATTGCACCAGTACTACCTACACCAGTTGCACCAGTACTACCTACACCAGTTGCACCAGTACTACCTACACCAGTTGCACCTGTCGCACCAGTACTACCTAAACCAGTAGCTCCAGTTGCACCAGTCGCACCTGCACCTGTAGCACCAGTGGCGCCGCTGCTACTTGAAAGACCGGTCAATTGACTACCATTACCTAAGAAATATGATGCTGTTACATTAGCACTGAAATTACCTGTATTTGCACTTAATACATTTGCACCAGTTAAATTACCACCTGTAGCTGAACCTATTGTTAAATTACCAGAGATATTTGTTGTACCTGCAACATTCATACCAGTACCAGTTACTATCACTACATTAGCGTTACCAACAGCACTAATAGTTATATTACCATTGGCCACTGGAATATTTACATTACTATTACCATTTGACAATGAACCGGCACTACCTACACCTGTCAATTGACTACCATTACCGATAAAATAATTAGCACTTAAATTGCCACTTGCATCTCTTACTGCAACTGTATTTGCCGTATTTGCTGTTGCTGTAGTATATCCATCAAGTAAATCAGCATTCAAGTTTGCTACTACTGTATTTGAACTAACAATAAACGGAGCAGTACCTGTTGTTACATTCGAGGTAAACACATTTGCAAATATTACATTAGCACCAGTTAAATTACCACCTGTAGCTGAACCTATTGTTAAATTACCAGAGATATTTGCAGTTCCTGCAACATTCATGCCGGTACCAGTGATAATTACTACGTTACTATTACCCACAGCACTCATAGTAATGTTACCGTTCGCAGCAGGAATGTTTACATTACTATTTCCATTGCTGATGCTAGCAGGAGTACCAGTTGCAATACCAGTTAATTGACTACCATTGCCAATATAGTAAGTAGCACTAACATTACCAGTTACTGCTAACACGTTGGTTGTTTTGTTAAAAGTTAGATTAGCACTACCATTCGCAACACCTGCGTCATTGAATACAACTTGAGTATTACTTCCGGCAATCGGACCAGTTGCACCAGTTGCACCGTCATTGCCTGCTGCACCTGTTGCACCTGTACTACCTAAACCAGTTGCACCTGTAGCACCTGTACTACCTAAACCAGTTGCACCAGTAGCACCTGTACTACCTAAACCAGTTGCGCCAGTGGCACCATTATATCCAGTAGCACCAGTAGCACCAGTTGAACCTGTAAAACTAGTAAGTCCAGTCAATTGACTACCATTGCCAATAAAGTATGCTGCTGTTACATTAGCAGTAAAATTACCTGTGTTAGCACTAATAACATTAGCACCAGTTAAGTTACCACCAGTGGCTGATCCTATAGTTAAATTACCAGAGATGTTTGCTGTACCAGTGATATTAGCGCCAGTACCAGTAACAGTCAATGTTGTGTTGCCTACTGCTGCTATAGTTACGTTTCCATTAGCTGTTGCTATGTATACGTTGCTATTCCCATTCGCTAATGCACCTACAAAATTACTTGCGGTTACATTACCAACTACTGCTAATACATTAGTTGTTTTATTGAATGTTAAATTAGCACTACCATTCGCAGTGCCGGCGTCATTGAATACAATTTGAGTATTACTGCCTGCAACTGGTCCTGTTGCTCCGGTTGCGCCATTAAAGCCAGTTGCACCAGTGGCGCCCGTAGCACCTAAACCAGTGGCTCCTGTAGCACCCGTACTGCCTAAACCAGTTGCACCTGTGGCACCTGTACTACCTAATCCAGTTGCTCCTGTGCTACCTTGATTACCTGTTGCACCAGTTGCACCAGTTGCACCAGTACTACCTAAGCCAGTTGCTCCTGTGGCTCCATCATTACCAGTAGCGCCAGTACTACCTAAGCCAGTTGCTCCTGTGCTACCTTGATTACCAGTTGCACCAGTTGCACCTGTACTACCTAAACCAGTTGCACCTGTGCTACCTGAATTGCCTGTTGCTCCTGTAGCACCCGTTGCTCCAGTACTACCTGTATATCCAGTAGCGCCTGTTGCACCGCTACTACTTGGAAGTCCTGTCAATTGACTACCATTACCTATGAAATATGCAGCAGCAACGTTAGCACTAAAATTTCCTGTACCAGCTACATTCACCCCAGTACCAGTGATTGTTAGTGTTGTGTTACCAGCAGCAGCTACAGTCACATTGCCGTTTGCGGTAGCGATATAGATATTACTATTGCCATTCGCTAGTGTACCTATGATATTACCAGTGAAACGTGCGTTTCCCCCTGCTAATAATGAATATGAGTTAGTTATCGTAGCATTTGTATTAGCTACTGGTCCACCTGCGATATAGAAAGTAGCTGCGTTTGTGAACGTGACACCTGTGTTCGCCGCTGCTAAGTTTGGTGCAGCAAATGCGTGTATAGCTGCATTAGCTACTGTCGCTGATGATGCAGCAGAATTATCTGTATATGTAGCAAAAACACCACGGAAACCTAAGTTTGCAGTTACAGTGGCGATATTAACATTACCTGTAGCGTTTCCCGAGACGGTTACTGAGTTGCTGGTTGTACTAGCGAATGTGAAGTTATTCGCTGAGTCAATTGCTACCGGTTGTATCGTTAAAACTGCCATCTATGTTCCTTGTTCTTATATTTATGCGTCTTTTGAAAGTGAATATCTAGTTGGTATGATTTATTCGTACAGAATATTTACAGTACCTGCGTCAAAACTATCTACACCGGTAGTAGTTGTTAACCTAACGGCAGTTAAGGCACTACCCAACTCAATGTAACCTGCGGTAAAAATTGTAGTTGCTTCATCGCTTCTTCCCATTATTGCAGAACAAACCCATTTATTTGTTGCCGCATCTACAAGAGTAAAAACAAATGTTCCAGATGTAAATGCCGTAGTAGCCAATGCCCTTAACAAATCAAAACCAGTACTAATAGCGCCTGCGCTTGCAGTTGATGTTGAGCCTCTAATAATTGAAGATGTACCAGCATACCCAGATGCAACGTATGTCGGCGTGCCACCTGTTCCAAGCTGGGCAGTTAAATTTCCAGATGTGCCGTTTGTTGATACTGCAAACAATTGCAATGTGATTCTTTTTGCCCAACTTGGGATATTGGGAAATCCTACGCTTGTGCCACTAGCAGTTACAGAAGTACCTGAACTAATTGCTCCGCCTAAAATCGTTTTGTTCGTTAATGTTTGTGTGTCAGTCGTACCAACGACAGCACTTGTAGGATTTCCAACACCACCAGCTGGAAATGTGATTCCCGTATCACCGTTTATTATCGCTGCCATATTAACTCCATGTTCCTATACTTGTATTCGATCCACTAGCACCTAGTGGAGAGATTTTGAAATAGCTGCCAATAGCTGTAGTGTATGCGCCACCTGGCGCTGCGCTTAGTGTATATTGCGGAATAAATGTACCGCCGGCGTTAACAGAAACTGTACCTTTTATTAGACAAAAAAACTGAAGACCAGCAAGGGCCAAAGGGCCAGTTACAGCAGTATTTGTAGCTGTTTGTATATACAACGCCATATCAGGGGCGCCTCCAGCAAAAGCTCCTGTTTTAAACAACCCTTGTACATCATATCCAATATTGTTTATAGTAGCTGTTCCTCCAAATCCAAGCCCGTACGCATGAGATGTTGTCCCGGCTGTTTTGCTTAATGCGTAAACAGCTTCAAACTGATATACCGTACTACCGATCAATGTAACCCCAACCCCTAATATGCTTTGTGCTGTATTCACATTCGCACCAACCAAATCACTATTCAATCTATAGAACTGTTCTGCTGGAATACGACCAGTACCTAATCCATTCACCGTTGCGGATGGATATTGACTAGTGTCTACCAATAATGCGTTAGTACCATTAGTCTGTAGTTGAAGATTACCAGTAGAGTCTGAGACATACTTCAGTCCCGGAACACCGCTGACTACACCGTTATCTGCATTTATTATAGTTGCCATATGTTATAACTCCGCATTGGCTATCCAACTGAATCCAGTTACGTTACTAAATTTCGCATAAAAATTATCTGTGCTTATGAGTGGACCAACTGTGACTGATCCAGTTACCCCTGCTGTGGTTACTGCACCAGTTACTCGTTTAGTGACTTTATAATATTGCATTGCATAATCAGCATTACTTACGCCACCACCAATTTCATAATATCTCTGACAAAATTGTAATTCTGTAATTATTGAACGATAATCAAACGATGTAGCTTGAGTTCCTTCTTCAAGTTGAATAGTATCAATTACCCATGTACCGCTCGTCTGTGCGCCCACTGTGAATACTATTTGAATTCCAGTAGTAGCCGCTGATGGTATAGCTATCTGCGCTGAATATTGCGCCCTAGATGATGTGACTGTGAATGTTCCCGTAGCTATCTGTGTCACTGTCGGACTTGCTAATGAACCAAATGTGTTTGCTGTATTAGCGTAATAAGCTGTCCATGTAACAGTTGTTAGTAATGAATTAGAGATATAACAACTAAGGGTAGCAGTTGAGTTTGCTAAATCATAACAATTAAGTTGCTCAATGCGTTGACCAAACCCAATCGCAGTAACACTCGCTGCACCTGTGAATTGATAGCGATATTGTGATGATAGATATGTTCCAGCTATCTGTTGACCAGTGACATTTGCACCAGTACAATATGCATACCATCTGTCTACAGTATAAGCAATAGCCGCAGCCGCTGTTATAGTTTGTGCTGCGCCACTATTTCTTTGATCAATTGATAGTCCACCATTGATGATACGATTTTTGAACCCAAAAGTATTTACCGATGACACGCTACCCGTGACAGATAGTGCGTTCGCTGAGGGTGTTATTGAATCTATCGCTAATGTTCCGTATGGCATTCTTTAATTATCTTTCAGTAAGTATTTATCCGTTACCATTATCTAGTTTCATTTTATATGATTACCCAACGCTGTCCAGATGGTACTGTGACAGTAACACCTGAATTAACTGTAATTGGTCCTACACTCAATCCATTCACGCCACTTGCTAAGGTAGTGTTAGCACTTAATGTATTTGGCAATGAGAATATCGCACTAGTACTTGTATTGCCACTACCACCTCCACCTGCACCACTGCCACCAGTGATACTAGTAAATTCTACTGCTACAGTATTAGCAGGAGCAGAACTGATTGTGACTATATTACCTGTTAAGCTATATGTAGTATGAGGTTGTGATACACCGCCAATAGCTAAAGATACATAGTTTGCATTTGTTGGGGTAACTGATAATGTAAAATTTGTTTGTACGCCGTTACCAGTAAATGTGTCTACTGTAACAATTGTTGAACCAGGGGTAGTCCAACTCAATGTTCCACTACCATCTGTACTTAATACTTGATTTGCAGTTCCTCCGGTTATATGTAGATTACTAACATTACCCAAAGTAACATTTGCACCGGACAACGCTACATTACCGGTGATGTTAGCACTTGAACTTATTGCTACGTTAGCAACAGTCAATAAATTTGTTGTTTTATCAAAAGTTAGATTAGCACTTGCACCTGCTACGCCTGCATCATTGAATATAACTTGAGTATTAGATCCAGCTACCGGGCCTGTAGCACCCGTAGAGCCAATTGCTCCAGTTGCACCAGTACTACCATTTGATCCTGCTGTTCCAGTTGCACCTGTTGCTCCTGTACTACCTAAACCAGTTGCACCTGTAGCACCAGTAGTACCTATGTATCCAGTAGCACCTGTTGCTCCAGTACTACCTAAACCAGTTGCACCTGTAGCACCAGTAGTACCTATGTATCCAGTAGCACCTGTTGCTCCTGTTGTACCAATGTAACCTGTTGCTCCAGTAGTACCTTGATTACCTGCTATACCAGTTGCACCAGTACTACCTATCTCACCTGTTGCACCTTGATTACCTGCTGTACCAGTTGCCCCTGTTGAACCAATTGCGCCGGTTGCCCCTGTTGTTCCTATATAACCCGTCGCACCTGTAGCACCAGTGGTACCTACAACACCAGTGGCACCTGTTGCGCCTGTTGTTCCTATATATCCAGTTGCACCTGTACTACCGTCATAGCCTGTTGCACCTGTAGCACCAGTAGCTCCATTTGTTCCTGCTGTACCAGTAGCACCTGTACTACCTTGTAGTCCTGACGCACCTTGAATGCCTTGCACTAATGCTAAGAACAATGATTGAGCGTTACTAAAATTACTAGTACCGGTGCCACCTGAACTAGTTAATGATACTGGTAATGACCAATAACTATTTGCTGCACCGGGGTTTACATTTGTGGGTGTTCCAGTTATGACAAAATTTTGATAATTGCTACTATTGGTTTGATCTTGTATCAAAATAGTTTCTGTCGCATCGAGCAATGATAAAAATACATCAATATCAATACCGTCATCAGTTAAATGACTTACGTTAATTTGAGTTGCTGTAATTTGAGATGATTGATTCCAAATAATGTCACCATCACCTGGATATCCTGACGTTGCGCCCGTGTTTGCTTTGTACAAGAATAGACTTGTGCTTGTACCTCTAGCCCCTGTAGCACCTATTTCACCAGTAGCACCCGTACTACCATTGTATCCAGTTGCACCTGTAGCACCAGTTGTTCCTATATAACCAGTTGCACCAGTAGCACCTGTTGCTCCGTCATATCCAGTTGCACCGGTTGCTCCTGTGGTTCCAACTACACCGGTAGCACCTGTTGCACCAGTTGTTCCTATATATCCAGTTGCACCTGTACTACCATCAGATCCGGGTAGTCCAGTTGCACCAGTGGCACCAGTTGTTCCTATGTATCCAGTTGCACCTGTACTACCATCAAATCCAGTAGCACCTGTTGCTCCTACAACACCTGTGGCACCAGTTGTTCCAATGTATCCAGTTGCTCCGGTTGCACCAGTAGAACCATCATTACCTATTGTTCCTGTAGCGCCAGTAGCACCGGTTGATCCAGTGTAACCTGTTGCGCCTGTACTTCCATCATTACCTGTTGCTCCAGTTGCACCTGTTGTTCCTATATATCCAGTAGCACCTGTTGCTCCTTGTGCGCCAGTTGCACCAGTAGAACCATATTCACCAGTTGCACCTGTACTACCTACTTCACCAGTTGCACCTGTACTACCAGTTGCTCCGTCTATACCGGATGCACCTGTTGCTCCTTGTGCGCCAGTAGAACCATATTCACCAGTTGCACCTGTACTACCTATTTCACCTGTTGCGCCAGTGGCACCAGTTGTTCCTATGTATCCGGTTGCACCTGTACTACCATCAGATCCGATTAATCCAGTTGCGCCAGTAGCACCGGTTGTTCCTATCTCACCTGTAGCACCAGTTGCTCCGTCTACACCACTTGAACCTGTTGCACCAGTTGTTCCTATGTATCCAGTAGCACCTGTTGCTCCGTCGTAGCCAGTAGCACCTGTACTACCATCAGATCCAGTTGCACCTGTTGCTCCTGTTGCTCCTGTATAGCCAGTTGCACCCCCACTGCCAGCAGCCCAACTTAAATTACCAGTTCCATCAGTACTGAGTACATATCCACTAGCACCACCACTGATATGTAAGTTACTTACATTTCCTAATGTAACAGCTACTGTATTTGCGAAATTTACATTACCTGAATTTATGTTGTTTACAACTAAACCACTATCAGTTATCCATACACTACCATTAAAAAGAAATCCTGATCTAATAGAACCTGCAAAAGGTGTTGATTGTAATGATGTAGTAAGAGTACCATAATTTGTAATAGCAAGACCATATGATGAATTATCTATTATTGTACTATTTTGTAATGTCAGTAGTTGTGTTTGTGTACCTGGTATTGCATTACTTGGATTACCATTAACATTAGCTAATTGTGTAGATGTTAATCCTGTAGTTGGCGGAGTAAATGCTGATGGATAAACAGCAATACCACTAACATATCTAAAGTTACTGATGTAACCGTCGAATGTTGTTCCACCTCCACCATCATAACCTATTTGTAATGTACCACTATTCCAATTGTTTGTAAGAGTAGTTTGATTTACAATTACACCATTAATGAATATAGTTACTAAGTTTGAACTATTACGCTGAACAGCAATATGTGTCCATTGATTTATAGGATTAGTGATAGATTGTTGTATTAATGGACTTGCACCTTGCCAAACTTGTACATCAGGACTACCATTAGTGCTTACAAACAATCTAAAATCTGCACTGAAAGATGCGATAGTTTGAATACTTAATGCTGCACTAGTGTAGAACCATGCTTCTATAGTGAATATACTAGTACCAATAACTGGGGCGGGTGCAGTTAAATATTGTGTACTACCATTGAATCCACCTGCCCATGATTGTCCTAAAACACCACCTATTATTCCAGTATTTGTAGTAGGAAGATATACATTGCCATTTGATACAGTTAGTGCGTTAGTTGTTTTATCAAACGTTAGATTAGCACTTGCACCTGCTACGCTTGCATCATTGAATATAACTTGTGTGTTACTACCTGCAACTGGACCAGTGGCACCCGTAGAGCCAATTGCACCAGTCGCACCTGTTGCGCCGGTTGCTCCGTCATATCCAGTAGCACCTGTAGCGCCATATTCACCTGTTGCACCAGTTGCACCAGTTGTTCCTATGTAACCTGTAGCACCTGTACTACCTATTTCACCTGTTGCGCCGGTTGTTCCGTCATATCCAGTAGCACCTGTAGCGCCATATTCACCTGTTGCACCAGTTGCACCAGTTGTTCCTATTACACCTGTAGCACCTGTTGCTCCTGTTGATCCGTCGTATCCAGTTGCACCTGTTGCACCAGTTGTTCCTATTACACCTGTAGCACCTGTTGCTCCTGTTGATCCGTCGTATCCAGTTGCACCTGTTGCACCAGTTGCACCATCATTACCAATTAAACCAGTAGCACCTGTTGCACCATCATTACCAATTAAACCAGTAGCACCTGTTGCACCTGTAGCACCTACTTCACCTGTAGCACCAGTAGCACCAGTAGCACCTGTACTACCTACTTCACCTGTTGCGCCTGTGGCACCTGTACTACCTACTTCACCAGTTGCACCTGTTGCACCTGTTGTTCCTATATATCCAGTTGCTCCCGTAGCGCCAGTGGTACCAACATAACCAGTTGCTCCCGTAGCACCAGTTGTTCCTATTTCGCCAGTAGCACCAGTTGCTCCTGTTGCACCATCATATCCAGTAGCACCTGTTGCACCTGTAGCACCTACTTCACCAGTAGCACCTGTAGCACCAGTTGTTCCTATATACCCTGTTGCCCCGGTGGCACCTGTTGATCCAATCTCTCCGGTGGCACCTGTTGCACCAGTACTACCTTCATATCCAGTTGCACCAGTTGAACCTTGATTTCCTTGAATGCCAATTGCACCCGATAAGTTTACTGTCCATGATGCATATGTGCCTGAACCAATAAAAGTCTCTTTAACAAATAATAATGCACCGGTGCCTGGATTGTAAGTAGTTACAGTTCCATATTGAATATTACCTACATTAAAAGCAACAATTAGTTCTTGCCCGGTTGAATAATTAACATATAAATCATTAACAAAGATAGTCTGATTACCAGTATTTCCTAACGTAAATGATGTGTTTGATGTTGTGGAATATCTATCTCCTGCAATACCGGATGCACCAGTTGCACCTGTTGCTCCATCATATCCTGTGGCACCAGTAGCACCCGTACTACCAATTTCTCCCGTAGCACCTGTTGCACCAGTTGTTCCTATGTAACCGGTAGCGCCTGTAGCGCCTGTTGCTCCATCTGATCCAGTAGCGCCGGTTGCTCCAGTAGTACCAGTATATCCTGTAGCGCCGGTAGCACCCGTTGTTCCTTGTATACCTGTTGCACCTGTAGCACCAGTTGTACCTATGTATCCTGTAGCGCCTGTTGCGCCAGTTGTTCCTTGTATGCCTGTAGCGCCTGTTGCTCCGTCATTACCAGTAGCACCGGTTGCACCTGTTGCTCCGTCATTACCAGTAGCACCAGTAGCACCTATATAACCTGTAGCGCCTGTTGCTCCAGACGCACCATCATTACCTGTTGCACCTGTAGCGCCTGTTGTCCCGTCGTTTCCAGTAAAACCTGTAGCACCCGTACCGCCAACATAACCAGTAGCTCCTGTCGCACCGGTTGCTCCAGTAGAGCCATCGTAACCAGTAGCGCCAGTTGCGCCTGTAGCACCAGTGGTACCAACATAACCAGTTGCGCCTGTAGCACCAGTGGTACCAACATAACCAGTTGCGCCTGTTGCACCTGTTGTTCCTATATATCCAGTTGCTCCCGTAGCGCCAGTGGTACCATCATATCCAGTTGCTCCCGTGGCGCCAGTTGTTCCTATGTAACCTGTAGCGCCTGTAGCACCTGTTGATCCATCATAACCTGTCGCTCCTGATGATCCGGTGGCACCAGTTGAACCAATCTCACCGGTAGCGCCCGTTGCACCTGTCGCTCCGTCATTTCCAGTGACACCGGTTGCACCTGTTGCTCCAGTAGCACCATCATTGCCGGTGGCACCTGTTGCTCCAATTTCGCCAGTAGCACCTGTTGCTCCTGTACTGCCTATATAACCGGTTGCTCCAGTAGCACCAGTTGTTCCTATGTATCCGGTTGCTCCAGTAGCACCAGTTGTTCCTATTACACCTGTAGCACCTGTTGCTCCTGTTGATCCGTCGTATCCAGTTGCACCCGTTGCTCCATCTACTCCAGTAGCACCAGTAGCACCTGTTGCACCTGTAGTTCCAATGTATCCAGTAGCACCTGTTGCCCCAGTACTACCTATTTCTCCTGTTGCGCCAGTAGCGCCAGTGGTACCAACATAACCAGTTGCACCCGTTGCTCCATCTACTCCAGTAGCACCAGTAGAGCCATCTACTCCAGTAGCACCAGTAGCACCGTCTACTCCAGTAGCACCTGTTGCACCTGTTGCTCCTACAACACCAGTAGCACCTGTTGCACCTGTTGTTCCAATGTATCCAGTAGCACCTGTTGCACCTGTACTTCCTATTTCACCTGTTGCACCTGTTGCTCCTGTTGCACCATCATATCCAGTGGCACCAGTTGCACCTGTTGCTCCATCTGATCCAGTAGCACCAGTAGCACCAGTAGTTCCAATATATCCAGTAGCACCTGTTGCACCATTTAATCCTGTAGCGCCAGTTGCACCAGTTGCACCGTCAATACCTGTTGCACCAGTTGCACCATCGTTACCTATTAATCCAGTAGCACCTGTTGCTCCGTCTAATCCAGTAGCACCTGTTGCTCCGTCTAATCCAGTGGCGCCAGTTGCACCAGTACTACCAATTTCTCCTGTTGCTCCGGTAGCACCAGTGGTTCCTATGTAGCCTGTAGCACCTGTTGCACCCGTTGCTCCATTATATCCAGTAGCACCTGTAGCACCTGTACTACCATCATATCCAGTAGCGCCTGTCGCACCCGTAGTTCCTTGTACACCTGTTGCTCCAGTAGTACCAGTTGCCCCGGTAGCACCTGTTGCTCCGTCATATCCAGTTGCACCCGTAGCACCTGTTGTTCCAATATAACCTGTTGCTCCAGTGGCACCTTGATATCCAGTAGCACCTTGAATGCCCACTGCTCCCGATAAGTTTACAGACCATGTAGCGTATGTACCCGATCCAATAAAAGCTACTTTCTTAAATGCTAAATCACCATTAATAGGATTATAACTGATTACAGTTCCATATTGAATGTTATTAACATCATATGCTACAGTGACATCTTGTCCGGTAGAATAATCAACAACTAAATCATTTAATGTAATCGTTTGATTACCAGTGTTGCCTAACGTAAATGATGTGTTTGATGTAGTTGAATATTTGTCTCCGTCTGCTCCGGCTTGTCCAGTTGCACCGGTAGAACCATCATATCCAGTTGCACCTGTCGCGCCAGTACTACCAATTTCACCAGTAGCACCAGTTGCTCCATCATATCCGGTGGCGCCTGTGGCACCAGTTGTGCCTTGTACACCTGTGGCCCCAGTAGCGCCTGTAGTTCCTATGTACCCTGTAGCCCCAGTAGCGCCTGTACTACCAATTTCACCTGTTGCGCCAGTAGCGCCAGTGGTACCAACATAACCAGTTGCACCTGTAGCGCCTGTGGTACCAACATAACCAGTTGCGCCAGTAGCACCCGTTGCTCCATCATTACCCGTTAACCCAGTTGCACCAGTTGCCCCATCACTGCCTGTTAATCCTGTTGCACCTGTGCTACCATCATTACCAGTTAATCCAGTTGCACCTGTACTACCATCATATCCAGTTGCGCCTGTGGCCCCGGTTGTTCCTATGTAACCTGTAGCGCCCGTTGCACCTGTACTCCCTATTTCACCTGTTGCGCCAGTAGCACCAGTTGTTCCTGTATATCCAGTGGCGCCAGTTGCACCGGTTGCACCAATCTCACCAGTAGCACCAGTCGCGCCAGTGGTTCCTATGTAACCTGTAGCGCCCGTTGCACCTGTACTCCCTATTTCACCTGTTGCACCAGTTGCACCTGTACTTCCTATTTCACCTGTTGCACCAGTTGCACCGTCATTACCAGTTAATCCGGTGGCGCCAGTAGCACCAGTTGTTCCGGTGTATCCAGTAGCACCTGTAGCACCAGTTGTTCCTTGCACACCCGTTGCACCCGTTGCACCTGTTGTTCCTATATATCCAGTAGCACCAGTTGCTCCTTCATTACCAGATAATCCTGTTGCGCCTGTTGCGCCTGTTGCCCCGTCATATCCAGTAGCACCTGTTGCACCTGTACTTCCTATTTCACCTGTTGCGCCAGTAGCACCAGTTGTTCCTATGTAACCTGTTGCGCCAGTAGCACCGGTTGTACCTACAAAACCGGTTGCTCCCGTTGCACCTGTTGCACCATCATTGCCCGTTAATCCAGTTGCACCGGTGGCGCCAGTTGCTCCAGTACTACCAATTTCTCCCGTAGCACCTGTTGCACCTGTGTCACCATTTAATCCTGTAGCGCCAGTACTACCATTAAATCCGGTTGCTCCAGTAGCACCAGTTGTCCCAATATATCCAGTAGCACCAGTGGCACCAGTCGTACCTATTTCACCAGTAGCACCGGTAGCACCAGTTGTTCCTATGTAACCTGTTGCACCTGTTGCACCTGTAGTTCCTACAACACCCGTAGCACCGGTTGTTCCTGTTGCACCACTAAATCCAGTGGCACCTGTTGCGCCTGTTGTTCCTTGTATACCTGTTAATCCAGTTGCACCCGTAGCGCCAGTTGCGCCAGCCCCTCCCGAAGGAGAATTAGTTATACCAATTACACCTATATATCTATATCCTACAATGTATAATACTTTACCGGCTACTAACGGTGCAGGGATTGTTTCCCCTATGAAGTTAAGTACACCCGATTGATAGTTATAGTAATATTGTCCTGTGCCACCTGAACCGTCAGCAAATATCTGAGTACCTGTACTTGTTGGATTTGCTACTCCCGAACTATCTACCCATACTTGAACTGTATAAGTAGCGCCAAACTCTTGTGGTATCCAAGTTGTTAAATTAGTTTTCCACGTTGGATATATACCACCAATTGGAACTGTTGTGGTATCTGCTACTGTTTGTACTGCATTTGCACCCAAATATGCTTGTACGATATCTACTGTAGCAGCAGCTGGATTTGGTATTTGATCTGATTCTACCCAAATTGTGTCACCGCGAATTAATGCGGGACTAGGTATTGATTCATTACTAGGGCTTTTGTTTGCAGCCGTGTCGGTTTTTGTAACGCCAAACGCTTGTTTAAATAGTAAATCAACAATTTGACTTTGTGATGTTGCCATGATTTAGTTAGTTGCTTGCCGCTCTCAATGATAATGCTGTAACAGTTTGTCCGCTTGTTAATCCTACCCTTAAATAAATTTCATTTTGTGCTGTACTAGAACTACTTACAGTTCCAAAGGTCGCAGTAATGAATTTATTTGTCTGTACTATATTTATCGGAGCTGTTCCTCCCAATGCAGAACCGTCACTTCCATTACCACCAGCAGCTACATTCGCACCCGGAACTCCTGCTCCAGCATACGAAACTGTCATATCTAACCAACCATTTGCAGTTGAAGTGTTATCAATGGTACTTCCAGGCAAAGCTACCCATAATCCAGCTATGTTCCCTGACCATCCTACATCAAATTTAGATACAGATGTTCTAACAACTTTAAAAGTAAAATACTGTGTACCACTTCTACCAGTGCTTAAATCAGGGCCAACTGGTAAATAACCCGTTGAGTAATTTGTTTGATCATGTTTTAATACATTTGCTACTACGGTTGCATCGTATACTCTTAATAAACTTGACTGACTATCAAATGCAGTTTCATATCCTGTAAAGTATGGAGTATTACTTGCACCTGGGTTTAATATTCTAAATGCTAATCCAGATCCAACCCCTATCGTTGAACCAATATAAATATTAGCTTCTTGTATAACACTCAATGAACTTACTGTTCCTGTTTTATATAATACATTGGCACCTAATGTAGTAGTGAATGACTGTGTTCCAGTAGCATAACTGTTTAGTACATTAACACTTGGTCCAGTTGTACTTGCACCAAATCCTGATATTATACTACTAGTAGTTGATACTGCTTGCGAACCAGAACTTACATATAAATTTTGTGCTAGTGGTGTAGTAACGCCTGCCGTAGCGTATGTTACTGATGTTGGTGCAGCAAATGCGCCACCTGCTGTTCCTGTTACAAACGCATCACTCACTGGATACATGTTTCCACTTAATTTTGTACAGTTAAATCCAATGGTAAAATTATTAGTATTAGCATAATGTGGAACAGTACTTGAGTATGTATAAGTAGGTGACCCGGGCGCAGTTATTGATAGTGAACTGAATGTGGGAGTGCCGGGTGAACTTGAATCATAGAACCAATTTGCAGTATTAGTGTTACTAGTAGCTGAATCTCTTATGTATACTTCATTCCAACCTTGAGTTACTGTACCTGAGGCTCTTGAAGAAAACACACTCCAAAACCCGGCAGTAATATTTGCATTGACTGTATTATAGTCAGCATTATTGAATATAACTAAATTACTATAAACACCGTTTCCATTTAAACTAGTAGTAAGTATTCTACTTCCTGCATTGGCGCCATTCAGAAATGCAGTAATTGTTCCACTATCACCCGGGCCAGCGTTAGCTATATTGCTTGTAGTGTATGTTGCTACTCTGGTTACGGTTGATACCGTTGTTCCACCTGCTACTGATTTGTTTGCGCCAGGAGTATTATCAGTTTGAACATAGTTTGCCATACGATATGATGACAAGCTATTAATAGTTATTGATTGACTGGCAGGGAAATTAGGGGGAGACGGGGGAACTAATTTCCCTAATACTGTATTTAATTGGGCGATGGCGTTTGACACTGTTGAGTCCGTGGTAAAAGATATTGCATTGCTTACTAGATTTCCTTGACTAGGACTACCTAATGCAATGTTCGTTGCTCCACCTGCTGTATTTGAGATAGTTACTGTATTGCTTACAGTTAATGTTCCATTGATATTGGCACCAGTGCTAGTAACCACTGCTACATTTGCGTTACCATTGACTGATATGAAAACATTACCATTTGCTGTTGGGATAGAAACATTACTAGTTCCATTGCTAATCTCATTGTCTGAGATGTTTCCTAAATTAGCAGAGAATGTGATTTGTTGTGGGTATGCTAAGGCATTAGTTGTGATATCTATACCAGAGCCGGCTATGAACTGTACAGTATCTTCACCTACCGCAACAAGACTGGTTTGACCTGCAACTTCCCAAGTTTTGAATGAACTACCTAATTGAATTAATGCATTGCCATTACCTAAATTAGTTACACTAAAACCTGTTGTGGTGTCAAATAATAAATTAGCTACACTTGTTACTGTATTACTAATTGTTCCAGTCGTGTATTGACTTACATTTAAGCTAGAGCCGCCGGAACTTATATTGGTTAAATAACCACCGTCTCCTACAAAGAAGCTATTGGTAGAAACATTGCCAGAAAAATTTCCAAGGTTGGCGCTAACATTCGCAAAATTTGCGTTTCTGTTAGCATCAATTACAAGACTAGCACTGCTTCCAACGCTAACCCCGGTATCCGCGTTGAATGCTTGAGTTGCCATTTATTAAATCAATCTATACTGTGTAGTCCATACTGTAGTGTTGCTGCTAGCTGGGGTAACTTGCAAGTTAATATTTGCTGTTGGTCCAACAATACTCATATTAACTGCTAGCATACCAGTAGTATTACCTAATCTAACTGTTCCAAATACAGCATAATCTGCAGCCGTTCCATTAGTAACTGCTTGCACTGTTGCTACACTGTATTTAGTGTCGCCGGGAGTGGAATCATAACTTTTTACTAAGAACTCTACACCAACGATATCAGTACTTGATATAGTGTAATATGCAATAGTTTGATTAGCACCAGTACTAGTTGTTGTAGTGTTTGCCCATTTAATCAATGTGTTGCCAATATTGGCTTGTTGCATTGCTATAATGTTATTAGAAGTAATATTATTAGCAGTGATATTACCTGTTATAGAAACATTAGCAATATTAGCAGTACCAACAACATTCAAGTCATTAGCTACATTTACATAGTTAGCAGTAGCTAAGTTACCTAAGTTAGCATTAAGTGCAGTTAAGTTACCGCTGAAGTTAGCAACATTACCATTAATCTGTGTTGCTACATTTACATAATTAGCTGTTGCTAAGTTACCTAAGTTAGCATTAGCAGCGGTTAAGTTACCAGTAAAGTTAGCAACATTACCATTTAATGTTAAAGCAACATTGGCATTTCCACTAACTGTTAATAAGTTAGTAACAGTAGCATTATTAGCACTTAAGTTACCAACAATGTTAGCACTAGCATTAGCAGTAATATTATTAGTTAAGATATTAGCACTAACTTCAAGATTAGCAGTCGTAATCATTGCGTTAGAATTAATATTAGCCGCTAATACATTACCAGATAAGTCAATACTTGTACCAGTTGCAGCACCAATATTTGGTGTCGTGAACGCTGCTCCAGCTGGAACATAAATATTACCGTTACCGTCAAACGCAGTTGTTGGGTTAGTGTTACCATCAACCTTAGCACTGAATACTGTGCCGTTTAATGCTAAACCAGCACTAGTATTTGCAGTATATTGACCAGCACCAGAGAACTGTGTCCAAACTACAGGAGTTGTACCAACTGTAACAATTTCCCCTGTTTGTACCCAACCAGTATCTGCATTTTCAGTACCAACAGAAACGAAAGTGAATGCACCATCAAATTCTATTGCTACATTCATATCCAATGAACGAGTCAATACGAAATAATCAGCAACGCCGCCTGCTGTTGTTAGTGTGTATATACCGTTATAAGGAGCATTGCCAGCAGTTTCATTCTTGACTAAGACACGAGTGCCTATTGTTGAAATTGTTTGACCATCAACAACTAATGCACCAAATGCATTAGCAGTAATAGTTGCGCCTACACCAGCTGTACCATTGTTATAAGTATACGCTGGAAGTGCAGCATATGTAGCAACACGAACTGATGCCTTAATATTCAACCCTTGTGCTACGCTATCAACATATGCTTTATTAGCAGCATCAGAGTCACTTGTTGGAGCTGCTACACTTGTGATTCTCTTACTAGAGACATCAACAGTACCATTACCTGATGGTACAAGAACAACATTTATGTTAGCTGCACCAGTTGCTGTACCTGCATTAAGAGTTAGAGCAGTATTAGCAAATGCTGTTACAGTATTAGAAACAAATCCAGTATTTGATGTGATATTACCATTAGCAGTTACATAACCAATTGTATCAACACCACCTGAACTAAAAATTACAGCATTTGCATATCCAGTACCTGGGCTGAATCTGATATTACCACCATTATCAATTTGTACATTACTTGCACCATTAGCAAGGTTACCGATGAAGTTTACAGCATTTACATTACCTGTAAAGTTAGCATTTGCACCTTGTAAGAAACCAGTGAAGTTTGCACTATTAGAAGTAATATTAGTTGTTACACTGATGTTATTAACATTAGCAATATTACCAACTACATTCAAGTTGCCACCTATGTTAGCATTTGTACCAACATATAAAGCATTAGCTATATTAGCTTCAGCACCATTAAATTTAACGTTACCACTGAAGTTAGCAGTATTACCAGCTAATTCTAAATTAATTGTTGCGTTATTTGCTGTGATATTGCCAGTAGTACTGATATTCGCTACATTAAGATTAGTGATGTTAGCAGTATTAGCAGTTAATGTGTCAACGATATTGGCATTAGCACCAACAAATAAATCAGTAGAAATATTTGCAAAGTTAGCATAAACATAACCATCACCGCCGCCTGAATTTGCATAAACATTACCATTTGCAGTTATATTACCGTTAGCTGTTATAGCATTAGCGCCAATAACACCAACAAAACTACCGTCGCCCGGTGCATTGAATGAACCATTTGTATTAGCAAATGTCCAGGTGTAAGCAGAACCTGCATTTGCAGTAATAGTTACATTACCATTTGGATCAGCAATAGTTACATTACTATTGCCATTAAAAATTTGATTTGATTGAGCAGTTTCTTCCCACGCTACATTGCCAGTGCCGTCAGTAGTCAATACATAACCATTACTTCCGCCTGTGATATGTAAATTACTTACACTACCTAATGCAACATTACTTGTATTACTGAAGTTTGCTGTACCACCGATAGCTAAGAAACTATTAGCACTTACAACATTAGCACCGCTGATGTTACCACCTGAACCACTTGTAATAAAGTTAGCAGCAGTAACATTACCACTGAAATTACCAACATTACCATTAAGTTGTGTTGCTATGTTTACATAGTTAGCAGTTGCTAAGTTACCTAAGTTAGCATTTAATGATGTTAAGTTCCCAATGAAGTTAGCAATGTTGCCATTTAAAGTGCCTGTTAGATTTGCATTATCAACGGACAATGTATTTGATGTAGCATCGAATACAAAGTTTGCGCTGCCACTTAAAGTATTAGCAGCATTAGCAAAAACAATTTGTGTATTTGCTAAGTTTGTGTCTTTGATATTAGCAGCAGTTAGTGTGTTAACAATATTGGCATTAGCACCAACATACAAGTTACTTTGAACATTTGCAAAGTTAGCATAGATATAACCGGCAGCACCACCTGCATTTGCATAAACATTACCATTTGCAGTTACATTATTTGTAGCAAAGAAACTATTTGCAGCAAAATCATTACTTACTGCAATACTAGTGCCATTTGCTGTTATGTTTTGTGTACCGATGTAAATACTTGTACCCGACAAGTACAAGTCTTTCCACATGTTTGTAAGATTACCCAATGTATATGTGTTAGATACATTAGGAATTAAATTACTTGTTACATTATTTGTAACATTTAGATTACCAACATTAGCAGTATTAGTTACATTTAAATTACTAGATACATTTACAAAATTAGCAGTAGCTAAGTTGCCTAAATTAGCATTTAAAGAAGTGATATTACCACTGAAGTTAGCAGTATTACCGGCTAGTTCATATGTTATACTTACATTATTAGCATTAGCGATGTTGCCTTGAACAACTATATCATTGGTAAAGTTTGCAAAGTTAGCAGTAACTAGATTACCTAAATTAGCATTAGCTGATTTTAAATTACCACTAAAGTTAGCAACATTGCCATTTAATGTTTGTGCTATATTTACATAGTTAGCAGTAGCAAGATTACCAAGATTAGCATTTAGAGCAGTTAAATTACCACTAAAGTTGGCAATGTTGCCAGCAAGAGTGTCTGATACATTTAAGTTACCTGTAACATTTGCTGTACCGGTAACTTGTAAGGTATTCGTAGAAGCAGTAAATTGAAAATTAGCACTAGCACCAAAATTACCATCATCATAGTACTGAATATATCCATTTGCACCCGCTGGGTTTGACATGTCCCACGGTGCACCATTACTATAATATAGATTATCAGTTAAAACACCCCAATTTGCGTTACTATTTGATATGTTTAAGTTACCACTAAAATTAGCAAAGTTAGCGGTTAAATTACCGTTAATGTTGGCAAACCCATTAGCAGAAAAGTTGTTGGAAGTAATATCACCATTAGCTAAAATGATGTTTTGTTGCGGATTGTCTCCAACTGAGAAACCGCCTATCGAATTGAGTGCTCTAAGTGCCATAAAATATCCCCTTTGTATTATTTATCATTTACCCATTAAATCTCGGCGTACTGTGTGATTACCATGTTATAATTACAAGATGAAGCTGATAATGGAGTAACCCTAAGTACTAAACTTGGGGGTATAGTTAAATTACCTGCATTAAATGCAACATTAAAATTACCCACGCCGCCGTTAATTTCTAGTCCTGCATATTTGTTGTAGTCAACTGCACTACCTAAAATAGTAGATGCAATTTTGACTGTTGTTCTTGTGTTAGCTGTTATATTTGTTGATACTATTGTAAATTCTACTGCTGATACCAATGACGATGGAACAGACCAAATAGTTTGATTAGCACTAGTGCTTGCAGTTGTTGCTGTGTATACTGAAGTTGTAGCAAATTGATAAATCCCTGATCCAACTGTTAAGCTATTAGCTATTAAATTTCCTGCTACGCTCATGGTACTACTTGAATTATTCCAAGTAAAACGACTAGTACCGCCAAATATTCCGCCGTTGTTATATTGAATTGCTGTGTTAGGGCCTACTGGAGTGCCGCCACCTCCGCCGCCTCCGCCATTGACCCATGATAGATTTCCTTGACCATCTGTGCCTAGTACTTGTCCATTGAAACCACCTAATATATGAATATAACTAGCATCCCCTAAGTTAACATTTGAACTATTAAATTCAATGATATTAGCATTTGCTACAAATGAGTTAGCTGAAGCAAAAGAGATATTTCCACCAACACTAACATTGCCCGTAATGAATAGATTACCACCGCTTATTCTATTGCTTGAATTTAAATTACCTGCGGTCGCAGTTCCTGCAACTTCTAATACAAGTAGATTTCCTACACTTGTTATATTTGGCTGAGCATTACTAGTTACATGTGCAGCTAAAGGAACACTGCCCACTAAATTAGCTGCTGTGATATTTGATAAATTGCCGCCGTCTCCTGCAAAACTTTGTCCTGTTACTGCACCAGTTACACTTAAATTTACAAGTGTTCCTACGCTTACAATATTAGGTTGAGAACTATTAATAACTGTATTTGCTGTTAATGCTGTTGATGCTACTCCAGTAAGATTACCAGTAAAGTTAGGTGAATTTACGTTAGGTACAACTAAAGTATTTGTGTTTTGATCATAAGTAAATCCAGCATCTCCACCAAAACTTCCAGCATTATTAAACTGAACTTGAGTATTAGAGCCGCCTGGATTTCCGTTTCCACCTCCACCATTACCACCTGCTGCCCAAGTCAATTGACCTAATCCATCAGTCTGTAAGAAGTATCCATTCAATCCACCCAATATAGAAACATTTGCTACATTACCCAATGATGCAGCTCCTGTAACATTAAGATTAGTAGTTGTTAAAAAATTAGTTGTGCTATTAAAAGTTAAATTAGCACTTGCTCCAAAACTATTACTATTATTAAATACTAGTTGTGTATTGCTTCCTGGTACATATCTTGCCCCATTTGCATAGCGTAAATTATCTGTAAGAACAGTGTTAGCTAGTACGTAATCAGTGTTAACATCTCCGACTACCACTCCACTATTATTAACTACCGGCGTAGGTGGTATACCAACTGTGTATCCGCCTACGCTGTTAAAAGGTTCTGATGCCATAATTATTCCATTGTTATATAGTATTTATGCAAAAACAAAAAAGGCTCCGAAGAGCCCTTTAAGTAAACTTCCCATCCCGAGGGTAAAAGTTTGATTCCGTTTTTATTGGAATGTTAGATTTTGAACTGCGATTTCACCAACGTAGTCAGCAGCGTTACCGAAAGATGACGCTGTGTTAGTTAATTCGATGTAACCATAACGAGTCATAAATGACACGACTGGTTCGAATGTTGATGGATCTAGAACAACACCACTGCTCATCAATGGAATGTATGGGCAATAGAATGCTGCTGCATCAGTTTCGCTTGAACCTTTATAACCAACCAATACTGGTTGTGTATCAGGTGCATAAGAGTTTACGAATACACGCATAGCGCCATTCAATGTACCAACAAACTTAGTGTTTGTAGGTGCTTCGAATGTACCTTCTGTTGTACGAGCAAAAGCTGAAGTAGTTGCAGATTGCAATACTGTCAAGCTAGCTGGAGATACAACAGCCCAGTTACCAGCACCACGACGGGTACGTTGAGCGATCAAGTTAGCAACACGATTGATAAGAACAGCTAGTGCAGCATGTTCATCACCAACGTATGTAGCTGTACCAGATACAGTAGCTTGGTTGTATGTGTACTCAGTTGTAGCTAGAGTAGCAAGTGACAATAGAATCTCTTGGTCGATTTCAGCAGTAATTTCTTGTGCTAGTGCTGCCATGATTTCTGCTTCAACGTCAATCCCATGTTGTGATTGTGCGTCTTGAGCAGCTTCAAATGTCCAACGTGCTTGTAACTTACGTGACTTAGCTTCAACAGCTTGACGCAAGATTTGCACAGAGATTTGCTTACCACCGTTACCTTCAAGCGCAGCAGTATCGTTACCAGTGTAGTAACTTGTGCTTGTATCAGCTTGAGGTGTACGTGAATACGCTTGAGCAATCAAGAATGGACTTAATGCTTCTTGACCAGCTGTAACGCTAGTTTGAGCAGCACTATTGTCTGTTAATGACTGAGCATAACGAACACGTAGAGTATGGATCTGACCAACTGGTCCTGTCATTGGCTGAACGCCTACCAATTCGTTAGCGATAACGGTTGGCATAACACGACGGATAACTGGAAGAATCACACGGTTTAATGTAGCGATGTTACCAGCAGTTGTTGTACCTGCTGAAGATTCAGCAAGTAGTTGCTTTTTAGTGTTTTCTAAGATAACACTCATTGTTGACTTGCGAGTTCCTTTTAGACCTTCTAACAGGGCTTCCTTGGTCTCGTTCCAACGTCCTTCTAATAATACTTTTGACATTTTATATCTCCTAAATTATGTCTATTTTAAAGCCCTGCCAGGCGTTTGATATCGATAACGTTATCACGTTGATCCATATCTACTTCTTGTTTAATGGCAGATTTATCACCAGTTACCTCTTGAACACTTTCACGCAGAATAGGCTTGTTAGCTTTCTTCTCTGTTCCACTGTTTAGAACTGCTGGTAGATACTTGTCGAAAGTGTTTTGTAACTTTGGTGTTTGTACACTTTCTAGTAAGTCCTTCATTACTTTTGCCTTCTCATCGTTTAATGGAGCAAGTAAATCACTCATCATTTTTTCACGTTGATTAGACTCTTTGATCATACGGACTTCACGTTCTTTTGTCTCAATCAATTTTTTAGATTGATTAAGTACTGTCATGGATTCGGCTAATTGTTGGTCTTTCAATTGTAGAGCATTCATAAGTTTACGTGTTTCAGCTTTATCATTCAAATGAGTGACTGAGAACTCGCTTGCAAAACTTTCAAATATTCTACGTCCAAAATTGTTCTCACGAGCAATTTTGATATCTTCCCTCAACTGACCTAATTCACCCTTAAGATGTTTAGTAACAGCTTCGTTCATTCTCTTAGCAGATTCTGTCACAAAGCGTGACTTCAATACTTCAAGTTGTTTACGACCTTCAGCAACTAACTTAACCTTTGCTTCTACAACTGCTTGCTTGTCTTGTGTGAATTCTTTAATTTCACGGGCTAGTGCATGAACAATAAATTGCTCAAGTTTTTGCTGACTTTCTAATTGTAGTTTGCGTTCAGAGCGCAATTCTTTAATTTCTTCGGCTAGTTTAGTAACCATAAAATTATTGAATTTAACTGCACTTTCACGCAGTTGTTGTTTAGCTTGTACGCGGTCTTCGTTCATTGCTTGTTTCTCAGCTTGAAATTCGGAAATTTCTTCTGATAAACTTTCTGTAACCATTTTATCTAGGGCTTCTACCATCACGATTCTGTCATGTTCATAACGTTGTGCGAATTCTTCACGTAATTCAACACGTACTTGCTCACGTGCCTCTTGTAACTTAGATTCCCATGCTTCGTTAAGAGCCTGGCCTACATCTTCGTTAATAAGTCCACTTTCAAGTAATGGCTTGATAGCATCAAACATGCTGTTTCCCCTTTATTTAATTTTGAGATCATTGATGAGGCGCATTACTTCCTCCTTCAAGTATTTCTCTACTTTCTTGTTGCCATTTGCATCTTTTGCAATATCCATCAATTTATGACCATGACGCATATTCATCATACCTTCATAGATTGCTTTAGGATACGCATTAGGTGCGCTTGGTTGTGCAACAATATCCACTGTGACTATTTCAAAGTCACTTACTTTGCCGTTCATGTCGTCCACGTTACCGCTACCACGACTTGAAACGCCGAGTTTCACCCCACTCTCCAACATAGTAGCAACTAATTGCCCCATTGGAGTTGGTAAAATCTTTAACTTGCCGAACCCGTTAGCACCGTCCATCCACATGGTAGTAATCATATGTGATACACGGTCTAAGTTGATCTTTAAATCATCTGGGTGATCTACTTCACCTAATACAGAATGACCTTCTGTAATCTGTTCGTTCAATGTTTGTACAGCAGATTCGATTTCAGAAACGGGGTAAACACGCTCATTGGCGTTTTTTACCCCACCCTGAATGAAGATACCTTTCATGTAAAGGTTCTTCTTATCGCCTTCACTTACACTTTCAACCACCATGCTGGCACGGTCAAAAGTTAAGTGTTCCTTGAGATACAAAGCCATTGCTCCAAGATTCCTTTTATAGTTTACGCTTTACTGGCTTGCGTGATTCAATAACGCTCTTGCTATTAGAGCCATTATCACCTGCTTTTGGTTTTGGTGCAGCTTCTAAATCAGCATTGTTTTGTGCTGGAGCATTTTTCCACTTGTTAGCGTCTTTTACTTGTGTCTCGCCTTTTGAGTAAAAGTTGCTAGGTCCTTTAGGACTTGTAGGAACTGTCTCACTTGCGCCACTGAACTTTACCGGACGACTGTCCATTCCAGCTTGTCCACTGTTTTGTAAACTTGTGCTTTTTGTGTTTTGACCATTGTCACCATGAGTTACAGAAACTTTCTTTAGTGTGATAGCTTCCATCATAGCGCCTTCTTCGTCATGGTCTTGTTCCATGTCGTGAGTTAAATCTGCACCAGCTTCTTCTGCACCATCGTCAAATTCAGCATCAGACTCATCATCGCCCATTTCGTCATCACCATTGCCCATGATTTGCTCAAATTCAGCCATCAATTGGTCTAACTTATCTTCGATGCTTACTAAACGATCTTCGGTGCCTTCACCTTCCATATCGTCATCGGCTTCAATATCAATGATATCTTCATCACCTTCATCATCAAAGTCAATTTCTTCATCTTCTTCTTCGGTCATGCCTTCTTCTTCAGCCGAGATTTCATCCATCATCTGACCTACTTGACCACCCATGCCTTCGTCCATTTCATCGTTCATTATATCTTCATAGATTTCGCGGCTTTTTTCAACTACGATATCATGGAATAATGCACGGGCTTGTTCTTCATTTTCATTGATAATTAAATCAATTAGTTGTTCAAATTTTTTGTTATCCATTGTATGTTTCTCCTAAGTAATGGCTTTGTAGAATTATTTAGTGACTATTCACCAAACATGCTCAATAAGCACGTATTTTTTACGTTTTTAGGGAAACTATAGAGATTTAGACTGTAGGAGTCTCAGCATCTGGCTTTGCGCCATACTGCTCATGCACTTTTTTGATATATTTTGCTTTTTCAAAATTTCTAACATCTAACATTTTTCTAAGTTTACGTATCTGTCTTAGTGTTAGTTTTGTTTTACGACTTTCTTTCCACTTTGGTTTACTGTTGTCCGCGCTGGTATCTTGATAACCTTCTACAGCTGGATTAAACATTTCAAAAAGTTTCATAGAATAGTATTTATCTTACATTGCATTACCGGACGGAGCAGGCATTCCACCAGGAGTATTACCGGCGTCTGTTACTGCACCTGCTACTTCTGGACCAGCTTCTTGGCCTTCTTCTGGTTGATTCTCTAGTGAATCAGCAGTCTCTAAGTCAGCATCGATATCACCTGCACTAATACCAATATTACGAAGGTCGCTACTTTCTGGCTCAACATCATCGTCTTTACCATTTTCTTCACGCCACATCTTCTCATTCTTATTGATTTCTTCTTCACTCAATCCTAAGAATCTCTCTAATGCAAAACGTTTACTCATATAAGGAAACGCTTCCATAGCTTGGAATGTAGCAACTCTAGCTGTATCTAACTCGCTTTGACGATAAGCAGCAAAGTTTTGCGGTGGATTGAATTCTAATGTGAACAATCCACTATCGATATTGAAGCCTCTCCAACGCAAGAATAACTTGAATTCTTCGTCTAATTTATGACTCATATACTTCTGTAGTCGTTCGCAATATTGATTGAAACGGAATTCTTGAATCATGGCAGTACCAACACGGCCATCACTTAATGGCGTAGTATTGTCATCAGGCCCAGTGGGTAAGTAACTACTTGGGACACGCAGTCCACGTGCTAAACGATTATTGAAATATTTTAAGTCATCAATTTCACCCAAATTTTGTCCGCCGGGCAATACTTCAACACTACTACCACGGCCATCTGCTGTGACTGGGAAGAAGTAATCTTCGTTCATTGATAAAGGATTATAACTAGCATCTACAATTGCTGAACCACCATGAACTGATGGGATACGTCTTTGATGAATCTCATTCTTAATACGCTCAACAAAAGCCATAGCTAAGTGACTTGGCATATTGCCAACATCAATCTTAAACATTCTACGTTCCGGAGCACGTTGTACACGATAGATAAGAACCGCATCTTCTAATAATTCTTTTTGCTTATAGACTTTGAAAATGTTCTCTAAGATACTTTGTCCAAATGGCCAAAATTTATCTAGTCCTTCAGTCAAACTCAAGTGAACAATATGTTTAGAATCAATTGCCGACTCACTTTGTCCTAATGTAAAACGACTACCAGTTGTATTATACGGCATACTTGGTACTGTATATCCACCACCTGCTCCACCACCACCTGTACCACCCATACCAGTTGCTGGGTTAGCAGCAAAGTCTGTATTTGTTTTAGTTGCAACTGTAAGATTTTGTAAGTTTATGTTTATATCTTTGATAACATACTGCTCAGGCTTCTTACCTTCGCTTTCATTTACAATAACTTTAATAACTTTTGTATTATCAATCCAGTATAGCTTGAAGTTTTCTGGATCACGAACAAAAACTTGATCCCCATATTTTATAGTATTACGGAATATTTTGAATGTTCTTGTTCCAAATTCGTTTAGTTTACACCATTGTTGTAATTGTGTCTTAAGCAATTCTACTTCGTGAGGAGTTGGATCCTCAGTAAATGCTAGATTAAATGGGGTATCATTATGTTCGTTTTTCTGTGTACTGAATTCTGAAATGATATCTAAACATGCGTTAATTTCAGCATCAACGTCCATCATTTCATATTGATTATATCGTTCAATACGATTTGGGTGACCAGTATAGACTTCAGGAAGTCTACTCATGTAGTTTTTATAACCCATTTCAGCGTTATTCCAACCACCTGTTTCAGAACCATTTTGTCCTGGGCTACCATTCCATGCACCGGAATTACTATTCCCTCCACCTATTGGACTGGAAATACCACTTTTATTCGTAAAACGTTTTTTATAGGTCATAATATTATCTAGTATTTAGCGTTAGACCTGAGAATACTTTAATAATTTGTTAGTGTAAGTATTGGTTGTGCTTACTTTGTCAATGAGGTCATCAAATTTTGATTCCATCATTGAGTATAAATCCATTAATATAGCAGAACTGTTGTCTTTTGAAGATGTAGTATTGTTGTCTGCTACTACAGAAGATAATGCACTTTTTGTTGCTCCACCATCTTGTTGCCCTTTGTCAATTGATATTTTGTCTCCTGGGTTTGGAAGTGGAACTACCGCTTCTCTACCATGTAGTTCTACTGGATATCCTCCCGGAGGACCATTAAACACTCCACCGGTTTTAGCCATAAGAGTACCACCTTCACTTCTAGTAGCACTAAAATGCATTGCATCTTTTTTACTTTGCCAATTACCACCCCATCCTAATCCAAGATTACCTGCTATTGTTCCAATATTTTCAGGCATATCGGTTATTAATTTACTTCCCATTGGATTAGTTTTTTCATTAATATCAAGCGCAGCACCTTGGGCGTGTGCGCTCATAACATCGGTGCCAGCTATCTTTCGATTATTGTACCCGCCCATATCATTAATTTTATAACCTGCCATGTCAAGATGATTAATCAAATTTTGAAAATTGTCTGCAACATTTTTATTGACTTGTGCTGATGGACCACTTTTACTAGTGACGCTTTTTAATTCTGGTTTTGGTCCGCTGCCACCTCCTGAAGGATCACCTGCACCCATAGCTCCTGCACTACCACCTCCGCCTTTACCGCCAGCCATTGCCATACTATAAGCTGGGCTTGAACCATACGTTTTAGCAAACCCTGCAGCAGTTGTTGATGCCGGATTTGATTTAACTTGTTGTTCTAATTTTGTTGTTTCATTAGCTAACCCTAATTTTCTTTTTTCTAAGTCTGCTAATTCTTTCTTCTTTGTTTCTATACTTTTACTAAAAAATCCTGTTTCGTTATCTTCGACTGATTTTTTTGCAAGTCTGTATTTTTCTTTTGCTTCTTTTTCTTCTAAATATTTTGCAGATCCTTGAATAGCTAGTAACTCTCTTTTCTTTGGATCTTTTTCTTTATTCATTTGAATATTCAAATCCGTCACAGCTTGTTCTTTTAATTTAAGTTCTTGTTCAGCTAACTTAAATTTCTCATCTGCTTGCTTTTTAGCTTTTTCTGGATTTTCAGTTGACTCTTTGAGACTCTTTATTCTTTCTTCAACTGACTTTAATTCTTTTTGTTTATCAATCAAATTCTCGGCATCTCTTTGAGATTTGTCTTTTCCAGTTAATGTTTCTTTAAGAGTGTCTGATGGATCACCAATAAACTTCAAAACATATCTGCCAAACTGTTCAACATATTCAAAGAATTTCATTATTGGACCTGATAAAGATTCTGGTAATTTTTTAATCATTTCTTTCATAATGTTTGGAAATTCCGTTGATAATCCCATTACATTTTTTTCAAATGCTATTTGTGTTTCTTTAGCTTTTTGAGCAGCGTCTGCTTGAGCCTTTGTAAATGGATCCGTAACTTCTCTTTGTTTGTCTAAGAACGCAGCAGCATCGAATGGTTTTCCAGCTTTTTTCGCATCAGCTTCTGCTTTTCTTAAACCTGCTATTTGCTGTTCAAATTTTTGTCTGTCAGCAAAGTTGTCTTGCGTATATCCAGCAACTTCTCCTACTGTTCTAACTAAAAATGCATTTCCTTTATCTTGTTTTTCTAACCCTTGAGCAACCAGCATTTGCATTTTTACTTGGTCTTTTCCTCCACTATCTATATACCTTAACAATTCCCCTTGGTTTTTCATCATTGCTACTTGACCTGAATCAAGAGCAGCACCTGATACTCTTTTTGCCAAAGCTGCTGCAAATTCCGGCATAGTTGCTTTCAAACCGCCAGCAAGTTCTTCAACAACTCCTAATTTTCCAGCTTGTTTAGTATCCCCGCGTTGCATTGCAATATTTTTAGCCGCACTAACTTGTGCCATTGCTCTTATCGCATCTCTACCTTTTTCTTGATCTTTTCTAGATTGCCCGGTCAATGCTGCAACTCTATCTAGTTCTCGGATATAGTTAGCAGTACCTATTTTTAAATCAGTAGCAGATTTATTTTGTAGCGTTCCAAGTGAACGCTGTTGTTCCATGTACTTTAATGTATGTGCTGCCATTTCCTCATTGGTCAGACCCATCTGACGGAATACATCTCCTAGTCCAGATTTAATAACTGATCCAGCTACATCTGTGAATTTTTGTACACCTTCTACCGCAGAACTAGCAAATGTAGCTAAACTTGCGCTGCCTTCTACTAAAATTTTGTTAAATTTACCAAAGTCTTTTACAGACATTGATACTTGTCCAAGTTGTTTCCACAGTGTAGTCATTCCACCTGCACTAGTTAGTGATGCTGATGAAAGTTGAGTAAAGTCTTTATATAATTGATCATATATTGCTGCTTGCTTTGCTTGAAGTTCAGCATCACGTTTCATTTTTTTAGCTTGTGCTTCTTTCTCATAGCCTTCATATGCTACTACAGCACCTACTAGTAACATTATTACGCCAACTAATGCTCCTATTGGTCCACCTAATATAATCATCTGTACCGCAGTCTTTGCAGCTTCTGCACCTAAACTAACCATACTAGAACCAGTAGATTCTAATGCACCCGCTAGTGCATTCATTTCGGCTGATACTTGTGCAGCGGCTGCGGCATTAGCCCCTGCACCATCAAGTATAGCATTTTGATATGCTATTGTTCCTTCATATGCACCTTTGATGCCTGCAACAAACAAATCAAAGGTGCCTTTGATTGCTAATTTACCTAAGTCTGCTCCTAATTTTAAAACATTTCCAGCCATTTGTCTTTGTACTTCGTCCATCTGCTTAAGTATATCAAGATATGCACGTTGAGCTAAAGTTAAATGATCAGTTTCTTTTGTTACTTTTCCATACTGGTCAATAGTTCTACCAATTGCAGCATATGCTTTGGTCATTGCTGCTTCGTTTCTTAACTCAGCTTTATATCTTTCTTTACCAGACTCGCTTAATTTTTTATAAGTACTATCGTTTTCTTCTAGTGCTTTGTTTAGTTGTTCTTCTGCTTTTTTACGCAGGTTATCTTCAGTTACTCTTTGTCTTTCAATTTTTCCTAATATTGCATTGCCTTCTTGGACATATTTTATACTAGCGCCTAACTCATCAAAATTCCTTCTGACTCTAGCATCAATCTCTTGTTTTTCTTTTCTCTGTTGATTCCAATATGATTCTTCCAGCTTTCTTCTCTTGTTTAATTCGTCTTGAGCATCTTTTTCTTCTTGAGTTAATTCTCGTCTAGCAGTAGTTTCAGAATCAATGGTTTCAGTGGAATGATCAACACCAGTAGCCATTCTTTCCAAGGCTTCAGCGATTCTGTCAAATCTCTCAAATAATTCTTGTTCGTTCATCATACTTTATTTTTCCGTTATTCCGTAACCAATAAATAGTTTACTTGTATTTAGTGTTTTAAAAATACAATATTTTGGAGAATTATCAATGAACAACCCCTTAAAACAGTATTTCCGCAGACCTGCATTGTATCTTACACTACCTAGTAAAGGGCAATATTACCCTGAGGGATCCATCGACATGCCTGAAAGTGGTGAACTTCCTGTTTACCCCATGACTGCTATTGATGAAATTACTAGTAAAACTCCAGACGCATTATTTAACGGTAGCGCGGTCGTTGAGATTATAAAAAGCTGTATTCCTGCAATCAAAGATCCATGGAAAATGCCAAATATAGACATAGACGCTATATTGATTGCTATTCGTTCAGCAACTAATGGAAATGAATTAGAAATAAAATCAAATTGTCCAGAATGTGAAAATGAAGGATCCTACGCTATTAATCTAGGTGGTTTACTACAAAGCATTAAAAATGTTGATTATGGTAATACTTTTCCAATTGGTGATTTAATAATCAAATTTAAACCAATTACATATAATGATAGTAACAAACTTAACTTAGCACAGTTTGAAGCACAAAGAGAAATTTCAGTTTTGCAAGAAATGCAAGATGATAATTTACGAAATACTAAATCCGGCGAGATAATGAAAAAACTATCTACACTTAATATGAACTTGATATCTATGACTATAGAATCTATAAGTGTTCCTGGAGAAACAGTAACTGATCCTAAATTTATTATTGAATTCTTATCTTCATGTGATAGAAGTACATTTGAAAAGATTCGTACTACTATGGTAAATCTAAGATCCGATTCAAATATTAAACCACAAAAAATACAATGTGTAAATTGCTCACATGAATACACACAAACATTAACATTAAATGTAACTGATTTTTTCGATTAAGGCTTCTTTCTCTGAACAACGAGCAGATACAAAAATTATTAGATGATCTGGAAAAAGAAGCCTTTAGTATAAAAGAATCTTCGTTAAAGTTTTCTTGGTACATGCGGGGAGGGGTAACATATGAAGATATACTTAACATGTCCCCGAATGAAAGAGAAGCCATTGGCAGGATAGTAGAAGATAATTTAGAAACTACTAAGAAAACACAGATGCCATTCTTCTAATCCGTAATTATTCATTTATCAAAATCGGGATATCCATTTAAAGACAAACTTCGTTTGTCTAAGACCTCACTTCGTTCGGTCTTATTTTTCTACAATTTTGTATTCTCAAAAACTTTATTGTATCGGATATATATTGCCGCTTAGAGAGCCATGGTAGTGCAAATTTGCACTACCAATGGAAACTTGCCATGCCCGTCATCCTTTGCCATCTGTTCCCCGTATAATTGCCTATTTCTGACATTATACGCAACCGGTTGTCCTGTAGTGTTTTTGGGACTGTAGTGAAGCTACCAATGTCTTTCAATTGATTCTTCGACAACGCATGTTCTATATCCGCAAGATAGAGTTGGATATAGACTCATTGAAGGTTCGCTTTGACGAGAGCCTTCTCGGTTTTCCTTATCATTACTGATAAGCATACTCCAGATCCGTCAGCACAGCACAATCTGTACAAACTCAAGGAGGACTCACAACTGAGCCAACAAATTTTTAAACATTAATAGTTAATATGGAACTTTGATTTGACTTGGTGTCTGTTGAACAATATGATTTTAATATTGGTATATTATGTAAGAAGAAACTATCAAATTCGAAAATCATCCAGTCTCCGTGTTTTTGAGAGGTGTAATAAGTGAAATTGTCCGCAACCCATGTTAGTTTGCTTTGTACACAAACATAGCGACCTTTACGATTAAACTTCAGAAAAAGAATATTCACATCGTCTGGATCAGCAACATCCATTAGTTGCGTTAGCCAACCATCTAATACTTTACACTCTCCAGTAAGTATCAAATGAAACGGAAAATCTGCATAAAACTTACACTCAACATTCATTCTACTGAATGATTGTCCAGGTACAATATCGCCCTTAAATGAACGAACTTGCCCCTCATGTAATATTTGTGTTCTATGTTGATTCTTCCCGCCCACATATGCTCCAGACCCTGGGGCACGAATAAAACTTTCGCCGTAAGTATCGGATAGATATTTAGCGATTTCTCTTTCGAAACCTGAACCTTTGTTTTTCTGTGGACTTGACATAATCATACTTATGATGTTTTAACGTTACCTAAAAATTTACAATTCTCAAAGTGCCATCGTTTCATTATACCAAACCCACCGTCAACACCACAATGTGGACATGTAGATTTTAGTTGTGGGCCCTTTAGTTTACCTAAACTTTCACTTCTTCTGCGATCTCTCATCTCGTCGGCTTTATCTTTTCCAAATATTTCTTCATAAGTTTTGCCCTTCTTACTAACAGACATTGCTTCTTTAGTAGAATCAGTGTGTGTTTTTTTATAAAATGGATTTAGTTCACCTTTCATTCTGATGCTATGATTTTTTGCATTTTGTTCTCTCGCTGTTGCATACTCTTTGGCATCAATAATATAATCTCGTCCTTGATTTTTACTTTGTTTATTCATCATACGCCATAATGCACTCCACATTTTACCGTTAGCATTATCTACTGTCATTTCAGTTAGGAGTTTATGACACATAAAATGTTCTTCGGCAGTCAACCATACTTTATTAGAAATAATATCTTGTCCTCCCAAACATTTAGGAATGATATGGTGGTCTTCAATGTATCCTCTGATTTCCATAGCTTCAGACTTTTTTATAGTGCGCGGGCATATATTATTTGCTTGAGTTATAATTTCATAATATCTAATATAAGATTCGTTTTTGATAAACATAAGTTCTCCTGTTTGGATTCACTTCTTATTTATCATTTTTTGAAAAATTAATTAATATCAGTTGCCGAAGAATATGATGTAAACCCTGCTTCCTTTATAACTTTCAACACATTTGGAACACGACCAGCTAATTCTTCTCTATGACTGACAAGCCAAATAGACTTCTTTCTACGACGGCTCATGTCTTTAAGAATAGCAATAGCGTTTTCAACCCCCATTGTGTCTAGTCCACTATCAATCAATTCATCAATAAACAATGTATTGATTGGGCTATACAAGTTCTCCCAAACATCTCTAAACGCAAAACTCAATCCTAGAATCAATCTATTGCGTTCGCCACGACTCAAGTTATCAAAATCAAGTTCACGACCCAATTCTGTAATCTCAACTTGTAAATCGTTTTTGAATATTACATTATGCGGCAATCCAATCTTGTCTAAGTAATGCGTCAGTCTACCATTCAAGTATGATAGATTCTGGTCAATAATCTTTTTACGAACAAAGCTATCTTTGCTAGTCAATAAGTCAAGCAAGAACTTCTGATGTTCCATAGTACGTGTCAACTTGTTAATCTTATCAAAGTTAATCTCTTGTAATGCTTTGTTTTCCATCTCAATTATCTGCTCACCGTATGGATCAACCTCAACCGTCTTGTTCTCAATTTGAGTAATCAAATTTTCAAGTTGGCTGTTGTGTTTAATAGCCTGTGCTTCTGTATCATAATGTGTTACAGGCATAGTACCCAATACACCCAATTCTTTTAATGATTGAGAATATTCTAGTTGTTGATTATTAGTAGCTAAAACCTGTGCCCCGGCTTCTTGTAATGCGTTTTGCTTCTCTGCCAATACATTTTCATGTTTTGTATCGTGAAACTCTTGTCCACAAGCATAACAAGTGTGATTTTTTAAATCATCAATTTCTTTCGTTAGTTTGTTGACTATTTTTGATTCTTTAGCTTCATCAGCTACACAACGAGCAATCAGCTTGTTAAGGTCATCAATAGACTTGCGCTTTTCATTATATGTAGTTAAATCTTTGTGAGCCTGTAACTCCGCAGCAATATCAATAGTAATCAACCGTTGATAATCAATAGCAAGACGCTCTAAATCCTCATCATGTTTCATTTTCCACAACTTCTGTCTACGCTTTGTAGCATCAATCTGTTCTTTAACACGCTTATTGGCTTCTTCAATTGCTTTTACATTGAATTCTTCTTGTTGTATATTATCTTTGGTATCTTTCAGCATACCTTTGATGACTTCAGCCTTCTCAGACAATAGCGTAATGCCTAACAATTGTTCAATGATATCACGCTGTTCGTTATTTTTAAGTGCTAGAAATGGTTCGGAATAAGTGTTCAATGCTACGATATGCTTGAACATATCGGCGCTCATGTGTATAACCTTTTCAATCGCAGCTTGTGTTTCTTTGTTCTCACCTTGTGCGTCATCCATTCCTTTTTGCAATGAATTATTAACATAGAATCGTAACACATTTGGCTTACGACCACGCTCAATCTTATACTCAATACCCTCAACACTAAACTCTAATGTTACCATCATGTTTTTAGCATTAGTACGATTGACTAGATTATCTTTACGAATGCTATTGATAGGTACACCAAACAATGCATAGGATAACCCTTGGATCAATGTAGTCTTACCAGTACCATTACGAGCCCCATCACCACCTAAGTCTAAGTTCTCACCTAGGATAAGTGTTAGTTCTTGTCTGTCAAAGTTTACTGCTTGTGTTACTTGACCAATGCTTAAAAAGTTCCGTAATGTTATATTTTTTAATACTATCATTTTAATTTTCTAAAAAACTTATCTTTAGCTATTTTTTCAGCTTTTAATGTTTGTTCTATTATGGTTTCCAGTCTAAGTTTGACTTTGATCAACCGTCTTTGCTCAGTCAAAACACCAACATAAGAATGTGTATTAGTCAATTCAGATAATGCTATACCCAAATGTTTGTTAACCTTCATCAATGATTCTAAATCTCTGTATTCTTTTGGTTCTATCATAGATTGTTATAGATGTCCAACAATATCTTTTTATCAAAGCTATTGCTCTCAATGCTATTGATCTGGTCGATGATGATCTGGTCTACTGATTCAAACTTCAAGTCACCACGACCCTCTTGTTCAACTTGGTCTACTTTCATTGGTATCAACGCCATCTCCCTTAGTTTATGTTCTGGAATTAATGTTTCACGGATGAAATTAGCTTCTTCGTATGAAATATCAATATCAAGATGTACTCTAACATGACTATCAATCAATAGCAAACCCTCTGGGTTTTCAAGCACATCACTTAACTTATAGACACGGAACAATGGTTGACGAGGCCAGCTATGAAAGACTGGGTCTTGTCCCCATTCTAATATCATCATGCCTCTAGCATCGTCCCCTGCATCAGCATAGTTATGTGGGAAGGCATTGCCAATGTACCACACATTAGCACGGCTTTGTCGTTTATGAAAATGCCCACTGAATACTTTATCAAAACTTTTCATGTGGTCAGTATTGATCTCACCATGATCGGGCATCTCTACCATAGCATTCATATAGAATCGTGGTAATTCAAAATGACCAAACAAGTATTTCCCACTTAGTTTTTGTACCTTCTTGTAATCATCCTGTACAAGCCAGGGTGCAATGACTACATCTCCTTGGCTGAAGAAGTCATTGACGATTTGTACGTTTGGTAAATGTTTAGCCCACTCAACACTATGAATGTCCCTGCGGTCACGATAATAAAGATCGTGATTGCCCGGTATAAAATATACCCTATCAAAGTTATCATTTAGTTTCTCCAGTGCTTGTAATCCAAACTGTAGTGTATGAATGTTGATACTTGCTCTGTGATGATTGTAATCACCCAAGAAGAAACACGTTTCACATCCCTCACTCTTTGCTTTCTTTATGAACCAATCTACAAAATTATTGCAGTCTTGATTATGTTGCAGGCTATTTGACTTAAGGCCAAAGTGAATGTCAGTAAACACCGCGGCTTTTTTAAAAAGGTTACTCATCTAGTTATTGTATAGTAAAGCCAATGTGAAATCAATCACATTGGTAAAATTATTCTTCGTACACCACTGAACTCATACCAGCACCCAGCCCTTGACGAGTCCAGCTTGGGTTAAGTCCATTAATCTCTAAGATATCGTCACGTATATTTTGATTACGCTTTTCCGTATTCAGTACACGACAGAAACTATTTGTAATTGCTGCGGTATAGTATGCGAATGGGTTAGCACTTTTGGCTTCGTTGAATCGTAATCCAACATATGTAAGTTGAAGAATAGCTGAATTACGCATCTCATCATTGTATGTGTACCCACGCCAATTATACTTCATAGCATATTTTTCGCACATCATAATATACATACGGGCTAGTTTGTTTGTGACCTGTCCATGATCTTTGCTGAATTCCCCAGACTCTAGATCACCTTTCCAATGACTTTTGCCTACGCAATAGAATGTATTGTTCTTGTCGATCATATAATGTTGGAATGGTGGAAAGTTAACTTTGACATGTACCATGTCATCTACTTCTGCTTTGGTCGTCACATCTTCTAAATCTGCAAAAATCTCATCTGGATCAACTTCTTCAAATTCAAAGATATCCTTTGCGGTTTTCTTTTTAACTGTTTTACGGGGAACTTTTGGGGCTACTGGGACATGATCCCAATTCATTACTCTAAATACTAAATCTGTCACTAGAATAGATTCTGGGTCAACTGAATCTTTTGCTCCTGCTTCTATCCCTAACCTAGTAGCCCTAGTTTCTTTTGCTTGTTGAATAGATTCTGGTTTAAATGCATATTCTAAACTATCCTCAATTGAAGATTGGGGCATATCTACTATAAAATCGTATCTATGATATTCTGGTTTGGCAAAATGACAATATGCGTTTTTACTTTCGTGTATCTCTTTTAGTATATCTTTGTTGTTTAAATAGTTGACAGGTTTTCTTGAGGGTAATGACATAGTTCTCCTTGATTTGATTATGCTTGACTGATTATAGCATAATAGTTGCAGAAATGCAACATATTTTTAGCAGAAACGGTAAAAATAGCGTATTATATTTATGCTAAATAGTATATAAGGATAAGAACAACATGCCATTTTATACCCCGAATAATTTAGCTAGTAGCAGTTATGTTGCTACTATGCCGCCTTCGTCTAAAGATTCGGCTTTAGCTTGGTCTCAACAATTATCAACAATACAAGAAAGTAAGCTAGCTGAAAAAAATGCCGCAGTAGAATCAGCAACTCAAGCGTTAGCACAAGCGCCAACTCGACAACAAGTAAATGCTGCTAAAGAGAAAGCAGCAGACCCCACACTTAGTCAAGCAGAAAGAGATGCAGCAAAAGCCCAAGCAGTGGCACTTGATAATCAACGAGCCGATGCATTAATTGCTAAAGGTGAAGCTGAAGCAGCAGCAGCAAAACAAGCCGCGGTTGTTGCTGAAACCAATGATGGAATAAACAATTTAAAGCAAGCAGGTGCTATTGAAAATCCAGCAAAACAACCTTCAACTAATTCAGCAGGCGAACCAGTACAAGCTGCAACCCCTGCTCAAGTTCTTCCTACTAGCAATCCAGCAGAACCTGCAGTCGCAGTTACGCCGGTTGTAGAAAATGCAGTACCGGCAGCAGTTACTGCTGTGGCAGAGACGCCGGTTGCTGCCCCTGTAGTAGAAAACGCAGCACCTGCGCCAATAACTACGATTGAAGCAGCACCAGCACCGAACGCAGTGATACAACCACAAAAACAAGCCGAAGAAACTGATGACCAAGCAAGATTAAGAATCACCCGTGAAAATGAAGCCCGTGAAGATGCTAGAATTGAAGCTGCTGCTGCTGAAAATAATAATACTTATAGAGGGACATCTGCCGCAGAACAAAATACACGAGAAGAAGCGACAAATCAAGATATATCAAACTTTAACAGCAAAGAAGATTGGCGTGTACGATTAAGTTTAGCAAGTGGTGCGGATTATTTATATAAGTCATCTGAGCCCGGTATATTAAGTCCATTGGCAACAACTAACGGGGTTATATTTCCCTATACTCCTGCTATTTCAGTTGCATATGCAGCACAGTATGATCCTACTACATTAACACATACAAATTATAAATTTTATACTTATAATAGTAGTTCGGTTGATCAAATTACACTAAGTTGTGACTTTACAGCACAAGATGTTTTTGAAGCTAATTACTTATTAGCAGTCATTCACTTTTTTAGATCCGTGACAAAAATGTTTTACGGTCAAGATCCGGGTCCAGTTCCAGGTACACCTCCACCATTATGTTATCTTACAGGATTAGGTGCATTTCAATTTGATAATCACCCACTTGCAATAACTAATTTTACATACTCATTGCCAACAGAAGTGGATTATATTAGAGCAGGTTCTACACAAGAACAACCTAAATCAGGTGCAACATCATCAAGGAGCAATAGTAGAATTCAAAATGCTGGATTACAATCAGGAGCAACTGTTGCGCCACCTCAATTTTCGGGAGCATATAGAGTACAAGAACCTACTTATGTCCCTACAAAAATACAAATATCGATAACAGCAGTTCCTATTGTTACGAGAAATGATGTAAGTAATAATTTTAGTCTTAGAGATTATTCAACAGGAAGACTACTAAGAGGTAGTCAACTACCATCCGATGGAGGTTTTTGGTAATGATAAACACTTTATATCCGGCATCTAGTCCGTATTACAATACAAGTATTGTTAACGGTCAATATTTAGATACTATGTCTAATAGACCTATACCAATGGATCCGTCGGATATATATTGGGAAATAACACCAGTATACGAATATCGACCTGATTTATTAGCATATGATTTATATTCAAATAGTACATTGTGGTGGGTATTTGCAATGAGAAATCCAAATATGTTGAAAGATCCTTATTTTGATTTTGTAGCAGGTACTAACATATATTTGCCTAAGGGAACTACTATAAATCAAGTGTTAGGGATATAATAGATGGTAACTAGAACTGTATATCCAGGTGGACTTGTTAAACGTGGTGCTCCCTCTACTCAAAACAGAGCCAATGATGATAAGACAAATAAAAAGAGAATAAATCCAGGAAACAGTGGCCCACATCCAAGAAATATGGCAACTAGCCAACCAATTGCTGTACCAGCAGATGAAGGATTAGCAGGAACAACACAAGCAGGAAAAGCAGATACCCCAGAAGCAAAACCAGCACAAAATGAATCTCCTAATAAAAGATGGAAAAATCCTTTAGCAAATTTTTCAAGTTATACATATCAACTTTCGTTGTATATGATAACGCCGGACGCTTATGAAGCATTTATTTTAGATGGAAGAAAAAACTTAAACGCAATTAAAAATATTACTGCTGCTGGTCAAGCAACAATAGATCAAGCTAATCAAACTACGGTTGAAGTACAACCAAGATCAGCAGACGGTACCACTAATATTGGCACTACTTCTCCTAATAGTTCTCCACCTGCCCCGTCTAGTGTTCAAACAGTAAAAAGAGGAGCAGCATATCTAATTGCACAAAGTGGCGGAGTTAATAATAGCGGACCAAATGAACGTGCTCCGGGATTCGATGTAGATTTTTACATAGATGATTTGGTGATAACACAGGCTATCACTGGAAAAGAAACACAAAGTGCCACAAATGTAACAGACATAACTTTTAAAATAACTGAACCATATGGGTTTTCTTTTATATCAAGATTAAAACGAGCGCAAGATCAATTAAAACAAATGTGTCCAACCCCGGGTTACGGTGATACTTCAAACCCAGTTAGACAGTTTTATATTTTAGGGATAAGATTTTTGGGGTACGATAATCAAGGAAATGTAATTGATCCTAGTAAACTTCAAGATATGGGAGGCACTGGTATTGGATTATATGAAAGATATTATGATATTATAATATCAAAAATGGATTTTAGGCTTGGTGGACAATCAGTTGTGTACAATTGTGAAGCTAAATCAATTCCTGGCTCTGAAGCATTTGATACTAAAAAAGGTATAGTTTGGTCAGGTGCTAGTATAACTGGTAGTACTGTATATGATGCATTGATTGGAGGAAATCAAAACGGTGTTTCTAAAGCAGGTGGTGCCAATGGTGCTCATGCAGGAACTGATGCTACACAAGGAGCATGGGGATTATTATCTACTTTAAATAAAGAACAACAAACACGTTTAGATAATAAAGAAATAGAATATGCTAACGAATGGGATATTGAATTTTTAGGTGAAGCAAAAGATTTAATAGCAAAAGCATCACTTTTAAGTCAAGCAGATAGAGACAAAAGAAGAACTCCCACAAGTACTACAGCTACCTCAACTGAACAATCTAATGCAGTAACTGCACAAACAGGAGCAAAACCAAACAATAATTTAAAAACAATTAGTGTTGGCACAGGCATACCTATCATTCAAGCAGTAGACGAAATAATTAAACAAAGTGCATACCTAGAAGATGCATTGAATATCATAAAAAAATCACGACTTGATAATACTGGATCTAAGCAAGAGTCATCTGATGTAATTGACAATTCAAATAAAACTGTGAGCATTAAATGGTATACAATTAGTGCTGAAGTAGTAGTCAAAGCGTGGGATAAAAAACAGAATGATTTTGTTTTTAAAACTAAATTTATCATTCAACCATATAGCACACCTGTTTCAGTTGGCGCATATTCTGATGTAACTACTCCATACTATGGACCACATAAAAGGTATGAGTATTGGTTCACTGGATTGAATACTGAAGTAATTAAATTTGAGCAAACATTTAATAATGCATTTTATAATGTAGTACTTGATGGTGCTGGAATTTCTCCGTCTGCATCCGGTAACGGATTTTCTTTCCCGGTGGCAGTTGGACAACCAACTGGACAAGCAAGACAAGGTAGACCTAATTATAATATGGAAACACAAAATTCATATATATCTAGTTTATATGATCCGGCAGCTTGGGCTGAAACTAACATAACTATATTAGGTGATCCTGACTTTTTAATGCAACCAGCAGCTAGTAGTATAAATGATTTGTATGATGAATATTATGGAACTGATGGGTATACGGTAAGTGCAAACGGCGGGCAAGTATTTATTGAAATCAATTTCAAAGAACCCAAAGATTATAATAATGATACCGGGACAATGGACATTAATCAGTCTATAAATATATATCCTCATCCAAAATATATACAAACAAAAATTAATGAGCGAGGCGGCGGTGTCTCAATAATGTTAATAAAAGTGGTAAGTAAATTTAATAAAGGAACTTTCTTGCAAGATTTAACTGGAGTTCCAGGTATATTTGCAGATGATCCAATTGAACAGAGTAAAGAAGCTGAATCTCCTTTTGCTGCATTCAATCAAGTAAAAACTGTGCCAGTCTTTCAACCTACTAATTCAGGTACTGGAACAGCAGCGACAACTAGTGCAGCTAAAGCTAATCAGACAAAAACTAGAACAGGTAATACGACACCTTCTGTACCAAAGTACACTCCGGGTGGCAATGTTAAACGCGGAGGAGTTTCTACTGGCACTGCACCTACGTCCACAGGACAAGGAACAACCGTTAAAAATGTTGCTACCGCAGAAAAAACAACTGAAGCAGGTAAAGTAAGAAAACTTAAATGGGACGAAGATAATTTAATATTTGTAGAAAGAAAACCAGTGCAAGATCAAACAAAACTTAACAAACAAGGTGTACAAAATGATGATGCTGGGAATATAAATCCTAGACAAAGACGTTAATATTAAATAATTACTATGGCAGAGAATAATTTTAGTCCCAAAGGACAAAACAAAAGAAGCAAACCAGACGCAGGCGGCGGCGTACTGCGTAATTTGCCTGTGCTTGGAATAGTTAAAAATAATATTGATAATACTCATGCTGGCAGGATAGATGTTTATATAGAAGATTTTGGTGGTTCAGATCCCAATGATGATTCAAATTGGACTACTGTAAATTACATGAGTCCTTTCTTTGGCAGTACTCCCGCAGTAGCAGGAAGTGATTCGACAGATTACGGTACTTATGAAACAAATCCAAGTTCATATGGCATGTGGTTTAGTCCACCTGACCTTGGTAGCACAGTAGTTTGTATTTTTATAAATGGCGATTCAAATTACGGATACTATATAGGTGGAATACTAGAACCAGAACTATTACAAATGATTCCTGCCATTGGATCGTCTGACCATATTGTACCAAACGCAGGTGAAGCAGCACAAACAGGCGGCGCACCTAAGTTGCCTGTTTCTAATCTAAACACAAATAATAAAAGCATAACTGATAGTGAAAATTTCTTAAATGAAGCAAGACCTATTCATAGCTATGCAGCCGGAATTTATCAACAACAAGGCTTACTTAGAGATCCAATCAGAGGTCCAATAAGCAGTAGCGCATTGCGTGAAAGTCCGTCACGAGTTGGCTGGGGAATTAGCACACCAGGAAGACCAATCTACCAAGGTGGTTATAGAGATGAAGATGTACTAGAAAAAGGTAGTGAAGGCTCATTAGAAGCATTACAAGTTATATCACGCCGTGGCGGACATAGCATTGTCATGGACGATGGTGACATATATGGCAAAGACCAATTAGTACGAATTAGAACAATTCAAGGTCATCAGATATTGATGAGTGACGATGGGCAAACATTACAGATTATTCATAGCAATGGGCAAAGTTATATTGAGTTAGGCACAGAAGGTACAGTTGATGTATATGCAATGAATAGCGTCAATGTTAGAACACAAGGTGATTTGAATTTACATGCAGACAATAATATAAACATTAATGCTAAAAAAGATTTAAACATAGCAGCCGACAACATAAACATAAACGCTGCTACCAATATTGGATGGAGAGCAGGTAGTAATTTTAGTGGATATGTATTAGGAACGTATACTATTAAAGTTAACGGTTCAATGAGTATGTTTGGATCCGGCGAAGGGTCATATGCTAGTGGTGGAACTATGTTTGTTAATGGTAGTAAGATTAATCTTAACACTGGTTCTACTTCAGTAACACCAAATGAAGTACCACTAATAACACAAATAGCACATACTGATACATTAAATGATCCTAAAGTAGGATTTGCAGCAGCGCCTGCATTGTTAAAAACAATTGTTACTAGAGCGCCTGCACACATGCCATGGGCTAATGCAGGGCAAGGTGTAGATGTAAGCGTATCATCTTCACCAGCAGATAGTCTTCCTGCACAAGAAAGTCCTGCACTTGAAAATGCTAATCAGACAACCGCAGCTACGCCAGAAGTCACAACTAATGCAGCGTTAACTTCTACGGTTCCTCCTATACCAGCCGTAAGTGAAAGTTTAGATACAAATGTCTCTAGTGCAATGGTTAGTGCAGCAGCAGTAAACGCATCAGAAGTAGCACCAGAAGTGGTTGCATCTGGTACAGGAGTTATAGCGGATGCAGCAGGTGAAACTAATGCAGCAGTAGGAAAACTAGCAATGACTCCACAACAAATGGAAGCAGCTATGGTTATTAAACCGGGGTCTGCTGCATTAGCTACAAGTTTGGTGCAAGGTGGAGTAGATGTGTCAACTGCAATGCCAGATAGTATGTTTACTGGTAAACCCGGTGCAGAAAATCTTAATGCGTTTGTACAAAATACAGGGGCGCAAGTAGTTGCTAAAGCTGCAACACTGCAACAAGCACAAACGGCATTAACTACTGCAGGAGTCATTACGGGCAAAGAAGCACCTGGCGCAATTGCAGGTGTAGTAAACGCTGCTGCGACAGTTGGCGTAGCACCAACTGTTGATTTTATTAAAACTGCATCAGGCGTTACTACTTCAGGTGCCGCATCAGCATTAGGTTCATCTGGTTTAGGTGCGTTAGCTGATGCAGCAAGAGGAGTAACTTCTGATATCACCTTACCTTCAGCACCCGGTGGACTAGCTGATTCATTGAAAGGGGCAGGCGGTAATGTAGCATCTGCAATTGCGTCAGGTAATTTTGCATCAAATCTTTCAACAAATGCGGGCGGATTAAGTTCAATCTCTACTTCACTCGCTGGATTAGGACCAGCTGCTAAAAATGGAGGTGCTGGTGCAGTTGCATCAGTAAAAAGTCTTGCAGCATCAGCATTTGGTGCAATAACAAAATCGTTTAAACCTTTACAAGCAAACGTTCCACAAAACTTAACAGCTATAGCAGCAAAAAATTCAGAAGAACAAGCGGTAGCAGAAGAAATTGCAGCATTGCCCGCGTCACAAGTAGCAGCATTACAAACAATGCCCGGCACAAATGCAGCAACATCTAGCTTAAACGCTGCAAAAAAAGTTGCTAGTGGAATGAGTCCGCAGACTAGTGCATTGTTAATGTCAACTGTTACTGCATTAGCAAGTGGCGGAAAGAATAGCACAATTAGTGGTGCTACTGCCGGATTATTAAAACAAGGAATTGGAATATCACAAACATTGACTAGTGGAAAAAATCTAAGTCAAGGTCAAATTGGTTCATTAGTTAGTTCAATAGGAGCAGCGACGGGCGGAACAAGCACTGCTGCAAAACAATCAGCATCATTGATAGGAGCAAGTATTGGCATAGGTCAAACATTATCTAGTGGTAAAAATCTTAGTGCTGGTCAGATTGGTGCAATTGTTGGAGCAGTAAACAGCACTCAAGGCAAAAACGGTCTTCCTAATTCATTAATAACTCAAAGTATAGGATTATCACAAACACTAGCTAGTGGGAAAAGCATTACTCAAGGTCAAATTAATGGATTAGTTGGCTCAGTAGCACAAATTGGTGCAGCTAATGGTGGAAAGAAAATAAATTCAGCAACAGCATCATTGATAGCACAGAGCATAGGATTAACTACTTCTGTTGCAACTGGAAAGAAAGTAACTCAAGGCCAAGTAAGTGCATTGGTTACATCAAGTCTCAATGCAGCACTTAGTGCCGGAAGTCCAACTAATAGAAGAAATGGCGGGGGTAGTGGAGTAGGAGCATTGCCTGGTGGATTGTCTGCTATTGCAGCAGTAACGATTGGTGCTGTTGCAACCGGAACACCAGTGAATGTTAAAACTATTGGAAACATAGCAGTAAATTCAGTAAGTTCAATTCCCGGGCTTGCCCCATGGGGAGCAGTAATTAGAAATGCTTCTGCCGTTGCAATGAATAACATACCAAAACCAGCAGCCGCTGCTAGTACGGTCGCCTCATTATCTGCGGGACGATTGAGCAACACAGTTAATACTGATGTGTCTACTATAAGTTCAGAGAGTACAGCAATAACACAAAACATAGAAAAAACAAAAAAAGTGCCATTATCTGCGTTAGCTACTAGCGGATTACCACCGTCTGCGGCCGCATCCTTAACTGCTAGTGTTAATGCCATGAATTCAGGCGGTTCTTCCCCAGTTAAATTACCAACTGTTGCAACAGGAACAGTTGATAGAAGTCAATTAACTTCTCAGATTAATTCAATGTTGGGTAGCAATAAAATTCCAAGGCCAAACTTCTCTGGTATGCCACCAATGTCAAATAAAATTAATTCAGACAGTGCATCTATAGCAGAACAAGAAGCCGTAATAAAAGAAATAGCAGATTTAAAAGAAAAACGTTGGGATGTATTTAAAGTTTCTACAAAAGCAAAATATAAAGCATCAGAAGCTAAACAAAAATTACCACAAGGTGATCTAGAAATTGCGGTACTTGAAGGGGCATCTGTTGCAGCACAACAAGATTTAGATGAGTTAGATAAGAAAATAGTAGAATTGCAAAGAAAACAATATACTTTAATTACCGGCGAACCAGCGCCAACATAACATAAATACATCATGCCCTCATACGTCGGATTCAGTACCATAACAGCAAACGAACCTAGGTCAACTAATTTACCTACTGGTCCAGCGGGAGGTACCGGTTCACTAATCGATCCAGTAAATATTGGAAATAAATTTATGTTAGTGGATGTTCCATTAGTACTACAAGATTTTGTAAATGCGTTGAATATATCGCAAGGTCAAAAAGTAGGACAACCAGGGTATGGAACCACGCTTTGGTCCTTTGTTTTTGAGCCAAATACAGCAGATGTACAGTTTCAATTAGAAACTGAAATACGCAGGGTAGCTGGATTAGATCCAAGATTAATATTGAATTCAGTCAGAGCCTTCCCGCAAGAAAACGGAATATTGTTAGAATTAGAATTAGCAGTATCTCCCTTCAATCAAGCGCAGTTATTAAACGTATTTTTTAATAATGCTACCAATACTGCTTCTATTCAGTAACCTAAAAAACCCATGTTTTCAAGTATGATAAATACTTAAAAGAGAATACTTATGGCTACAAGTTCAAGACAATCAGCAATATTTGGGGTAAATGACTGGAAAACCATTTATCAGACTTTCCAACAGGCAGATTTCCGTAGTTATGACTATGAAACATTACGTAAAAGTTTCATAGATTATCTACGTATATACTATCCTGAAACGTTCAATGATTATATTGAGAGTTCAGAATTTATTGCATTGCTTGACGTTATGGCGTTTATGGGCCAAGGTCTTGCTTTCCGCAACGACTTAAATACCCGTGAAAACTTTATTGATACTGCTGAACGCAGAGACAGTGTTATCAAATTAGCTAATCTTGTAAGCTATACGCCTAAACGAAATTTAACAGCAGAAGGTTACTTGAAAGTAACTAGTGTTCGTACTACTCAAAATCTTACTGATTTGAATGGATTTAACCTAGCTAATATTCCTATATTGTGGAACGACCCGGCTAACCCAAATTGGTTAGAACAATATAATACAATTATTAATGCAGCATTGGTAAACACACAACGTGTGGGCCTTCCTGCAAACTCTGCACAAATTCTCGGAGTAAAAACAGACGAATATACATTACAAATTCCAGCTGGAACTAGTCCTGTTGTACCATTTTCTACCACAGTTAACGGGATGAACATGAATTTTGAATTGTGTAGTGTCAGTACAGTAGGTGAAGATTATGTATATGAAATTCCTCCTGCACCTACCAGTCAATTTAATATGTTGTATCGTAACGATAAATTAGGTTACGGTAGTCCAAACACAGGATTTTTCTTTTACTTCAAGCAAGGGTCATTACAAAATTTTGATTTTGCATATCAAAATCAAATAGCTAATCAAGTGCTTGATATTGGGTCTATACAAGGTGTTAATAATACTGACACATGGCTATATCAAATAAGTCAAACAAATGGTACGTTTGGTCTTTGGATTAAAGTAGATAACATCTATGCAAATGCATATCTACAAACACAAAATAGTGTTAGACAAATTTATTCTGTAAACAGTAGATTCAATGACCAAGTGAGTTATGTTTTTGGTGATGGGGTGTTTAGTGAAATTCCAGTTGGTAACTTTAGAGCATATGTTCGTGCAGGCAATGCATTGACCTATACTATTCAACCTACACAAATTCAAAATCTTACTGTTACAATGAATTATGTTAGTAGAGTTGGTCGTGTAGAGACATTGACAATTGGTTTATCTTTGCAAACCCCTGTCACAAACGCACAGGCTAGAGAAACATTAGCTGATATCAAACAAAGAGCGCCAAGTCGTTACTATACACAAAATCGTATGGTTAATGGAGAAGATTACAATAACTTTCCGTATACTCTGTACAGTTCAATTATTAAAAGTAAAGCGATTAATCGTAGTAGTGTGGGTGTAAGTAAAAATTTAGATTTACTTGACCCAACTGGAAAATATAGTAGTACTAACAGTTATGCAAATGACGGTGGCATTTGGTTAGATGATACTGATGGGTATGCATTACTAAACATTACTAATCTTAGTGATATACAAACCTTCTTAAACGATACGTTGTCTAATATATTGGGTGATAATAAGTCACTGCAATATTATGTTCAGAACTATCCTAGGTACAGTACTACTATAAGTTCTGATGATGATTTAATATATTGGCATACTAGCACAGTAGATGCTAATAGTTCGACTGGTTATTTTTATGATTTGATAAACGGAAATGATACTCCAATTCCAGCCGGCACATATTCAACATACAACTTAAAGTATTTAACCAAAGGTGCATTGATAAAATTTATAGCACCCGATAGTTACTATTTCGATAGTAATAATAGATTAGTATACGGTGTTGCTGGTCCATCTAATATAACATCTATTTGGACAACTGTATTAAATGTTATAGGTGATGGATATAATAATGGATTAGGACAATTTGCCAATGGTACCGGTCCAATTACATTAAACAACTATATTCCTACAGGTGCAATTATCACCACTGTAATTCCAGCGTTTCAAAATACGTTACCTAATACAGTAACCAATGAATGTATCATTAGATTAGAACTACAACAAAATTTTACTTTAGTATTTGATAATTCGTTAACTATTGCACAAGATAGATGGAGTGTAGACCCTACGTCACAAACTGGATATTTTGTTAAATTTACTAGCACTGGATACAATAGATATACGGTTACTTATAAATCATTGAATTATTACTTTGGTAGTGTAGCTGATACTAGATTTACATATGAAGCTGGTAAATTAGTATATGATCCTTTTTCTGGACTAATATTGCAAGACTTTATAAACATTCTCGCTACTAATACACAACCAAATTCAAATTATCCTTTGGCTAAAGCAGTTAGTAGTAGTATCATTGGTCAAACAGTTGAAAGTGATGGTTATATAAATGATTTTGAAGTTCAAGTTGCTAGTATTGATGTTAATAATAGAACGGTAGTAGACAATCCAGATTTCTTTTATGATGTTACCGGATATGTAACTGGAAATACTAATATTGGAATATACACTTTTTTTGAAGAAATACAGGATGCTATCAATCTAACTAGAACAGAATTAATTTCAAGCACTACTGTTTCATATCAATATGCAACTGCAACAGATATAGATGTTGTAAAATATGATTATTCAGAAGGACAATTGTTCTATGCTTATACAGATAATGTATTTTACATAACTGTACAAGATCCAACAATAACTACTCCGTACTATACTTTAGTTGAGCAACCACAATATAGTATGAAACCAGGGCGTCAAGGATTGCAATTCCAATATCGTCATAACAGTAATAACACTACACGCATTGACCCTGCAACCACTAATATTATTGATTTATACGTGGTAACACAAGCATATTATACTGAATATCAAAATTGGATACAAGATACTACTGGTACTGTGCCTATGCCAACTAAACCAACTATTAATGATTTAACTACTGAGTATAGTAAAGTACAAGATTATAAAATGTTGACTGATAATACTATTATAAACAGTGTAGTGTTTAAACCATTATTTGGTGCTAAAGCAGCAGCCGCATTAAGAGGAACAATTAAAGTAATTAAAAATTCTGCAACGAATGCGAGTGATAGTGAAATTCGTAGTGCAACTTTGACCGCCATGAATAATTACTTTAATATTAACAATTGGGACTTTGGAGATACTTTTTACTTTAGTGAATTAAGTGCGTACATACATAATCAAATTGGAGAGTATGTTAGTTCATGTGTATTAGTACCCAATGATCCAACAATGAAATTTGGAGATTTGTATGAGATTAAATGTTTGCCTTACGAAATTTTTGTAAATGCAGCGACTTCAAATGATGTACTTGTCATTGCGGCTTTGACACCCGCCGAATTACAGATAGCATAAGTAATATATAACTAAAAGATTTTTAAAATGGCAACAAGAATTAGAACACTAGATTTTCTACCAGAAATATTCAAAACTACCACCAATGCTCAATTTTTAGCAGCAACATTGGACCAGCTAGTTGCACAGCCCAATATTGAAAGAATTGAGGGTTACATTGGTAGTAAATTTGGATATGGTGTTAATGCCAATGACTATTATGTTACTGAACCAACTAAAACTAGAACTGATTATCAATTAGATCCAGGTGTTGTTTTCTTAAAAGAAAATGATACTACTGCAAAAGATTTTATTAGTTATCCGGGTATAATAGATGCACTAACATTACGTGGCGGAATAACATATGACAATAGTAGATTGTTTAGTAGTCAGTTTTATTCATGGGATTCTTTTACTGATTTAGATAAAATAATAAACTATAATCAATATTACTGGCTGCCAACCGGACCCGAACGTGTCACAGTACAACCTAGCGCAGTATATACTCAAGCTACTTATGTAGTTGCATCAGAACCCGCTGATTATGTAATAACATCTGAATCATTAGCTGATGCAGAAGCTAACCCAACACTAACCTTAATCCGTGGCGGAACTTATACATTTGTTGTTAATCAAAATACTAATTTTTGGATACAAGGCGCACCGGGTGTCACTGGCTATAGTCCAACACAAACTAATCTTCAAACCCGTGATGTATACGGAGTTACTAATAACGGGATATCAGATGGAACGATTACATTTAATGTTCCGCAAAAAAATGCACTAGCTGATTATATTTTTTCTGGAGACAATACAGTAGGTGTTGTTTCTACACTTCCGTATAGTCAAGTTAACGGAGCATATGTAAATGATATAGGTGGCATTGACGGAATAACATCATTAGATGGATTGACGCTAATGTTTTATAATACCGGCGAAAATGATTTAGGCACAGAAACTAATTTCTATCAAATCACACTAACTGGCGCAACCAATAATCCAGTCATATCATTGACACTAGGTGATGCTATTCCAAACGAACAGCAAATAATAGCATTATATGGCACTCAATGGATTAATAGACTTTTCTATAGAAATAATTTAGGTTACATACAATTAGAACCATACAATAGTCCAATATTAGATACGTTGTATTATCAAGATGATACTATTTCTACTAGAGTAGGTATTATTAAACTAGTTGAGAATAATAGCACAAGTCAAATTAATGTTATAACAGACATATTAGGTAAAAAACAATATACTTCTCCAAATGGAGTAGTGTTCACTAACGGGTTAAAAGTTATATTCCAAGGAAATATTTTCCCTAACACGTATAACAATACAGAATACTATGTAGAAGGTGTTGGAACTAACATAGAGTTACTAACAGTAACTAATTTAGTATCACCTGGGTTATTTGCCTCTGGTGAATACACACCGTGGGACACAACCGCATGGGATGTTGGAAACTATGATTCTAGTTTATATGTTCCTATAAATCCAGATTACATAACCATTGCTAGAAATTCAGTTAATAGAAATGCATGGTCAAGAAGTAATCGTTGGTTTCACATAGATGTTATTAATGCTACTGCTGCATACAACAACACTCCTGCACTAATAACAGAATATACTACTGATTCTAATAAAGCAAAAAGACCAATAATTGAATTTTATCCTAACTTAAAATTATTTGATTCTGGTTCAGTAGGAAAAAGTCCGGTAGATTTTTTTGATACTAGAACAACTGACGCATTTACCTATGTAGCAGGACAGAGTGGATACTATCCAGATGTAGCAGGTTGGACAACATACGATGCAATAATAGCACCTGTCTCTGGTCCGATTACTAGTATAACAGCAACTACAACGTATGCAGTAACCAATCAAATTTTATTGAGTAGTACCGCTACGTTGCATGTGAATGATACTATAAGTTTTGGCGGCACTGTTTTTGGTGGAATAATATCCGGAACTACTTATTATATTACTGATATTGCTAGTAATTTAATAACTGTATCTACTTTAAAAGGCGGAGAATCTGTTATTCTTACCACCGCTAGTGGTACAATGACTACTTCTATATACCCGTATTCTACCACTATAACTGTTCCTACAACCGGGGTGTCTGGGTTATTTGAAGTCAATCAATATATAACAGATACGATTGGTGTATTGCCTTCTATTACTTTAGTTAGTGATGTTTCAGTCGTGGGCTCAAACACAATTATAACGGTTACCTGGTATAGTCAATCTATAATAGATGGGACCTCAATTGCGTCTGTAGTTACAGCAGATACTCCATTAGATAACTATGCACTTTTTGACGGTGCTAGAGTAGTATTTTCAGTTGACACAACAGCAAACATAAGAAATAAAATCTATATAGCAAGATTTTCAACTACTACACCATATGGTGTTCCAGTAATTACTTTATTTGAAGCTGAAGATGGATTAGTATTACCCGATGAGCAAACTGCTGTATATCGCGGATACAATAACATAGGTAAAGATTTTTATTTTGACGGGAACAATTGGTATGCAGGACAACAAAAGACAACTGTAAATCAACCACCAAAGTTTGATATATTTGATGAAAACGGTATAAGTTTTAGTGACCCTCTAGTATATACTAGTACGTCATTCACTGGTTCAACATTGTTTAGATATGGAATAGGTTCAGGAACTGATGATATATATTTAGGTTTCCCAATACGTTATAGTTCAATAGACAATATTGGGGATGTTAGTTTTGATGTTTCTTTAAATTTAGATACTTTTAATTACGTCAATGGCACTACGGCAATAACACAAAAAGTTAACACCGGATATGTATATAATTACACTGACCGTATTAACTATGTGAGATCATTAGGTTGGCAAACCGCAGTCTCTCCTAGTGTTCAATATCAAATATTTGAATTTGATTGGACGATAGTTGCTCCGGTGTACACATTTACATGTGATGTTTCTCCGATGAGTTCTACAAAAACTAATTGGCCTACTGTACAAGTGTACATTAATAATCGTTATATACCTAATACTGATTACACGGTAACAACTACCAATACTACTACCACAGTTAATATTCCTCTTAATTTTGATGCAGTAGAAACAGTAATACAAATTTTAGTATTAAGTGATCAAGTAAGTAATACAGCATATTATCAAATCCCTGATAATTTGAATAACAATCCATTCAATGAAGATATAACTACTGCTAACATTGGCGACATTCGTGGACAATATCAAAGCATCTTCTTTAACAATCCAAATACAACCGGTGAAGTATTTGGGGCAAATAATTATCGTGATTTAGGTAATTTAGTACCATGGGGTAATAGAATAATACAGAATAGTGCTTCGCTTGTATTGCCTGGGGTATTTTTACGAAACCAAACACATGATGTAATTGATGCACTATTATACAATAGCAGACAGTATATTACTTTTAAAAATCTATTAATTGATACAATTAATAATTCTAGCTATAGCACAATGTTAACCCCTGCTCAAATGCTAGATAACGCAATCATTCAAATGAATGCGGCACGTAATAATGAACAACCGTTTTTCTGGAGTGACATGATTCCAGCAAAAGCACCATATGTTACTAATACATATTCTTTTGCTAATTCATTAGATACTAGTATATACCCATTGAGTCAAATATATAATTTTACTACAGCAAATTATAATGGAGTTTTGGTATATCTTACTCGTAACGAAAAACAAACTCAATTAATTAAAGGAATTGATTATACTATTAGTATAGATAGTCCTACACTAACTGTCACTACTGATTTACAACCTAATGACAAAATTACAGTAAACGAATATAATCAAACATATGGTAGCTATGCACCAAATACTCCTACTAAATTAGGATTATATCCTGCAACGGTACCTGCGGTAGTATTAGATACAGCATATAATCCAGAAACATATTTCATTGTAGGACATGACGGTTCTTTTACTAAATTATATGGAAATTATAATCCTGGTACAGGTAAATTAGTTGACTTCAGAGACCAAGTGTTACTTGAATATGAAACCCGTGTTTATAATAATTTAAAATTAAGTGAAACAGTCCCGGCTGGTTCATATGAAGGTGTAATAATACCTGGATTCTTTAGAGAAACAGGTTATACTTACGATGAATTTTTACAAATATATAGTGAATCTTTCTTAAATTGGGTAGGGCAAAATAGAATAGATTACAAGACACAGTTTTACAATAAGAATAATCAATTTAGTTATAACTATGTTGACAGTGGCAACAAGATAAATCGCCAGCCAATTGAGCAAGGATATTTTAGAGGTTTATATCTGTACTATTACGATACTTCAACCCCAGATCAAACACCATGGGAAATGTTAGGCATTGCTAATAAACCAACATGGTGGGAAACTAGATATGGTGCAGCACCATACACTAGTGATAACTTAGTTCTTTGGGAAGATTTAGCTGAAGGATTAGTTTGGAATAACGGTAATTCTTATATAAAACCTAATTATGCTCGTCCTGATTTATTAAAAATTATCCCAGTTGATAGCAATGGAAATTTAGTATCACCACTAATTTCTATTGTAGGGGCATATGATGAAAATGCATTTCAACGTGATTGGGTCGTAGGTGATGTAGGGCCCGCAGAGTTTAGCTACCGTAGAAGTAGTACTTGGCCATTTGATTTGATGCGTATACTAGCAGTAACTAAGCCAGCAGACTTCTTTAATTTAGGAGTAGATGTTGACAATTACAAATACAATGCTGAATTCAATCAATTCTTAGTAAACAACATAAATCATTTGATTATAAGTGATATACCAATATATGGTTCAGGTACTCCTGCAACCAGTTATATCAACTGGATTGTTGATTATGAAAAACAAGTTGGAGTTGATGCAACTACAAACATAACTACCTTGTTAAATAATTTAGATGTTCGTTTAGTATATCGTTTAGCTGGTTTTAGCGATAAGAATTTGTTAAAGTTCTATGTTGAAAAGAGTTCTGCCAACAGTAATAATAGTTCATTATTAATTCCTGATGAAAGCTATCAAGTATTATTATACGAAAATCAACCGTTTGATAGAATAGTTTATAGTGGTGTAATAGTACAAGTTACTGATCGTGGATATAAAGTATTTGGAAATAGTCAGACTAATGCATACTTCAAAGTATTAGCACCTAAACCAAATCCAGCAGTTGAAACTATCACTGTTGACAACCTTACTGTAAGAGTAGCAACTGACTTCTATGATAGAACAGTAACAGTTCCATATGGAACTGAATTTTACACGGTTCAACAAGTATCACAATTTTTAGTTAGCTACGGCGAATATCTAATACAAAAAGGTGTTGTATTTGATGAGATAGAAAATGGTATTCCAATCAATTGGAATCAGATGATTGCTGAATTCTTATATTGGGCACAGACTGGATGGGCAGTTGGTAGTATAACTTCTATAAATCCTGCAGCAAAAATACTTTCAATAAACAAAGAAAGTTCTATTGTTCAACCATTAACATTGCAACAATTTAATTTTATATTAAATCAGAATCTATATCCTATATCAGGCACAGACATGTCTGTTGTTCGTGACGGTACTGCATTTACAGTAACAGCATTAAACGACGGTGATACTATATCATATGGTCAATTTAACATCAGCAATATTGAACATGGCATCGTATTCAATAACTTAACATTATTCAATGATGTGATCTACAATTTAGTTACAGGTTTGCGTCAAAATCGTATCACTGTGCGTGGTACAAAAACTGCTGAATGGAACGGAACAGTAGATGCATATGGATTCATCCTTAATCAAGATAACATTCAAGAGTGGACCAGAGAAGTAAAATACACTCAGGGTTCAATTGTAAAATATAAAAATAGATATTGGACTGCTATAACTATTGTTCAAGCAAAAGAAACGTTTGATGAGCAAGAATGGTTGCAAACAGATTACGATCAAATACAAAAAGGATTATTACCTAATAGTCAAACTCGTTCATACGAAAGTACATTGTACTATGATGTGAATAGGGCTAATTTAGAAAATGATGCTGACCTATTAAGTTTTAGTTTAATTGGATATCGCCCAAGAGATTATATGGCATTGGCTGATTTGACTGATATCACTCAAGTCAATGTTTATAAAAATATGATAAAAGATAAAGGTACATTAAATGCAGCAAGTGCATTTAAAGGTGCAACACTAGCGCAAGGTGGCATTGATTATGAGTTATATGAAAATTGGGCTATCAAGTCAGGTGAGTTTGGAGGAGTATTAAATAATAACTTCATTCAATTCAAATTGAACCAAACGGAATTAACTGGTAACCCTAGTATTGTAGGATTAACTAATGGTATTGCTATAAATGGCGTACAACAGCAAGTGCCTATATATAGCGTATTCAATTATGGTCGTCCAATAACTGACGTTGATATATTACCTACTATAGCTAATACATACCCATCTGAGTTGTATCCTACGGCAGGATATGTTAATTACGATGATGTTAAAATGGCTAGTTACTATTACTCTGGATTGTCAACAGCACAAAACTCAGTTGGAACAACAATACCAATAACTGAGTTCTATGTACGTGATTATGCTTGGTTAGCTAACTATCTATCAGATTGGAAAGTATATACTCCAGCTAGTCTAGGTTCGGTGATTGCAGCACAAAATAATTTGAATGGCACAGTAACAATAAGATTTAATCAAGCACATAACTTAACAGTATATCAAGTTTTTGCAATTGTTAATTTTGATGTTGCAATTGATAATTATTATATCGTTGCAGCAGTGGTAGATACAAATAGAGTAATCATTAATCTCTCACTTGACCCTAACATAACTAGTTTAACTGGACAAGGCGTTGGTTTCAGAATGCAGAATCAGCGCGTAGCTACTGCACCAGAAATCATAAACTTACCTTTATTAGACAATGAATTTAATAAATTAAAAGTATGGGTAGACACTAACAATGATGGTAGCTGGGCAGTTTATCGCAAGAGTTTAAACTATCAATATACCAATGAGATTACTGAATTAAGTAGCAATAATTTTGGTAGTGCAGTTGCATATACAGACACATTAGGATATTTAATTGGTGACAGTGGTGCTGGAACAGTTAATAGATATAGATATTATTCTGATTCAAACTCTTACAGTTCAATTCAAACTTTGACCCATGGTGCTTCATTTGGGTCTAACATAACATATATTGACGATTTGTTTGTGATTTCAGAACCAACTGGTTCGCCTAATGTTTACATTTATCAGTTAATAAACACCACTTTATCTAACACATTAGATTTATATCAAACTATTGCAGCACCAGTTGGTGTTACTACATGGGGAACTTCAACTGCATTGTCAGGTGATCAAATTTGGTTATATATTTCTGACATAGACAATAATTATGTTTATGTTTATCGCAAATCTGCATTAACAGATTTATACGAATATTCTACTAGAATTACTGTAGCTGGATTAGTCAGTGGGGATACGTTTGGGTACTCTATTGCAACTGATTACTACGGTGATACCGTTGTAGTAGGTACTCCGTATAAAGATTATGATGTAAACACTGCTAACTATGGTTATACTTATGTGTTCTCTAGAACTGTTCAGAATACAATTTCAAGAACTAGCAATCAACCGTTTATACCAATAGTAATTCCTTTAGCCTGGACTCCAACTACGGTATCACAAACTGCAACTGCTACAGATAGCACAACTGATAGAATTACTGTCAGTAGTAGCGCAGGGTTTAGTGTAAACGATCCTGTAGTATTTTCTGGTACATTGATATCAGCAGGTGCAATAGCTGCGGATACGGTTTATTATGTTTATGATAAACCAACAAGTACTACATTTAGAATTGCGTTGACTCGTGATGCAACTGCACCTATTGACTTAATAACCGCGTCTGGTAGTATGACAGTTACTGTACAAACTACTCCTTTGTTTGTGTCAGTTAATGGAACATCACTAGATGATAATACATATGCAGTAACTGGTTCTTCATTGTATGTTTATAGTTCACAATCACCTACAATAAATGCAGGTGACTTAATTAATATCAGTGGTAGCAATTTTGTGTTAACACAAACACTAACTAACGAAGAAACACCAAGAGTTGGTGTAGAATTTGGTACTAGTGTAGATGTTAATAGATATGCAAATGAAATATTGATTGGTGCCCCGTACGAACTGAGTGATAAAAATTACGAAGGTGCAGTACATAGATATACTAATGCTGGTGAAAAATATGGAATGATTGTTGGTGATACTACTTGCACTATCACAGCACCTAGAAATATTTTAATTAATGGATTCAATGTAATATTGCCAATTGGTGATGCTACTTCTGCTGCTACAAGTATAAACATTGTTTCAATACCAAATGTGTATGCAACTACACTTAATGGTAAATTAGTAATATCATTAGTTGATACTACAATTGGAACAGCTGGAAACAAATTATCATTGTCAGTGGTTGATAACGCTACGTTAAGTGAAATTGGTATTACAATATATACACAAACACAAAAGATAATGTGTCCACATTTAGACGGTAGAACTCAATTTGGAACCGTAGTAAAATTTGATAAATCCTACAGTGGTTCGTTTATCGCAAGCGCTCCGGTTGGTGCACGTTATACTTCAACTACATTTGATTTTACTGACGATGAATTAGACAATGATACAGTCTTTGACAATAATGCTACTCAGTGGATAGATGTATTCACTAATGCAGGCGCTGTTTATATGTTTGATTATTTGTCAGCATACAATGAAAACATAGATAATCCAGGCAACTTTGTTTATGCACAAAGTACTAATTCTAAGGACTTAGACTATGGCACTCAACCATATTATGGAACAGCATTAGATTTTAATAGTAATCATGTAACAATTGGTACTCCTAATTTTGTTCCTAACACAGGATACAATGGGCAAGTTATTACTTATGTAAGTCAAAGTAGTACGCCAGATTGGGCTGTATACAGAAGTTCTGCCCCGGTCGTTGACGTTAATGGAATATTCAATATTCAATTGTTTAGTGCATTAACTAATAACACATTAGAAAATCTAGATTATATTGACCCATTGCAAGGAAAATTACTAGGAGCAGTAGCAGAGAATATCGATATCACATCAAATAATGATCCTGCGGGATATAACAGCCCAGCAGATACACAAGGTGGTATCGTATGGTCAAGTGATAAAGTGGGGCAGTTGTGGTTCGATACTTCAAATACTAGATTTATGAACTATCATCAAAATGATGTTTCATACAATAGCCAATGGTGGGGTCGTGTATTCCCAGGTAGTGATGTAGCTGTATATTCATGGATTAGCAGCAATGTACCTCCGTCACAGTATACAGGCCCAGGAGTCCCGTACAACATAGATAATTATTCAGTAGGCGGCGTAATAAATGCTGAAGGGTTGATTGCCCCTATCTATTATTTCTGGGCAAGAAATACAAATATAATATTTGAAAAATTAGGTAAAACATTATCTGATACCGTATTAGAATATTATATAATACAACCACAAGCAACTGGTATAACTTATTTTGCACCATTGTTACCAAGTGTTTATGCATTATACAATGCATTTGCATATATTAACGCAAATGACACGGTTCTAAATATTGGTTATGCAACAGGATCCAACAACGATGTTCCACATAATCAATATAGTTTAATTCGTGCTAATTACGCTGATGACTTTTTATCAGGAACACCGGGATCTGGTGCTGGATATCAGTATCGTGGTGCAGTTGGTATTGATCAACCAATTGGACTGTACAATAGAATGCTAGATAGTATGTGTGGTGTTGATAATGCAGGTGGTGTAGTACCGGACCCATTGTTGCCAAAAGCAGTACAAACCGGCGTACTATCTAGACCAAGACAAGGTTTCTTTTATGATAGATTTGGTGCGTTAAAGAATTACCTACAGTATGCTAATACGGTACTTGCTCAATTCCCAATCGCAGAAATTAGGAACCCAGTTTTCTTAACAGAAACCGGGGAAGCATTTGACACTACACAATATTGGTATTATATAAATTGGTGGGCAACTGGGTACAATGATGCTACTAAAGCATCAATACAAGTTCCTCTATATGCAGATTTGTCCACATTAGAAGTAGCAGCAGGAACAATTGTAAAAGTAATATCTAATGGTTCTGGCAACGGAGAAACATACATATATGGCGCAGACGGATTGTGGACAAGAATAGGGTTAGATAACGGCACAATAGAATTTTCATCTGTACTATGGGATTATCCTAGTGCTAGATTAGGGTTTGGAGATAACTTCTTTGATACTACTCCTTTCGATTCATACCCGTCAACTGAAACACGTTACATAGTTCGTGCGTTAAATGAAGAAATCTATACAAATGAATTATTAATTTTTAGAAACAAAAGTTTAATATTATTATTTGAATATATTCAAAGTGAAACAATTGAAAGTCAAAATTACTTAACTTGGTTAAATAAAACATCATTTTTAGATGTTTCTCATACTATTCGTGAATTAGTTCCAATTGAAGTATTTCGCTCTGACAATCAATTATTTTTAGAAGGATACTTGAACGAAGTTAAGCCTTATCATGTAGTTATAAAAGAATTCTTATTCAAGTATACCCGCACAGATGTATTTGAAGGCGACATTACAGACTTTGACTTACCGGCACAATGGAATGCAAACATTGGTGAGTTTGTCTCCCCTCAATTAGTTTATAACGGAGGTGATAGTGTATATCAATATCCACCTACAAGTTCAATATGGGATAGTAATGCATATACAGAATGGTATAACAATTATGGATTAAGTATTGGCGTTTTCGTAGATGAAACTCAATCATACATTGGACAAAAAGATTTTCAAATTAGTGTATTAGATTCATATCTTTCATTGAATACATCATATTGTTATGTTGGCAATGTTAATGGATTCCCTATTAATGGAACTATAACAATTGGTGAAGAACAAATAGGCTATAGTGGAAAAGATTTGTTAAACAACCAATTGACTGGGTTGACAAGGGGAATGAATGGTACGACTATAACTCAACACTTGCCGGGTGAATATATTTTTATGGATCTTCCTCCTGTGATTATTCTTAACACAGGTAGAAACTATATAAATCCTCCTCAGATTACTGCATACGTTGATACTACAATATACCCTGAACCAAGAGTCCCTGCTCAACTACAAGCTATAATGAGTTTAGGCACTGTTATTGGGGTTGAAGTAATTAATCCAGGTTCTGGATATGCTGTCTTGCCTAACATTGTAATTGATCCTGCTTATATTTTATCAATTGATAGTAGTCAAGTTAATGTATTAGACAATACCATTAATATAAACACAGCATATGATTTACAAACCGGTGATGTAATAGTATACTCAGTAGGTTCTAATTCAACAACAATAGAAGGATTAATTGAAGGGCAACAATACTATGTAAATCTGTTAGAAATTACTCCATCACCTGTATTTGCTCTCTACACTATGTACCAAGAAGCAATACAAGATCATAATAGAGTAGTGTTTGGTAATAGTGGTACAGGAACTCAAAATTTTAGTATAGGTGCAATTGGGTATTGCATATTAAATTCAATGCCAATAAGAGAAAATGTGATAACATTGAGATTTGATAGAACAACTTATACTAGTCAAGTAATTGATTGGGCGCCTGGGGGATTATATGGTTCTTTTTATGCAGGTGATTTACACAATAGTAATCAAATATCATCATCGTCTATAAAATTATATGAAGAATATCCTTCTATAGATTCTATATTAGCAAGTGCGGCCGGCGCAACTTTTGAAATACTAGATGCAGAAAATCAACAGACATTGACCTGGTCATCTAGAACTAGAAATACAGTACAAACATACGGATCAAGTTATTCTACGGTTGCGTATCAAAATGCAATAAGAATCAACCCTAGTTCCGGTGGAGCAGCAGTAGCTGGTGACATTGGTTCTACAATTGGTTTCTATATTGGAATGCCAGTTAAGTTTGTAGGTTCTACAATTGGTACATCTCTAGTTGATAGTACAACTTACTACGTAAAATCATTGGTACAATTACCAAATGCAAATAGTACCTCTTCTTCTAATCTTGATATAGGATATAACTATGTAATTACTGTATTAGGCGACACTGATTGGAATAGTGTAGCCGATACAGTTGGTGTTACTTATGCTGTTGGTGATGTTGTTATATCAAAATTTGTGGCTAGTGGTACAGGTACTGCTGCGTTATTGGAAGACACCGGCTTTACTATTTCTGATACAGTAGGTATTGATGGTGTACCAGGCGCAGTTTTTGTTCAGAATACAGCTACAATTGTTACAGCAGGGTTAATTTTATATGTTGGTCAATTAGTAAATCAAGCGATACTTACCATTAACTATACTGGATTAAGAAATGCAGTTGCTACTACTAGGACAACAAATAATGTAACAGTCTTACTAACACCAACTGGGCAAAATGGTACAATTGGTTTTTATACAACAATGCCTTTATTCTTTGTGACTAATAGCGCAGGAAATAATGAAACATTTGGTAATATTGTAGAAAACAAAATATATTACGTATTGACAGTAATTGATTTAGAAACATTTACAATGTCTGCTACCAATGAGTTACCGGTGATGTTTGAAGTTACTGCAACTTCAAGTAGCAACAATTCTATAACGTGCGAAACTACACAAGGATTAACCATAAATGAACCTATCATATTCACAGGTACTACATTTGGTAATATAGTTGCAGGTGCAACTTACTATGTAAGAGAGAAATTTACAAATGGAACCTCTTTCTCTGTATCAACTTCTGTAAACGGTGAAGCAGTAACACTAACTACCGCTACCGGTTCTTGTATGCTCAATAGTCAAGACCTTGCAGTACAGCTTACAGATGGATCTGGTTCAATGACATTGAATGTTAACTTGCCAGTAAGTCCTGGTCAAATTACAGGTCAACAATTTACCTTATATCAAACTTCACAACAATATAGTGGATTGTCAGGCACTATTTCTAATCTATTAACTAGAAGTATATCAGCTACTTTAGCAACCGTAAACAGAATTTGTATCTCTACTTTTAGCGGTGGACTAACTAACATATATAATGGGCTTAAATTTAATGTAGGGAACGACATAGGCGGATTAACTACGACCGGTGGACCATACACAGTAACAGGTACCGGCACTACCGCATTGACAGTAACAGATACTACAAGTAGTACAAATTGGTTAACTGCACCGTTGAGTTTAAATCCTAACTTAACTGATGTATTGTATGTTGGTATGCCAATATACTTTACTGGTACATCAATAGGCGGAGTGTCATTGAATTTGGTATACTATGTGTTCTCTATAGACAGTAGTCCTCCGGCGGATACAGGTAGATTTACTATATCAGAAGATCAATTATTTGGATCAGTATATAATGTAACTACTGATAGCGGACTAATGACATTAAGTGGTGAAGGGTATATAACTGTAGGAACTAGTTTATTAAATTCTACTCAAGCAGCAACAATTACTGATTCATCTACCCCAACGGCTGCTACTATTACAGTAGCAAATGGTTCAGCGTTCCCAAATGGAACAGCGGTTGTTCTTAGCAGTACAGGAACTCTTCCTGCGCCGTTCAATGTATATACTACTTACTATGTTGCTAATAAATCTGGAAACACATTTAATTTAGTATATGTAGTAGGTGGAACAACAATCAAAACTACTACCACTGGTTCCGGTACACACTATGTGTTAGAAACCCAAGTACAATTAGTACAAGAAGTCGTTACTGACCCTAACTTTGATGTAAGCTATATATTAGGTGGATATAGAATAGTAATTACTAGTGCAGGGCAAGGATATGCGGTTGACAATACAGTTACAATAGCAGGTTCTAGTATTGGTGGAATAAGTCCAGCAAACGATTTGACGTTGACCGCATTGACCATCGACTCAATTGGCGGAATCACATCAGCAGTATGTGTTGGTACCCCTGCAGGCGTGGTTGAACAATATTATCTTGAAGTAATATCATCAAATCAAGTTGCAGTATATTCTAATCCAGAATTGACTGCACCAGTTAGCGGACAAAATTTCTCATATTCAGGAATAACATCTACTACTGCAACAGAAACTGTAGCAGCATCTGACAGAATTACAGTAACGAGTTCTGCTAGTTTCAATGTTAATGAACCAGTTGTATTTACCGAAACAGTATTTGGTGGCATATCGTTAGGTCTTACATATTATATATATGATAAACCAACTTCAACTACAGTAAGAATATCTACATTACCTGCATTGTTAAGTTCATTGGTACAATTAACAGACGCAACCGGATCAATGACAATGGCTTCATCAGGTGACTATGCGTTGTTGCCGGAACCATTCTACTTTACTCCTAGTATAGTTAAATTTAACAATAGAGTATATCAATGTGTTGTTAGTAATAATGATAATGAATTTATTATTGGTAAATGGGAATTATTGTCACCTGATAATAGAAACTTAAATGCATTAGACAGAATTATAGGTTACTATCAACCTACTGTTAATATGCCAGGTAAAGACCTTGCTCAATTGGTAAATGGAATAACATATCCAAACAGTACTTATTTAGGCAATGCATTTGCACCGGCAGATGAATATACTTTAAATACAATATTAACAGATCAAACATTCTATCCAGTTGGACTTAATGGACAGTCTATTGCAGTCAAAGATTCAACATATTTCATAGCATCAAACTCTAGTGATTATTCTTCAATTAATACAAGTACATTGTCTAATTGGACTATCAATAAGTTATCAAATACTCCAATCAATGTAACTTCTATAATATATACCGGCGGAACTTCAGGAAAATTTATTCTTTCTTCAAATAATACTGCAACACCTATATTAGTAAGTGATGATGGTATCAATTGGGACGCAACCGCATTATATAACTCAACTGATCCAATATTATTAGCTTCTTCTGGAGTAACATTAAATTGTGTAACAAATTCTAGTATTGCTTCAGCTACTGTAGCAGTTGGAAGTAGTATTATTACTTCAGTAACACAACCTAATGACAATGTACCTTATACATGGGATGAAACATTTACATTTACTAATGGATTTACTAATGAATTTAATGGTGTTGCGTATGTAAGTACTGCAGGATTCACAGGCTTTATTGCAGTTGGGTTAGGACAAGCAGCATCTAGCGGAACAGTTGCTCCTACAAACTATGGAATAATATACTCTAGTGCTGATGGATTTACATGGACGCAAGTTCCATTTACTGCTACTAGTTTTTCATTAAACAGCATCGCGGGTAATAGTCAAACTATTGTGATAGTAGGTGACAATGGAGTTATATACACTAGTTTTAATGGTACAACATGGTTCCCACAAACTTCACCAGTAGCTACCAATTTAAATAATGTCACATGGAGTACATACTTAAGTACATTTATAGCAGTGGGTGATAACGGTGTTATACTTACTGCTCCAACAAATGGTATTACTTGGACACAACAAACATCTAATGTTACAGAAAATCTACAGAGTAGTGTTTCTGACAATGTTTCAGGATTATTAATTGTAATAGGATATAATAATACTATGTTACGTAGTACTAATAGTACTACTTGGACGCTTGATAATTATGTTAATACTCCTGCCCCAATCTATAATGTGCAGGGTGATTCATTTACTGAAGGGTACGGTCCTGAAGAATTAGTTGCAGGAGTAGTTTCTGATAACATTACTATGATTGTAAATACTAGACCGGGAACAAACTGGGATCAAACAATATATCAAAATATTGGTTATAATGTAGTATCATTAGAAATAGCACCAACGTCAGGCACACAGACTCAATATAGCTTTATTAATGCAGTAAATGTTCCAATTCAAATTAGTGTGTTTATGATAGATTATACCACTGAACTAAGTACCACAATGATATTAGGTTCTGATTATACAATAGATTGGATAAACAAGATTGTAATTCTATCTAATCCTATAACGTATGTATCATCTACTATACATGATAATTTGAGAATAGATGTTTATGAAGTAGGTAATGGAGATCAATTAGTAAAATCAAATACTGAAGCTGATCCTATTAAGTATAACGAAGTTACCGGGTTTAGTGAAATAGATGTAAATGCAAATTATAGTGCAGGTATCTATCAAGGTTCTGGTTTAATAAAACCAACAACTTCTCCCGTCACCGCGTATGCGTTATCAACAAACGGAATTAATAATACTATACAGTGTGATAGTGTAGATGATTTTGTTCTAAACGGTGCTATAACTTTTAGTGGGGCTGTGTTTGGAAATATAGTTGAAGATCAAACGTACTATGTAAAATCTATTGGCTATACAACTAATAGAATTACAATATCAGATACTTATAATTCATCTACTGGTACAGCCGGAACAATATTCTTCTTATCTACTGCATCTGGGCTTATGGATGCTATTATACAAACTGGATTAGGAGCAGCATGGAGTCCACCAGCAGTATATCATAATGGTAATTTATTAGTATTAGGTTATACTGCTACTGTATTAAGAACCAAATCTTCAACTAATACCATAACAACAATTACTACAAGCGGACTAATTGTAAATACTCCTATAGTTTTTAGTGAGACAATATTTGGTGGAATTGTTCATCATCAAACATATTATATTAAATCAATATATGATTCTAATGAATTTACTATTTCTGAAACTGTTAGTGGACCTGTATTCCAATTAACAAATGCAACAGGCAGCGCAGAGTTTATATCAAATGATTATTCAATTGGAATTTCTACCAATGGTATTACTGCTGCAATAATTTTTGCAGCTAATTATGATAATACAGTAGATTACTTAGTATACTCATTCTTGGGGCAGACAGTTCCTACACAATATGGGTATACTTTACCACAAACACAATTATTCATTGGTGACGGTTCTACTGATTCTTTCGCATTAGATTATTTTGTAGGGGAAGATAACCCAACTAACGCTATTGTAGAAATCAACGGACTAAGACAATCATTGTCAACATATACTATTAGTGCAGATAATGATTCGATATTGTTTGATACTCCACCCAATGTCAATGACAATATATCTGTTACGTCATATAATTTAACAGAACGTCAATATTTTAGTACTTCTGAACTTACATCAAGCTATACCGTAGCTCCTATAATAAATGTTAATAACGTCATAACCCCTACTACAGCTATTATTGGTATTACTAGTACACAAGCCGGGTCAGCTACGGTTGTCAATGCAGGTTCATTTACTACAACTAAACAATATATAATTGTCTCATTAGGTACTACTACAAATTGGAATACTGTAGCAGGAACAACCGGAGTAACATATGCAGTAGGTAGCTTGTTTACCGCTGCTACTGTGGGGTCTGGTAATGGTACAGCAAAATTAGCAAATTCATTAATAAGTACGGCAGATCCTTCACTTAATTTAACTGTTGGACAATCTATACAATTTAAAACTGCTAATATAAATGCTGGATCATTTATATCAAGTACCCAATATTGCATAACTAGTTTAGGTAATACAGATTGGCAATCAATTGCATCTAGCTACAATTGGTTATCAGGATATCCAGTAGTTGGAGGCATATTTACCGCTAACGCAATAGGTTCAGGTAGTGGAACTGCTGTGCTAACTACAATAAATGGCATCAGTACTATTGGAACTAACTATACCGTTAGTGCAATAACAACTAATCCTAATGCGGCATATGCTTTCACAATACAAGACGAATTAAGTGCGTCACCTACAGTTACGACCGGGGCAGTCGCTACTGTTTTAACAGGTTATGCAGGTGGCTTTAGTGCAGTAACAGTGACTACTAGCATAACACCAAACTTTATATTAAATTCGTTAGTTCGTATTGATGGAGTAATTGGGTCAGTGCAATTAAACAATAATCTATATTATGTTAGGCCAATGTCAACTACACAATATGAATTGTATACAGAACCATATAATCCGGCATTATATGCAGTTAATTATCCAGTAACTACAATCTCTACATATGTTAGTGGAGGTTACATTTGGATAGATGGAGTATTTACAATACACGATACAGTCGCAACTGCAACTGATGATAATGGAAATAGAATAACAGTAGCTAGTACTGACATTTTGATATCAAATACACCTGTATACTTTACTAAATACCCAGCACCATCGGAGACAAATATCTTAGGTAATATTTTAGCCAAACACAAATATTATATATTTGCAGTTAGACCTGAAATATCAGCTGGCAATTTCATTATAGGTAATGAATATGAAATTACAAGTTTAGGTACAACTAATTGGAATGCTATTGGATATGTTGGTACTCCTGTAACTCTTGGCACGTTTGTCGCTACAGGCACCGGCACAGGTACAGGAACTGCTAATGGATTGCAAGAATTTACTATTAGCGAAACTCCATTCCCGTACCAAGAAGAAGTTCAGTTAGTAGATGCTTCTGGTTCTATTTACGTAACTCAATATGAACAAGTTAATGTAGATAGATTGTGGGTAACTATCAATGGATATAGAGTACCATCAAGTTCATTAAGATTAAATTCATACAATAATTTAAGTATTCTATCAAATATACAAACTAGTGATGAAGTTATTATTACAAGTATGATGCCAACTGCATCACCCAATGAAGAAACATATTTATTAAATGTATCTCAGCAGGGAGATGCATCAGTTTACCGCGCTAATCATCAAACTAGAACTTGGTTAGTATCTCCGTTAGAAATCTTGCAAGACATAATTTACTTAAATGATGTTACTAGAGTGACAGATTCCATAATTCAAACTGTAACTGCTCCTGCGTTAGTTGATGGAACATTTAACATTGGTTTAATTTCTAATAAGAATGTTATATGTCATATTCAAGTATATAACAATACTACTGGGTTGTTCTTAGGTGGTGCTAACTTTGCAATAGTCATAGAAGATACTGCCCCGATATTACAAATTCAACCAATTGGAGTTTCAGTGGGAGATTCATTAACTATTACTACTGTTGAAGGTAGATTGTTGTATATCAACGGGGAACAAATTGGATTTAATGAGTGTGATTTAGTTGCAAATACAGTCTCTCAATTGACTAGGGGAGCAAACGGAACCGGAATGCAAGCATACATTCCGGTATATTCTGAAGCGTTTGGCTTGATTCCTAATAACAGAATGTCAGATGTATTGTATTCCGCTACATGGAATCCAATCCCGGGAATCTATAATACAGAAGATGGAGACCCATTGCAGATTGCGTACACCCAAGGTGCAAATTTCTTAAGAACGGATATAACTTAAAGATAAATAATATATGAACGAAAAAATAGAAGAAAATAAGGAAAACCAACCGTCGGAAAGACAGGAAAGTAAACCCAATGAACACGGTGGATTTTACTTTTCTTCCAGCGTAAAGATAACGGATCCTAATACTAAAGAAGTATTAGTACAAATAAGAGGCGATAATTAATGTCAGCAATAACACTAACATACAAAATAGAAGGATTTTTGAAAATCTATGACCCAAACAACGGGGAAATATTCGTAGATAAGAAAAATGCTATTAATTACGAAAACATGTCTATAGCAATTGCTGATACTTTAAGCAGTCGTGGATTTGGAGAAATATATGAAATGGCGTTTGGTAACGGCGGCGCTAGCGTTTCAGACACTGGAATTATCACCTATCTTCCGCCAAATGTCACTGGTCAAAATGCTGCATTATACAATCAAACTTACGCTAAAATCGTAGATGATACTAGCGTTTTTAACTTGGATCCTACACGTAATAAAATGACAGTAAATCACACAACGGGCAAAGTTTACACTGATATATTAGTACAATGTTTATTAGATTATGGCGAGCCTGCGGGGCAAGCTGCATTTGATAATAGTACCCAAACTGATAGTTCCTATGTTTTTGACGAATTGGGATTACTTGGAAATAATGGTACTGACGTTAATGGAAATATTCTTACTAGATTATTGACACACGTAATATTTCACCCAGTGCAAAAGAGTTTAAACAGACAGATTCAGATTGATTATACAGTACGAATTCAAAGTTTGACAAACTTGGTAACAATTTAAGATAAATAACAGATAACGGAGCAATTTCAGCATGGCATATACAATAGTAAAGAGTAATGGTCAAGTACTGACGACCATCGCCGATGGTACTATCAATACGAGCAGTACTTCATTGTCATTACCAGGCAGGAACTATGCAGGGTACGGTCAGTACGTGGATACAAACTTTGTTCACCAACTAGAAAATTATGCCAATGCTAGCCCGCCGGCTAACCCATTGGCTGGTCAACTATGGTGGAATACGAACAGTAACACAATGTACGTCTGCCCGGCAGACGGAACAACTACAGCTAGTAGCTGGTTAGCATTAACTTCAACTGCTAGTGGTGGAACAACTACTTTTGGTGCAGTAACGGTCACTGGAAACATAGTAGCAAATAATATTACAGCAACTAATGCATTAGTTGGAGACACAATAACAGTGAGGTTAGCTACTGTAACTGCAAACGCAACAATTGCTAATGCTAATGTAACTACTGGTAACATTGGTACACTAAACACGGCAAATATTACAACAGGTGCAGCAGGTACTGGTGGTAATATTACTGGAACGTGGACTTTAAACGGCACGGGTACTGCTAATACCATAGCAGGCACTGGACTTTATGTAAATGCCGGCAATATTGTAATTAATAACAACGGCAACACATATGGTATTAAGACAGATAGATACATGTATGCGAATGGGGTTGCAATTAGTTTCGCAGGTACATATAACAACGCTAATGTATCTGATTATCTAACTGGAGCTAACTCAGTTAGTCAATTCACTGGAGTTATTGCTCCTTCAAGCGTAACGACAGCAAACATAACAACTGGTGGAAATACAGTAGCAGGACAACTAACTGGTAACTGGACATTGACGACCGGTAGTAGATTACAAGCAACATACGCTGACTTGGCAGAACGATTTGAAGCTGATGCGTATTATGATGCAGGCACGGTAGTGGAGTTGGGCGGGGAAAAAGAAATTACTAGTGTTAAGTATGAACTTAGTGAAGATATCTTTGGAGTAATCTCAAATACTGCTGCTTACTTGATGAATTCAGGTGCAGGCGATGATACTACTCATCCGCCGGTCGCAATGACAGGTCGTGTGCAGGTTAAAGTTAAAGGCATAGTTAAAAAGAATGATCGTTTAGTTAGTGCAGGTGAAGGCATTGCACGAGCAGCTAAATTGGGTGAAGCAACTGCATTCAATGTTATTGGTCGTTCATTAGAAAACAAAACTGATTCAAGTATTGGAACAGTATTAGCAATTGTTACTGTATCAAGATAAGGAATAAAAATGGCTTACGCACAATACGGAAACATAGCAGCAGCGGATTATAATGCATTGGTAGGTGGCAATCCAGTTACTTCTAATGGAGCACTAAACACAGTTTGGGCCACTGGTGGAACAACTGCTGGGTACGGACAAACTGCTTTAGGAAATGTAACAGTCGGTACTCAAGTTTACGCAGCAGATTGGGCTAATTTAGTTAATAAAACAGCAAATTCTGCATCACATCAGGGTACTTCAATTACTACGGTTACTGCACCGGCAGCCGGTAACACAATAACTTACTTGTCTGCTATACCTACAAACTTGACAACTATTTACGCACCTAGATTAAATGCAGCTACACAAGGTTCTACTGTTGCTAATACAGCAACTCTTGGTACTACATGGACAGCAGCAGCTACTTTTACTCATACTGTAACTTTTGCAAATGGCAATGCCGCAAGATATTTCTTTAATTCCGGTGGGCAACTAAAAGTAACATGCGCTCATGCTAATAGCACAGCCGGCATTAATTTGTTGTTTAATAATTTAGCTAGCAATATAGGTACGGTCGTATTAAGCGCACCGTCAACTGGTACTATCACTATATCCAGTGTTTCATTTACCGGAATAACTAAAATAGGTGGCGGAGGAAATGCACCAACTACATTGCCAAACAACGGTTATTTTGCGTTAACTACAAGCAACGCTAATGTATTTACACAATTGGCATCAACTGGCCCAGCAGGATATTTAAGTACTTTTATACGTGTTATTGCTAAAAGCAATGGAACACAAGGTGTCAACGGAGATACAGGAAGTGTAATTACGATTTATACAGTTTGGGATGAAATTCCAGATGGATTGACAGTAGGAACTGGTTCTAGCACCACAGTAACCGCTGTAGCACCTGAAACTACATATTTGGCAAATAGTTGGGGAACTATTACTATAGCCGGTTCTGTAACTGGCGCATAATTTTTCACATCATAGTTGTATCTATCTAAATACTCTTAGGAGTACACATGGATACAACCACATTAATAAGTGAAGCTAAAGCCCGCTTCAATCATAATTCAGCCAAATCATATCTAAAAGACAAGTACGATAGTAAGTTTATCGTAGCTGATCAGTCTGGACTTTGGCGAGCCAATTTAGAAACCATCAACTTTTTAAACTCATCCACTGATAATTATATAATTTTAATTGATACTTTCAATAACCCAGTCAAAGTTAATAGAATTGACTTGCTACATAAACTTTCTGTCACGTATGCAAACGTTATGGAAATTTGGTATAATGAATGGATTGAACTTGAGAAGAAAAGATGACTAGAGGCGCATTATTATTTGCATTCAACAGTCCAAAATATAATTACTATGAGATGGCAGTGTCAACTGCTAAACGCATAAATCACTTTTTGGATATTCCTGTTACCTTAATAACAGATAGTGAATCACTGCCAGTTAAACAATCATATCAATTTGATAACATTGTTATGGCTCCTGCTGATAAATCCAACAAAAGAGATTGGGGACCATGGTACAATAAAGGCAGGTACCGTGCATATCAATTTAGTCCATATGATGAAACTATCTTGCTAGATACTGATTACATGGTAAATTCAGATAAGTTACTAAAGACCTTCGAATTACCAACTGACTTTTGCTGCCACGACACTACAAGTTTTTTGATGCATCCAAACGCGGTGCAAGAAATGTTAAGTGTATACAGTTTTAATACATTGTGGGCTACTGTAGTTACCTTTAAGAAAACAAAAAGAGCAGAACAAATATTCAATAGTTTAGAAATGATTCAAAATAACTTTGAACATTATGCAAGTATTCACGGGTTTATATCTGTTACTTTCCGCAATGACTATGCATTAACATTGGCTACTAGAATTGTCAATGGACATACTACTCCAATCGAAGATGTTATCCCATGGAATCTGATGCATGTTGGTAAAAATACTAGTGTATATAAAAACAATGACAATGAATTTAACACTGAGTATACTATAATGTTTGACAGTTGGAATAGAGGAAAGATTCGAAAAGAATACATTACCATAAAAGATATGGACTTTCATGTTATGAACAAAGAAAACTTTATGGAGTTGATAAGTGAATAAAGGTTTTGTAATAATGGCACAGGATACTGAGAAAATTAGCTATACTAATTGTGCCAAAACACTACAGAAAAGCATACTCAGAGTAATGCCCGATGCCAATGTAACTATTATTACAACTGATATGTTACCTCACGGTAATTTGGGTGGCTTTGCAAATGATTGGCAAGTGTATGAAGCAAGCCCGTATGTCTATACAATCAAATTAGAAGCTGATATGTACATCCCACGCAACATTGAACACTGGTGGGATGTACTAAAAGACAGAGATATTGTAGTGTCAAATACAATCAGAAACTTTAAACAAGAAATATCAGATATCCGATTCTATCGTAGATTCATCGATGATAATAAATTGCCAGACGTATATAATGCTATAACTTATTTCAAGAAATCAGATACAGCAAGTAAATTCTTTGATTTAGTAAAAGAAATATTCAATAACTGGGAAGAATATAAAAAAATATTGAAGTGTAATCCAGATGAATTAGCAAGTACTGATTGGGTTTATGCATTAGCATGTCATATCATGGGAGTAGAAAAAACTACATTGCCTACATTTACTGAAATGAGTATGGTTCACATGAAACAATATATCAATGGAACTCCAACTGAAAATTGGACAGATACTTTTATATATGAATGCTTACCTAATCAAATTAGAGTACAGACTGTGCCACAGCAGTATCCATTTCACTATCATGTGAAGAATTTTTGTGATAAGATAGTACTATGAATGAAGAAAAAGACTATGTAATAATTTGGGAAGCGCCTAAATTGGAACCACCTGAGTTTAGATTATATTATGATGAGCATGGTAAAGTAATATGCTATACTGGAGACAAGTCAGTAGAAGGTAACTATATTGTTATAGATGCAATGACCTTTGTTGAAGCCAGACCTGATGTTAGAGTAATTGATGGTAAAGTTTCAAGATTCAAAGCAGAAGCAGTGGTTCATAAACTGATGCCAAATGAATTAGAAGGCATTGCTTGTAGTATTGATGATGTAAGCATTATAGTTGAATCAACTGATCCTCATACTAAATGGAAATTAAAAACATATGAGTTATGATATTGTTGATGTAGCTGATTTAGATTGTATCTACTTAAGCTATGATGAACCACAGAAAGAAGAATTTTGGCTTAAGATTAAGAATATGGTCCCATGGGCTAAAAGAGTTGACGGAGTCAAAGGTAGTGATGCCGCACACAAAGCAGCAGGTGAGGCTAGTGATACTGAACGATTCATATTGATTGATGGTGACAACATGCCAGAAGAAAGTTTCTTCAACATTCAATTAGACTTCACTAGCAAAGATGAAAAGTTTCAGAAAGCACAGTTCCGTTGGAAAGCAGTTAATAGTATAAATGGATTACGTTACGGCAATGGCGGTATGAGTAGCTGGACAAAAACTTATGTGCGTGAAATGAAAACACATGAGCATCAAACTGACGGTGATGTATCACGTATTGCTGACTTTTGTTTAGACAGCAAAGATAACCTATACTGGGCAATGTATGATTGTTACTCTACTACTTACCCTAACTATACACCATTTCAAGCATGGCGTGCTGGATTCCGTGAAGGAGTCAAGATGTGTTTAGACAAAGGAGCAAAGCCTGATATTAATACTTTCAAAGAAACAGTTGCTAGTCGCAATCTAAACAACTTAACCATATGGCACAATGTAGGTGCTGATGTTGAGAATGGGATGTGGGCTATTTACGGGGCAAGACTTGGAACATACATGACCATGTTAACTGATTGGGACCACACCAGTGTTCAATGGTTTGACAACTATATAACAATGTGGGAAGAACAAGAATATAATAGAGATCCAGAGCGTGAAGCAACACTATTAGGTGCAGGATTACATGACAAACTTGGATTGCCAATGTGTACACTAGATAGAGGACAAAGCAAATTCTTTAAGAGACATTATAAAGCAGATTTTCGTAATCTGGGGCCATTAGTAACTGAAATGGATGTTATTCGCAAGATTGAAGGATGGTGATGAGTAGTGAACACCAAAGAATTCAAGACATTAAGATTAAGATTGCGAATGAAACCACCCCTTCTTTTTGTTTAGCTAAGTGGCACCATGTAACTATGTACTTGCAATCAGGTGAGACACATAGTTGCTATCATCCCAAACCACACAAAATTCCCTTAAGTGAATTAGCTGATAACCCATCAGCATTGCATAATACAATGCATAAGAAACTTGAGCGTAAAGAAATGCTTGAAGGTAGTAAGCCAACTGGATGTCAATATTGCTGGAACATTGAAGCAATGGGCCCTGACTATATTAGTGACAGGCACATTCGTAATGCTTCAATATTCAACGAAGAACGCTATAAACAAACAGTAGAAGGTCCATGGGATCAAAACATTAACCCGGAATACATAGAGATTAATTTTGGTAATGAGTGTAATTTCAAATGCGGATATTGTCATCCGAAGTACTCTACTAGTTTTTACAATGAAATAAAAAATAACGGTCCTGTTACTACAGTTAAGAATCATCGTTGCGATATTGATTGGATGAAACTATATCAGCGTGAAGAAGAAAATCCATACGTTGACGCATTTTGGAAATGGTGGCCTGAATTACGTAAGACATTGAATATCATGCGTGTAACAGGTGGCGAACCTACAATGCACACTAGTACATGGAAGTTATTGAAAGAGATTGACAATCAACCTATGCCATGGTTAGAGTTAAATATCAACAGTAACCTAGGTACTAAAACAAGTCTGGTTGAGAAACTAAGTGACAATGTTAAACAGTTGTGTGACGATGGAAAAATCCGTGCATTTAAGTTGTTCACTAGTCTAGACACCTGGGGACCTCGTGCCGAATATATTCGTACTGGACTAGACTTAGAATTGTGGGAAAAGAATTTTCACGCATACTTACAACGCACAGATAGCCCAATCACATTTATGATTACGTTTAATATCTTTAGTGTAACTACGTTTAAAGAGTATTTGGCTAAATTCTTAGAATGGCGTCAGCAATATAATTGGTATGAAGATACAAAAAGTCATCGTATTAGATTTGATACCCCATATCTGCGTGAACCAATTCAATACGATATGAACATATTGCCTAAAGATAAATTTATGCCTTATATGCACGATGCATTGAAGTTCATGGAAGAAAACGTAGATGATAATGCTAGCAATAAATTTACTACGGTTGAATATGAAAAGTTTAAACGTGTAGTAGATTATATGGCAGAGACAGTTTATCCAGAAAACAAATTAATAGAAGGACGTAGAGATTTCTATAATTGGTTCAACGAATTAGATGAACGCAGGGAGACTGATATGTTAGCTATATTTCCTGAAATGTTAGATTTTTATAGATTGTGCCAATCTACCAACCAACTTAATCCATTATGAAAAATATTGATCAAAATGTTATTTGTTTGATGCCATGGATACATACACACATATGGCCTAACGGCGATGCGTTTCCATGTTGCATGAGTGATACTAAAGAAGTATTTGGGAATGTTCATAAAGAATCTCTTAATGATTTGATGAACAATACCAACTATAAAACCATACGAAAACAAATGCTTAATGGAGAAAAACCTACAGCATGTTCACGGTGTTATGAGTTAGAAGATACCGCAGACAGTTGGACGTTGCGTAAAAACAGTTTACAAAGTTTTAAAAATCATTTACCTTACTTAACTGAAACTAAAGAAGATGGTAGCATTGATGACTTTAAAATGAGATACTTAGATATTAGATTCAGTAATTTATGCAACATGAAATGCAGGACATGCGGTCCTAGCTTGAGTAGCAGTTGGTATGATGATCAAGTAAAATTGCACCCAGAATCAGTAACAAAGAAATTCATTGATTTAAAATCTAATCCTAACTTTATGAATGATTTAATGCCGCATTTAGATACGATAGAAGAAGTGTATTTTGCCGGAGGCGAAGCATTGATAACTCCCCAACATTATGAGATACTAGATTACTGGTTGTCAAAAGGTCTTACACATATCAAGTTAAGATATACAACTAACTTTAGTAATTTCCGTTACAAGGACAAGTCTATACTTGATTATTGGAAAAAGTTCAAAGATGTTCGTGTCGCTGCTAGTTTAGATACGCACGGCAAGATAGCTGAATATGCTAGGAAAGGAACTAACTGGGATGACATAGTACTAAACAGACAACAAATGATAATGCTTTGTCCAGATGTTTATTTCGAAATCACCCCTACTGTAGGTATCTTTAGTGTGCATAGTTTGTTTGAGTTTCATAAATCATGGGTAGAAGAAGGATTATTGGACATCAATAACATACGAATAAATATTTTGACACATCCAAGATACTTTTCAATTACTATTTTACCAGAAGATGAGAAAGAAAAAATTAGACAACTGTATGAAGAATATTGTGATTGGTTAGTTAAGAATAATGCAAAAGACAACATCATACATGATGTAAAAGGAATAGTAAGTTATATGGATAGTGTAGATCATACTAATCTGTTATCTGAATTTAAAAAACAAATAACAGTCATTGATGAAGTTAGAAATGAAAAATTTATAGAAATTTATCCGGAATTAAAAATATTATGAATGAATTAAAAATATTATGAATGAATTAGAAACTGCACCAGTTACTAAAAAACTTGATTGGGCTATTAAAAGTGTAGATAAATTTTGTACTTTGCCATGGTTAAATTTAAACACTAACCCAAACGGTAATATAAAACTATGCTGTAGTATTCCTTTAGATACCTTTGTCTCAGATAAAAATGCTAAATCTTACAATTTAGGATACCATGACATTGATGAAATATGGGACAGCATTTATATGCAATATGTTAGAGAAAGAAAAATAAAAGGAGAAGGTGCTCCTGATTGTCAAGATTGCTACAAAATAGAAAAACTATCAGGACATAGTCCTAGAATGGGTCAAAATGCAATGTGGTTGTCATATATACAAAAAGATAAATTGTTATCTAATTATTTAGATGCAAATTTAGAAAAACAATCAGTACCACAATTACCTGTTAGCCTGGAACTTAGATTAGGCAATCAATGTAACTTACAATGTGTTAGTTGTTGGGGCATGAGTAGTTCTTTGATACATCAAGAAAGAACAGAATATTTAGATAAAAATTATTTAGATAATCCAAAATTAAGTTGGTTAAAGTCAAAGTGGAAAACAGAACAACAAATAGTTAATGAGACTGATGTTCGTGATTGGTTTGAAACTGAAATATTTTACAACAATTTTAAAAAGATGGCTCCTACTTTGCGTAGATTATATACTACCGGCGGTGAACCTACCTTAATTAAAGCTAATTACAAAATGTTTGAAATGTTATTGGAAGCAAATAACACAGACTGCCAAATAGAATTTACTAGTAATATGACAACTTGGAATCAATCATTCTATAGTAAGTTAGAAAAATTTAAAAACGTTGAAATACAGATGAGTATTGACGGGGTTGGTGAAGTAGGTGAATATATTAGGTATCCTAGTGACTTTGCCAAAGTTAGAGAAAACGTAGATAAAGCAGTTGAGTTAGCATCAACTCGACCAGGTTGGAAGATAAAATGCTATACTGTACTACAAGCTATGAATTTTAAGCATGTTATGTCAATTTGGAGTATGTTGTATTTGCTATCTTCTAAACATGATAAACACATAACGTGGTGGCCTATAACTTTATCTGCACCTGAATTTCTTTCATTGAACGCTATTCCTAAAAACATTAGAGAAGAATATATTGAAATAGTTACCAAACAATCAATGAATTATAGAAAATATTACAATGACGCCCCAAATAGATTTGTAGTTGATGACCATACTTTTAATGCGTATAAAGATTCAGTATTAAATTCTCCATACAATAGCGAGTTGAGTGACAGATTAAAACATTTTATTGAGTTTAATGACAAGCATCGTAATTTGAAAGGTACTGAATTGTTTAAGGATATCATATGAATGATAAATTGATAGCGATAAGACCGGTAGAAACTCCGTATATCAATATAACCTGGCAAGTAAGTGACTTCTGTAATTTTAAATGTAGTTATTGCAATCCTGGTAACTGGGCAGGCAAAAATCCTAAGAAGAATGAGCCAAAAGATTTTGATAAGATAGTAGACAATTTAAACATAATTTTAACTGCACAAGAAGCTAGGGGATATAAAGGATTTAAATTCTTCTTTAGTGGGGGAGAGCCTACTGTTTGGCCTCATTTATTACCATTGATTAAATGGTTAAAAGAACGACTAGATGACCCGCAAATTGCAATCAATACTAATTTGAGTACTAGCACTAACTGGTGGAAAGAGAATTATCACTTGTTCCATGACGTTGTAGCTAGCTATCATATTGATTTTGCAAATACTCCTAGGTACTTAGACAACTTGATTTTTTTACAAGATAAGGTAAATTATCTATGCTGTAGAATGATGATGCAAGAAAATAGATTTGATGAAGTTGTTGAGTTTGGGGAAAGAGTAAAATCTATTTTACAAAATTATAATTTAGAATGGGTGCCATTGTTTGATGACATTAGTGTCAATGTGGGTCCATGGAAATACAGTGAACCTAGAATGTATGAATTCTTTGAGACACATACATTTGAATCACAAACTAAAATTAGTAAGCCAAATGGAAGTAAATGGCGAACTGCAAGCAAAGAAGTATATGAGTCTGAAACAGAGCAACCGTTGAACGGTAATAGACTGGTGGCAGAACGTAAAAATTTCTTTTCAGGATGGAAATGCTATGTTGATGAAAGTTTGTTTATAAATAGTACTGGACATATAACTGCTGCAAGTTGTGGGCAAGGCCCTTCATTGGGTAATATATATGATACTGTTACTACAGTAGCAGAACCAGTGATATGTAAAAAGCAGCAATGTACATGCGGAACCGATATACTTATTACAAAGGAAATTTAAATGTCACTGTATTGTGCGCTAGCATCAAATTCTATAAGTTTTGGATACGACGGAACCATAAGACCTTGTTGTGCAGTAGATACTTATTTTTGGCCCGGGCAAACACGGCATCAACTAAAGAACTATGATAATAATGTAGTAAAATGGTTTAACAATGATGAGTTAGTATCGCTAAGAACAAAACTACTAGATGGTAAATGGGATCCTATATGTAACATGTGTCGTACTAGAGAACAGCATGGACAAGCTAGTACCAGACAAATATTCAATAATACGTTAGATAGTGTGGAATCTAGATTAAATAAAAATCTTCATACTGCTACTGCTACTATACCTGACTTATCTAATATATTTTTATTAGATATAACAGTGGGTAATAAATGTAATAGTGCATGTTTAATGTGTAATGAATCTGCTAGTTCACTTTGGAAAAAAGAACAAGAGATTATCACTGGTGAAAAAATGGATTGGATTACTCCAAACTGGTTTACTGAAGAAAATATACCTAACTTGATTGATAACTTACCTAACCTTAGTGCTATACAGTTTTTAGGCGGCGAACCTACAATCAATGAACCACATATATTTTTATTAAAACGATTGATTGACCAAGGTAGAGCAAAAAATATAACATTAGGATATGTAACTAATTTGACTGGAGTCTCAGATGAATTGTTAGAGTTGTGGAGTCACTTTAGTACTAAGCATATTACTATTAGTGTAGATGGAGTAGGTCCTATTAATGAATATATTAGATACCCCTTCAGTTGGAATAAGGTAACATCACAGTTAGATAATTTAAAAGAAATTGCTAAACAGCATGGCAATTACCATATTGGATTAAGTCATACTGTAATCTCATTGAACCTGCTCACATTGGATACTTTAATTGATTGGTGGGAAACTCAGATTGAAACTAATTCAAGCATATTAAAAAGTCTCCCGCACATACAATGTGTTAATAACCCTGACTATTTTGATCCTATATACATGCCAAATGAGATGAAAGAGAAAGCTAAAGATACTCTACAACGAGTAATTCAATTATCTGCTGAACGCAATTTAGGAGATAAGTACACTTCGGCAATTAATAACATACTTAATACTGTAATAAACAAACAAGTTGATAGCGAGTTGCGAATCAATAAGTGGTTAGAAATGCAAAAATTTGTTACGTCATTAGATAAGCATCGTAATAGAAATATATTTGATTATATACCGTATATGAAAGATTATTGGATATAATATGGGAATGATGTTAAACACCAATGCATTTTACTATCTTGATAGTATTAAAGAATTGCGTAGTGGGTCAGTATGGTGGCAGCACTTGAATTTTGTAGATAGTGATTACTACTACTATGAATTTAAACATATGTCAGTTTTTCAAATGTTTCCGATTGAAGATTTAATTCCTGCAAGAGACATACAACGAATAAGAAATAGAGAAATTAAATTAGTTGTAAATAATAGCCATGAATCATTTCACAATGTTGTTCAAGGTGTATATGAAGGATTGATTGTAACAGCTAAACTACCACCTAGTCAAATTATTTTAATGTCAGAGTCCGCAGATATATTATTTGAAATTAGAAAATTTAGCAAATTGTATAATGTAGAAGAAATGAAATGTGTATGGACACGCATAATGGAGTTTGACATAAAATCTAACAAACAATTGATAATGTCTGTAGATGGATATACTGAACTAAACACACTAAAAGATAAAGTATACAATAAAAAATTTATCAACTTTAATAGAAGATGGAGATTGCATCGCCCAGTGCTGGTTAGTTTATTGTATGCTAATAACTTGCTAGACAAAGGGTATGTTAGCATGGCATCAAGTGATGACAACAGATCATGGCAAACTGTTTGGAGTAGTATGTTAAGCTGTCACGCAAATACTCCTGAGATAGTTAATCTTTTGAAGAATAACGAACAACAGATATTAAACATGCCAAATTTGTATATCGATACAAACGATTTAGTTACAAATCGAGCAATACTAGATTCCTCTACTGATTACCTATATGAAAATACTTATTTTAGTGTAGTGTCTGAGACTAATTATTATACCAGTGATACGTTTGAAGATGGATCACCAAGTGTTAGTTACCATGGGTTTGGTAGGCATTTAACTGAAAAAGTTTTTAAAACTATAGCAAATAAACACCCGGCATTGTTAGTATCTCCTCCCCATTCTTTGATTAAATTAAGAGAGTTAGGATACAAAACATTCTCCCCATGGATAGACGAAAGTTATGATTTAGAATTAAATGACTCTAAAAGGATGTTAAAGGTAGTAGCAGAAATTAAAAGATTGTGCGAATTGAAACCCAATGAGTTATCAGAATTCTTAAATAACGTTAAACCAATCTGTGAATATAATCAAAAAGTGTTATTAAATCAAACTACATTCTTAACTCAACTAAACTGATGCACGAGAAATAATAGTTTTTCCAAAGTTTCTTTTTCTACCAAAATACATATTTTCTAAGAAACGGTCTTGGCTCATATCTTTATCTTCAGTAGTGTCAAATTTATAAATTGCACTATTTTTTATATTACTGTTGTCTTGAATATATCCTAAAAAATCATAATCAAAACTTTGATATCGTGGCAGAGCACCTAGGTCTCTGTAATCAATAACATAGTTTCTTTGGAATTGTAATAGTTGTTCTCTAACAGGAGATTCAATATTATAAGTTTCTCGCAAAAATTCATCTAATGATTCAAATACATAATTAATCATTTTGTCTTTGACCATGTACAGAGTAGTTCTGTGCATAAGGTTCCACCCAAATACTTCAATGTTACCAATCTTAGGGTGATCGATTCTACCATTGGTCATCCAGTTAGCAAAATAACTGCGTGTATCTGCGAATTGTAATCTAAACCATGAATCTTTTTTAATCCATTCATATAAATTTTCATAGAACACAGAATAGTCTATATCTTGTTTAGCTAAGTATCTAGCTATGTACGTTGTCAACCCATTGATATGAAATGTTTGTATAAAACTAGACCATACTAGAGTATCTAACATTAATTCATGCGGTATAGTTTTTGTTGATACTACTACATCAATGCTTTCATTTAAATCTTTGTCACCGTAACTACCACTCATATAATCATATACAGCAACTGATTCTAACTTGTATAGTTTTTTCTGCAATAAATTCATCTCAGCATTTTCTAGTAATTGACATTGTAGAATGTTAATTCCATTATGATTGCCCGCACGGAATATTTTCCAGAAAGCATTTTTCCATGATTCTACTGTCTCACCGGGTAAACCTAATATCAATTCTGTATATACTGGTATATTATTCTTATCACATAGTGCAAAGATTTCGTCAATCTTGTGTTGGTCAAGATTCCTGCGTTTTATGTTTTCTAGTACATCTTGATCCATGCTCTGTACGCTAACGGTAAGTCCTTGCCCAAAATTAGGAGATTCAGTTATTAGTTTTTTGACAATATCAACTACTTCATTCTTTTGATTTTTTGCCCATGTCATTGAGAAACTTTTTAAATTGTCCCACTTCTTTTGCACTTCAATTAATTTATCTACAATAGCATTGTCACGCTCTACAAACATTCCAAAGTTAGCATCGGTGATAGTGACGAATCCACAATGTTCTCCAATCCAATCTAATTCATCATATACCCTTTGCATATCAAACTTCTTTACTTTGTTATAGGTAAGACTTCCCCAGTCACAAAATGTACATGCATAGGGACAACCGCGATTTGTTTCTAGTGTAGCGTTCCATATTATGTTAGGATTTTCTGAAATTATTTTATCAAATATACCTGTCAAGTATGGACTAGGAATCTCATCTAACTCATTTATGCGGTTAGGATCTCCGGTATTAATCATTCCATTAGGAGAGTTAATTAACAATCCAGGTATGTGCGTATAGTCCGAATCAAAATCTTCTAATATACGCTTGAATGTCACTTCTCCTTCCATCTTGATTACTAAATCCATAAACGGTTCTTTCTCAAACAGTTTAGTATCTTCAATAGCAGGTTCTGGTCCACCAAAAACAATTAAACACTTTGAATTAAGCACCTTTATCATATGTGCTAATTTATAATTGTAACGATGGTTCCAGACATAAGTCGAGAATGCTACTAGGTCACTGGTGCTGAGTTTTAATGCTAATTCATCAATAGGTTCCCTGCGCCATACTAAGTGATGTAATTTCCAAGATTCTTTGATTTTTTCATCATTCAATGCGTAACTTAAAATCACCCCGGCTGAATATGGCAAATAATAAGCATTAAACTCTTTGGGTCCTTGCTGAAAATTGGGTTGTACGAAACTAATTTTCTTTTTCTTCATCTATTATTTACTAAATAATTTTAACCATTATATTAAATAAGGAAATTTTGTGACAACAGTATCAATGATTGGGGTAGGTAAATTAGGGCAAGAGTGTGCTGAAGTTATGGCACAACATTATGATGTAGTAGGTTATGATGTAGAGAACAGAAATCCTGCTTTTCCTATGAAAAAAACAATTGAAGAAGCAGTACAAGGTAGAGATATTATCTTTATTGCAGCACCCACCGCGCATGACCCCATATATGGCGGCGAGACTCCAACTAGTCATTTGCCTAATAAAGATTTTGACTATTCTATAGTTACTAACATCTTATTGGAAGTTAATAAGTATGTAAATAAAAACCAATTAGTTGTATTGATTAGTACAGTGTTACCGGGGACAGTTCGTAATATATTAGAACCTTGTATCACTAATGCTAGATTTATTTACAACCCATATCTTATAGCTATGGGTACTACTAAGTGGGATATGGTAAATCCTGAAATGGTTATTATTGGCACTGATGATGGTAGTATTACTGGAGACGCAAAAGAATTGATTGAGTTCTACAAAGTGTTTATAGAGAATGATCCTAGGTATGAAGTAGGAACATGGGATGAAGCCGAGTCTATTAAAATTTTCTATAATACGTTTATATCTACAAAAGTTGCATTAGTTAATATGATACAAGATGTTGCTGAAACAAATGGCAATATTAATGTAGATGTTGTAACTAACGCATTATCAAAAAGTACACATAGAATCACTGGGCCTGCATACATGAAAGCTGGCATGGGAGATGGTGGTGCATGTCATCCAAGGGATAATATTGCATTGCGTTATCTAGCCGATAGATTAGATTTAGGGTATGACTTATTTGATGCTATAATGAAAGCACGAGAAGTACAAGCAGATCGCATGGCTAAAAAATGTTTACAGTACGGCAAGAATGTTACTATTATAGGAAAAGCATATAAGCCTAGTGTGCCGTATACTAACGGAAGTGGTAGTATGTTAGTAGGACATTATATAGAACAGTACGGCGGAATAGTTAACTACTATGATGTTAATACCGGTGATCTAGATTTAAAAACAGATAGTACAGAGGTGTACTTAATTGGTTACTGGGAGCAATGGGTAAGAGATATTGATTGGGAAAAAGAAACAAAACGAATTTATACTTTTATTGATCCATGGCGCGAAATGCTTCCAACGTTAGGACATGTAGTTAAGCATTATGGTAATACTAGGAAATTTAAATGACCCCTACTACGCTATTACTAAAAATATGGCCAGAATTACAAAATCATATAGATAATATACATATTATTGATTCGCACTTACATACCGCATTTCCTACTACTAGCAATGAAATAATTGTAAAAGACATACTACAAGCAAAAAAAGAAGGAAAAACTAAGTTTTTATTTTATCTGATAGGTGAAGGAATAGTATTGCAGATGCTTCAAAAAATTCAAGATATTGCTAGTTTACTAAAAAATAATATAGATTCTAAAGATTTAATTTATGTATGTGGTGCATCAGATGGGCTAGAAGTGTATGAAAAAATATATAAACAATACAATTGGAAAAACAAAATTTCAGTAATATGTGTTAACGCACATTGGTTTAGTTTAAATTATTCAATATTAAGTTCTTTGCCAGTTGAATATAATATAAAAGAAAAAGAAAAAGTATTTCTATGTTTTAATAAAATGCCTAGAAAGCATAGACTAGATTTATTAGAATTGATGTATTCCTACATAGACAAAGGATATTATTCATTTGAAGGGCCAGGACTCAATTGGGATATATTATCTGATGAATATGTTAATATAAAAAAGAATCGTAATAAATTTCCTTTAAGGCTTAATATCACTACAGATAGAAGTAATCCAATTGATATTATACCTGATGACATAAAATATTTTGATGATAGTTATTTCAGTATAATAACTGAGACATTGTTTTATACTGAACCAAATTATGGAGTTGATTCAACTTTTATAACTGAAAAAACATTCAAATGTTTAGGTTGTATGCATCCCTTTGTTATGTTAGGTAGACCCCACACATTAAAAGTTCTGAGAAAAATAGGGTACAAAACATTTAGTCCATTCATTAATGAATCATATGATTCTATTGAAAATAATGAAGAAAGATTGATAGCAGTCTTTAAAGAAATACAAAGATTAATTTCTAAACCAGCTGAAGAATGGATAGAATGGCAAACTAATATAAAAGAAATTGTAGAACATAACAAACAGCATTTCCATTCGTCAACTGATTATAGCACAACTAAAAACATTGAAAAATATTTCACATAAACAGTAACTGTTTAAATATAAGATGCTACGAGATGTCTTTTATTACGGCTCTAAACCCAATATTCACCCAAGAGAAAGATTTGCAACTTCAATAGAAGATGCTAGAAATCAATGTACCACGGAACATTTTTGGATAATCAACGAACATTGTGATTATCGTAATTTTGATTGGGATTTTGACTTTGAATTCTTGCCCGATGAGGATGTTTGGGCAGAAGAACATAACAATGTATGGCCTAGCTTTCATCAAAAAGATAGTGGCACATGGTTATGCCCTAAACAATATAGTGAAATAATTATATATCGTGCTGATGTTGATCCACTAAAAAGAAAAAACGAAAAAAACGACAATTGGGTATTGCTAGATTTAGTTGATGAAACTAAATTTGATTTCAGTTGGCATCCAGATCCATCTAGCCCTCCATATGTATATGTATGGGGTAATAAATGGAATCCGGTAGAATTACAACCAGTACTAGAATATCATGCTCCTTATTCGCATGATATTGATCGTAAGTATATGGATCAAGTAGTTGAATTATTACCCAGCAAAAATTTTAAAGAAATAATACCTATTGATAAGTCTAAGTTTGATTTGTCATGGAGACCTGACCCGAGAGAACCTCCGTTTGTGTATGTATGGGGTAGCAAGTGGAATGAAGCAGCGGTTGAACCTGTATTAGCTTATTATTGTCCTAACGCAACTAACAGAAAATATCTTGATACTTTATTAGACTTGATGCCTAATAAAATTAATTGGGAAATACCTGATAACATTGACACTGCTGAATTTGATTTTAGTTGGAGACCTAATCCAACTAGTCCTCTATATATATACGAATTTGGTACTCAATGGCAAAAGACAGGTGGGCCAAGGTATATAGTTAAAGATGCCACAGACATAAAATATATAGATATTCAAAAAGCAAAAAGATTGCCTAATAGGGAAAACTGGAAAGAAATACTACCAGTAACTAATTTTGATTACTCATGGCACCCAGATGATACCGAACCTCCGTTTGTGTATGTATGGGGCAGCAAGTGGAATGAAGCAGCGGTTGAACCTGTATTAGCTTATTATTGTCCAGGGGCAACTAAACGAAAATATATGTTCGATGAAGTTGAATTATTGCCTGATCAAACTAATTGGGAAATACCTGATAATATTGATGCTACTAAGTTTGATTTCAGTTGGAGACCTAATCCAACTAGTCCACCATATATTTACGAATTTGCTACTATATGGAATAACCGCGGTGGTCCAAAATATGTAGTTAAAGATGCTACACAATTTAGTTACGTAGAAGATATCAAAGCATGTACCAAAGCAAATAAAAATAACTGGAGCATACCGTCTGACATAGACACAGAAAATTTTGATTTTACATGGGTTCCCCACCCAGATGCACCCCCATACATATATCAATTTGGTACACAACATCAAAAGACAGGTGGACCAAAATATATAGTTGAAAATGCCACTGAAATAAAATATGTAAGCGTTCAAAAAGCAAAAAGATTGCCTAATAAAAAAAACTGGAAAGAACTTCTTCCTATTGATAATTTTGATTACTCATGGCACCCTGATGATACTGACCCTCCATTAATATATGAATTTGGAACACAGCATCAAAGTACAGGTGGATTGAGATATGAAGTTGAAGGCGCATCTGAAATTAAATATATAGACACCTTAAGGGCAACAGTGGTTACCACAGAAATATCACCAAATTGGATCATTCCAAATACTATTGATATTAGTCAGTTTGATTTTAGCTGGCACCCCAACACTAATGAAAAACCATACATATACCAATTTGGAACACAACATCAAAAAACAAATGGCCCAAGATATGTAGTTGAAGATGCAACTGAAATAAAATATATAGATGATATAAAATCTGTGCGATTAGCTACAATGGTTAATTGGAAAGTATCTGATGGTATAGATGTTAGTAACTTTGATTTCAGCTGGCATCCCGATGATACCAGCCCACCGTTTGTTTATAGATTTGGTACAATATTAGATAGGGATGACGGTCCTAGATATTTGACCCCTGATAACACTGGTGAATCAGTGTATATGGAAAGAATAGTTTTAGAAAAGCCAATTGAAATTGAAAAATCTTATCCTAAATATTTGTTGACCACTTCATTAGAAGATTTGATTAAACAACATCCTGACGAAATATTTTGGGCATTAAATCCTCACATAGATTATACTAATTTTAATTTTGATTGGAAACCTAGTATTGAGCAGTCACAGTATATTCAAGTGTTTGGTTCAAGTGAAAACACAAAAACACAAACTTTTTTAGTAAACTCTGTAATGTGGCTCAGAGGAAATACTGAGTTTAATTGGGTAGAAGAACAAATAAAAAATAAAATTGATATGTTCTTTGTTGATAGAAGTAATATTGAATCACAAACTAGATTTGAAAAACTTAAGATTAGATTCCCAAATATAATAAAGACAAGATATTTAAACAGTTGGGTCGATACAATAAATCGCTGCATCAATCGTGCTACCAGTAATTTATGTTGGATACTCAATAGTGAATTAGATTACACTGATTTTGATTTTGAATATTATCCTAACCCATGGCAAATGAAGATGGTGCATGTGTTCGGCACTCAGTGGAGTCATTGGGGTACCACTTACTTAGTTAATAAAGAAACATTCCCGCAAGATACCAAATATATAAAAATTATTGAACATCTTTCTAACTTGAATTTTGTTAAAACTATAAAAGCCAAAGCGTCTAATGTATTGTATGATATAGTTTATATCGACCATGACAATAAAGACTTGTCTAATATCAATAACTTAATTATTAAGTATGAAACTAGTTATTTGAATACTTTTAAGAGTATGCTAGATAAACTCCCAGTAAAAAAAGAACATTATGTGTGGGTAGCTAGTACAGTATGTGATTATAAAGATTTTGATTTTACTTATATTTGCGACCCATTTGCTAAAGAACACTTACATGTATTTCCTAGCGATAGGCAAAAGTTTGGTGACACATTTTTAATTGATGTTAATAAACTTAGAACATTGATTGATAATATGAACTCTTTGGAAGAGTATGGGAAGATTAACTATAATCAACATCAAAGAGTAAACCGATTGCCGGCTCCAATCATTATTACAGAAAATGATACACATGCTTCTAGCGTAAATACTGATTTTAATTTTCCATACGCTGTGTTTGTGACTGAAGATAATAAAAACATCAATGCCGTTGATGTTGAACCAATGAATCTATGGAGCAATGAAACTAAAAATATTACTATTACTAGTACAGGTGGAACAAGAATTATAGTTCCAAAAGAAGCTAAACAGTATGTAAAGAAAGAGTTATACGATTATCCATACATTATTAAGAATAATAAACTTATAGAATCTAACCCATTGGACATTGTGTTCTTTAGTAACGGTGAAACTAGTGCTGATAGAAATTACGAACATCTATTAAAGATAACACAAGGATTACCAAACAAAATTACTAGAATAGACGGTATAAATGGTCGTGTAAAAAGTCAACACGCTGCGGCAAATAGTAGCAATACACCATGGTATTTTTTAGTAAACGCTAAATTAAAAGTATCAGCAAAGTTTGATTTTAACTGGCAACCGGACAGATTACAGATACCTAAGCACTATATATTTCATGCTACCAATCCAGTGAACGGGTTAGTATATGGTCATCAAGCTATCGTTGCTAACAACAAAAAACTTACATTAGAGAACTTTGGTACTGGGTTAGACTTTACAATGGATAGTGAGCATGAAGTTGTTCCTGTTAATTGTGGTATTGGTATGTATAACAGTAGTGAGTGGGATGCATGGCGTACAGCTTTCCGTGAATGTATTAAGTTAAAAGCATCCAAAACGGAAGAAAATGAAATACGATTAAATACATGGCTAACAACAGCAATTGGTGACTTTGCCGAATATAGTTTACAAGGTGCCCAACATGCTGTACAATATTATGAACAAGTCAACGGTGACTTAACACAATTACGACTAAGCTATGATTGGGTTTGGTTAAAAGAAAAATTTAAAAATATATATGAGTGAATTATATCAATATAAAAAAAAGATAGTGGAATCAAGACCACTAGAGCCTGACGCTGATATTAAGCATCTGGCTATGTTGCAAGCTATTGCACCTTATGCAAAAACTAAAGTTCAAAAAAATGTAACTACTATTGATATCAACTATGCGTATAGAAAAACAAAGTTATTATTAATACTTTGTCCAGAATGGGCACCAATGTTTCCACCGTTCAATCTTGCAAGACTGTCTGCGGTTGCAAAAGGCGCTGGATATGAATCTAATTGTATTGATTTGAATGTAAAGGCATATAACTTATCTCACAAATGGCGAAATGATGGACTTATTGATTTCGACCCGTGGGACGGCGCAAGAGATTGGAAATGGTTAGCAAAAGACTACCATAGTGATATACATCCGCATCTGAGCATTTTATTAAACAAATACATAGAACAGATTGTTAAAAATCCTCCTGACGTTATAGGATTTACTATGTACTATACAAATGCAGAACCAGTTAAGTATATGGTGAAAAAATTAAGAGAAAGATTGCCAAATATTAAAATACTAGTAGGTGGTCCTAATATTAGACCTTGCCAAGAACCACATGCTTGGAGTGGAGAAGATGATAATATGTTTGATTATGTTATCAATGGGGAAGGTGAATTACTTCTTTTAGAAATTTTAGAAGAAATTGAAAACGGAATAATTCACGACAAGGTTCAAAAGCTAGCACAACCTGAAGAACAAAGATTAAATTTGAATGACTTGCCTATGCCTGATTATTCTAATTTTGATTTCAATGAATATGAATTTCCAAATGGAGTTAATAGTGAACTGAGTAGAGGTTGTACTGCAAAATGCACCTTTTGTGAAGAAACACATTTTTGGAAATATCGTCAACGCATGGCTACTGATATTCTAAAAGAAATAGAAACATTATACTATGAAAAAGGAACTGACATAGTTTGGTTTATTGATAGTTTGGTAAATGGAAATCTAAATGAACTTAGAGCCTTCTGCAAAGGAGTCATTGCTAAAGGTATGAAAATTCATTGGACTGGATATGCAAGATGTGATGGACGAATGGATTTAGCATTCTATCAAGATTTAGCTGATTCAGGTTGTCATATGTTAAACTATGGCATAGAGTCTGGAAGTCAGCCTGTACTAGATGATATTGACAAAGGTGTTACTATTGCTGAAATGGAACAAAACTTTATAGATGGGAAGAAAACTGGAGTAAATGCTTTTACCAATTGGATAGTAGGGTTCCCAACAGAATCATATCAAAATTTTGCAGATACAATGACTTTTTTATGGCGTAATAGAAATAACAACATAGCTAATATTGCTGCTGGATTTGGATTTGGTTTAGGTATGGATACTATTGTTGGACAAAATCCTGATAAGTTTAATTTACTAGCACACAAGTATGCAGGTGGATGGATAACTAAAGATTTCAAACTTTCTAAATTTCATGTCATGGTTAGGATGAAAGTATTTGCAGTATTCTTGCAGCATTTGTTAACTGAAAAATCAGTTTCAATCCCGCAGCGTGGTAATTTGCCAATGCATCATTATAAAATTGTGTTTGATGATCCTACAATGCAAAAAGAAATTGAATATGAAAACTTTGATTACAATATAATACATCCTGACATCAATCCCTTTGCTGATAGTTTAGTAAATGAAATATTTACATTGTTTAGAATACTATGGCGTACACGAGGAGGATTTACTGCTACAATTAAATTTGATCAAGATTTAGATATGATAGAATTTGGTGAAAGAAATGCCGGCCCTTATTGGGCTAATCATAATTTTACAATAGATGATGAAGGTAATTGGGAAGCAGATTTTGATTATTACTATCAACAACCGGTCACTATTATCGATCCAGTAGATCCTTTATCGGCAAAATCTCCGTTTTTTGCACAAGATTATTCTAGACAACAATCTAATGCATCCATTCGTGCTAGAAAACTAGCTAAACCAAAGTGGGGAGACGGTGGCAGAAATCACGAAGAATTCATGGAGTTAATTGCAGAAGAAAGACATTTAAATAGTACAATTGATTTCTCATTTAAACATAAATGGCAAGATACTGGTTCATGGGCAAATCCTGAAAGATATAACGTAGCTGTTCCTAATTCACATACTACATCTCCAAAACATTATACACCCATTAAATTTGACAAACTAGAATTTAAAAGTGTATAATAAATACATGATAGTCAAATTCGCAAACAAGATAGGACAATTACATGGAAAGTTTTTCATGTGGTTAGGACACAAAGCCGAAACTAATCCATGGTGGGCGGTCGCATTGACTGTCTGGGCATTGTATGAGATTGGTGAACATATTGCAGGGCCAGTGATGGCAGTGTTATATGCTACTGGACATCTAAGTTTTGTTTGATGAATGTAGAAAAAGAAACCATCTATCATTTCACTTGTGCTGAGTGTAAAGGGTGGTTTAGTATCGCTACTATGGAAGCGTGGAAACCAAAGAAGTTATATTGTCCACATTGTGGCAAATTATCAGAGGAGAACGTATGTTTATAGGATTGATGGGGGTTGACAGTGATGGTCGGACCATGTATACTCCTAGTGGTGAGAAGATATTTTTCACACTGCCTTGGGGACTAGCATGGCGGGTGCAAGAAATCCAACATTGGATCGCTAAGAAAACTTGGTGATAAATAGAAGTTATTGTTGTAATCCCTTCAAAGCGAAGGACTTCTGGACGCGGGTTCGACTCCCGCCAGGTCCACCATAAGCATACTCACTCGGATAGGTGTACGCACTTATCTTTATCAGTTTCGATCTGTAGGAGTATGCTTCTGACGGGCCTGCCCTGGTTTCGACAGAGGTAGATAGTAGAGACGGCAACACGGTAGGCGATGACCGTTAATCAAGCAAATTTCATAACTGCAAACGATGAGTTATATTCTTTAGCTGCTTAAGCTAAGGTGCAGTAGGACTTACTGTATAAAAGAAACAACCAGAACCCGCTTCGGCGGGTTTCTTATTAGTAGTAACACTAATAAAGATTCATACTTTTCACTATGTTATTTAGGTTATGGCAACACATATAAACGATATATACAATGTCAATTTGATATAGGAGAACAATTATGAAATGGACTACCCCTCAAGCAAGCGATATGCGTTTCGGTTTTGAAATTACCATGTATATTGCTAATCGTTAATTCACATATTAACCAAAAAAGACACTTAGGTGTCTTTTTCCATATTAAGTAGAATACATTGCGTAATCAGTGTATACTCTTTGCTTGAATACATAATTTATTTGACAGGATTTGTCGGACTAAATATTATTCTAACCCCAGAAGGGTTATTATAAACTAAAGGAAATATAATATGAAGAAATATGCTTTACTCTTGGCCCTAGCATTGGCCTCAGGTTTTGTGCTAGCACAAACCGCTCCCCAAGTCAGCGTCTATGGCAAAGTACGTGAGTATCAAGAATCATACACAGCTGGTACCGCTAGTGCCCTCACTCGGTTGACCAATGACTCAAGCCGCTTAGGTGTAAAAGCCTCTAGTGATGTTGGTGATGGAATCACCGCTGCCGTTATCATCGAAACTGGCGTAGCAATGGACGCACCAAGTGCTACCACTTTAGGTGATCGTACTTCACTCTTTAGCTTGAGCAATAATTTAGGTTCTTTAGGCATGGGTCGTGACAAGCACAGTGTAGTTCGTGTGTTGGATAACTATGACGCATTTGACAATGCGTATGGCACTATTGCCGCTACCATTCACTCTGCACAAGGCAGTCGTTTGCAAAATGGTTTGTTCGTGAACACAGCAAGTATCGCTGGCTTCACAGGACAATATGTGATGGCTAATAGCGAAACTGCTGGAACTACTAATGTTCAGACTGGTAGCATCAGCTACACTTTGGGACCTATGTCTGCTACAGTCGCTCGTTATGATGACAGCAGCACCAGTCTCAGCACTATCGTTGGTGTGAAATACAAATTGGTTAGTACTGGAACTACAGTGTTCGGAATGTATAGCGATGACAAGGTATCTAATGTAAGCACCACAGGTTCTAGCGTTGGTATCAGCCAAGCAATCGGTGATCGTTTTGCAGTTCAAGGTACATATGGTCAGACTAACACTAGCGTGACCGGTCGTGGTTTGGGTGTAAGCTATGCGATGAACAAAGCATTGACATTCAATGCTCGTTGGAGTTACCTAGATGCTGCTACTGATATTAATCAATACGGTGTAGGCGTAGAATTCAATTTCTAATCTAACTCAAATTAGAACAAAGGGCACTAGTTGCCCTTTTCTTATGGATGTAATATTACTGTCACAATTATGTCACTAAATATTTGTGTAACACACAAGGAGATTACATGAAAAAACTGTTTACAACATTATTGGCAGTGATAGCATTCGCTGCATCAGCACAAGAGATTACAGGAGCCGGGGCAACATTCCCGGCTCCGTTATATGCAAAGTGGGCGAGTGAATATAACAAGTCTACCAACATCAAGATCAACTATCAATCAGTTGGTTCAGGCGCAGGCATCAAGCAGATTGAAGCAAAGACCGTCACGTTCGGTGCAAGTGACATGCCACTCACCGATGACAAACTTCAAGCATCAGGCTTGTTTCAGTTTCCTACAGCAATTGGTGGAGTTGTTCCGGTAATCAACCTCAAAGGAATTGAGCCCGGACAACTACGCTTGACAGGTGCAGTCATGGCTGATATCTTCTTGGGCAAGATCACCCGTTGGGATGATGCTGCTATCAAATCATTGAACCCGTCACTAGCATTGCCCGATCAAGCTATCACAGTGGTTCGCCGTGCAGATGGAAGTGGCACAACATTCATCTGGACCAACTACTTGAGCAAAGTCAGCAAAGAGTTCAAAGATACAATCGGTGAAGGCACTGCTGTTAGTTGGAAAACAGGAGCAGGTGGTAAGGGTAACGAAGGCGTTTCTGCTATGGTTCGCCAACTTCCGGGGGCATTGGGCTATGTTGAATATGCTTATGTAAAACAAGCCAAGATGAACTGGGTCAATGTGCAGAATGCAGCAGGCAATTGGGTAGCACCTACAGAAGATGCATTCAAAGCAGCCGCTGCTAACGCTGACTGGAACAAGAGTTACTATCAGATATTGACTAATCAAGCAGGCAAAGAAGCATGGCCTATCAGTGGTGCTACATTCATTCTTGTTTATGTAAAGCCAGGTGATGTTGCTGCATCTAAAACTGCTCTAACATTCTTTGATTGGGCTTTCAATAATGGCGACAAAGCCGCAGATGAGTTAGACTATGTTGCATTACCGGCAGCAGTCAAAGCTAAGATTCGTTCTGATTGGAAACAACTAGGATTATTTTAAACCGACCTCAAGATAGAGAGGAGGCTGGAACTCGTAACCAGCACTAAGAGCCGAAAGGCTCTTTTTTATTAGAATAATAATAATGAAAACATATAGATCAATTTTTATCTCTGATGTGCATTTAGGAACCAAAGATTGTCAAGCTGACAAACTCAACAACTTTCTAAAGCATAACTCATGCGATACACTATATCTAGTAGGGGATATAATTGATGCATGGCGTATCCAACAAAATAAATGGCGTTGGAAGCAGAGTCACACTAATGTAGTCCGTCGTGTTCTTGGTCACGCTAAACGTGGAACAAGAGTTATATATGTTGCTGGTAATCACGATGAATTTCTACGCCCGATGATTCCATATGGATTCAGTTTTGGACTCGTTGAGATACACAATCAGATAGAACATATAGGTGCAGATGGCAAGCATTATCTTGTAGTGCATGGAGATTTGTTTGATGGTATAACTAGACTAGCACCTTGGATAAGTTTCTTAGGAGATTATGCATACGATACTATCCTAGCATGGAATAGCAGATTCAATTGGATAAGACATAAGATGGGATTTGGTTATTGGAGTCTTAGTCAGTATTTGAAACAGCGTGTGAAAAAAGCTGTTGATTTTATTTTTCACTTTGAACACAACCTCGCTAAGTACTGTAAGAAGCGAGGCTTTGATGGGGTTATATGTGGACATATTCACCATGCTGAAATCAAAGATATAGATGGAATCACTTACATGAACGACGGTGACTGGGTAGAGTCATGCACAGCATTGGTAGAGCATCATGATGGTAAGTGGGAAATAGTTACATGGACTAGAGAAAATGATCAAGACGATACTGATAATAACGGATAACTTACCAGAGCAAATAAATGGCGTTGTCACTACATATAAGAATATTGAGGCGTGTGCGGTTCTGGACGACTATCGTGTTGTTTTCCTTACTCCCATGGAGTTCCTATTTTTTGATTGCCCAGGCTACAGTGAAGTTAAAATTTCGATTCCCTGGAAGATTGGGGAGAAGATTAGGGCGGTGGCTCCGGATTATATACACATCGCCACAGAGGGTCCTCTTGGTCTCTACGCTAGATTTTATCTTGACCGGCACTATCGTAGGTATAATACTGCTTATCATACAAAGTATCCTGAAGCCTTACATAAGTATCTAAGGATACCACAATCTATAACTTGGAAATATGTGAGATGGTTTCACAAACATAGTGGTCGTGTATTGACTACTACAGATAGTATGGTGAAGGAACTGAAAGAACATGGCTTCTGGGGCGAGATCAACTCATGGACCCGCGGCGTTGACCGAAGCATATTTAATCCCGGTTATCGCGGCAGCAGAGGCACCGGTCCTGTGCTGTTGTGTGTGTGCAGACTCAGCATAGAAAAGAATCTGGATGCGTTTTGCAGTTTGGATTATCCTGGTGCTCGCAAAGTATTAGTAGGTGACGGGCCGGATCGTGCTAGACTGGAAAAACTATATCCTGATGTGGAGTTCAAAGGATTCAAGACCGGCTTCGCTCTAGCACAATGCTATGCTGATGCTGATGTGTTTGTGTTTCCTTCACGGTGGGAAACATTTGGCATTGTGATGATTGAAGCCATGGCCTGCGGCACTCCTGTAGCAGCATACCCTGTGCTAGGACCATTAGATGTTGTTGAGCAAGGTGTCACTGGATTTGTGAATGAGAACCTAGCTGATGCTATAACTGGTTGCCTACAATTAGATAGAGATAGAGTATTAGAAGGTAGCCAGCGTTGGAGTTGGGAGAGAGCCTGGAAGATATTCCGCGACAATCTTACTCCGCTTTAATCTTCATAATCTTGACGCAAGTCAGGATCAATCAACTGCCCACGCATCAGATATAATGGACTCTTGCGATAGATGACAGCATCATGGAATGGATCTGTCATTATCTTTAAGCACCATACTAGTGCTACTTTGCGGCTTTGAATAGCAGTAAGTTGTATCATTCTAAACACAACTGCTGCTAATCCTAACCATAACCAACCCCAACCAATCCTATCTATTAGTGTGTCTGGTGCAGCGTCTGGCATCACAAAGTTAAACAATGCCGCATCAAAGTATGCCAGCAACGGCACAGCCAACCAGCAAGCGATCAATACTCGTTTGCGTTTGAGATTGTATCCAATCTTGATAGCCTCTTTATGATCTTGTGTGGCCTGATTGTATGTGTCGTAATCTTTGGGTTCAAAGAAGAAATGTCCTGCTTGTCTTGTAGTCATTGAGATAAACCACGCGATGTAAGCACTAATTACGGGATCAATGAATAGATAAGCATATGCTACTATGAATGATAATGCACTAATTAAATGCAAAAATTGATTTATCCTGCTGTGATGATAATAGCGATGATCGTCCCAGCGTTGCACTCTTAATGTCTCTAGTATTTCTTTCATAGTTTACCCCATTTTACTATTTAGTGAAATTTTTATTTCACTATTATGACAATAAATACAGACAACAAAGGGGGAATCCATGCGTCACCTAATATTGGCATTGTTATGCCTAACAACCACTATTTCATTTGCCCAACTAGCAGAGTATGACAGAAAATTAACTTGCGGAAAAACTAAATTTGTTCTTGAGGCACTAACCAAGATGGCCAAAGAGAAAATAATCTGGGTTGGAGATAGCAAATACTCTGATACTCAAACCGTTGTGATGATCAATACTGAGACCCTCACTTGGACTGTAGTTCAATATGACAAGACTATGGCGTGTGTATTGAACAATGGTGAAGGATTTAAGATCAGAGACAAGGATCTAGAATAGGGTATTACCTATTCATTAAATCGTTAGTGAAATCTAACAACAATTCGTGCTGCTCGCCGCCGTGCCACTTGCCCTTCATGTAGCTGTAGCTATCATACCAAAACTGTTCACTTTCAGGATGACAACCAATCAGTCCTATGCGTTTTTGATAGATAGCCATCGCATCACCATTTGCGTATGTAGCGACCGTTCTGAATTTGTGTCTATTGCCAACTAGCGAACACCCATCATAGAAGAACATGTTCATGGGTTCGTCTTTCCATGTTATTGCTAAGTTTTTAGCATGTGGTCTACGTGTATCAGTACCAGGTTGTTTGATATACTGTACCGCATCAACATCATCTAGTACATTCAAGTAATGACTACCTGCCCAATATGCACCCATACAGATACCTAAGTATCTACCGCCACCATGGATGAAATCTTTTACTCGTTTTCCGTTGTTTTTGAAAAGTTGTTTGAATGTATCACTATCCCCGATCCCTCCCGGAACAGCAATCATATCTACCCCGTCAAAGAAATCGTATTCTAACTTATTTTTACTAAAGATTTTGAAGTTATAATACTCACTTAAAGCCTTCATCATCCCGTTTCCTGATTGGACGGAGCATTTCGGGTCGTACAAGAATAATGCGATTGTGGGTTTCACAATCTTATTTATGTTTGTACAACATCCTTGACATAAATACCAAAAGGTATTATAATAACAATATGAAAATCCAAACAGCACTAGATTGGCAAGAAGTATCAGATAGACTAAAGACTGATCTACACCGCATGGGTTACAATCCAGACTTGAAAAAGATGTATGATAATATTCAAGTTATGGTGACCGAACTAAGCAAACTTGAAGTAAATGGTCGTAGAATTCGCAGTACAGATTATACCCAAACTCAAGTTGACAACATTAATAAAGCGATAGACCACTTGGAAAAGCTAATTCTGATGGGCCTACTAATGAAATAAACGGTTGACAATAAATGGTTTTGGGTATATAATACAATCTTAGACAGTCAATTATTGGAGTTAATTATGATCGTTTGGAATGTTCAAGTATACCGGGTCAATCCCGAGACTGCCCGACCCGATTTCTACAAGGTCCTAAGCGAGCGAGAGTTCGCGGTTGAAGGTGAAGTATATCTAGGAGCAGCCCAAGATGAGGCATATGGATATGCGGCAGTTTACAACCGTGAGCACTTCTACAACTACCCAGATACTCCTACAGGCTTTGCCTTTGTCACTGGACAGATCGACACTGATACTGGAGAGAATCTTCCCGGTTGACATTAAATGGTTTTGGGTATATAATACAATCTTAGACAGTCAACAAACGGAGTTTATATGATGATTGAAAAAGAAACTAAACACAAATCTGCTGGCAATTTTGCGTGGTTTGCTGAACGTGATGCAAGAATGCGTAGTATAGTGAACAGTTCTTTGTTTACTGAAATCCAAAAAATTCGTGCTGAACAAGTCAAATTGGGCCTAGAAATGGTCTATAGTGCTGATAGAGTTTATATTGAATTTCGCAAAACATTTATCAGCGTCAAAGTAGAGAAGCCCACCGTGCGTGATCGCAAGGGCCTAACAATGCTAGAAACTTGCTATGCAAACGAAGATTTTGAAAAGTGCAAGACTGCACAGGGTGTTACTTATCGTCTGTTTCGTAAAGTATAAAACTGTTTAAGGAATAAAAATGGCTTATAAAAAACCTGTACCCCTCAATCTTGCTGCCGATGATGTTTGGGCCGCTGCTTGCCAGGCACAACGATTGAATCAAGGCTACATCAAGGTTAGTGAAGATGCTCCTGCAGGGCAAACAAACCGCAATTTGGTAACAAAATTTCTTGCCGACACTACTCAAATCACCGACGAGGATCGTGAACAAGGTAAATTGGTTCGCAAATTCTATCAAGGATTTACATTCAAAATTCTTAAAGGTATTAAGTTGTCTGAATTTGACAACACTGCAATGCTACTTGCCAATCGTGAAATCATTGATACCAATTACGACCTTGCAGTAATCACTAGTTTGCCCTCAGGCTACGAGCGCGGCATGAAACGCCAGACTGTGGATCAGCGTATCAGTTTCGCTAAGGGCGGGTACATTAGCGTTGTGGGTAACAAAGTATCCCCTACGATTGAGGTACTCAAATCTTTCTATTCGCAAAATTGGAACACAAACTACATCACTGGTATCACTAGTGATGATCAGGTTCTATTCTTTGCATTCAAACAACCATTAGAAGTGGGCAAGATGTATGACCTTTATGGTACTGTCAAAGTTCACCGTGACAATGTTACCCAATTAAATAGGGTAAAAGTCCTTTCTGTAGTATAATGTTCGCATTCAAATCATTTTGGAGTTAATATGAAAGTTATTGTTATTGCATTCTTGTTAAGTATGCTTACCGCATGTGGTACTGTTGGTGGTGCAGTCAGTGGTGCTGGGTCAGACTTGACTAAAGCAGGCGAATGGATTCGGAGCAAATAACATGATGAATTTTCTTTTAGGCGCGGTAGTTGGTATCGTAGTATCTACTACAGGTGTAGCACCTATAGCTAGAATGCTAGATAGTGGTGTGAATCAAATAAAAGCTGTTGCACACGAGCAGGCTAATCAGTAATGTTTTGGTAAGCATGGCTAAACTAACATTGTTTCCCGGGGAAGAAACTAAGCGCCTATTAGGCGAATTGTCTATTCCTCAACATACTGTGGAAGCATTGGATAATTATTTCCTCAGAGGTTGGGAACCGGGCGGGTTCCTTACGAGCATTCTTACTAACGAACTATACGGTGCAGTTAGAAGTGCAGACTATGCTAACAAGCATGTTATCTATGAGATTGTACAATGGTTGACTCTTGAACCAATAGTTCCTAAAAATAGTTGGGGACATGAAAAACTAGTAGAATGTTGGTTGCATGATGTTGACAACCGCAGAACCAAGTTTGTTGACATGATGGAAAAACTATTAATCTGGGAAGAATTAAAGGCATAATATGAGTGGATGGAACATAATCACACAAATTCGTTCAATTGAACAACGGGCGGACTTGCTGGGCATGAAGTTGGCTCCCTATAAGCATGATGCCCGTTACGGTGACAATGTGGCATTAATCCCAAAAGACAATGACGCATTGCCCATCTATACCCGTGATGCAGTATTGTTTGCTGGTTCACTTGAAGGGGCTGGTCAGTGGATGCAAGGTGTATTGTGGGCACGAGAATACGACCGCATGAACACTGATAGGAACCTTGACAAAAAGCGTGAACGCAAAGAACAAGATGAACGCAATATTCAAATGGTCAGAATCTTAAAAGAAGAAAAACTAAGTTTGGTGCCAAATGATTAAAAATGTTATCATAGGTGTGCTAGGAGTAGCAGTAATAATGTGCTGGATCAAAGTTGATCCAGAATGCATGGCGCCTGAGGATCCAGACAGTGTGATAATTGAATATAAATGTTCTGAACTAGATGAATATGAGGATATTCCTGAGGAAGTAGTAGATGAATGTCGCATTAAAGCCGAAACAGTCACTAACAAAAAATCGTAGAAACAATTTCTGAATAAATATAATGTGAGTATATATAGGAGAAACCATGTCAGTTAGTTGGATATCTAAGTTGAATGAAAGTGATAGCCGAATTCATAAGGAAGAGGTCATCAAAGAAGCGTTAGACGCAAGTGTCCTAGGCAATGAAAGTGCTATTAATTTCCTTACCTTTGCAAAGGCCTGTTATAATCCGTATGTAACATTCGGTGTACGTGATGTACCAGAATCTAAAGGGGTTAATCATTGCCCTAATCCTTGGGATGAATTTGGCGATTTGTTGTACAAATTAAGTTTGCGTGAATTGTCAGGTAATGCAGCAATTACAGCAGTACATCAAATGGCATGGAAATTTGATAGTGAAGAATGGAATGGATTTGTTGCACCTATCATTCGTAGAGACCTTCGTGCAGGTATAAGTGAAAAAACAATTAACAAAATATGCAAAGGTACTGAATTTGAGATACCAATATTTGGTTGTCAACTAGCAACCACTAGTGAAGATAGACCCGAGATGCAAGGTATCAAACGGCTTGAACCTAAATTAGATGGTGTACGTGTATTGATGACAGTAACACCAAATGATACAGGTGGATGTGCAGTTATATGTTATAGTCGCAATGGCAAAGAGTTTGAAAATTTCAAACTGATTGAAGAACAGATTACTACTAATTATTCTTTATTGTTGAAAACAAATTCTAGGCTATTGAAGAAAGGTTTTGTACTCGATGGAGAAGTAATTGGAGCATCATTCCAAGAACTAATGCGCCAAGCACGTAGAAAATCTGATGTAAAAGCAGATGATAGCATATTTAATATCTTTGATATTATTCCATTAGAAGAATTCTTTAAAGGTCGTTGGGAAGAACCTCTTACTAAGAGACTTAAAGTATTAGATAAGATGAAAGAAGTAATTGAACTCATGCCCAATGTTGATTACTTGCCTCATATCAAAGTCAATTTAGATACTGCTGCAGGCCGCAATCAACTTGAACGCTATGCTAGAGAGAATGTAGCAGATGGGTTCGAAGGTATTATGATTAAAGACCTAGACGCATTCTATGAATGCAAGCGTACTACCGCTTGGATGAAATGGAAACCCACCGTTACTGTAGACTTGGAGGTTATTGATGTTGAAGAAGGCACTGGTAAGAATAAAGGACGACTTGGAGCTCTTGTTTGCGCCGGCGTCGACCTTGGGTTCGATATTTCAGTCAATGTTGGTAGCGGGTTTACTGACAGTGATAGAACTGACTATTGGGATAATAGTGATATGGTCATTGGTCGTACTGCTGAAATCTTGTGTGATACCATAACACAAAATAAAGACGGAACTTACAGTTTACGTTTTCCCAGATTCCTTCGCTTCCGAGACGATAAGTGATATAATATATCTTAACCAGGAGTTAAGATATGGAAGCACAATTTAAAGTAGGTGATAAGGTAGAAAAGGTCGGCGGTGACTATACCTTTGTAGGTCATGTTGTAGCAGTCTTTGCTAAACTAAGTGGCGCAATTCGTTTGGTCGTTGAAGATGACCGCGGCGTGTTGCATGTTTATAGTGAGAAAATTTTACGTTCTGTGGAGTAAATCATGGTATCAGTTGTTAAGAGCGAATGGCATCAAGTAGAGAAACGATATGGTCTAGAGATAGACACCGATCTATTGAGTGAGATTTATCCTGAATTGGATGAAGATGAGATTGAGGCAAAACTTGCTGAACTAGAATCAGGTGAAGAAGATATTGATACTATTCTAGGTGATGCCTATGACAATGATGTAGATATTGATTGGGATTATCTCAATGAAGATGATTGGTGGACTGACCGCAAGGGCGGATATGAAGTTACCTATAGTTTAGAAGAATGGGAAGTGCATGAAGATTATGTATCACCTATCACCCACAAATGTACTAAATGCAAATGGACTGGTTCAAAATTTGATGCAGAATGGAAATGGGAAGATGATAATGGTGTTGAGTTAGATGAAGCCATTAAGATTTGTCCAATGTGTGATAGTGCTACTGAATTGACCGAAGTTGGAGTCGAACAAGAAAAGAAAGATGCTGAAACTAAAGCGCGATGGCCATGGACTAGTGCAGAAGATGAAGAATCAACTGAGGCATAATCATGTACAAAACAGTTTATACCGAAGTAGAAGTTGATGTTGATTTGAGTGACTTTGAAACCGAAGATTTACTTGACGAATTAGCCAGTCGCAGTTCGTTGCCAATGGAAGAAGATTTTCAAGGTAAAGAATTGTTAGAAAAAATCTGGTTGAAGCGTAGACAAGGTAATCACGATTATCAAACAGAATTGGATCAACTAATCTATCAAGTTACTGGTCATATAATATGACACATCCATTAGTAGGTAGATCATATACCTTTGAGGATGGCAATCGCATGGAGATAATACAAGTAAGAGAACAAGATGAACACCGCGGTGGTGCTAGTGTTACTTACTTGGCTTATCAAGGTCCAGGCATTCCACAAAAGTTAGTATTAAATTTAGAACAATTCATTGATATCTACGGTCAGCTATTTGAATGACTATTTAGGTAGTCTGTTTCAGACTAAATAAACAATGCTCAAAAGAATTTTCAGTTTTTCCAATTTCACCTTATTAGTAGCATTAACAGTTAGTACTATCGCCGCATGGTATAGTATTATCGGGTTGACTACTATCTTTGCTGGAGCAGTAGTTCCAGTTATCATCATGGGTTCAGTACTTGAACTCGCTAAGATTACCACAACTGTTTGGTTGCGTAAGTATTGGCATCGTGCTGGATTACTACTCAAACTATACTTAGTGCCTGCTGTAATGGCTATTGCATTGATTACAAGCATGGGTATCTTTGGTTTCTTAAGCAAAGCACACATTGATCAAGGTATCGGCACAGGTGATATCGGTGCCCAAGTATCATTGCTTGATGAGAAAATAAAGACCGAACGTGATAACATAGAGACAAGTAAAAAAGCATTACAACAGATGGATGCTCAAGTAGACCAGATGTTGAGTCGTACTGATACGGATAAAGGTGCTGAGAAAGCAGTACAGATTCGCCGTAATCAAGCAAAGGAAAGAGTAGCATTACAGCGTGATATCGCTGCGTCACAGTCTGCAATTAAAACATTCAATGAAGAACGGGCACCTATTGCTAGTCAATTGCGTAAAGTAGAGGCTGAAGTAGGTCCTATCAAGTATATCGCTGCACTGATATATGGAGATAACCCTGATCAAAACATCTTAGAAAAAGCAGTACGCTGGGTCATCATCTTGCTTGTTATCGTGTTTGATCCATTAGCGTTGATGTTAGTATTAGCTGCTAATCAGAGTAAAGACTGGGACGATGAAGAACCCATAGAAGAAGTCATAGAAGAAGTCATAGAAGAACCTATAGAAGAACCTATAGAAGAAGAACCTATAGAAGAATTTGATATCAATGACCATCCATACTTGTTTACACCGGCTGGTAGTCAAACACCACCTGGAATAGAACCCGTACCTATCCAAGTCTACAAGAGTGAACCAAGTGACCCTATATTAGAGCCTTGCTATAAGTGTGGCACCCCATTAGTTGATGCTCCTGGCATCGGTCCATTCTGCCCAAATAAAGAGTGTGATGTTTTTGATAGTCCTTATCTGCAAGATATAGAGCCGGTTGTAATTGAAGAACCTATCAAGATAGTTGAATTGCCAGAAGTGATAGAATCTAATACTATTCCATACCAAGAATTAGATGGTGGTTATGTAATGTTTGACAACAAGCATATGCACAAAGATGTATTGACTGGCATGCGCCCAGATATATTAAAATTAGTTGCAGATTCGGGTAAACAAACTAAAACAAATTTTGGAACATCGTTTCCAACTATAGCTGGCAAAGGTGACACCTTTGTTCGGGTAGATTCCTTACCAAATAAGGTTTACAAATTTGACGGCGCAAGATGGATTATGGTCAACAAGGACCAATCCAATACCTATCTACACGACCAAGAATACATTAAGTATTTGGTTCAAAAGATTGAAGAAGGTGAATATGACATTGAATTGTTGTCCGAAATAGAGAAACAACAAATTGAAGATTATTTGACCAAAAACTCTTGAACTTTAATCCATTCTAGTATACAATACATATATCTTTAACTACTGGAGAAATCCAATGAAAATGAAACTTAAACTTACTGCGTTAGCATTTGCTGTGGCCCTTGTCGGATGTGCATCATCTGGTAAAAAAGATGAGGCCGCTGATAATAAAATTGAGCCGATTCGTTCTCAGAAATTGGCTACTAGTTTTAAAGCAGAGGCAATTACAATTGAATCTGAATGCAGCTGGTTCACTAGCAAGAAAAATTGTGACATTACGGCTATCGAGGCTGTAGGTACTGCTGCTACCAATGGTAATACTGAGAACAATGTCCGTGTAGCATTGATTCGTGCAGGCGACAAAGCCCGTGCTAATGTTCGGCACTTCATCAATGAAGATGTTAGCAGCAGCCGTGTAAATCGTACTATTGCTAAGAACATTGAGCAAGCAATGGACAAGATGAAACAACGTGCTCCTAGCGGCGATACTGTAGCACTGAGTGATGAAGAAGTGTTGAAGGCTAAGCAAGAAGATGCAGCCGATAAGTCTACCAACTTCATGGAACGTAACAACTACAACGACACTGCACACAATCTTACTGATAACATTGCAGTAAATGCACAAGGTATCTTGCGTGGTTTCCGTGTGGTCAAGCAAGAAAAGATTGGCCCACAAGAAGTAGCAGTTACTTTGCGCTGGGATACTGAAAGCGATGTTGCCGCAACTATGTTGCGTAAAAAATTCGACGGAAAATAAACATGAACAAGCTACTAAGTTTAGTGGCATGTTTATTGTTTGTTGGTAGTGCAGTTGCTGAAAACAAATACATTCGTGTAGTTAGCACAGCACCCACACTTGAACAAGCAAAAGAACTTGCTTTTCGTGAAGCCATTCAAATACGAGTAGGTACAATTGTTCTTAGTGAGCGTGAATCAAGTTTTGAGAATACATTAAAGGACAATGTTTCTGTCTATAGTGCTGGATATGTTGATGATTTTAAAATAATCTCAATTGTACCAAAAAACTCTAATGTAGAAGTTACAGTAGATGTACTAGTTGCTGATAGTAAGTTGATGAATCAAAAACTATCACAGGGTAAAGATAAAAAGTCCTTTGATGGTGAGAAGGTAGCTACTACTCTTAATTCATTTTTGAATCAAAAGCAAAAAGGTGATCAACTACTACAAACTGTAATGGGTAGTTATCCAAAGAATGCTTTTGTAATCAATCAACAGCCTTATGTATTATCTGTGGATAGCTATCGTAATACTATCTTAAAGATTCCGTATAGTATTCAATGGAACAATGATTTTATTATTGCAATGCGTGAGGCTATGGGATTGTTAGAGGACAACACTTATAAAACAGGTGCAATGGCTCCCGCAAACATTATCATTACTGATAAGAATAATACGCAAGGTGATAGAAATTGGTTTAAGTTTAATGACATGCCTACCTTACAAAATGTTAAAACTGAAATCTCTGGTAGAAAAGAAGTACGAATTGCATTAGATATGCTTGATGGTAATGGTAAATCATTATATAAAACATGCTATACTCCGGATGCTATTGCAAACAGAAAGCCAGTATTCTATAATATGAATGACCGTCGTGGTATTTTTATATTTGGTAATGGAATAGAGTCTGGGTTCCTACAACTAAAAATTTCACCTGGATACAATCCAGTACTACAACAAACAAGTAAGATTGAATTGTCTGTTGTAAGTGTTAGTGGTTGCACTTAAGTAAAATATGAATACCGTGACAAAAAGATAAATTAATATATGACCACTGAATCAAAATTGACATATTGTTCTTTTTGTAATACACATAAAGATAAAGTTAAAAAACTAATCGTTGGAGATGATGTTGCTATATGTAGTGAATGTATTGAACTATGTACCCAACTTATTGAAGATGAAAATCTAGTAGCAGAAACTCCTAAACCCAAAGAAGAAGAACCATACAACGATCCTTCTTCAATTAAAGATTATCTAGACCAGCATGTTATTGGTCAAGATAGTGCCAAGGAGGTACTGAGTGTGGCTATCGCTAATCACTATAAGCGCATCACACATCCTCCTAAAGATTTAGACATTCAAAAAGGTAATGTATTGTTGATTGGACCAACTGGTTCAGGTAAAACCTTGCTTGCTAAGACTGTAGCCAAATATCTCAAAGTGCCCTTTGTCGTTGCTGATGCTACAAGTTTAACTGAGGCAGGATATGTTGGTGATGATGTTGAATCAATGATTAGCATGTTGGTGAATGCTGCTGGAGGTGATCCTAGACTAGCAGAGCGTGGCATTGTGTTCGTTGATGAAATTGACAAGATTGCACGTAAAGGAGAAAGCGTAAACATTACACGCGATGTATCAGGTGAAGGTGTGCAACAAGCATTGCTTAAGTTGGTTGAAGGTACAGTTTGTCGTATTCCAGCAGCAGGTGGCAGAAAGCATCCTGGTGGAGAAATGCTGGAGATTGATACGAAAAATATATTATTCATATCAGGCGGAGCCTTTGTTGGATTGAAAGATATAATCAATAACCGCATGAACGGAACTAGTATTGGATTTGGTGCAGAGATCAAAGACCACAAAAAAGAAGGTGATTTAGGACAAGTTTCTCCGGATGACTTAACTAAGTACGGGATGATTCCTGAATTTATCGGCCGTTTTACTACTACGGTTAGCATCGGGGAATTAAATAAGCAAGAATTGCTGCGTGTACTTACGGAAGTAAAAAACAACTATATTGACCAGTACAAGTATCTATTGAGTATTGACAATATCAAATTAGAATTTGATGCCGGGGCACTAGAACAAATTGTTGAAAATTGCTTGAAATTAAAGACTGGGGCACGTGGATTACACACGGAAATTGAAAAAGTACTCATGCCGCATATGTTCAACACCAAAAAGTACAGAGAAAATAACGTAACTGAGATAAATATAACAAGGGAGCAAGTTTTAGAACCAAAATCAATTTTATGAGTATTAAAGGAAGACGAGTTATTGTAACAGATGGAAATGTTGAAAAAGCATTACGGAAGTTTAAAAAGAAGATTACAGACCAAAACCTATTGCAGGAATTGCGTGATCGGGAACAATATGTCAAGCCTAGTATACAGCGTAAAGTAGATAAAGGTCTAGCCAAACGCAGATGGCAAAAATACTTACGTGACCAAAGTCTTCCCAAAAAACTATTTTGACCTAAATAGTAGAATTTTTTGCGTATTTTTAGTATAATAAATACTCATTGTAGATGCCGATAATCGGGTCTACTTAATAGTCATCTTGCTTATAAAGGAGAAAACAAATGACAAACACAAAAACTTTACACCTTCGCACCATTGACATTCCACAACTACACAAATTTGGTATCGGTTTTGATACTATGTTTGACGAGTTGAACAGAATGCATTCTCAACATCTAAATTCCAATTCACACTATCCCCCGTATAATGTAATCCAAATAAATGAGGACGAGTATATGATTAGTATTGCTGTTGCGGGATTTGGTCACGATAACCTGTCAGTTACAAAAGACAAAAATTTCTTAATAATTGAAGGTAATCATGCTGCGGATACAGTTGAGACAAATGAGGTTAATTATCTACACAAAGGAATCAGCGAACGAAACTTCCGTCGTGAATTTCAACTTGCTGATTATGTAGAAATTTCTAATGCTCATTTAGAATTGGGTATTCTTAATGTTCACTTAAAACGTGAAATTCCTGAAGAGAAAAAGCCCAAGTCTATTGCTATTACCTATACTAAATAGTATAATAGCATAAGTGTGTAGTTATGGTGACTACACACTTTTTATAACTAACACATATAAACTAACTATGTCTAAAACGGAAACAAAAATCAAAATCAAACCTAATCTAGCATTGGCTGAGCCTCCATTGTACAAAATCATTTACATCAATGATAATGTAACTAGTATAGAGTTTGTCGTAGGTAGTTTAATTGATTACTTTAATTATAATCAAGATACTGCTAGTACAATTACACACAATATCCATGAAGAAGGTAGTGCTGTAGTTGCTGTACTGCCTTATGAAATTGCAGAACAAAAAGGTATTGAGGTTACGTTAGAAGCACGTAGTCAAGGTTATCCACTTCAAATTAAAGTTGAAGCAGAGGCTTAAAGAGTAATTTCTATTCTTTTAGCCCAATAAGGGTTTCTTTTAAAACACCCGTTGTTTATGTAGTTGATGCCATTGATATTGGTGTCAACTACTTTTCCATATGTGCCGTATAACCAGTGCGATACTTTGTTTTCAGTATCGGATATTAAACTCATACTCATGTGTAATTGATTTTCTAAATGCTTTGGATGTTCCCCAAAATACAATTCTTCATTGGGCGCAGAGTTAGAGACTACTACAATTTTTTTAACATCTAAATGTTTTTGTAAGCGTTCAATGGTACTCTTTAGATAGATCAAATCTTCATTGCGATGTACTTCAACTATAGCATTGACTACAACATCATCAGTTTCTACTGTGTTTCCATACCAACCATTAGCACCTATGATAGCAATGCCATCAATCACTACTACATGATGATGCATGATTGCTAAATTGCGTATACTTTTGCAGGCTTTGTGTATTTCGTCTGTGCGTTTAGCTACAACATCAGTGTTATGATATTCTAGTGAACCTAACGTATAGAATACACCTTGATAGAATTTAGATAAATGAGATAAGGTTTGCTTAATAGTGCGTAAATCTTGACTAATGTTTCCTGCTATTATACAGTATAAACTAGTTGCTTTACCTTCCCAATTGAAACTATCCTCAGGGATTAGATTCAAGTCACTTATTAAGTCAAACCCTATCGTATTCATTTACTTAGCAATGCTAATCTTAGGCTTTTTTGTTGCTGGTGCTTTTGGCTTAGCTGGTGCTTTAGCTGCTGGCTTTACAGCTGGCTTTGTTGCTTTCGGTTTAGCTACTGCTTTTGGCTTAGGTGTAGTTTCAACGACCGGCACTGCGGTAGGCTCAGGACCTAACTTCACAAGTGGTGATTCGGGAACATACGGAATCGGCGTAGTTGCAGCGGGTTCTGGTACCTTATAAGGTGCTGCACCAGGTGCAACTGCATCAATCGGGCGACTCTCGCTATATGGTCCCATACCAAACAGACTTTTTAGAAATTTTAACATAATTTTCTCCTTCATTGTATTTACTATCGGGCAATAAATTTATAATTTTTCCTATAGATAAATACTAAACTATGCGTGAATTTATAACATTATTAGACCAACTGAACGAAAGTACAGGATTAGCAGGTCGCAAACCAGGCGACGTTTTCAAAAATGAAAACGGTGATGAAGCAATATTTAACGATATTAAATTCTTCCCGGAAGGTGGTGGCAAATTTACACCCGAAGAATTAGATCAAGCATTAATTCAAATTGAACAACAAGTTCCAGATATTCAATGGCAAAATAGTCGTTCTGGACGTACAGGTGGGTTTGCAATAATCTCATTTGGTACTTTTGTTATTGGACAATATCTACAAGAAGTTAAGCCCTCACTTACTGATAACAAAGTATCAAACACATTCACAGTAGATGGTTCAACATATAAGTTTGGCGGTAAAGCAGCAGCAAAAGCAGATGCTGGCTTAAGTCCACAAGATTTATTAACTGACAAACTTGATTTAACTATCTCAAAGATAATGAATCAACTTGCTAGCAGTTTAGGAACAGATAGTCCATTGTATGCACTAGCACATAATATCGCAATAGGACAACCATTACCAATATCATTTGAAGCACCTGAGGGAGTTAGCTTTTCGGCTTTTCGTGATTACTTCTGTGAGATACTACAACCAATAGCATTGCAAAAAGGTCAATACACCGGTAATGCCGGTGAAGCTGCAAATAAGTTTTTAGGTGGAACATTTCAAAAGACATTGATTAGTTTTGATGATAGTAAAACAGCAGGACTTAGTGATAGCGTTATAACTAATAGTCAAGGTGGTAGCGTATTAGTTAGTACAAAAGGTGGCAAAGGTGCTACAGCTAGCGCAAGTAATTTGATTGATCAGATTGATAAGATAGCAGAAACCCCGGATGGTGGAAAATTCTTAAACAAACATAAAGAAGTAGTTGATATATTACGTGAGATACAAGATGCAGGACAAGCAGGTTCTCCATTGATGCTGGGTGTACGTTATGGTATCATTAGTCCAGACGATGTTGAAATGATCAGAGCATTTAAGAAAATAGGTCCTGTTAGTTTAGATAATCTTGGACAACTTGGACTTAGTGATAATTTAACAAAGTTAGCAGAAGAACGTAACACAGATGACCCAGATAATGTTAATTTGTATTATCACTTGATGGCAGCAGTAGCGCATAAAGCAGCACAAGAAGTAAATGAAAAAACAAATTTTAGTAAAGCTGCTGCTGATATATTAAACAATGGTGCATTAGTACAGATGTATACCAAAGCAAGTGAAGGCAAAGGTAAATGGACACTGCAAGAATTCAATACAATTTATCCAGGTACAAGCATCAAAGGCGTTTATCTATCAGCAGGTAAAACATATTATAGTACTGGTATAAAAGGTAATTACACATTTAAAATTGACAAAGGTTCTGGTGCGCCAAAAGATGATGAACAGACAACAACTACACCTAGAGCCAAACGAGAAAAAAGTGCAGGCATTGATCAATTAGCAACTGCATCTAAAAATATCGTCAACCCAGTATCAAAACCCAAAGAAGTAGGTACAAGAGAAAAACGCAAACGGTAACCAATATAGTTGCAACTAGCTAATCTTTCTGTTATACTTTTAATTTTAAGGAAGTATATGAGTTTAGTCCCAATGGTTTTAGAACAAACAAGCAAAGGTGAGCGTAGTTATGATATATACAGCCGCATGTTGCGTGACCGTGTTATTTTGCTTGAGGGCGAAGTACACGATCAAATGGCAAATCTAGTCGTTGCCCAATTGCTTTACTTAGAAAGCGAAGGCGAGAAGGATATTAGTGTTTACATCAATAGCCCAGGTGGTAGTGTAACTGCTGGTATGGCAATCTACGATTGTATGCAATTCATTAAGCCTGATGTTATGACCATCGTCATGGGTCAAGCATGTAGTATGGGTAGTTTGCTTGCACAAGCGGGAGCAAAAGGTAAGCGTTATATGTTGCCCAACGCAAGGCATATGATTCATCAGCCCAGTGGTGGCGCACGAGGTCAAGCTACCGACATGGAAATTCAAGTCAGAGAAATTATAACTATGAAAAAATGTCTTACACAAATCTATGTTGACCACAATAGTGTTGGTAAGACATACGAGGAACTAGCTAAAGATATGGAACGAGACTTTTTTATGAGTGCTACCGAAGCAGTAGCATACGGATTAGCTGATTCTGTACTGAAAAAGCGTCCGTAATGTACTGTGCTAGACTTGATCACTATGCTAAACTTACACCACCTTATGTTGAGTTTGGATCAAATGCAGTGATCAGTGGGTGTTGCGTTATGAACGATATACCTTTTTTTTCTAGTTATAGCGAAATGATAAACAGTAACTGGATGAAAAATATAAAAAATACTTTTAAAGAAAATAAATTTCCCAAAGAATGCGTTCGGTGCCAAGAAAAAGAAGAAATTAATCAAAAAAGTGATAGGATGTATTATAACGAAGATATGAAAATGCAATCTGATATTGATTATCTAACAGTAGATTTAATGTTAGATAATATTTGTAATACTGCATGTCAATTTTGTAGTCCGCATGTTAGTACTAAGATAGCATCTTTAATATCTTCTAATTATGAAATAAGAGATGCTACTCCTTATTATAATAGTAAAGTATTGCCCATTGATAGAATAACTCAACTAGACTTAACTGGTGGCGAACCAAGCAATAGCAAAAATATAAAAGAAGTATTAAAAAGTTTGCCACCAAATATAAAATCAATTAGAGTTAATACTAATTGTACCTCATTTATGGATGAGTTAATTCCTATCGCTGAAACAGGTATCTCCATACAAATTACTATAAGTCTAGATGGAGTAGGAAAAGTTCAAGAATATATGAGATGGCCCACTAAGTGGAATATTTTTTGTGATGTATTAGAAAAATATAAAAAATTTGCAAGCAATTATGAAGCAGTTAGTATCAATTTATATACCACACTTACTGCATTGAATATTTATGATTTTGATAATATTATAAACTTTGTGAAAGAACATAATATAGGTCATAGTTTCAATAACATAGCTGACAAAAAAGAACTTTTGATAACTAGTGTAAATTCATTTACTTTGGCAGCTAGAGAAAAATTTACCAAAGAAGAAAATTCAACTTTGAATCATTACTCTAACTTAATTGCTAGTGGGAATGACAATCAAACTGATTTTGATAATTTTGTCAAAAAACAAGATTCCTTAAGAAAAATCAATATAAGAGACTATATAACTTACGGTTGACAATAAATGGGTTTTGTGCTATACTTACAACATGAAATACTTAATTGAACTACTTCAAGCGGCCATCATCACTTCGGTGATGTTTGGCCCGTTTTTCTATTACTTTGCGTTTATGATGAAACCCTAAAGGTTGACAACAAATGGTTTTGGGTATATAATACATACTTAGACAGTTAATTAAAGGACAAGAAAATGCGTACAAAGACTATCATTGAAGGTTTGAAAAATTCTCAAAAATTCCGTGTGATTTTCAAGGGCGATGGCTCCGAGAACGACATTGGCATGTACATGACAGTCCAGCAAATGACCGAAATGTTTGCTACCACTAACGCCCGCGTATTGTGCTGGGATGCGATGGAAATGCTAGCGGCTGAGCGATACTTGGCTAAAGCACACCGCAAAGCTATCCCAACTGGACTTGGCACTACTATCCGCGGTAAACAGATTCAAGTGGACCTAGTTTAAGGTTGACATTAAATGGTTTTGGGTATATAATACATACTTAGACAGTTAATTAAAGGACTTGAAAATGACAGATACAGAATTTGACACTAAATTTGACTACTACGAGACCGTTCGTGAGGAGTTGGGATTGAGTGCTATTTGGTCCATCTATGAGATTGACAATCTTAGCGACCGTCATCCCTACGAAGGTGTCAAATTCTTGACATACAAAGACTTCTTTGGCAAAGATATTACTGTGGAAATTAATGGTCTTACTTATGCGGCTTTGTTTGTTGCAGCAAATGCGGTGCTCAATCGGTCCAAAACACATCACAATTTTATCGAGGCTTTTGAGCAAAATACTGCTAACCCTGAAGTCCTAATGTTGCACACTGGATCTTAATAGTTGACAATAAATGGATTCGGGTATATAATAGAGTCTTAATCAGTTAACAACAGGAGTTTCAAATGGGTACACGTTCACGAATCGGTGTCATGCATGGTGAGAAACTGAAAAGCGTTTACTGTCACTGGGATGGTTATCTGGAACACAATGGTCGTATCCTGCAGGACCACTATGATAGTGCTAAGGCAAATCATCTGGTTGCTCTTGGTTTTATCTCTAGTCTTAAAGAAGAAATCGGTGAAAAACATCCCTTCAGCGGTTGCGATGTTATCCCTAACATCTCCCATGAAAAGTATGCCGAATTGTACGGCAAGATGACTACATTCTATGGTCGTGATCGCGGCGATAAAAATGTTGAATTCACAGTGGACCAATCGTATGCCGAATTTTTGAGCAAGGAATATGATTGCGAATACTATTACATTATGTGTGATGGTGTGTGGTATGTTGGTGTTAATCGTAGCCATGATTCAATGGTGCCTGGACAATTGTATGTATTGGCTGAGCAATTGGCTAAGGTGACTGCATAATGAAAGAACAACTACTAGCCCTAGCTTACGAGCAGGAAGACGAGTTTGGCTCTAGTGATCGTGACGAGTTTGATTGTTTGATTGCATTGATTGAAGATGGCACCATCAACACCTTCGAGGAACTTGCCAAGTACGGAGTTGAAAAATGAACAAGCGTAAAATTACCTGTCGTGCGCTACTGGACGGAGTTGTGAAAAACACCTATACAGAAATGCGACGGGTTTATACTGACGGTCAGGGCGAGTATATAAAATCCATGGGCCGTAAGTATCGACTGGTGAATGATAGTTATGATAGTAACTATTCCACTGTTCCGTGGACTTCACTCAACGATTTGTTTAAGGTTTAATGATGGAAGCAGTAGTAGAAACAACAGTATGGTCGGGAGATGTTCAGCCCAATCATAAATATTTGCTTGATGGTACCAAGGTGCTTGCATACATCAAGCAGGGTTCTACTACGCCACTCTATTTCAAAACACCACTGACTATTGACAAGCGTGGTCGTAAGTTTGTAGCACTTAACCCAAATCCCTTTAAAAAGGTTAAAGAAAAGAGTACAATTATCAAAGTGTCCGGTAGCAAGGGTCAGGTGTACTCTATTGACACAGAAGAAAAGTCATGCACCTGCCCTGGATATACATTCCGTGGCACTTGCAAACATATAGCAGAATTAGTATGATTATAATTGACATGGTTAGGCCTACCAAAAATGAAAATGTTACAAATGCATTTTATAAATTAATCGGACCAGTAACAAACCCTGAAAGTACAGTTGAGTATCATACCAATATCAAAAAATTTTTAAAGAGCAAATTTAATTACGATACAGAATTCATATTTAGTGGTGAATACCGTACTTTGACTGAAATACGAATTAATACTAATAGTGATGAGGTATGGTTTGTTTTAAAACACGGTTAAATGTAATGATTTATTACAAGATTAGAAGTAAAGACAACCCAGCGATGTTTGTAAGTGGTACTCCATATCATAATCACTATGATAATATTGGACGAATCTTTCAAAAGATTGGAGGCTTACGATCATTCCTGACAGTTGTTATGTCAAACCAACATCAGAGTCACAAAATATCTGATTGGGAAATCGTTGAGATGGAAATGATAGTAAAAGAAGTAAAGGGTGTTCACGAGGTTATCACCCAAAAGAAATTAATAGAATTGTTAACAAAATAAGATTGACTATAAATCAAACTTAGTGTATACTACTATTTTAATTACTTAGGAATAGATTATGAACGGATTTGATCGCATACTAGAATTGAAACGGAATGGCGCAACATTGATTTCTCGCTTCCCAGAATACTACGGGCTAGAAATTTTTGATGTTCATAACCCGCATGATAAAAAGTACATGAGTGGGTTAATCATGGAACTAGATGAAGATGACTATCTACTGAATTCTATGGCAGTAGATGAAACAGGTGAGCCTATGGAACTAAATATTACACACGAGGAAAATGAAAATGTTCCCGTAGGGAAAAAGGCTAGCGTTGTGGGAACATCAATAAGTCAATCAGACTTGTTAGCATTACATCAAACTGGGCCAAACACATATGATGTTTATATGAACGATAAACAAATGAAAAAAGCATTAAAATGAAAATAGCATTGTGCAGTGACCTGCACTTAGAGTTCCAAGATATCAACATTCAGAATACAGAGAATGCTGATGTATTGATATTGTCCGGCGATATTCTTGTCGCTGAGGACCTGCACAACCATCCTGAGGTGCATCCAATGGACCCGGTGAACATCCCTAACTTAGGTCGCAGACAAGCATCAGCACAACGATTCCGTGACTTTATGAAACGTTGTAGTTTTCAATTCCCGCATGTTGTGGTAATTGCAGGCAATCACGAATTTTATCATGGTAATTGGAAAGCCAGTATCCAGTACCTGCGTGATGAATATAGTAAGTTTCCAAACATCTATTTCCTTGAGCAAGAACTTAAGGTCATTGATGATGTAACATTCATTGGTGCAACATTGTGGACTGACTGTAACAAAGGTGATCCTCTTACATTACATGCATTGGGTGATATGATGAATGACTTTAGAATCATTCGTAATGATGAACTCGGCTTTACTAAGTTGCGTCCTGCTCACGCAATGCATCGCCATCAAAGAACAGTAGCTTATTTTAAAACAGTATTGGCTGATAGAAAAGATAACAAAGTTGTTGTTGTAGGGCATCATGCACCTACATTGAATAGCATACATGAACGCTATCGCAATGATCAATTGATGAACGGTGGATATGCTAGCGACTTGAGCGAATTTATCTTGGATCATCCACAGATTGTTCTTTGGACTCACGGTCATATGCATGATCCTAGTGACTACATGGTTGGTACGACCCGCGTGGTTTGCAATCCTCGAGGTTATGCAGGACATGATAGTCAAGCCGATGTGTTTCAGACATTGTTTTTGGACATTTAAATATGCAACAATATGTCCAATACTTCTTGTATAAGAATAGATATTATCGTATAATTGTAGTACATCGTAACAACGATGAATCATTTAATAAGGAAAACAAAATGACTTTAACTAAACAAGCCCGTGTCTTAGAGGCACTACAAAAAGGTGAGCAACTCACCGCAAAACAAATTGCTGCACGTTTTGGCGTGAAGAACCCAACCGCTACTGTTAGCGATTTGCGTTATGCAGGTTTTGCTGTATATGCTAACAAGCACACCGACACTAAAGGTCGTACTTCTACTAAGTACCGTTTGGGTCGTCCTAGCCGTGAAGTTGTAGCTGCTGGTTACAAGGCTTTGGCTCTTGGTCTAGTCTAATATTGACTAGCTAGGTTCAACGGGCACCTCAAGCCCGTTAATTATTTTATACTAGGAGTTACATGAACATATTTCATAAGGTTATGAACAAACTAGGTCGATACAGGTTAATTCCAGATCGTAGAACTGGCGCAGACTATATGCACCGTTACTATGTCTTTCTCAAAGACCGCAAATGGTTCCCCTTCAATGTCACACTACATAAGATTGTAAGGTCTGATGATCCAATTATGCATGATCATCCATGGTCTTTTATGACAATCATTCTTAGTGGCGGTTACTATGAGCATACCCCTCAATTTAATAGTAAAGGTGAGCAATTCGCTGAATTTATTAGATGGCGCGGCCCGGGAAGCATTATCATGCGTAAGTCAAATGAATATCATTGGCTTGAACTGGATAACAACAAACCTGCTACTACGTTATTCTTTATGGGACCTCAGCAACGAGATTGGGGATTCTTTACGAATAACAAATGGATACATAACGAGACATATTTAAAAAACGCAAAAACAAACTAAGGAAACAAAATGTACATTATACTAACAAACGCAAACCCAGCTTATCGTGGAACGCAGATAGCACTTAATAGTGATTTGATTCAATCAATTCATACATCACCTGTACTCAGAGAAACTGGAGAAACAGAGAATGTTACTTTTGTTTTCTGTCCACCACATGGAACATGGGAAGTATCTGAATCAACTGATTATGTTGTTTCTATACTGAATACACAATGGAACAAGTAATGAACGAACAAACAAAAGAATTATTACTAATATTACAAGAGGAATGTGCAGAGGTCACACAAGCAGTTAGTAAGTGTATGCGTTTTGGACCCGATCAAATGAAACCGGGTAAAAACAGAACTAACATAAATATGCTTGAAGAAGAAATTGGTGACTTGTTTGCAATGGTAGAACTGTTGACAGATATGAATGTTGGTGTCACTGTTGAAGGAATTAAAGAAGCTAAACTAAATAAGTTTCACAAGTTGAAAAAATGGTCTAATTTAACTATTAATAAATAATACTATGGAATACTCTACAATCATTTATCTACTCCAGTCATTGTCTATATTTTTAGCAGGAGCTTTTTTTGGTACAAGATATACACTATATCGTCTACAGAAAGCATTAGAAGAAGCCGGGGTAGATTTTGAGGAAGAGGAAAAGGTTGAAGTAATCCAAGTTAAGAAATATTTCATTGAAAATATTAATGAATTACTTTATCTATATGAGCATACCAGTAATCAATTTATTGGTCAAGGTAAATCATTGGAAGAACTTGCATTAATTGCAAAAGGCAAAACAGAGATTGCAGGTGTTACTTATGATGAAGAAATAGTTTGGTTTGTCGACGGGGAAGTAAAAACAACATTATGAAGGTAAACAAGGTAACGGAACAAGAAAAGGCTTTTCAAGTTCGTCACCTTGCGGCTATCAAACAATATCAACAAGAAAATCACAAGCATCATTTAAAAGCACTTGAAACTGCTGCTATGGAAGAAACACGCATCCAACGCAATAAGAGATTGAGTTTACCAAAAGGTCGTAATGTAGATATTGACTGCTAAACATGAAAATAAACATAGGCAAATATCCAAAGAATAACAAGACCCGTAGAAAGATTGATGTACAAATTGATACATACGATACTTGGGGATTGGACCATACTCTAGCACTAATCATATACCCAGCATTACTGCAACTTAAAGCAACTAAGCAAGGTGTACCAAATGAATTTGCTGATGATGGATCCTCTAGCAGTCAAGATAGTTTTGAGTTTTACCAAGAGTCATACGATGATGCTTGGAAAGCAGGACTAGAAAAATGGGATGAAACACTAGACAAGATGATATGGTCTTTTGAGCAACTACTCAAAGCTGATTATGATGATCAATATCATCATGGCGAACCTAAATATGATTGGGTAAAGACCGATAAACAATATCCTAATCCAGTTACTGGTGTGTTGGAAGCAACATACAAAATGGTAGATAAGAATCCTGATGCACACTGGTATGACCATGTCGGGCACATGAAACACGATGAACGGATACAAGAAGGTTTGGAACTGTTCGGTAAGTATTTTCGTAGCATGTGGGATTGATATGTTTGAACAGATGGCAAAAGAATTAGTATCGTATTTTCCGGGCAAAGCTGAAGGCTTCTATATCACCCAAGAAGAATTTGATGATTTTTGTAAGAATTTTCTATTTGAAGAACTCAAAGGTAATACTAAATTAGGTGAAGCATTTTGTGAAAAATATAATCAGACAAATTATGTACTAAGTATATTAAACAACAGGTCAGCTAGAGAACATATCAAAACATTCTATGTAAAATGAGTAACAAACTTAAAGGAAGAAATAGTTTTGATATAACCACAGGCAATACGCTTGTGCCCTTCTTTAATAGAAACATTACCCCATACCCAACTGAAGCAGGCGGTGTTAAATTTGATTTAGTCCCGGTTGAAAAACAAAAAGATATAATGCTCAACGTTGGCAGAATGCATGCCGAGCAAGAATACAATCGTATTATGGAATTGGTTAGTGTATTAGAAAAACAAGCACGACAGATTAAACGCAGATTAGAAATAACCGACGCAGTACACGCTGCTGAATATCAGTTCCAAACTTACCATGGGCAAACATATTGGTTAGTATTTGAAAGAGAAAAGAAGAAAACGATATTAGCTAAAACAGGACCAAATGGTTGGAGTGCTAGTGCTCCAGAAAGTTATGAATATATTGCTGCTGTTAAATGGTTAGGAGATCATACTTGGATTGAGGTTGAATCAGAATGAAACAAAAATTTATTGATTATTACATGAAGGTAGCAGAACTCACTAGCACATTGAGTTATGCTAAACGATTGCAAGTTGGTTCTGTCATTGTCAAGGGTAACAAGATACTTGCTACAGGTTACAATGGTATGCCAAGTGGATGGGATAATACTTGTGAGACAGTTGAGGTAGTTGAATTGGATGAGAAGTTTGTAAAGCGGCTTGTAACCAAGCAAGAAGTATTACATGCAGAAACAAACGCAATTGCTAAAGTGTCCGCAAGCACAGAATCTAGCGAGGGTGCGACTATGTTCTGCACACATGCGCCATGCATCAATTGTGCTAAACTAATATATCAGAGTGGTATCAATAGCTTATACTACCGAGATACATATAGAGATACGTCAGGAATACAATTCCTAGAAAGTAGTGGGTTAGTTGTCACTAAATACGAAACTCAAAGCTGAAATCATTATTGATTATGGCAAACTAAGACCAATGATAGGCTGGTTAGAGAGAAACTGTATTGGCGAATGGGGTTACAATTGTGTAGTACCAGCTGGTAGTGATGGTGGCATGTACGAATTTTACTTTGAAGAAGAACGAGACTATACAGCCTTTGTGTTGTGGAAACAATGAAATACTATACTTTTTTCCGTGAAAATAATAACTTTGATGATATCTTAAATGATAATTCTGTCAAAAAAATCATTGCCACAAAAATTAAATGGCATCGACATTTAATGATCGGTATACACAAAGAAGGTAATGAGCAAAATTTCAGCCTCATTACACTAAAGTACGGTGAAGATATGATTAACAATCTTACCAAAGACTTTACTCCCATTGCAGGAGTAGATTACATGCCTAAAAAGCGTTAATGTAATTTAGATACCATATACGCTTCTGGTATACGGGTCTTTGTATTCTTACTACCTAGTAATACAACTGTCCTAACTCCCTGCTCTCCGTGTAGCATCATAACAATGCAGCCACCGCTAGCGGTTATCCATCCTGTTTTACTTACTATAAAGTCAACGCCTTTGCCAACTAGGTCATTGGTATTGTGAAAGATAGCACGAGTCTTTTTGTTAATTTGCCATTGAATGGTTGAGGTATTGCTTGCGTTAGTAATAGTTGGGTAATTCTTTGCTGCCATTACCAACTTAACTAAATCTTCTGCGGTGCTTACATTGGTAGTAAGCAACCCGGTTGGGTCAGTGAAATTGCTACTGTGCATTTTTAATTCAGTAGCTTTATTATTCATTGCTTGAATGCATCTAAACATACCGCCCGGATAGTATTCGCAAAGCATTCTAGCAGCATTGTTATCTGATTTGATAATGGCTAGATTGAGTAACTCTTGTCGAGTGAATGTTCTATTGTATAGTTTCTTTGGTATTGTTTCAGTTAATGATTGTCCACTATCCAATACAACTATGCTAGTCATCAGTTTAGTTATGCTAGCAATAGAACGAACGTCTTTAGTGTGTGAACCATCTAATATAAGTCCATTGTCATCAGCAACTAACCATGCTTGTGCAGTCAATGCGGGGTAAGCATTAGCACAAAAAGAAGCACATAGCAGTAAGGCTGTGATACATTTTTTCAATTAAATAAATCTTTCTTTTTCATAAAGATAGGAGAGAACTCAGCTTCAGTGCCGGCTCCAACAATACAACTAAGTTTATCTTTAGTTGCTATGATTGTCCAAGTTTTCTCTTTTGGACTCATCCATAATGTCATAGTAGAACCTGCTTCATCACTAGTCTTACCTAGGATAACAGGAATTTCTTTATAAGTTTTCTGTAACTCTGTGAATATCTTCATAGTATTGTAACATTCTATTTTGACATTTACAACTTCATCGGGTTTATCTTGTGCATAAACGGGTAGGAAGGACAGGCATAGTAAGGTGATGGTTAAGTATTTCATATTTTATTTATGTTAAACGGGTTGGTCGCCAAAAGTAATGCCGCCATTGCTTGCATCGATGGATACATTACCCATTGAGATGATGGGTAGTCGCGTGAATATCCAACCTGTATTGTTACTTACATTGGTTGAAGTGGGTCCTGCATACCAAGTAGGAGCACTATTGGTCTGACCGGTTACACCGGTCGCATTTATATCTTGGATAGATAGATAATCTCCATATACTGTGCCGCTAGCTTTACGAATTGTTGCACGAGTGCCCGCAACATTTGAGTTGATAGTTACTAAATTTCCTGCTGTGCCACGCAAATTGAAATTAATAAATGTTGGGGTTCCGAGACCGGTAGCAATTGTAAGAGTGCATGGTTGAACTGAATTTGTTATGTTATTAAAAGTAGCGGTACTGTTACCAGTAATAGTCAATTGACCTGCACCTATATTAATTGTTGAGTCAAAAGTAAGGTTTCCGACGTTTCCAACTGAAACAAATTTTGCACTAGCATTACTATAATTAAGAATCAATCCACTTACTGTTAAATTTGAACCACTAAATTGACTAGGTTGATTAAGACCTGATCCGGTAATATTAAATATTTGACCAGTTCCAAATATACCTCTAACATTTGCCCCGGTACCACCAAATGTATTCGTTGTTATAGGAAATCCCTGCGTATACAGATTTCCACCGGTGAGACTCAAACCTGAAGTTGCATTACCTGTGTATGCATCCTTCAATGTAGTATTACCGCCCGATATTGTCAAGGAACCCATTATTTTACCATTTGTGGTAAGTGTATTATTTCCTCCAAAAAACTCAAAACCTGGAACATAACTTCCACTGGCTCCAACAACGACATCACCGGTCACGTTTTGCGCGCCACCTTGAAGTGAAGCGGCACCCACGCCGGCAAAACCAGTTAAATTGAGTCTTGACCAATAACTAGGAAAATTAAATGTTATTACAGCCGAACCTCCCGTAATAGTTAATGGGGGAGCATTAGTTGCGGTAGCTCCACCCGTTCCACCTGCACCAAAAGTTCTAGCGACAGTCATCGCAGAAACAAATCCACCTGCTCCAGACCAAGTAAAACCAGTAAGATTGGTCATACCTATGCAAGTTTGTCCTGCTGTCGTATGTGCTAGTGAGATATTACCTGCGGTGAATGAATCACCAAATTGAATATTACGTGTACCAGAAGCATTACTAGTAAAAATACCAACTGTTAAAGTTACTCCTGGGGCAAGTATTAAAGTACCAGCTGTTAAAGTGAAGGTACCAGTCGCAGTCAACGAGTAACTATTGTTAAATGTTACTGAACCAGTACCCGATATAGTCCACGCTGGTGTCGCAGTTATCGTACCGGTACTGTATGTGAATGAACCTGCTGACACAACAATACCAACCGACGCTGTTAATGTTCCATTACCACCTGCCCAAACATGAGTTCCACCGTTAACTGTAAATGTTGTACAGGCTAATGTGCCATTTGATATACCAAAACTACCACCACTGAAAGTAGCAGTGCCACTACAAGTCAAATTATTACCACAGAAGAATGAACCTGCTGTCTGTTGATAGGTTACACATAGTAGACCTGAACCAGCTAAACTATATGCTCCAACACTATTAAGAGTTAGTGTAGCACAGCTTTTAGTATTACTATTGAAAGTCCCAGTGCCGCGCAAGTTGAACGAACAGTTTGTCCAAGTTCCAGCACTACTTAATGTCACTGAGTTTGCTATGTTAATAGTAGTAGCAAGTATCGTGAATGCGCCTGCTGCGCTTGGATTAAAGTTAGCGAACCAGCTACCAGTCGTTATCGTAGGTACTGCTGTTCCACCACTATCCCATTGTATACTTATTGCATTGTTTACGTTACCGCCAGTCGTTCCTATTGTATATGTTTGTGCTACTGTACCAGATGTTAAGAATCCAGCAGATGGACTATAGAATGTACCATAATCAACTATCAAGTTAGTTGTATTTGCCATATCAACTGCTGTTGCTGCTGCCGTTGTGTTTGTTAATCTTATATATCCATAAATTTGTAAAAAACGAACGCCAGTGCCGTTAGAAATAAATCTACCAACTGATAATGTTTGATTACTTTGTGTATTGTATATACTTAATGTACCTGCATTGAATGTGTATGTACTAGTTCCAGCAGTCATCGTAAAACTTGCAGTTAGATATACACCACCACCGTTTTGAGTAATCGTAGTCACGGTTAATGTACCGCCATTGCTTAAGTATACATTACCAGTAGTAACAATAAAACTACCAGTTGGTACAATTGTACCGCCCCAAGCAGTAAGCGTTCCACCATTAACTGTGAATGTCGTACAAGTACATGTTCCAGATATTTGTGGACTTCCTGACAATAAAGTAACTGCTGCTATTGTTTTTGCATTAGTTGTTATTGTTCCACTACTGCTACAATTCAATGTTAGTCCAGTAAAAACTCCAACTCCAGTTGCTAATGTTGCATTGACAACATTAACTGTTGATGTTGCTGGTGAGCAAGTACTACCGGTGAAGTCTATTGTATTAAAATAACTACCACTACTAATAGTAGGTATACTTGCACCAGTAAATATAAACAAGTTTGGTGCTACTGTAGGTGCACCACCTGTGCCACAATTAAATGTTCTAGTTACTGACATGTTTGCTCTAAAGCCACCGGTACCAGTTGCACTAAAGTTAGTGGCATTGGACATAGCTATTACGGAAGTTCCTGCTGTAGGATGAGTAACATTTATAAAAGTTGAACCAAAATTAATAGTACGGACATTTGTAAAACTTGAGTTAAATTGTGCAGTATTTAAACTAAACCCGTTAAGAGTAAGTGTGCCTTTCGTAAGTTCAAATCCTTGAACTCCAACTAACGAGTCTTGATCAAAATTGTCTAGTAGTCGAACTATTCCAACTGTGTTAATATAAATTTGTGAACTAAACAATTTACCTGCACTTGTTATACTTTGAACATAACCCGGTAGACTGTTATTAAAATTTATTTTTCCGCCCACATTAGTTACACTTGTTAACCCTGAACCATTTGTCCAATCTCCTGAAACATAGACATTCTCGCCATTAGTAATACCAAGTGTAAAAGCATTGGTTCTACTTGCCATGTTTATACTAGTAAAATATATAGCCGAATTAAAAGTTATTGATGCACTTGTATTCAACCCATTATTATCTATGATAATAGTATCTTGTGGTAAAGGATAATTAGCAGCAGCCGGTGTTCCGCCTGAAGTTAATGCCCAAGCAACTTGTGTGGCATTACCACCACCAGCTAAACTCCAATACTTATTTCTACCGGGAGTAAATGAAATATTATTATTATTGCTTATATTGCCTAAGCGATCACCAACCCATGGTAACCATTTGCCTTGTGCATTAATGTCTCTAAAAAAGATTTTAGTAAGTGATGATATTTGACCATTAACAGTTATTTTAACTTGATTTCCAATGGTAGCAGATGCTACGACTAATTTATTATCATCATTTACATTAGATTGTGGAGTAGGGATAGTCAAATTACCATTGACTATTATATCATTAGCAAATGTATATATAGCAGAAGTAGAAGTAGATGTAGGTAATGTTAAATTATTAAATGTATTTTTTCCTGTAATACCAATGTTACTAGGACCCATAGTAGTATTAGTAAAATTGTAAAAAGTTAAACCAATGACTGATCCATTTTCTACAGTCAAACTATTTGTGCCTGTATAAGCTATTGTACTTGTACCGGCATTAAATGTTAATCCAATTGTGTTTACACGAAATAAACCACTCATTGTAACTATAGAACTACCTAAATTTATTGCTCTAGTTGTAGTAGTAGTATACGAACTAATTCTAACAGTAGATATATCATAATTGTTTGAATTAAATGTACCAGCTTCTACTAGTATGTCAGAACTTAATGTCAATGGGTCTGCCAAACCAACAATCCCGCCACCTGTAAGTTTTATTGTATTTGTTGTTTTGCCATTACTGGTCATTATTTGTGTATTACCAATTGTAGCGCCAAATACTAAACTATTTGGTGCAGTTGTAACGGTCATTCCAGTAGAATATTTCCAATTTCCATATATGGTGTTGTCTGTACTTAAGGTCCATGATCCTGCAAACCCGGTAAAGTCTACATTTTTTGCAGTATAACCTGCTGTACCTAAGAAAGTTAATGCATATGTTCCACCAGTAAAGTTGAAACTTATTGCTTGTGCTTCTGGCAATGCCCCAGATGCAACAGTAATTGCAGTGCTACCAGTACTAGTCACATTGACAACGGGAATACCAGTAATAGTTAAAAGAGTAATAGTTCCTGTGTTCCAAACAGTACCAGTACCAGTTACATTGATTACTCCAGTGGTACCAAACGCTATTGTTCTTGTACTAGCAATTGTGGCTGCAAATGTGCCAGTTGTCAATTGATACCCGTTAAGACGTAATGTGGCACTGTTCATCGTTGATGATCTAGTACTACCAGTTGTTAAGTTAGCAAGTAATGTGCATACAGAACCACTAGTAAAAGACAAAGGATTATCAATTGCTCTGTTTACAGATATACCAACAGCAGCGCCATTAAATTCAATCAGACCTGTGCCTGGACTTACTGTACCCCCTGTTGCAGGTATAATAAAAGAAGGTCCCGCTATTGTACATGCACTGGATTGAGATAGTGTAAAGGTCATTCCAGTTAAATCAACTGAGTTCATGCCGCCAAGTAATGTTACCGTATCTGTTGCACCAGACGCTAAATACATGGTATTGCCAGTTCCAGACCCTATAGCAACGTTGAACTGCGAAACTAGGTAAAAACTAAAAGTTCTAGTGCCAACACTACCAGTGTATGTGCTGTTTATGGACACCGTACCTGTTGTGGTTATCAACGCACCAGTAACTCCCCAAACAGTCATGTTGTTTCCGGTTAACAATATTTGTCCACTAGTTCCAAAATTTATAGTATTTGCACCAGATACTGTACGAACAAATCCACCGGTTGATAATGTGTTATTGTTTAGTGTTAGTACACCACTTGCAGCGACTAGAGAAAAAGTATAAGTTCCATTTTGAGCCAATGTAAGATTTTGATTTAAAACAACAGTACCATTTTGCTGAGTAAAAGTAGGAACTGCTGTTAAAGTGCCGCCTGGTGAATAAGTGAATGTTGCACTAGGTGCACCAAAGTTCGCAACAAAAGAAACAGATGGATTTATAGTACCACTGTTAAGAGTAAAACTATCACCAGTTTGGAATGTTGTGCAATTTATAGTACCTGCATTTATTGATAAAGTACCAGCATTATAATTAGCTGTAGTTGAACAAGTTAAAGTAAATCCATTTATATTAAATGTTGCAGTCGCTACTGATTGGGTATAAGTAGAGCAATTAAAATTAGTTGCCAGTGTAGTTACAGTTGGGTTAGGAGTAGCTACGCCAAGTGTTAGGGCACCTATACCAGTTGTGCTTCCGTTAGCATTTAATGATCCTGTACCGTACGTAGTTAATACGATACCTGTGTAAGTTCCGCCAGAACTTAATGTAAGGTCTTTAGCAAATATCGTTCCTGAGGCAGTACCAGTATAGCCATTAAAATTTAAAAGTGTAAACCAAGAACTCGCTGTAAATGTAACTGCTGAGGTGCCAGATGTAATATAAAGTGGAACACCTCCCGTAACAGTCGGGGTAGTTGTAGCAGTAAATGTCCTGGTAACTGTCATTGCTGTGCTAAAACCACCAGTTCCTGTATAAGTAATACCAGTATTTCCTATATTTAATACAGTTGTTGCTGCGGTAGGATGTACTAGGTAAATAAAATTACTACCAAATGTTATTGCACGAGTGTTAGCATTTTGACTATTAAATATACCAGTAGTTAAATCAAACCCATTTAAGTTTATTGTACCGTTAGTCAATGTTGTGGTAATAGTACTAGTAGTAGTTAAATTACCGCCTAAACTCCATACACCACCTACACCAGAAAATGTTATTGGGGAAGATATCGTTGTGTTATTGGTAGTTATTGTTCTACCTGCACTTGTAGAGTTAAATGTTAGAAGACCAGTGATAGACCAAGCAGTAGTGTTAGATAATGTCATAGAACCGGATACTGTCAATGTGGGCGCAGTACCAGTAATAAGTAAAACCACACCGGCACTAATGGTAATATCTAAGCATGTTAATGCACCTGTCATTGTGACATTATAAGTAGCAGCTTGGTCAAAGAAAACACTATCTGCGGCTGTCGGAACGCTTGCGCCAGCCGTTCCGCCCGAAGTTGCTGACCAGTTAGTAGTAGCAGTTGTACTCCAAGTTCCTGACCCTCCTACCCAAAATCTATTTGCCATTATTATTCCTCTTTAATACTCTAATATTTATGTTAAGTTAAAAACCTTTATTAGTTATCACTTGGAATGTAATAGTTATTAGTGGTGCGATGATGCATAGAGAACCCATGATCCATAATGTTCCCATGATGGCTCTTGCTTTGGCTTCACGGTCTTTTTGCTTCTGTTCTTCTATGCGTCTATCTTCTGCTTGGCGTTCTTCCATCAATCTCCTGCGTTCAGCTTGCATCTCATAATAGACTTCTGCGTTGCCAGACCAGAATAGTATATCTTTCAGTTCTTTCTCATATTGCCTCAATGCTCGGGAGTGCATAGCCATTTGTAACGCTTGGGAATTAATTTGAGCATCACTCATCCTGATGCTTTGTACTTTTAATTTGACACTAGCATTATGTACCTCATCAGCAGAATTATAGAATTTGCTAAATTCGTTTATGAGGCCGTTTATATCTTTTCCCAATGCAACTGCTTTCTTTATTCCGGCCACTGTTGCTTGTGCTATCGCAAATGCGGTGAACGGATCGATCATTTTCGTGCATCCTTAGAATTAAGTGATTGTGACTTAGGGGTTGGTGGAGGAGGCGGTGGAGGTGGCGGAGGTTCTGGGTATTGTACACATACCATTTTATGTTGTACAGGTATCTGTGATTTAAGGTCGGTTAGGCTTCTTTGACAAGTAGCCTCATCTTGAAAATATCCAATCTGCTGTATAACCGGCGATACAATCCCTGCACTGATTATTGCGATAGACCATACCATGTTAGCCATAAGTATGGCCTTACATCCACATCCAAATGCCTTGGCTCATCAATATTGCACCAATCAATCCTACACCAATGCTAGAGTAAAACATTCCCATACTAACTGCTAAAATACTAGCAGATAATAATACGATACTAAGTTGTAATGTTGATCCAGCAAATGTTAACCATGGACTATGTTGTTTTGCCTCATCTCTTTCAGCTTCTAACTTTCTAGCTTTTTCCATGAGTTCTTTCTTACCTTCATTCTTGACTGGATCGCTCTCATAACGGTCGATCTTAGCAGTCAATTGTTCAACTTTCTTAGTATCTTTGCGGGCGATAGCATCATCTCTAGCATTTTCTGCTATAGTCTGTTTGATGCTTTTTGCTTGATAAAAGTTCCAAGTATCGTTAGCTTTGATAGTGTTAGTCAATACACTACCACTGATTCCATTAGCAATATATGTGTTAACTGCTAATAATGCTGCTATTACTGTGATAGTCCATCCGGCTCTATCTTTGATGTGTGCCTCTCTCTCGCTGCGTGATTCTGCCATTTTTTACTCCTTAATAATTTTTTTAACTGCTGGCTTTTTTACCGGTATCTTTTTAATAACTTTTCTAACCGGTTTTTTATCAACTACTTCTTTATGCTTGATAACCATCACTAATAAAATCAAACTTAGATTTATGACAATGATCATCGTCCATGCTGCTGTCATATAGAACATATATTCTGATTGTAATCTGCTTACCACCATCACATAGAATTCATCCGTAGTGACAACGATCTCTTTCTTGTATTTTTTGTAATCATCTCCAAACATCAACATCTGTGCTTCTGTGTAATGGTGCATCATTATGTCAAAATTCAATTCAGGCTTACCCTTATCTATCCATGCGAACGCTTCAACTTCTAGTTTAGCGAGATTGTTGCTTAGTTGTTCTGCTTTTAATAACTGATCTAATTCGGTCTGTAAAAACGGTACTTCTTTTACTCTGTCTTTGAATGATTTTGTCACACCCTTATCATCCGCTACTTCTCCGTTTCGGATTTTAAGCACATTATTGAATTCTGTTCTCCATTGTTCATTCTTGGTCGTCACGAAAAATCTAGCATAATTAGTCAAATCATCTGACGATTTAGCCATAGTGCGAGTGAGAGAAGCAGCATGATTTAGTGTGGTTAGTTGCGTTTCTGCACTTTTGAAACAACTAAGAACAGCCAAACTGCTTACAAATATAACCCCTGCAATAACATATGGAGTTCTCTTAAATTCTAAAATTTTATCTAATATTTTCATGTTAATGCTTTCATTATTAATCCTAGTGCTTGCTTTACTTCTGCTTGGTAATTAGTTAGGATAACCATACCTACACCTAAGGCAGCGGTCGGGAAACTCTTTACTGATGGAGGGGGAGGCGGCTCGACTACTTTTCGCCTAGTAGTAACTTTTTTTGTTACCATTTTTGTACTCCTTATTATTGTTATTATTGTTGTACTATGTATTTAGCTATAAAATCGTTCCTATACTGTACAGATAAATATAATGATGCGTATACGAGAATTATTAGAAGAAATTGAGTCTGAACCAGAAGCAAAGATGCCACATCTATACCTAGATATGGATGGAGTTCAAGCAGATTTCTTTGGCGCCTGGGCTGGAAAGCATGGGGTTTCTAGTTACAAAGAGATTCCAAGACGAGAAGAAGATATACAAGCATTAGCAACAAGTAGCCCGGAACAAGTTTATCAGTTTTTTAGAGACTTAAAGCCACTAACAGGTGGTATGCGTATTGTAATGTGGCTAAATGATAATAAAATCCCGTTCACCGTATTGTCTGCTCCGTTGCGCGGTCCGTATGCGAAGGCTAGCATAGAAGCTAAAAAAGATTGGCTAGACCAATATAACCCGGGAACTAGTGGTAGTGCAATATTCACTGGTGCAAAGTACAAACATGCATTAAATGGTGGCATCCCAAATGTACTAGTAGATGATTATGGCAAATATTTAGATGCATGGAGTAGTGCAGGTGGCATTGCAGTAAAGCATGAAGATAGTACTGTTGCTCAAACTATCCAAGAACTTGAAAAGATTTACGGACCATTCATCCATAAAACTTGATTAGTAATCAACAAATACATTATACTAGACACATGGCTAGACCTAATCCTGGACAAGAAAGAATGCGTTATGAAGTAATAACGCAACCAAATCCTGACAATGACGATGACTTATTATTACCTATCCCACAAGCATTGCTTGACCAAATGGGCTGGAAAGAGGGAGATAATATTGAAGTTGGATTAGATGAAGAAGGCCGTTATATATTAAAGAAAACATGAATAATAGTTCAATCTATCCACCAACACAACAAGTTTATACAACCACAGGTACTAGTATAAATATAAATCCAATAAATCCAATAACTACAGGAACTGGCGGACAATTTCTAGTTAATAATGGCACAAGTCCAGTCTGGACTGACACTATTAGTCATCAACCTACTGGTACTTTACAAGTTAAAGGTGATGCTGTTTTTGAGGGTGATATTAAAGTCAAGGGCAAAAGCCTAGATAAGACCTTGACTAAGATAGAAGAACGGTTAGCGATACTACATCCCAACGAAAAACTAGAGGTAAAGTGGAAAAAATTGCGAGAATTGCGTAAGCAATATATGGAATTAGAAGCCGACATTCTGGAAAAAGAAAAGATTGTTGAAATACTGAAAAGATGACGGTTGACAATAAATGATTTTTGTATTATAATATACTCATATTAACTATGTTTATATCCGTATGACTATGCATCTAGCACATCCCTCCCTATCGATGGGTGGTAAACGCAAGGGCAAAATTAAGTTTCGCAATGCAGAGGAAGCACGGAAGCACCGTGAACTAGAATCTGACTGGCACGACCTACAGAAAAAGTGGGGAGTTGAACAGGAAACAAAGAGACAAAAACGAGCGATGGCAGCAGAACCATTGGTCTATTCACTTAGTACACCGATCGGTCGTACCAACACACATCACATCAAGAGTTTGGATACTGGACATTCTGGTCCCGTGTCTAGCAAGCCAGCACCAAAATACACAGGAACAAAGATTCTTGGTATTGGTACTATGCACAAGAGTAATGCTGTTCCTGTCTTTAGCGATGAGGAAGCTAGAGATATCAGCACAATGCGCCGCAACTAAAGGAGTTTAATAAACTAAAATGGCAAAAGAAGAGGGAATCAAGATGGACGGTAAGGTGATCGATGTATTACCCAATGCTATGTTCAAAGTACAGATGAATCCAAGTAATGTGATTACTGGTTACATCAGTGGTCGTATGCGTAAGAACGACATTAAAATATTGCTCGGAGACACGGTGGAAGTAGAATTCTCACCCTACGACCTATCTAAAGGACGCATTACTCGGCGCAGGTAACAATACGCATAAATACATGTTATGCGTGACATTATTACATTGCTTGAGGAAAAGAGTAAGCCTCAAGACATAGAAATCATACCCTTAAACTTCACTCCGGCTGAAGTCAGTCCTGTACTATCCAAAGACACATTGGATTTGCACTATGGGAAACTAGCCCACGGGTATGCTGAACGATACAATAATAAAGAGGGTGATAGAGATTTCAACTATGCAGGCGCTTTCCTGCATAATACATTATTCCCGCAGTTCCGTGAAGTGAGAAACAATAACAAGCCCAACGGCCCTATGATGGGATTCGTTAATAAACATTACGGTGATTATGATAACATGAAGTCTGAGTTTGAGATTGAGGCCATGAAGATACAGGGTAGTGGTTGGATATACTTAGCTACAGACGGCAAGATTAAAACGATAGTAAATCATCAAGTACGCAATGACATATTGTTATTGATTGACTGGTGGGAACATGCTTTCATATTAGATTACGGCAGTGATAAGAAAAAGTACATCAAAGAACAGTGGAAAATCATAAACTGGAATGTGATTAATACCCGTTGGGGTAAGAGTCTATGAGAGCCACAGAATTTATAACCGAAGTATTTACTAGCAATGTCTCTAGTGAAGTAGTTAGAGCAACTCCAGACTTATACACCACTAAGGCTACGATAGGTGGTCGTGTTATTGTTTTTAATGCTTCACAGTATGACGATGATGAAGGTAAATCAGTATGGGAAATAGACTTTACTGAATATGAAAAGGACGGAACTGGTACAACTTTTAGAAAGACTGGTTCTGGTAATGAATTACAAGTATTCTCATTTGTCATTGAGTCAATCAAAGATTTGATTTCTAGCTATCATCCTGATCAACTTACATTCACTTCACACAAAGCAGATGACAATAGAACTAAATTATACCAGCGTATGTTGAATAGAATCAAAGTACCCGGTTACCATGCGGCACCTATTGATTCAGGTGAGTATGATGACTACTTCAAGATTGTCAAAGATAATTTGGATGAAGCTGAAGTAGCTACTAAGAATAGCAATGAGATTTGGAAACAACTAAGAGCGGCTGGATATCATCATGTTGGCAGCGGTGCTGATGCTACTGTTTTTGCCAAAGATGATAGTCATGTGATCAAGATATTGATGCCAGAGGATGCGGGTAGCAAAGCTGAACAAGTATTTCGTAAGTTTTATGAGTTTTCAATGAGTCATCAAGATTTACCATGCGTTCCTAGATTCAATGAAGTGAACACCATCGATATCAATGGCAAAGACTACACTCAGATTGAGATGGAGAGATTATCCCCTATAGAAAAAGGTGGTTTCTTACAAGGTATGGTTTGGTTATTAAGTGATTATGTTAGTGGAAATAAACCATGGTCAACTGTGGAAAGCGAATTAACAAATGGACACCCGTGGTATTTTTTTAGTCCAAACTATTCTGGTACTTTTGCTAGAACATGGCAAAGTATACTAGAAAATCCTGCAAGTAAAAAAACTTACAGTATGTATAAACAGCTATATACTGTGATGCAGTTATTATATAGTACAGGAAATATCAATAAATTTGGATGGGATTTGCATACGGCAAATGTCATGCAACGAAGTAACGGACAACCGGTTATCATTGATCCGTGGTTTAGCGAAGGAACATCATAATATGAACTTAACAGTTACAGAAAACGCAAGAGCAAAGATATTAGAAGTAATAGCAGAAGAGGGAAATCCTGCATTAAGATTACGCATGTATGTACAAGGTGGAGGATGCTCAGGAATGAGTTATGGATTCACACTAGATGAAGTACAAAACGAAGATGATTGGGCTATTCCAGCTGGATCTACTACGATTTTAGTAGATAGTATGAGTATGCAATATGTTGCCGGAGCAGAAGTTGATTTTAAAGATGACTTATCCGGTAGTCAATTCACTATTAGTAACCCAAATGCACAGACAACTTGCGGTTGTGGAAGCAGTTTTCAGCCAAGCTATGACATGATGGAGTGATACTGATTTAATCCCTATTGATAAATACATAATAAGGACTAACCATGGCAATTTCAGGCATAGAAAACATCAATATTGGGTTACAGAACGAAGCTGCGGGCAGTGATTCGTTATATACGGCCTTTAATAAATCTAAGAACAATTTCACTACACTATTTTCTTGTGCTAGTCCAACTACAACTTTTGTTTCTGGCAATGGAATATATGTAGAATATAGTAATAGCAACACATATTTGACTATCACAAACACCGGTGTAACTAATTTAGTTGCCGGTGATGATAGTATTGTTTTAACTCAAAGTAACGGGAACATAACAATTACTGCGCCTGGAGGCGGTAATGGTGGCGGTGGTGTATCAAACATTGATGTGGTAGGCGCAGCAGCAGGAGCTAGGATCACCTCAGTGGGCGGACCTATTATTAGTAGTGGTATCATCACATTGGATTTAGCTACCAGTGGTGTTGTTGCTGGTACGTATACTTATCCAACCGTTACAGTAGACCAATATGGTCGTGTTACTAGTATAGCAAATGCTGCTTCCACTGGTACTGTAACTAGTGTAGGTGTGACAACAACTGGTGCAGGTATACAAATATCTGGTAGTCCTATTACTACCGCAGGAAACATCAGTATCATTAATACTGGTGTAACAAGATTAAATGCTGGCTCTGGAATATCACTTAGTAGTAGTAATGGAAACATTACAGTTTCTACCTCAGCAGCGGCGGCAGGTGTCACTAGTGTAGGTCTATCTAGTACTTCATTAGATGTAACAAATAGTCCTATAACATCAACTGGTACAATGACAGTAGATTTACCTACTAACACTTCTATAGTGGGTAATTTAACTGTTGGTAATAATTTAACAGTAACTGGAAATACAACCGTTACGGGAAACTTAACAGTTACAGGAAATACAATCTATTACAATGTAACTTCATTTAATGTTCAAGATCCAATCATTTCATTGGGCGGCGGACCAAACGGCAATGCATTAACAAGTAATGATGGGAAAGATAGAGGAACTGCATTACAGTATTATACAAGTGCGCCCGTAACTGCGTTTATGGGATGGGATACTGGTAATAGTGAATTTGCATTTGGTAGTAATGTAACTATTGCTAGCGAAGTAGTAACTTATAATACATTAGGTAATGCACGAGGATTAACTTGGTTGGGTAATGTAAGTGGTACAACAGGTGTATTTAGTACGAGTGCTAACATTCCATTAATCAATAGTGGTACTAGCAATATCACACTTACATCTGGTGGTAATGTTTCTACGTTTATCGCGGGCAATGTAACTGCTCAATTTGTTGTTACATCGACCGGCGCTAACATAGCAGGTACTGCTAACGTTGTTGGTAACTTAATTTCAGGCAATTCAACTACAACTACATCAGTTATTACAACTGGTAACATCACTACTATCAATAGTGGACTATTACAAAATGGTAATAGTAACATTTCTATTACTGCTAATGCAAATGTATCTATTGCAGTAACAGGTGCTAACAGATTAGTATTAACTAGTACTGGTGCTAATATCACAGGCACAGCAAATGTATCCGGTAATGCTAATGTACTTAATTTAGGCACAGCGCAAGTACTAGCAAGTGCTAATGTAACCAGTCCGCAATTTATATCTAATGTTGCAGGCGGTACTGCACCTTTTGTAGTTACAAGTACAACACAGGTAGCTAATTTAAGTGTAGCAACAGCAGGTAGTGCTACAACAGCAGGTAGTGCTACAACAGCAGGTACTGTAACAACAGCAGCACAAGGTAATATTACTAGTGTTGGCACACTAACATCATTGGGAGTTAATGGTACAGTAACCGCAGTAGCATTTACTGCTAACACAGGTGTATTTACTGGTAACGGAAATGGGTTGAGTTCATTGGTAGGTGCTAATGTAACTGGAACTGTAGCTAGTGCAACAAATGCGTCGGCATTATTACAAAATACATCTACATCAACAACGGTATACCCTACGTTCTCTACATCATCATCAAATGGGAATTCATCTGCGGTAATTAATACAAGCATTAGTGCTAACTTGGGCAATGCATCTATTACAGCAACAACGTTTGTTGGTGCTTTGTCCGGAGCAGCAACAAGCGCAACTACAGCAGGAACCGTAACAACAGCAGCACAAGGTAATATTACTAGTGTTGGTACATTAACAACTTTAACTAGTGGTAATTTAACCGGTACTGGTTTTATACTTTCTAATAGTAAAACTCAAGGTGTTGGATATGCATCAGGTGCTGGTAGTGCAGGAACTCAAGCAACAAGTCGTAGTACAGCAGTCGCAATGGCAGCACCATGTGTTACTGGATCAATTACATTGTTTACTACAACATCTACTGCTAATACATGGAATAGCTTTGCTGTATCTAATGTAGTTTGTACAGTATCTGATATAGTTATAATAAATTTCCGTTCCGGTGCTACTGCTACCAGTTATATTCCTAGCATTTTATCGGTTGGCGCTAATACATTTACCATACAGATATACAATCAATCTGCTATCCCAAGTGATACTCCAATAATTAATTTTGCAATACTTAGAGGCGCCAACGCTTAAAATATAATGGGTACTTAAAACCTAACTAAATATTTGAATGGAACATCCATTCTTAGACAGAAAACAATTGTCTGAAAAGACACTTGAAGAAATTCAGACCGATATCACCGGTTTAATGAATAAGCTAAACTTTGCCTATAAAATGGGTAATCGTCCATTAATCAATCAGCTTACTATGGTAATCGAAAGCTATCGCAGAGAAGCTGGCGAGAAACTTGATCAGGTTATGGAAAAACAAAACCTCAAGAATCAAGTCTACATACAAAAAGAGGGTGAAAGTGGCAACAAAAATAGAACGTGAATTCGCATTCCAAGCAGCGGTTCATTTTGAAGGATACTTCTTAATGACTGTATATGAACTTTCATTAGGAATGGAAGTTGATACAGCATCTATTAAAGAGCAAAATATAGCAATGGATAGAATAACTTATTTCTTAACTGAGTGTTTAGAAAATAGTGTATTCGTAGAACACACAGACAAAAAGGCTATAGAAAAATATCTACAAGCAGATATTAAAGTATGCACTCTTCCAGAAGAACCATACGATCAAATTATAACCATTCTATTATTATTAAAACTTAATGCTATCACTGAAGGTAAACTTCATGTAAATACTATCTCACTACGATCTGGATTAAGTGATGATGTTAAATTTATATATGATATAGATACTGCTAGCAACCATCCTTTTGGTAATAAATCGTGGTGGTCAGAATGCAGCACCGTTATGTCTGATGTAGCTAAAACTAATAAAAAAGAAAAAATAGTTAAACTAATTAAACAACATTGCGATTGGGCAAGCGTTGGTTTAGATTGGGAACAAAAAGAATACAAAACTACTGAAATTATTTTTCAGGATAAACAACCATAACTGTTGATTTGCTCAACAGTCTATGTTATCATTCATGGATGAAAACAGATATGTATGGGCAGATTATTCTCACAGAAAATGATCTCTGTGATTTATATATGCGTGATCCAATACGAACTATCAAAGGGTGTTTTGTAGATAAGAAAATCAACTTAGATGATATTTTTCTGTCTAACGAAAATCTACCCATACTAGTAGAATATGTTGACAGTAAGTTATCATTGGAACAATTTGATAATCACAATCAATCACAATGGCACATGCCCATTGAATACTATGAAATGGATATTGCTAAATGGGTATTGGATCAATGTAAAAACGAAGAAGAACTACAACGTGCAGGTGATGAACTGATAAAATTCCATGATAGGAGTATGTTCCCACTACTACAGTACTTGAAGTACCTTGTGGACACAATGCGTAGAAACAATATCGTATGGGGAGTGGGTCGTGGTAGTAGTGTGGCAAGCTATGTATTGTATTTGATAGGAATTCACAGAATAAATAGCTTGTACTACCAATTGTCGGTAGATGAATTTTTAAAATAAGGAGATTAAAATGGCTACACATAGAACAGCAATGGGCAAAACAGTTGATATGTCTGCGATTCTAGCTAAGAATGAAAAAACTAGAGCAGTTGGTAACATGGGCGTAAATGCACGTGGAGATACGATTGATGCATACGGAAGAATTATCAAACCAGTAACTGCCAAAGTTAATGAAGCATATGGGAAAACAGTAGGTAATCGTTCTGCACAAGCAACAAAAAATATACCAAAGCCCCAATCAAAAATACAACCAGATGCTAAAGTAGCATCACCAGTAGAAATTCCAGAACTAACAGAGCATGAGCGTGAGTTGGATGAATTTTTAGAAGATGATATTGAAGTTGAAAAAATAAAAGAAGAAGAAGTAAAGAAAGCAACCAAGAAGAAATAATATGGAAGAAATTACACTAGACTTTGAAACCACTGACGAAAAGAAATTAGCGTTTGAACCGCATAAGTTTAAGAAAAGTCAATTCAAACCAATCGGCGCACATATCATTGTTTATGATATGAGTTTTGATGTTCGTATTACCACTAGCGGTATACTACTACCCAATGATGATATGAAAAGTGCTGGTATCAGACCTCGCTGGGGAAAGATATACAAGATTGGCGCAGAGAATAAAGACCCTGATTTGTATGAAGAACTATGGGTCATGGTAAGTCATGGTCGCTGGACACGTGGAATCGATATTGAAGATGAAACGGGTAAGAAAACATTGCGTAGAGTTGATCCTAGTGATATACTATTAGCGTCAGATGAACAAGTATATGACGAAACATTTAGCGACAAGGTGTATTAATGATAAATTGGTTTAAGAAAAAAGTTATTAGCTGGGTTAGAGAAGATTGGGATAAAGTTCGAAGTGATGGTGATAATGGGTTGATTCCCATGGACCGACACATTGTTACTTCTAGTAAAGGTCGTAGATTAGATCATAATGGTATGAACTTCACAATCTATTCAGCAAACGGTGGATATGTAATGGAATATAGTACGTATGACCCTAGAACAGATGAACGCAGTACAGCATTGCATATCATCACTAGTGACCAAGACTTAGGTCAAAGTATCGCACACATCATAACTTTTGAAATGCTTAGAAAATGAAGAATCAACTTTGGGTAGAAAAGTATCGTCCAAAATCTGTAACAGATTATGTATTCGTAGACGAACGACAAAAACAACAAGTAGAAGGTTGGATCACTAATGGTAGTATCCCTCATTTATTGTTGAGTGGTGACCCCGGTACTGGTAAGACTACATTAGCTAAAGTATTGATAAATGAGTTAGGTGTAGAAGATTATGATGTACTAGAAATCAATGCAAGTCGTGAGAATGGTGTTGCAATTGTGCGTGATAAGATCAATGGATTCGCACAGACAATGCCGTTTGGTAAGTTCAAAGTGATATTACTTGACGAGGCTGACTATACAAGCCCAGAGTTTCAAGCAGCATTGCGTAACGATATGGAAGCATATGCTGATACAGTGAGGTTCATTCTTACTTGTAACTATGAACACAAAATCATTCCAGCATTGCGTGAGAGTCGTTGCCACAAGTTTCATATCGCTAAACCCGATCGCACAGAATATACAGCAAGAGCCGCAACGGTTCTTGTAACTGAGGGAGTAGAGTTTGATTTAGATACATTGGACAGCTATGTGCGTGTGGCATACCCAGACTTACGTAAATGTCTGAATCAACTACAAGTCAATAGCAGCACAGGTAAACTATTGCCCCCGCAATCACAGGGTAACAGCGAACATGAGTTATTGTTAGAAGCAACAACTTTGTTTAAAGCCGGAAAGATTATTGAAGGTCGTCAGCAACTGATGCAATACATTGCATTATATCCAACACGTATCGAAGATACATATAAATGGATGTACGATAACTTAGACTTGTGGGGCACACAGCAAGAAAAGCGTGATGCAAGTATCATATTCATTCGCAATGGTCTTGCACAATTGCCGTTAGTAGGAATCCCTGAAATTAGTCTAGCAGCAACCTTAGTGGAGTTAACATCGTGAGATATTTATTGATTATATTTGTTCGTAAGCCAAACGGACAAATTGATGAACAAGTTAGTATTAGTAAAAGACTACGCACATCTGACCTTCAAACCTGCAATGTCATATTAGATTATGGTAAACAGAAAGTACAGAAATGTGTAATTGAAGGTAACGTAGTAGATACTGGTTGGGAGAAACTAAATGAATATTACAAAAAAGTCTATCCTACATTGATTGACCAGTTAGAAAAAAGCAATACTGAAAGTGAAGTTCAGAAGAAGTAAAAGAGGGGCAATGCCCCTCTTTTTAACTGTACAAGTTTAGTACATGTTCAATGATGCGGTGCCTCTGAACATCTTTAATGTCAAAGGTACATAATTGCAACCCTGGTATCACCCCCTTCCTCAATCGATTTTGTAAGTCTAGTAGCCCATTGTCGGCTGATTTTCTATCGGCTTGTTCAATATCGCCAGTAATTACAATCTTACTGCCAACGCCGATTCTAGTCATAATCATTTTGAGTTGACCAGGTGTTGCATTTTGCGCTTCATCTAACACTACCCAACTATGTTTGAAGTTACGACCACGACAGAATGCCAATGGGGCAATCTCTATGATTTGTTCTTCTAACATATGAGTAATTTCTGACTGTGTGTAGTACTCACGTAATACATCCATTAATGGTCTTGTCCACGGTTCCATCTTTTGATTGATATCACCGGGCAAGAACCCGTGTTTTTCATCATCTACCCCTACTGCCGGTCTGGATAATATGATTCTATCACATTCACCATCACGCATTGCTTTAATAGCTGCTTGCATCGCCAAATAAGTTTTACCTGTGCCCGCAGGACCAGTGACAACAACGATATCGGTGTTCTCATCTAATAGTGCGATAATGTAATTTTCTTGATTCAGTGATTTGGGAACTAACTGTACGGGTCTTTTATTGATACGTACAGATTTCTGAGCCTGTGAAAAGTCTATTGTTTTTGATTCTTTCATGTAAAAAGTTTGATTTGTTTTTTTGCTTGTAAAGCGAGGATCTTGCTGGGTAGTGCGTAAAGCACTGGTTTTCCGTTTGCTCAATGTAAATTCTCCTTCATAAGAGCGTGAGTACTCATAATACTCATTATTATTTAAATGAATTTTGATGATGTAAAGTAACATACTTTTAACACAATTCTGTAGACTAAATATAAGGCTACGGTCAAGTATTTCTTATTAGTGCTAATAATCAATAAAAGATAAATATATTAATGAAGCACGAAACCGCCGACAATTTCTTTGACAATGTTGATTACGTCAGCATTATTGACACCGTAAAGGGCATATTTACCAGCGATGGTTCAATGAATACCCTGCTAGACTTTGAAAGAGTACTAGATGAATCTGATTTATATGCATACAGAAACTGGGAACTAGGTGAATTAGTCCAAGGTCCAATGGTAAAACGCTATTCTGTCAACTGCATATTCATGTGGCCATATGATTTAATGCCAAATCCAAAGGGTGCTAGACGATTAGTAGCAATTGGGTGTAAAGTTAAGTTTGCTAAAAGCGAGATAGAAGTTCCAGTAGAAGTTAAAGATTACGAAGATTTTGTTCCTGGTGGTAGATATCCAAAGATGAAACCAAAGAAGGTTTGGTTTGTTTACATTGAGATTCCTAAAGAATTACTAGATGATATCAAAGAAGGTTCTATTGACTTAGCTGGACAGACAATTGATCTGGAAGAATTAGATAATTCATACGATGAAGATTTAGATAAAGACGATGGGCAAGACACAGAAGAACAAGAGGCAGGCGATGCAGGAATGGGCGGTATGCCACCAGGTGCTCCGCCCGCCGCCGGAACCGCAGCCCCAATGTAAGGTATAACATGACAAGAAGAATCATTAATGAAGGCTTAGATTATTTGGATATGGTAGATCAAATAGAACCTACCGTTTCTGTAGATGAGTATGCTGCTAAGATGGGCAAAGACAGTGACATTGTTACATTGGCATTTGTTGTTAAAAGCGAAGCAGCAGGAAATGATTTGGTTGACTGGTTTGAGCGTGGATATGATTGGATACTAGATTCTAGCTTAAGCGAAGGTGAATTAAGTCCTGGTAAGTATCTAGTATTTGTTGAGATGAAGCGTAGAACAAAAGTTCCAGAACGCATTGTAGAATTGATTGATGATTTAGAAACACTTACCGAGTTAACAATAAATGATTGGACTATTTCTATTGATGAAGAAGAATACGATGCTGACCCGGAAGTATTGAAGCAAGTAATTACTATTAGTCCACACGAATATCGTGTTGAAGAAGAAAACCAAGAAGATTTAAATGAGATGCGTAGACGCGCCGGACTAGAAACTGTAAAATTATATGGTAAACCAGATAGTGAGATACAAGCATACATAGCAATGGCAGGATTATAAAATGGCAACTATTCTAGCACAAAAAGCGTCAACAGATTTAGCAGTAGCAAAGAGTGATGATCAACATGATTTGTTAGCAGCGGATCCAACAATTCCGCAATTTCCACAAGGAAGTACTTATGGAACAACAAATACTACAACAGGCTTTGGTGGAAATTCAACGTTTGGAACGGGAGCGTCTGGATTCAATCAAAACAGTTTTAACTCCCCTAGCTTCAACCAACAACCAAACACAGGATTTGGAAGTACTCAAAACATCAATCAATCAAGTGGACAACAACCAGTACTAACTGGTGCAGCACCCACTAATGCAGCAAGCGGTGCTGATGTATTAGTTGCAAATGATAAAGAAAGTGAACATTGGATAAATTCAAAATGGCGTCCCGCAATGGGATGGCTATATATGGCTACATGCCTTACTGATTTCATTGTGTTCCCAATTCTTTGGAGTCTACTACAAGCACTCAGTAAAGGTGCAGTAACTAGTCAATGGCAACCATTGACACTACAAGGTGCAGGACTATATCATATCGCTATGGGTGCTGTTTTGGGTATTGCAGCATACGGTCGTACTAAAGAAAAGGTTGCCGGCGCTAACTAAAGGTGTTGACATTAGCATAATGTTGTGCTATAATAATTGAATGGATCATTATACTACATTAGGTGTAGCTAAAAACGCATCACCTGACGAAATTAAAAAAGCATATAGGAAACTAGCCAGTCAGCATCATCCTGACAAGGGCGGAGACAAGGCTAAATTCCAAGATATTCAAGCCGCTTATGATACACTAAGCGATACAAACAAACGACAACAATACGACAATCCTGCTCCCCAAGGATTTCATCAGCAAGCTGGTGTTCCCCCAGGGTTTGAACATATCTTTAGTCAGATGTTTGGCGGAGGCAACCCGTTTGACCCGTTTAGCCAACAGCGCAAACAACCACAAACATTTAGAACCACAGTAGGAATCACACTTGAACAAGCATATTATGGTGGAGAGCAAATATTAAAATTACAAACACCCACTAACACTCATGCTATTACTATCCAAGTACCTAAAGGAATTAACAACGGCAATCAGATGCGTATTGATAATGTCATAGATGGTGCTAGTTTAATGGTAGATTTCAGAGTGGAGAACCATCTTAAATATGATAGACAAGGTAATGATTTATCATGTAATCACCCGATATCAGTATTAGATTTAATTGTTGGAACAACTTTTGAATTCACAACATTGTCTGGAAAGACATTAGAGGTTACAGTTAAACCAAAAACACAACCATATATGCAATTAAAATTAGCAGGGCATGGGATGCCTATACCTAACTCAACAGTTTACGGAGACCAAATTATATTGTTTAAGCCATTCATACCTGATATCATAGACGAACAATTAGTAAATACTATTGCAGCATACAAACAACAAAGGAATCAAAAATGAACCATTCACCCGAAATAGATAGTATTATTGAACAAGCGATTCATTATGCTAAAGAAAGAAAACATCAATATGTAACCGTGGAACATTTACTACTTGGACTGATAAATCATAATTCATTCAAAAAATGTTTGCATAGTTTTGGTGCAGACGTTGAAACAATGGATCAAGAGATTAATGCATACTTAGATAGTTTACATGCTATCGTAAGCAAAGATGACGATGTAGTTCCACGCAAAACAAATAGTTTAGAGCGTGTTATGAATCGTTGCGTCACACAAGTATTGTTTAGTGGTCGTAGACAGGTTACTACTGTTGACTTATACTTAAGCATTGCGTCAGAAGGCAATAGCCATGCACATTATTTCTTGTTGAAATACGGAATTAACAAAAACGAATTTGTATCACATTGGCAAAAACATTATAAGCATGGTGAGACTGGAAATCTAACAGAGAACCAAGCTGATGAGATACTAGAAGAATACACAATCAACCTGACACAACTAGCAGCACAAGGTAAACTTGAGCCATTGATTGGTCGTAGCAAAGAACTTGATGATATCATTAACGTACTTGCTAAACGGTTTAAGAGTAATGTATTGATGGTCGGTGATCCTGGTGTTGGTAAAACAGCAATTGCTGAAGGTCTAGCACAGATGATGATTAATAAAGAAGTGCCTGAATTCTTGCAAGACCATCAACTATACAGTTTAGAGATTGGGTCACTACTTGCAGGTAGTAAGTATCGCGGTGACTTTGAGGAAAAGGTTAAGCAAGTACTTGAGGCATTGAACACAAAGAAAAAGACTATTCTTTTTATTGACGAGGCACATACTATGCAAGGCGCAGGTGGTGCTAACAATGGGTCGGTTGATTTCAGTAACATGATTAAACCTGCAATTACTAAAGGTACTCTTAAAGTTATTGCTAGTACAACATGGGAAGAATACTATGATAGCTTTGAGAAGGACCGTGCGTTGATGCGTAGGTTCTATCGTATCTCAGTTGATGAACCTAACCACGATACAACAATTCGCATTCTTAATGGATTGAGTCTTAGACTAAATGATTTTCACAATGTTGAAATTACTGATGAGGCAATCAAAGCAGCAGTTGAAAGTGCTGACCGCTATATTCATGACCGTAAGAACCCAGATAAATCTATTGATTTGCTTGATGCTGCTTGTGCTAAACAGCGTGTAGCAGAAAACAAAGGTGCAATCATTACTAAAGAACTTGTGTTTGACCAAGTTGAACGATTCACTGGAGTACCTGCTGATAAAATGAAGGGTGATAACTTTGAATTGATTCAAAATTTAGAATCAAACATCAAAGACAAACTATACGGACAAGATGAAACTGTACAACAGGTACTTGAGCGAGTCTATGTTAACTTTGCTGGTATTGGTAATGACACTAAGCCAACAGGTAGTTTCTTGTTCTTGGGACCAACTGGTACCGGTAAGACTGAACTTGCTAAACTACTAAGCAAGAATTTAGACATGCCGTTGCTTAAGTATGACATGAGCGAATACTCAGAAAAACATAGCGTAAGTAGTTTGATTGGACCTCCCCCGGGTTATGTTGGGTTTGGTGATAGTCAAGTGTCAGGTGGACGATTGATCAATGACTTGAGCAAGAACCCACATTCGATCATGTTGTTTGATGAAGTTGAGAAAGCACATCCAGATATCTTTAACATCTTCTTGCAGATGTTGGACGAAGGTCATATCACTGGAAGTAATGGTAAGCAAGTTAACTGTAAGAACAGTATCATTATCATGACCAGTAATTTAGGTAGTAGTGATAGCGAACGCAACAACATCGGCTTCGGCACACAAGAGAAGACCGGTGAAGATGACAAAGCATTGAAAGAATTCTTCAAGCCCGAGTTTAGAAATCGTGTTGACTTGATTTGCAAGTTTAACAAATTGGATACACTTGCGATTAAGAAGATTGTTATCAAGTTTACCGATGACTTGAAAAAGAGTTTGGTTGACAAGCATGATATTGTATTGAATCTAAGTGAACCAGTAGTTGAGTATTTGGCAGAGCAAGGATACGATAAGAAGATGGGCGCACGACCATTAAGTCGCAAGATTGATGAATTGATTCGGGTACCTCTAAGTAAAAAAGTCTTGTTTGAACGTATTAAATCTGCTACAATCAATGTAGTGATGAACGAAGGTGCAATTGATTTTGCAGTAACACATAAACTAACAGCCAAGGTGAACGAAGATGGGATTATTGAGGTCAGTTGAAAACATTCCTAATATTGATTTTTATGAATATAAGGAAACTAATTATTACAACAACTATAGATATCGGGCTAAATTTACTATCGATGGATTAGCATTCACTAATTATGTTAAATCTCCGGGTGAGTTGATTAGGAGATTGAATGAGACCGGATATCGCAAGGTACGAGCAGATAGAAAAGCAGTAACGATGGAGAAAATCAATGAACTTAATAACTTCATTGATTGGCGTAACAGTAACAAAAATCCCGGATTAGTAACTTTCAGACTTGAGATGGATACTATGTCAGTGTACAGCAACAATTTAGATTTGTTGCTTACATTGAAGGATCTTGGACTAGTTACCGTAAAAATCACAGAAGTGCAATTGGAGCAGTTTGCTGGTACAAAGTATTATGTCAATGAGCCAAAGCACAAGTATAGAATTTATTTAAAATCTAAGTATATTGAAGAAAGAGATTTTATTAAAGATTTGCACGATACCATCAAGAAAAGTAAAGAATTGGTTCCAAGTAATGCATTGAAAATATGGTTAAATGACTATATTAGACGCCCAATTGCTTCAATTAATAGTTGGCAATATCGCTATACTAGCGGAAATCATTCTATTGACTATGACAATGAAAGTACACTAAGCTATTTGATATTAATGTATGGACATATGCTTGGAAAACGCTATAAATTAGAAAAGCGACCCGTACCTGTCTGAAATGATAAATACTCTATTAATAATGGAGTATTTACCATGGCAAAGATTGTAGAAGATGTAGTAGTCATCAAATTTAGTAAAATCGTTAAAGATTCAGACACCGACAATGGTGGACTTGTAGGTGCAGATGTTCAAGCTGCGTTAGAACAAGTTGCACAAGAATTAGTCGGTGAAAGTATTGTAGTAGAAGTGGTACGAGCATAATGAGCCAATCTACTACACTTATTCTGCTACCGCAGACAGCCTATGTAAATCCAGGTAATGCAGCACCCTACACGGTTGTAGGTAATGCTCAACCTGCTGCTGCTTATTACTTAGGTAATAGAGATTTACAGACAGTTAACCTTAGTGTGTCAAACATTGTAGGTAACATCGTTATCCAAGCTACACTAGCAAATCCAGCATCACTTGAAAATCAATGGTTTGATGTGTATGAATTCAATGGAAGTGATAATCCAAACGCAAGTCAATATACAAATGTTACCGGTAACTTTGTGTACATGAGAGCAAAGATTGTAGATTTCCAACAAGGTGTAGTTAATTTTGTAAAGTTGAGTTATTAAAATGAGTACAGAACTTTTTAGAAAATATATTGACATGCTAAACGAAAGCATGGACATTGGTCAACTAGCACAAATAAGTGACAAAGCATTGGATGATGCATACCACTATGGTCGCAGTAGTCCTGGCAATACATTTGGATGGAAAGCTAATATGAAGTCGGCTGAATTTGCTTTGAAAGCAATTACAGCAGGTGAAAAAGATATTGAAAAGATTAGTGATGCGATACATCAAGGATGGAATGTAACTGCTAAAGCGTTTGTAGCACACCCAGAACAATTTGATGACACAGAGAAACTAAAAGCTGCCGGTAAATTAGAAGCAAAACTTCAGCAGCGCGAAAAGTTGATGAACATTCCATATGCTCAACTATCAGATGAAGAACAAGAAAAAGACCGTGTAGTAGCCAGAGCCTTATTACAGGCAATAACAGGCAATCAACAATGAGTACAATAGTCGTAATGCCCGGAGGCTTTCACCCGTTTCATGCGGGTCATGCCTCACTATATCAATCAGCATTACAAACCTTTCCGGGTGCTGATGTATATGTTGCGGCATCAGACGATACTAGTGAAAGACCTTTTCCTTTTGCAATCAAAGAAAAACTTGCTAAAGTAGCAGGTGTAAAGAAAGGACAATTTGTACAAGTTCGTAGTCCATTCAGACCACAAGAAATAACAAGCAAGTATAATCCTGACAGTGATGTATTAATATTTGTGCGTAGTGAAAAAGATAAGAATGAGCAACCTAAACCAGGTGGCACAAAGAAAGATGGAAGTCCTGCATACTTTCAACCATACACAGGCAAAGATTTAAAACCATTTGGACAACATGCTTACATTGAATATCTACCAACAGTAGAGTTTGGTCCTGGCATTACCAGTGCAAGTGAGATTCGTGCAATGTGGCCTAAACTAAACGAGAAACGCAAGACTGCAATGGTAATGAGTTTGTATCCAGCTACACAAAGTAACCCCGCATTAGCAGCAAATGTCGTTAAGCTATTAGATGCTGGCATGGGTGTTGATGTTAATTTACAAGAAGTTTTTGATACTAAAGCATCTACAGCTACTTCACAATGGGACACTAGTAATCCTGATATGATTAAATTTAACTTCACTGCTAGCAATGGAGTAGAATATCAATTGGATTTCTTAGAACCATATATTGGACCAGAGAACATGAGTCCATATGATTATGTTGATTCAGACGAAGTATATGAAAATAGCAAATTTGTTAGTTTTGAACAAATTACACAGGATATGAAAGGCGGATTTCCAGTTGTTAAACAGGGTATCGAAGGTACAGGGGCAGCCGCAGAAGTGTTTGGAATTGTAGTCAATGCTATAGTTCAGTATGTGAAAAAATTTAAACCTTCATTGTTATATTTCCAAGCCGCAGAACCCGGTCGTAGAGCGTTGTATGCTAGAATGATTAAAAGAGTATTACCGTCATTACCAGGTTGGACAAGCCAAACCAACGGTGGTGGAGAATTTGGAGTGTACAATACTAAAAAAGTTAAGAAGGCAATGCCGGTGCAAGAAAAAATGAAGATGGGTGCTACTACTGAACCTATTGAAGAAGATAAAGAAACTGATCCAATAGTTGATGCTACTATGAAGTTCTATACACCTGTAATGCAAAAAGCACAAGAACAAGAAGTAGAAAACTATGTAGAGAAAGCACGACACTTATTACAAAAGACTGATGACCCAGTTGTTCGCAAAAAGTTGATTGATATATTTAAAGAAGGTAAACACAATCCATACTTACAAGGTGGAATCATTACAGCTATAGCAGCACTACTAGGCGGTGGCGCAATAAATCTTGCTAATAATATACAACTAACACCCTATCAAACTAATCTAATGATGCAAGGTATATTGAACTCAATCGTCCCTGCAGTGGGTGCAAGAATGAACGGCAAGAATTGGGTAGACACACTCAAATATACACTAGCTAGCTTAGGCGTTGGTGTTGGTATAGCAACTGTAATGGAAAAAGAAAGTGATGTTATGGCTCATGTGGCAAAAGACTTAGCAGGTGATGGGGCACCTATCGCTAAACTAAGAGCCGCACGAGACAGCGAACAAATGAAAAAGCGTGAGCGTAGCGACGGATTACCTGTTGAACCTAAATTTGATTACCTAGACGAAAAATAAAAATATTTCGTACCCCTCTGTAGGATGTAAATAATTATATCTTAACAAGAGGACCATATGGCAACAAGAAAACCCAAAGCAACTAAAGAAGAAAAAACAGTACCAGTAGAAAAGGTACAAGAAATCGCTGAACAAGCGGCAGCAGAGCAAGCACAAAAAGCAGATGCTCCAGCAGATCAAACCCCAGTAGCAGGCCAAGTACAAGTAAATGTAGATTTCTTGCGTACAACCAAAGTGCATATCGCTATGCCTTGCTATGGTGGTATGTTGACTGAATCAACATTTATGAGTTTCATCAAGTGGGCTAACACAGCCCGTCAATTGAACATTGACTGGACATTGGAAACAATGGTCAACGAAAGTCTTATCAGTCGTGCCCGTAACACACTAACTGCTAAGTTCTTAGCTATGCCAGATGCAACACACTTGTTCTTTGTTGACGCTGACATTGGTTGGGAGCCATGGCATCTATTAGTTCTATTGAACCGTGACGTAGACGTTATCGGTGGATTGTACCCAATGAAAACTATGCCTATCAAGTGGGTAGTTAACGGATTTGAAGGTGCAGAAGAAGGACCAGATGGATTGCAAGAAGTATCTAAAGCAGGTACAGGTTTCTTGTTAATGAAGAAACATGTATTTGAGAAATTGAATACTCACCCTGCTGTTAAGCAATACAAGAACGACATTGGATTAGATCCAATGTATGATCAATACTTGAAAACATATTTTGACACAGCAGTTCGTCAGAATCGCTACTACAGCGAAGATTGGACATTCTGCGAAAATTGGCGTGACTTAGGTGGTCGTATCTGGATGGACAAGCGTGTTCTATTGCGTCACAGCGGTAGTTATGTTTTCTGTATGGAAAATCAAGAACATCTACTTAAGACAGTGGGACCAATGTTCTTAGAACAACAACAAAGTCTGGGAATGAAATTAACTGACAAAGATGGCAACGAAATCAAGTCAGTAAAAGCAGCATAAAAAAGCCCCGAAAGGGGCTTTTCTAATACAATGAATATTGTTTCTTTTATGGGTGGATGCTGCGGGGATTTAATTACCGCGATGATTGATCCAACCGGCGTTATTTTAGAAAATGATTATATAGTAATTCAAGATGAAAGAGACAAATTAAAATGTCCTATATTATTTAAAACAGACCAAGAAAAAGATATTTACATTAATAACATGAAAAATAAATATCTAAGTTTGCCAAGTCATCAAATGGAATATCATATTGAAAAAAAACATAAAATTATATCTATAATAACCTTTGATTTTAAAATTGCATTATGGGCAGCAGGTAGATTTAGCAAACTTAACCAGCATAAAGATTGGTATAAAAATGATATAGGTTTCAATTCTACAGAAGAATATGCAAAAAATATAATCAAATATTCTGAATTTGTTAATACACAAGTCAAAAATTTAATATCTTTAGAAGATATTATTGACGGAAAAGCAGTTGAATCTTTATCTAAATGCGTAGATACTCCGATCGATAAAAATATATATGAACTTTGGTTACCTCGTCAAATACTAGATTTATAATATAGTAATAAATACATATATGAGTTGGTTTAGACATAAAACTCCAAAGAAATTCCCTCCCGTTCCACCTGACCCAAAAAAATGAATCAAAAAGAACTTAATAGCTTTAAACTAAGTGATGCGGTAACATTCCACGATAAACTTAATCCTAAGTTATGGAATGAAACTAAATTGCGACCAGATGTTAGAGACCAGCTTATGCTGATAGCAGCAGATTTTTTAGAAGAATTAGGTGTACATGATTTAGATGTAAAAGACATAACAATCTCAGGTAGTAATGCTGCATTTAGCTACACAAAGCACAGTGATTTAGATTTACATATATTAGTAGACATGGGTAATTTACCTACCAATGAAGTATATAAAGAGTTATTTACAGCAAAGAAAACAATATACAATGATACACATGATATAACAATTCATAAAATTCCAGTAGAATTATATGTACAAGACAGTAGACAACCTGTTGTAAGTTTAGGTGAATACAGTGTAATGAATGATCAGTGGATAAGAATACCCACTAAGCGTAGAAGTGATTTTGACCAAACTTCTACTAAAAGCAAGTATGAAAAGTTATTAGGTTTGATAGAGATAGCACTACAGTCAAGAAAATATAGTAAAGTAAAACATATAATAGACACGATCAAACGATATAGACAAGCAGGATTAGATAAAGGTGGTGAGTTTGGTCCTGAAAATTTAGCATATAAGATGTTGCGTAGTCAAGGATATATTACAAAATTATATGATTTAAGAGACAAGTTACATAGTGAGAAGTTATCGTTTGAGACTATGTATCAGAACATAGATGAAGAAGAACAATTCAACAATGAGTTATGGAAACCAGGATTAGATTTCAAACAAGACATAAACGGAATACTTTATCATGTTACAAATGCAGGGAAGAAAAATGATTTCTTATCTATCAAAGCATATGATAAAAAAAATCTCAATCCAATTGGAGATGCACAATTTGCCAAAGCACGAAATCTATATACAGGTGAAGTGCAAGGTGTAACAAGCATGAAGACCAGAGTCGATCCTAAATATCAAGGACAAGGTATAGCCGCAAATATGTATGCTTTGATTCGCATGTTAGGTGTCAATGTATTGCCTTCTGAAACACAAACTACCGCTGGACAAAAAATGTGGTCAAAGTGGCGCAAGCAAGGTGATGTGAATAGCTTGAAAGATTTAGATCCAAAAGTAAAAGGTGTGGCGGAAGAATACAACACCATGCAATTTGCAGCAGAAAAAACTCCACCAGTAAGTCCTTATGCTGGCGTTAAAGATAATCAATATCGTGGTGGAATAAGTGAAGCAAGTGGATATATTCCAAGCGAAAAACAAAAGAATGACCCGCGATTCAAGACAGCACTAACTGTAGATGTACACCCTGACAGTATAAAAAAGAACGCAAAAGCATTCTACTGGAACACCAGTCGTGCTGGAATACCCCCAACAGCTAAAGCAAACGGCAAAATCTAAAGTTTCCTTATTATGGTATTTTGATAAATACTCTATAACTTTGGGAAACCGTCATGAGATTTAAGCAAATAGTAGAAAATTCAACCACAGCAGGGTCAGTCGCAACCGTAGCAAAGCCTATGATGACTCAAACCCGTGAAAATGTTAATGTTCCGGGACTGAAACCTGTACAACAAGTAATGAAAGGGAAGGCTAAAAAGAAAGGGCCTTACGCTAATAGCATTACAGAAAGCAAAGTTAAAGAACTATCAATAGATTTAACAGAGTTAACTACTGCTGAATTTCAAAAGAAATATGGAAAAACAAAAGCTGAAATCAAAGCAAGCATGACAAAAGTCAACGAAGAGGAAATTGCAGAACAAGACTTAATCGTTATCCCGGGTCAAGGTAGACTAAGAAGAACTGGATTTGTTAAGCATGACTTAGACCATGGTGAACACGAAGGTCACACATTAAAGAACAGTCTACACACTATCGCCCGTGCTGCTAGTGATTTAGATAAGAGATTATCCGTTCAATCTGAATTCCCCGAGTGGGTATCAGAGAAGATTGGCGCAGCAAAAGGTATGATGGTTAATGTGATGGATTATCTAATCAGCAGTCAAGAGATGCAACCTGATAGTGATGCTATCAATGAACTCAGTTCTGATCTGTTACAAAGATCCGCACAATTAGCTAAAAACAAAAGTAATCAAGCAATGAAGCCTGAGGTGCATAATGCATTAGGTGGCGGCTATATGAATCCATTGGCAAAACATTATGATGATGTATCACAAAAAATAAGCAATAGGGCAGCACAAGTAGGAAAAAAAGAAGCGATAAAAAAAATCGCTTCTCCAGCGGTGATGCGTAAGATAGGTATGAATGAAGGTGATGTAAGCACCAGCAACTTACGAACAATGTACGACTTAGCTAGAATGGCTAAGAACTACTGTAATCCTGAAGGGCAAGAATCACTTACTGAATTACTAAAAATTCTTAAATGGTACATGGATCAAGCAGAGCAAGGGGTAACGGAAGGTGCTGGTGTTATCGCCGGTGGACTTGCATACGAAGATAGTGATGGTGGAGAACAGATTCCACAAATGGCTATGGGAGAGTTGCGTAATATTGCAAAGAATTGCAAGCAGATACATCAGATGTTGAAGCAAGGTAATCAATTAGATGCATGGGAATACAGTTATATCACAGTAGCAAACGATCATATTGGCACAGTTGCAGATGTATTAGCTACTGATAGTGCTGAAGGTGTAGCGGAAGATGATTCTGCATTACAAGCATTTTTAAGTAAAGGTGGTAATGTTCAACAATTACCATATAAAAAGCCACGCAAGGCAGACAAGACCGATTATGGTAGTAGACACATTGGTGGCGGTGGAGATAAGATGAAAGCCAGCCGTACCGGTACCGCAGCTAACACTCAAGGTAGCAAAGTAGCAGGAATGAGGGAAGCATTTGACTTAGGTGATTTGAGAACAGCAGCAGCAAGTTCAAGAAGTCCAGAAGATGAACGGGCCCTTAAACGCAATCCAGACTTCGGTAAATTAATGCAAAAGAGTGTGAACAAACACAATAAAGCTGTTGTAAAAACTAAAAAAGATATTGGTAGCAGAGTTGCTGACATTGGCGCTGGTGGCAAAGAATACAATGTAAAGACTGATGCTGCATGGGATGCTGCTAAGAAAAAAGTAGAAGAAGGTTGGAAAAGTAATTTAGCAGGTGCTGCACTAGCAGGTGCTGCTGCATTGGGCGGGGCAGGAGCACATGCACATGAAATACAACCTATTGTTGCTCAAATTACTTTTCAAGTAGATGGTAAATCAATTACAAAAGATATCAATCTTGGAACAGAATATAACTCCCCGGGACAGGCTTCAGAAGCAGTTAAAGATTTTATGAAATCAAAAGGTATCAAGTTTTATAATTTCAAATTACATCGTGCAGATGTTCAACCTCCATTAGTTAGTAAAGATGAAATGGATGCATCTAACCAAGAATATCAGAGACAACATGATTCAAACAATCTAAGTAACACTCCATATTCAGCTACTGGTGATGAACCAGCAAGATTACAAGATAGAGGATATACATCTTCTTCTAGACCCGGTGCTTCTATAGCATACGAAAGCAAAAAATCTATCAAAAATAAGAAAGCATAATTATGAGAACCAATGAATTTTTAGCAGAACTATCTAACGACAAGTTGGCAAAATACAAAACTGCTGCTGCGGCTAATGCTAGCAAAGCTGATAGTGAAGGTGACTTCAAAAAAGGCGACAAACGTTTTAAAGGTATCAATACTGCTACTAAAAAACAATTTGATAATGATGCAAAAAAAATTAAAGAAGGAGTTGCAGTTGACCCTCAACAAATTCAACAAATTTTCAAAAGCGCACAAGAGATTCAATCAGCAGGTGGTGCTGCTAACTTAGTAGGTGGCGGCAACAATAGAACAGCAATTGGCAAAGTTAAAGATATGTTTAGCACTCCTAATCCAGTTGCAGCTTCAGGATTAAAACAATCAACAAGTGCAGATCCATCAGTTTCAGCAGCAGAAGAACCAACTACTCCTGCAGGACAAGCTGCACAAGCAGCAAGACAACAAAGACAAGCTGCTGCAACTGCTGCATTAAACAAAGGTACAGAACTTGTTGGTCGTCCATCAGATGGTACAAGAACAGATACAGGTGATTTTAGTAAATTTCCTAGAGTACAACCTAAACCACCAACTACGGCTACTTCTGCACTATCAGCGATAGCACCAAAAAGAGTTCCTGCTAAGCCGGGTGAAGTCAATGGTCTACAAATGAGAAATGAATCATTTGAACTATCTGAATCACAAATTTATAGATTAATTGGTAGAATAGTTAATGAGCATAAAAAACAAGTTGATGAAGGTATACTAGATTGGGCTAAAACCAAAGGGCAAAACTTAACAACAAAGATTACTGCTGACAAATTATTGCAAGCATGGAATAAAGCAAATAAGCCAACCGATAGTGATCAAATTGCAGATATTATGATTAAAGCAGGTGTACCACAGGAGACATTGAATAATTTATTTACTAACTTTAAACTTCCTGCTGCAAAGCCGTTACCGGTTCAGCCGGCACAACCCAAACAAGGATTATTGGGTCGTATGGCGGGTGGGGTAGGTGATGCAATTGGTAGTGTAAAAGGAACATATGCCGGAATGAAAGATGCATACGGTGGCGGTAAAATGACAGGTTATGACGCATCAAGAGCCAATCAAGCTATGCAACATGTGGGTCACACTGGTGAAGTCAATCCTGAAACCAGAGCATCAGCACCACAAACTACAAGCAATGCAGCTACAACTAGTAATGTACCAGCTAGTAGAATAGGTTCAGGCATGTCAGCAGCAAGTGGCGGTAGAGGATACGCACCATCAGCTGGTGCAGCATCAGGTGGTGCAGGGCAAGCAGCCGCACCATCATCTGGACCATCATCTTTTAGAACGGTCGATGATGCTAAAGATGCAATAGATGATGTACTAGATGGATTAAATAGTTTAAAGAGAAGAAATAGAACTGCGGCAGTAAGTTATGGTGCTAAAGAATTTAGTAAATTAGCACAACAAAGTCAACAAGCAGCAGCACCAAGTAATGCAAAACAACCAAAACCTGCAAACTTAAGAGTGTCAGGAGGTAATCCAGGTGCTCCAACCCCGGATGAGCAAGCTAACTTACAACGCAGAATTGATCAAGCTAGTGGTAATCAAACTATGGATGAAGAAAAACAACGTATGGATCCTAAATGCTGGACTGGTTATAAAAAACAAGGCACTAAGATGAAGGGTGATACTAGAGTTAATAACTGTGTACCAATAAAAGAATCAGCAATACTTTCAGGTGTACACCAAGTAGATGAAGGCTGGAAAAGCGCATTAGGTAGTGCAGCATTAGCAGGTGCTATGGCATTAGGCGGTGCCGCACACGGTCGTGTACTACCAGATCAAGATCCTGGTATTAATCGTTTAACTGGTAAACCAGTTGCTACTCAAGTAGCACCATCAGATGAACAACCAGCAGCAAAAGCACCAAGTGGTTATAGTGCAGAATATCTACAAAGTATTATAGATGGATCACATCCTCGCCCAATGCTTAGTGTAGAAAAGGCAAAACAGTTACTACAACAACAAGGACAGCAATAATGTTAGCAGAAGATTTAAAAGTATTATTGGCTAGCGTTAATTCACTATCCATCAAAGCACAGAACTTTCATTGGAATGTTGAAGGACCTGACTTCCCTGAATATCACGAATTCTTTGGTAATTTCTATGAAGAAGTATATAGTGCAGTAGATAAAGTTGCTGAATACATTCGTACATTGGATAGTTATGCACCCGGCAGTTTAACACGCTACGCTGAATTATCTATCATTCAAGACCAACTTAAAATTCCTCGTGCTGAATTAATGTTTGCTGAATTATTCGAAGATAACAGTAAGATGATTGATTTACTCAACCATTGCTTTGCTTCAGCTACACAAGAAAACAAACAAGGTATAGCAAACTTTATCGCTGAGAGGCTAGATGCTCACGAAAAACATCAATGGATGATTCGTAGTACTCTAAAGAAAGCCCGAGCGTAATATGAAAAAAATAATATCACTATTATTAGTCACTGCTTCATTCACCGTATCTGCTTGGACACAACGTCCCCCAAATTCAGTTCAACAATGCCAAGTACATGCACCATACGGATTCCCTCAAACACAAGGTGTTCAGCCACTATGCCAACAAGCATATCTAGTTGGTTATGATGCATCTGCAAAACTACCAAGGTTTGTAACTTATGAACTACTTCCGCAAAATGCACTGGGTTGTGTGGCTCGTACTAATGCTTTTGCCGCTAATCAGTATATTTCTAATGGTGCTAGACCTGATGATTATATTGGAACTAATTACGATAAAGGACATATGGCTCCTGATGGAGATTTGTCTTGGGATACGCAAGTAGAATTTGAGAGTTTTTTAATGACAAACATGGCGCCCCAGGCTGGCTCATTAAATCGTGGAATCTGGAAATTACTGGAAACATCTGTCCGTGGATGGTCAGTTCAACGGAACCAATCATATACCGTATATGTTGGAGCATTATATTCCACTTCTGATAAGAAGATTGGCAATGGAGTAATCGTTCCACATGGCTTCTATAAAATAGTAATTAACAATCAAACTAAAGAAGTAGCAGGATGGAGTTTCCCACATGTTGTTCCATATCCTAATTTAGGAAATGATTTAACTAAGTTTCGTTTACCTATAACACAGATTGAACAAGCCTCAGGTGTAAAGTTTGGATTCCCTCAAGGGGCTAAAGAATTACAACCAGGCCAAGAATGGCCAGTTGACTTCGGCAAACTCACACAAGCTAAACGTGCTAAGTGTGGTAAGAGTGACGATTAAAGATTCCATTCAGCGTATATTCTACGACCATTATCTTCCCAACAACATTCAATCAGTCGTGCTTCAAACATAGCAGTTAGTCTCTCATGCTCTTGTATAGACCATGCATAAAAAGGCACATTTTTGCATTCATCACTAGGGTGATCTTGTCTTCCTGGATTGCAACGCCAATATATTCTCCCATTTGGTTTCATTAATGAAATGACTTTGGCAATTTGTCTCTCAATGTCACTACTACCTCCAAAATTTATACTACCCAGACATAGTGCAACATCATATTTCTCACTAGTTTCAAAATCATCAATTGATATCTTGTGATCTGCTTGGTCAAAAGCCGGATCAATTCCAGTTAGATTGGGAATGATTCCTTTAAAAGGATTAGTTCCACACCCTACATCTAGTACTGATTCACCGGGATTAATTTTGTCTATTAATTGTTTCCCTGATTTAGTATCCTTCTTGGAAGGATCGCTATTTTGATGCCAAATGGTACCAAAGTATTGGTTTAATAAAATTTGATTGACTGTCATAAATGCTGTTAAATATATATTTAATCACTCTTATGAAATCAATAATCTTTATTCTAACTTTACTTGTGTCATTGTCTGCTATAGCTTGGCAACCAACTAAACCAATTACTGTTATATATCCAAACGGTCCGGGTGCTGGCAATGAGATAAGTTTTAAAATCGTAGCAGACATTGTAGAAAAGAACACTGGTACAAAATTTATATCTGAATATAAACCAGGCGCAGATGGCAATCTTGCTACAAATTATTTCAACACTGTAGCTAATGATGGATATACCATCTCTATGCCAGCATGTAATAGTCAATGGGTGACTGCTGAAATATGGTATCCGCAAATGCTTAAATATAACATTTTTGAATTTGAACCAATCGCTAATATTGCTAAAAGCCCATTAGCATTCTGGGCACACCCTAGTAGTAAAGTAAACACCCCAGAAGAATTGATAAATGAAATTAAATCTAAACAAAGACCTATCAATTTTGCTATTGGTGGAGGCGGACATAAACTAGCAGTAGAATATCTAACTAGTAAGTTGAATGTAGCAGGTGATAAGGTTGAAACTATTATGTACAAAGGGCCAGCGCAAGCATTATTAGATGTTATGGGCGGGCATGTTGAGTTTAGTGTGACACCAGTTGCAGTTGGTTATCCTTATGTACAAGCAGGTAAGTTAAAGTTAATTGGTCTAGCAAGTGAAGTACCTATTCATGGATTAGAAAAAGTGCCATTAATGAAAGACTACGCGCCGGGGTTAAATCTATATGGCTGCTGGAATCTTATACTACCCAAAGGTACATCAAAAGATATACAAGACTGGTATCGTACAAATTTCATCCCTGCTATCAATAGCAAAGAAGCTAAAGAAAAGTTTGAGGAGAACATGATGTTCATAAGTACGAATGAACACACAGCACAAGGACTAAATGCTAGCATGATTAAGTTACGCAAAGAATGGCAACCAATAGCACAACGATTTAAACCTGAATGAAATATATATTTGTAGCCGGCGCCCCAGGCAGTAAATGGAGCAGTGTAGCGAAGAACATCTATCACAGTCCCAGTATTGATCGCAGTGACCACAGTATTGAGCGCACCTATTTTCATGATGCGACTGGTCGCACAGAACTCATGCATATGGGTGCATACTTTGATCCGGGCATGGAATTCGGCGATTGGTTTTTAGATGGAGATGGTCTTGGCACACGCAGCAAACAAGGACACGAATTAGAATTTGACCGCCCATTTAATGGTGAAGGCATTCGTATAATCAAAAGTCATTGGTTCAGCTATACTCAACATATTGAGTTTATAAAAAAGACCTGGCCAGAATGTCCACTGATATTGGTACACAGACCCGATGACGCTTGTTTAGGGTGGTGGGTAAAATGCGGACATTTTGATATTACATATCCAAACTATCAACATTATAAAAATCTACGTGCAATGTCTAAAATTATTGAAGCACAGAACATCGGTATTGTCAACGGCACCTTAAACTACCCAGGCAAAACCCCATTAAATAATACCATGCTCTGTGATATGTTAAATATAGAACAACCCCCAGTTGAATATCAACAAAATTATGGGGAATCAGATGTAAGGGTAACTGTAATATGAATTCAAATTGGGAAAATACAAAAATAAGAAGTAAGTATCACTTTGATACAACTAAAATGGACCCAAACTATGACACAGTTGTTAAGTTAGGAAGAATTATTGCTGACTACTCTAGTGATGTTGAAAACGCAGTTAGTAATAGCAAACCTGCAACATGGCGTACACGAGGACAAGCAGGTAAATCTAGACCTGAAGAAGAACTAGCAGCAGAAGATTATGATTTAGAACAAACCGGGTATGGTAAAGATTATATAATCAGTCATCTATCATGGAAGATATCTCCCAATCTGCAAAAGATTAGTGATTTGTTTGGATTGAAAGATTGCATGAATCGTGTACATGTGCAGATGCCGGGTGAAGTTTGGAACTTGCATTTAGACAAACTTGAAAAATGGAATCCAGAACAACCATACTTAGTTACTAGAATCGTTGTTCAATTAACAGATTGGCAGATGGGACATTTTTGGAGTTATGGTAATTATAATCACACTGGATGGAAAGCCGGCGATGTCAGTACATTTGATTGGAAGAATGTTCCGCACTCTACTGCAAATGCAGGACATGTTCCACGAGTTACATTTCAAATGACTGGAATTGTTACTGAACAAACTAATGAGTTTTTAGCTAGATTGAAAAGATTTGATACATACACCTTAGAATTAAAAGAAAATTCTTGGTAAGAACACACCTTAGGGCCGTGTGGCCGGCTGCTGGCCAACGAATAGGAATCGCTACCCATTTAGTTCGTTAAAGTGAGCACCATTGATAAATACATAATGCTCACAAAACACATCATTGTTGAATCCGCTGCAATTGAATTATCAAAAAGACTACCGTCATTGCAAAAATATGACTATAATACTATTGACAAGTTGATGCAAAATATTGCAAGTAAACATCGTATCACTGGTAAAGCATTACATGATTTGTTCGTTCACAAATTCAAAAGATCACCAGATGAATGGGTCAAGGGTAAATTAGATGAAGCAAGCGATGAACCAAACTTCTTGGAAGACAATCCAATAATGCAAAAATTCATCCAGTGGGCTAGTAAAGAATTACATCTACAATCTACACCTAAATTTGAATTCAGTTACAATACCGAAGAAGCACAACAAGGACATCACACCGGTCGTCATTCAGAAAACGATAACAGTGTTTGGGTATATGTTGCTAATCGTAACATGGTTGACATTATGCGTACCGTTTATCACGAACTAACCCATGTACGTCAAGGTGAATTGAATATGATCGAACCGGGCGATAGTTATCCTGGTAGCCCAATTGAAATGCTAGCAGATATGACTGCGGGCAAAGCCATGAAAATATTTGGCAAAAGTCACCCAGAAATCTTTCAATAAAATCGTTTCTATGCTATAATGCGTAGATGCTAAAACTACTCTTTCCATTACCAAAAGAAGTTGTTGTCGCACTTAGTGGCGGTGTTGACTCTGTTGCCATCACTGATTTCCTTTCACACAAGCATAAGGTAGGTTGCGCTTTCTTCCATCATGGAACAGAGAATAGCGAACGAGCCTTACAATTTGTTGCTAATTTCTGCACAGAACGAAAACTTCCATTGATGATTGGGATGATTAAAAAGAGTAAACCCAAAGAACTTAGCATGGAAGAACATTGGCGTAATGAACGCTATGATTTTTTGGATAGTATTGGCAATTCATTGGGTCCAGTGATAACTGGTCATCACTTAGATGATTGCGTAGAAACATATCTTTGGTCAGCAATGCATGGACAAGCCAAAGTTATCCCAGCAAAAAGAAACAATGTTGTTCGCCCATTTCTAACTACAAACAAAATCGAATTCACAAAATGGTGCGAACAGAAATCAATTGATTGGTGTCACGATAATAGCAATGATGACACGAAGTATATGCGTAACTATGTAAGAACACATTTAATGCCACACGCATTACATATTAACCCAGGACTGAATACTGTGGTTAAAAAGATTGTAGAAAAACAGCAAAATGTTTGACTTTTCTACACAAGGCATGTATACTAATTACTTTACAAGGAGAAACTATGAGTGATAAAATGTTTACCGGAGAGCAAAAGATTAAGTTGACTCAACTTATCAACGAGGGCATGGTAGTATTACACGAGATCGATACCCTACGCGAGGGTCTAAGTGATACTGTCAAGGCTATTGCAGAAGAACTAGAAGTAAAGCCTAGCATTCTTAAGAAGGCAATATCTGTCGCACACAAAGCAAGTCTTGGTCAAACAAATGCCGACCACGAGGAATTAAATACTATCTTGGAAACTGTGGGTAAAACACTGTAATGTCCTATGTGGATGCAATACACTCAAGGGATGAGGATCGTATCTATGTGGTGGAACGAGACCAGAACGGAAAGCGTCAATACAAAGAATATCCCACAAACTATGTACTCTACTATCCCGATCATAAGGGAAAGTATCGCAGTATATATGGTGACCCTGTAAATCGTTTCAGTACACGCAAACGACAAGAGTTTGAAAAAGAAAAACGTATACATTCAGGTAAGAAATTATTTGAAAGTGATGTGCCAGTAATTTTTCGTTGCCTTAGTGAAAACTATCTTAAGGCAGATGTTCCTAAACTACATACTTGCTTCTTTGACATTGAGGTAGACTTTGACCCTGAGAAAGGTTTTAGTCCTACGACTGACCCATTCAATCCAGTGACTGCTATCTCATTATATTTGGATTGGCAAGATACATTAGTTACATTGGTCATTGCTCCTAAGCACATGAGTCCAGAAACAGCGCAAGAAATATGTAATGAGTTTGAGAACTGTATGCTTTTCACTAACGAGAAGGATATGTTTGATGTTTTCTTTCAACTCATTGAAGATGCTGATGTAATGACTGGCTGGAACAGTGAAGGATATGATATACCTTATATGGTTAATCGTGTCACAAGAGTAATGAGTAAGGATGATACACGCAAGTTTTGCTTGATGGGTCAACTTCCTAAAGCAAGAGAATACGAAAGATTTGGCAAAAGTGAAACTACATACGATTTAGTAGGTCGTATTCATTTGGACTATTTACAACTCTACAAAAAGTATAACTATGAATCACGACATTCATATAAGTTAGATGCTATTGGTGAGATGGAAGTAGGAGAGAACAAAACTCAATATGAAGGTACTCTTGACCAGTTGTATAACAAAGACTTTAAAAAGTTTATTGAATATAATCGTCAAGATACCATGTTGTTAGTGAAGATTCACAACAAACTTCAATTCTTAGAACTAGCTAATCAGCTAGCACATGAGAATACAGTATTACTGCCAACAGTAATGGGTTCTGTAGCTATGATTGAAATGGCAATTTTCAATGAAGCGCATGAACGCGGTTTAGTAGTGCCAGACAAAAAACGAAAGAATGAAAATGCAGAAGAAACAACGCCAGCAGCAGGTGCCTTCGTTGCTACGCCCAAAAAAGGCATGCACGAATATGTCGGAGCAGTTGACATTAACTCGCTCTATCCCTCGGTTATTCGTGCCCTCAACATGGCAGGAGAAACCATCGTTGGTCAAGTCCGTCAGACATTAACTGACAAGTATATGGACGATAAGGGCAAGCAACTTGCTAGCCTTAAGAAACGATTCAAAGAAGGTGACGATGATGTTACTGGTGCTATTCTATGGGAAAACTTGTTTAGTGTATTAGAGTATACAGCTATTATGAATCAAGACCGTGGAGTAATGCTTACATTAGATTATGAAGATGGTCGCAGTGAAGAATATAGTGCTGCTGAAATATGGAAGATTATATTTGATAGCAATCGCCCATGGATGCTATCTGCGAATGGTACAATCTTTACTTATGAGAAAGAGGGCGTAGTCCCAGGACTATTGTCTCGCTGGTATAGTGAACGTAAAGAAATGCAAGCTAAAGCAAAAGCAGCTTATGGCACTGACCAATATGAATATTATGATAAACGTCAACTTGTTCGTAAGATTTTGTTGAACTCTGCGTATGGCGCACTATTGAATGAACATTGCAGATTCTATGATAAGCGTATCGGGCAATCAGTTACATTAAGTGGTCGTCAGATTGTTAAACATATGATGAGTACAATCAACGAAACAATTGCAGGTGAATATGCACACGATGGTAATGCTATTGTGTATGGTGATACTGACTCATGTTACTTTACTGCATATCCTATTCTCAATTCGCAAATAGCGAACGGGGAACTAGAGTGGAACAAAGAAACTTGTATCGGACTATATGATAGTATTGCTGAACAAGCAAACGAATCATTCCCTGCATTCATGGAACGAGCATTTCATGCTCCAAGAAAGAATGGTTTAATCATTAAAGCTGGGCGTGAATTGATTGGTGATCGTGCTATCTTTATTACTAAGAAGCGTTATGCTATTAATATCTTTGATAAAGAAGGCAAGCGTAAAGACACAAACGGCAAGAATGGTGATATCAAAGCTATGGGTCTTGACTTGAAACGTGCTGATACTCCAAAGTACATACAAGAATTCTTAATGGATGTACTTACAAAAGTACTTGCCGGTGCTCAAAGGGATAAAGTTATTGAAATGGTCAAAGAATTCAAAAACAAATTGTCTGAACAAGACAGCTGGACTAAGGGTAGTCCAAAGAGTGTTAACAATTTGACTAAGCATACCATTGAGTTTGAAAAGACTGGTAAGTGTGGTGTCGGTCATGCACGGGCAGCAATCAACTGGAACTATCTACGCAGAGTATACGGTGATAACTACAGCCAGAAGATTATAGATGGTATGAAGATTGTTGTATGTAAACTCAAAGATAATGCATTAGGTTTCACTAGTATCGCATATCCGGTTGATGAATTGAGATTGCCAAGTTGGTTCAAAGAATTGCCATTTGATGATTTACTAATGGAATCAACATTGGTTGATGAAAAGATAGACAACTTGCTTGGTGTATTAGATTGGGATATCAGAAGCAACACCGATGTTAATTCAACATTTGATGATTTATTCACATTCGGTTAAACTGGTGTTGACTATTGCAATATATTCCACTATAATACGTGATAGGAACTCCTAAATATTTTAAACAAAGGAAACAAAATGAAAGATTATTTAAAAGACTTAATTGACCATACGCATGGTCTTGGTACAATTGAACTTGTTAAAGTTACTGGTACTGATACAGAGACTACTATCAATGCAGTAGCTGAAAACAAAAATGTTATCGTAAGTGGTACATTCAAAGACCCACTAGCTGACTTTATCGGTGTGTTTGGTATGCCTAACTTGAGTAAACTCAAGACAATTATCGGGTTTGACGAATATGACAAAGATGCTAAAATCAATGTTGTTCGTACTCAGCGTGATGGTGTAGATGTTCCATCTACTATTCATTTCGAAACAAAGAACGGTGATTTTGTTAATGACTATCGTCTTATGCTTAAAAGCGTAGTCGATGAAAAAGTTAAGAGTGTATCATTCAAAGGTGCTAAATGGAATGTTGAATTTGAGCCGACAGTTGCAGGTATTCAACGTCTTAAAAAGCAAGCAAATGCTAATAGCGAAGAAGAACATTTTGTATTCAAAACTGATGGCAGTGATTTGAAGATATACTTTGGTGATGCATCAACTCACAGTGGTAACTTTGTGTTCAACACCCCAGTGACTGGTACACTAGCTGGTACACATAAGTGGCCCGTTAAAGAATTCTTGAGTATCATGGATCAAGTTGGTGACAAGAAAGTCAAGATTAGCGAACAAGGTGCGACTGAGATTACAGTTGATAGTGGTATCGCAACATATGTTTACTTGCTTCCAGCGAACAAAAAATGATCAAGGGTATAGCTCCAATGGGTAAGTACACCGTTGTTTCCGCAGGGAACACTAGTGTTCCCTATATCAATCAGAATATAAACAATCCTATTCAAGGGATGATACGTATTAATGGTACTGATACGCAAGTGTTTGACGGAAGTACTTGGATGACAATGAATACTAGCTATGCAAGTATTGGGTTATCATCTGATGCAGAATCATTACTTGATTGGGCTAGAAAAAAGCGTGATGAAGAAATGGAATTATCAGCATTAGCAGAAACTAATCCCACTATCAAAGATTTACTAGACACTATCAAGCAAAAAGAAGAACAGATACGTATTGTCAGAACTTTAATTAAAAAAGAAGAGGTTAATGATTTACCATATGGTCCAGGATAATCTATCACTAAAACAAGACCCTGAATGGGCATTGTTCTTACCCGCAGTCAGCAGTTTCTATATTGCTGGTTTGGGTAAGCAACGCAAGGGTGAACCATACTTTGATCAGGCTCGCATCCCTGCAGGGTTCAAGGGCGATGTTGAGAAATTAAACTTCTTAAACAGCAAAGAAGGTCTTTACTATTACAAGTGGGGACTATACTCTGCCGGTCATGCTAACTTAGATACCACTGTGAACGATAACAATGAGAGTATCATACGTGAGCGTGAGCAAGGTACATTCATGTTGGGTGACAGTGGTGGCTTTCAAATTTTAAAAGGTCAATGGCCCGCAGACTGGAAGGATCCTAACTGTCCTCGTGCTATGAAAAAACGCAAAGCAGTATTAACATGGATGGACACATACATGGACTATGGTATGTGTTTAGATATACCAAGTCAGTCTGAACTTACTTTTCATATGAAAGACCCTAAGACAGTAGAAAAAGATAGTGATGGTAACACTATTCCAGGTACTGGAAAAAGTCTGCATGGTATCAAAAATGTTGAAGAAGCTATAACAGCTACTCATATCAATAATGAATATTTTATAAAAAATCGCTCAGGGAAATGCAAGTTTTTAAATGTGTTGCAGGGTCGTAATCATACAGCCAGCGATACATGGTATACTGAAATGAAAAAATACTGTGACCCAAATATCTATCCAGATAATCATTTTAACGGATGGGCGTTCGGTGGACAAAATAAAATTGACATTCATTTGACATTGCGTAGATTGACTGAAATAATTCACGACGGGTTATTGCGTGAAGATAAGCATGATTTAGTACATTGTTTGGGTACAAGTATATTAGAATATGCAGTATTGTTTACTGATATTCAAAAAGCTATTCGTAAATATCATAATCCTAAACTTCAAATTACTTTTGACTGTGCAAGTCCATTTTATAGTGCAGCTAAAGGATTGGCATATTTTAATACAACTATTCAACATAATAAGAAGTGGTCTTATCAAATGGAAAAGACTGCCGAGAAGAAATCATATGCTAGTGATACTCGCAAGTTTCGTGATGCGGTGTTAGCTGAAGGAATACATAAAACATTTACGGATAGTCCAGTAACTGATTTACTTACACTCAAAGATATGTGTTATCGTGGGGTAGGATTCTTAGGACAACATGGCAAAGAAACTAAAACAAGTTGGGATACATTGAGTTACACATTGATTCAAAGTCACAATGTTTGGATGCATATGAATGCAGTTCAAGAGGCTAATCGGCAATATGAACAAGGTGTGATTCCTAAGATGATTGTTCATAAGTTTGAAGGTGATAGATTCTTCACTACATTAGTTGATGAAATCTTTTCAAAGAAAACTAAAGATGAAGCATGGGAGTTGATTGACTATCATAGTAGTTATTGGAAACAATTCCAATCAGGTAGCCAAGGTATTAGTGGTAAAAAAACAGTTAATGCTATGACTATGTTTAATGAATTGTTTACTGTAGATGAAGAACCAATTGAGGAAATAGAAGATAGCGATGACGCTATGTCATTAGTTTTGGAGTAATAATATGTATAGACAACGAATTGCAAGATTAGAACAACAACTCAAGGACCTTGATGCTAAAATACTAGCAGCAGAACAGGATAAAGACTTTACTGTAGATGCCCTTAAAGATATGAAAATAGATAGGCTTGATGTATACTTAGAGTTAAGAAGATATACAAGACTTCAATGGGATGAAGACCATGAACGAGTTAATTTTGAGGATGATAGATAATGGAACAACAAACGCAAGTATTGGCTGAAAAACGTCAACGAATTAAAGATAAAGCAATGCGTACAATTTTTGTACGTTTTCAAAAAGAAGGTATTCATAAATACCCCGCAGCAGCAACAGACCCTAACTTGGCAACAGGTGATGAGTATGATGTTAGCTTTTTAGCAACTCCACATCGTCACATCTTTCACTTTGAGGTGACGATTGAAGTATTTCACAACGACCGTGATATTGAGTTTATTCAATTCAAACGATGGTTAGAGAATCAATATTCTCAAGGCATTCTTGCATTGTATTACAAAAGTTGTGAAATGATTAGTGATGATCTTTATGAGGTTATTGCAACTCGGTATCCAGATCGTAATATCACTATCACTGTCTCAGAGGACAATGAGAATGGTGCTACGATTTTTTATAATGTAACTAAACCTTTAACTAACCTCGCTATCTAAGGAAATAAAATGGCAAAACAAACTTTTCAATCAAACCCACGTGTTCAACAAATCTTTGAGGACCTAGAGAAATATCTAGAATTCTGCGTGGATTTTGGTTATAAGTACAACGAAGCAGAACTCTACGACCAACGTAGTTATGTCTATCGTCAGTATACAAAATTCGCAACTGGAAAAGTTGCGAGAGATCAGTGGCAAGAAAACGCTCGTCCATAATGCGTAAGCTATATTACATGGGGCTTGAGCCCTACAAAGCAAGGTACACTCTGCAATTGCAAGAGTGGAATACTACGGTGTTTGATCTTAGAGGTATCAACTATGTTGTAGTACCCGGGGAAACACTTAGTAATGACCAAGCAATAGTAACGGGTCAAGTATTAGATGCACATGGTCGCACATACTACGGTATGAGTCAACTGATGAATCTAATCAAGATGATGAAAGCAGGAGAACTGAACAATGAAGATGTTATCTACTTTGAGGACATGTTTCAGCCCGGTATTGAGAGCCTACCTTATATACTCAATCAAATCAGTAGTGAGCACCGTCCTCGTATTTTTGTTCGCTGTCTTGCCCAGTCTATTGATCCTGATGATTTTGTACATGTTTGGAATATGTCAGAATTTATGGGGCATTATGAAAAGATGGTTGATTCGTTCGTAGACGGTGTACTAGCAACTAATGAAGAAATGGTAATGCATATGAAGATTGCAGGTTGGCGTGCTCCAATCTACAATATCAGTGGATTAGCATTTGGCAAGAGTGAAGTACAAGGTCGTGTCGCTAGTATCAAGCCATTTAATGAACGAAAGAATCGTGTAGTATTCAGTGCCCGTTGGGATCAGGAGAAACAACCTGATTTCTATATGGACCTCATTGAACAATGGTACACTGAAAACCCAGACACTGATATTAAATTCTGCGTGTGTAGCGGGGGTAAACTTAAATCTAATAGCGACAGCTATATGCAACGAACCCGCGACTTGGTGAGTCGTGGACTATTGACAATACATGAGGATTTAGAAAAGAATGAATACTACAACATTGTTAATGATAGTCGGGTTGTATTTAACTGTGCGTTACAAGATTGGGTTTCGAACACAGTCAGTGAGGCTGATGCACTCGGATGCAATGTTCTCTATCCTGCTTATCGTAGCTTCCCTGAAACTTTCGCTAACGATCCTGACCGTTTGTATATCCCTTGGAGCATTGATAATGCTATTGGTAAGTTACGTAGGCTTCTACAAGAGCCTCATAAGAACATGGGAAAGATAAGTGACCGTAACGATAGCACGATTGATAGAATCTGTGATATATTAGAGGGCAAGGGCGATGATATGCTACGCATGAGTACTGATTACAGAAAACACACTAAAGAAAGGAAATATTAAAATGGCAATATGGAGTGTAAAACCAACATGGAAGAAATCAATCATTGAACGTAACTATCTTACTAAAGATGGTAATAAGGTCATGGTTGAAACAGGATGGCGTTGGGGAGAATTTACTGTAGAAACAGAAGATGATAATCCCCCTGATATTGAAGCAGGAGTAGATATGTACGACTGCGGATATGAAGCTGAACTAGTTGAAACTAGCGATGGTTGCTGGGAAGAAGTTGACACAGATGACTGTGATGAAGAAACTACAGCTTGGATAGAAGAATTCTTTGAAGAAGGTAATTCTTGGCTTGACTTAGAAGAACACGGCTGGAGTCAAGACGAATGCGAAATGATTATTGATTGTGATTTAGAAATCACCAGACTTGACGAATAAAAAAAAATTTTAAAAAGGAAATAAAATGAACGCACATAATGATATTAAAACACAATTGGCAGCATACGAAGCCGAACATGAAAAATTTGAAAAAGGTAATGCAGCAGCAGGAACTCGTGCCCGTAAAGCATTGGGTGAACTAGCTAAAGCAGTCAAGGCTCGCCGTAATGAAATCACCGCTGAAAAAGCAGCAAGAAAAGAAGCTAAGGCTTAATCTGTGATAAATAAATATGTAAGCTACACAACGGTAGCTTACATTTCAAAACAAAAACCATCACAAAGGAAGGTTATCTATGAGTTATAATAAAACAAAAACAGATCCAGAGTTGGGTCAAAAAGTACACGAACATTTGGTTAAGATGGGAGTTGAAACTCCTATCAAAGAGACAGGTCAAATCATCGACCGTAAAGGCAAGATTGAAGTCATTGAAGTATTATTTGCTGATATTATGACAGCATTAGGTCTTGACTTAACAGATGATAGTCTGATTGACACCCCAAAACGTGTAGCAAAGATGTATGTCAATGAAATCTTTTGGGGATTAGATTATGAGGCATTTCCTAAATGTACAGCAGTTGATAACAAGATGAAGTACAACGAAATGGTATGCGAACGCAATATCAATGTACAAAGCAATTGCGAACATCACTTTGTAGTCATCGATGGACTAGCAACTGTGGCATACGTTCCCAATCAGAAAGTACTTGGATTGAGTAAAATCAATCGTATCGTAGAATACTTTAGCAAGCGTCCACAAATACAAGAACGATTGACAGAACAAATCTTTCACGCATTGCAATATATCCTTGAGACAGAAGATGTTGCGGTCATGATTGATGCACAACATTATTGTGTTAAATCAAGAGGTGTAGAAGATACTGGCTCTAGTACTGTTACAAGTAAATTAGGTGGTGGATTCAAAAGTGATCCAGCAGCAAGAGCAGAATTCTATCAATTGGCTCGGGGTGGGAAATGAACGAACGAATTCAACAACTTGCTGAACAGGCTGGATTTGATTGGGCATTAAAACGGTCTAGCTTATACGGGCATGATGATGACAAACAAAACTTAGAAAATCTTGCTGAATTGATTATAGCTGAATGTATGAATCAAGTAAGAGAACAATATCTGCCTGTGCTGGAAGATGAACTTATGATGAAGGACACACATTGGGATGGTTATGTTCAATGTGGTGTTGACAGTTATGTAGCAATTAAAGAACACTTTTTTGGAGTTGAAGAATGATATTCAACCGTATCAAAGAACTAAAATTACAAGGCCTAAAGATAGGTATCGTGTTCTCGCAATTTGATATATTACATGCAGGACATATCGCAATGCTTAGTGAAGCTAAGAATCATTGCGATTACCTCATTGCTGGGTTACAAAATAATGCACAATGGGATAGACCAGATAAGAATGCTCCCATTCAAAGTATTGTTGAACGCCAAATCAGTTTAAGTGCTGTCCGTTTTGTAGATGAAATTGTTGTTTACAATACAGAAAAAGATTTGGAAGACATACTGTTGACATTGCCAGTAGATGTGCGTATACTAGGGGTTGAGTACATGGAGAAAGACTTTACTGGTAGAGCAATCTGCGAGAAGCGTAAGATTGAATTAGTATTCAATAGCCGTGACCATAGTTTCAGTAGCAGTAGTTTGCGTAAGCGTGTAGTACAAGCTGAATCAAAGGATAAATAAAGATAGCGGTCTTCGGTCATCATCCCGCTTTACAAATTCTGCTGCCTATGCTATAATTAACATAGGAGAACAACATGGCAAAAAAATATTTCAGTACAAAAACGTACAAACAGATAGGTCCAGTAGCTTATCGTCAATGGCGTGCAGATAGTCATTGTAACATGATTCATGGTTACGCAATGTCGTTTCATTTTGAATTTGAAGCGGATACATTAGATGCACGAAACTGGGTGACTGACTTTGGTGGCTTGAAACCACTCAAAGAAAAATTAGAAGAATGGTTCGATCATACATTACTAGTCGCACAAGATGACCCGATGCGTGAACATCTATTGAATCTAGGTAAACTTAAACTAGCAAAAATTACAGAGGTTGAAAAGACAGGATGTGAAGGTATCAGTGATTTCTTATATGAATATGTGAACACTATCTTCTTACCCAACTGCGGCAGTGAAGAAGCCAAACGTGTTTGGTGCTGTAAAGTAGAAGTACGTGAGACTGATTCAAACATGGCAGGTCGTCAAGGACACAGAGAAGATAATGAATTTAAAGATTGAATCATAACATGAATTTTTTAATGAAATCAGAAAATGAGTATGCAAGAACACAGGAATATTTAAAAAATTTCGGCTGTTATAAAATATCAAAACATTTAGAAATTCACCACAATGGTGATATTACTATATGTTGTTTTTCTTGGTTACCAAAATTTTGCGGCAATATTATTACAGATTCAATAGAAGATATCATTAATAATTCAGAACGACTAGCTATGATATCAGATATGAGTGAGGGTAAATTCACAAACTGCAATGACTATTGTCCTTTTATTAGTCAAATGTTAAATGATAAAGTAATGCCTGGTAATACAATTGTACCTTTGCAATTATTAGATTTTTATAAAAATTCTAATTCAATCATAATTCATTTTTGTTATGATTTATCATGTAATTTGCAATGTCCTAGTTGTCGTAATAATTTAATACTTCATAAATTGGGAGAAAATAAACAAATAGATAATATCAATGACAAAGTTGAAAAACTTGTTGATTATTTATTAGAACAAGGTGAAAAGGTTAGTATAAACATTACTGGTAGTGGAGATGCTTTTGCAAGTCCTACTTATTGGAATTACTTAAAAACATTGTCAACAAAAAATCTAAATGAAAATTTAACAATAAAACTAATGACCAACGGTATTTTAATGACAGAATCACGCTGGAATCAAATAAAACCATTATGGAATAATATCACACATATTACAGTAAGTATCGATGCATTTTCAAATGAAACTTATTCAAAGATAAGAATAAATGGATCTAAAGATAAATTAGATGAAAATTTAAAATTTCTTAATGAAATGATTATAAGTAACAGTTTTAAAAATTTTATTGGCTGGAGTACTTCTTTTACTGTCCAAAAAGGTAATTATAAAGAAATTAAAGACTATATTAATTGGCAATTATCATATGAAAACTTGACAGGTATATATTTTAATAGTATACGGCAGTGGGGACATTTAGATAACATTATGTACGATAGATTAAATTTAAACGCAGAAGATAAAATTTTACTAAAAGAAATATTAAAAGATGATATTTTTAAAAACAAAAAAGTATATTTAGGTGACATAAATTCATTCAGGCAATAAAACATGGCAAAATTAAAAATAGCAGAACTATTCTATAGCATTCAAGGTGAAGGTAGATACATGGGTGTCCCCTCAGTATTTCTACGAACATTCGGATGTAACTTCAAATGTGCAGGCTTTGGTATGCCGAAAGGTAAACTAAGCGAGGAAGCAAATAATATCGACCCGACAAAGTATACTGATTACAAAATGTTACCACTTGTCAGTACAGGATGTGATAGCTATGCGAGTTGGGATCCCAGATTCAAAGACTTAAGTCCAATGCTTGAAACTGATAGTATTGTTAGTAGTATCATGGATATGTTGCCAGAGAAGCGTTGGTTAGATGAGCATCTTGTCATCACTGGTGGTGAGCCACTACTAGGTTGGCAGCGTAGTTTTGTTGATTTACTTTCAAACGAGAAGATGCGTAGCTTACAAGAACTAACTTTTGAGACTAATGGTACACAATCATTACATCAGGATCTACGATTCTTCTTGAATAAATGGTGTACAAGTCGTAGCATGGGTTCTATCACATTCAGCGTCAGTCCTAAACTCAGCATCAGTGGTGAGAAGTGGGATGATGCTATCTGCCCAGACATAATCTATGAATATAGCCAAGTTGGGCATACATATCTCAAATTTGTAGTAGCTACTAACGAGGATATGGAAGAAGCTGAGGAGGCAGTAAATGCGTATCGTAAGAGGGGTTTTCGTGGTCATGTCTATCTTATGCCTTGTGGTGGCGTTGAGCGGGTGTACAATCTTAATAATAGGGCGGTTGCAGAAATGGCAATGCGAAAAGGATGGCGGTACAGTGATAGACTACAAGTGCCGTTATTCAAAAACGAATGGGGCACTTAAATGACATTCTTCTGGGGATTCTTACTTGGATACATAGTAGCGGTATTCTATATGGCACATCGTGCTAATGTAAATGCTAGAGTGGATAGAGAATAATGCCCTCAAGTGATTGGACTACACAAACAGCCGGTGATTATCATTTTAAAAAATGTATTATGGGTAGAAAATTAAAGTTTACCCTATTGCCTAGACAATGCCATATAACAAAGCGTACAATGTGGTTAGAGAATGCATATTGTATTACCGCAGGATACAGAGCAGGTGATACAGATTGGTTGTATGAACATCGTTGGTACGATAAAGATGAATATTTAATAGCAAGATTAAAGGATTTAATATGAAATTTGAGATGCGTTGGCTTGTTACACCCAATTGGGAAGAAGGTCCAGAGAAGATATTGCAATATCGTTATGAACGTGAAATAACAGATTACAGCATAACAAATCCAAGAACAGGTTCATTTCTAATTAGAAAAGAATTAACTGAATGGATTACTGTCCCGGCTGTAGATGAGGTATGGAATGCGGATATATAATAAACGTATTGGATTTTTAATTAGTGATCAGCACTTTATAACACATGGTGGTATAGGTCAATTTGCTAAGGGATTTACTGAACTAGGAGATCGTATCAACTGGAAAGTTGATATCATATTAGATAAAGAACCAACAAACGATTTAGCTACATTGGTTAAGTCATTGGGTGCAAATATCATATATACAGATTCTGGTATACGCTATTCAGATCATACAGGTACATTTGCATTTAGTGATAGTATCAATTTTGAAAAGATGGTTAACTTTAGAAAAAGTCTCATGCTTGCTTTTGAGTCTAATATCTATGATATGCTAGTGTGTAACACGCAAGAGGCAATGAGTGCTGCTTATGCAATGGGAATAGGTAAGTATATTCCAGTTGTATTCTATACTCATTCATATAGCATGGTGTTCCGTGATGAACAAGACTTTAGTGATGTATGCTTAGATGAATATCATAACTTCTTTAACAAGCATATGGAACTATCACATAGTTTTGTAGGAACACAAAGTCAAAAGAATGTTGATGAGATGACTAAGTATGGTGCAAAGAATGTATCACTATTGCGTATGCCATTAAGTGAGAGAAAATTGCTTGAACCTAACAATGGACCTCGTAGTGGTGTATTGTTTATTGGACGATGGGAAGAACGCAAGAACCCGTCCGCTTATATTAAAGTAATGAAAGAAACAGGTTTACCTTGCAAAGTAATGACTAATAGTACTGGTGCTAAGAAGTTTGAGAAAGCATTTAGTGAAGCAGGTATTACAGACTATGAAATTAAAGTAGCTATTGTAGGACAAGAAAAGGTAGACTTCATTAAGAGTTGTAAAGTATTCTTTATGCCAGCATTAGGTGAAAATTATCCTTTTGCGTTTAGTGAATGTCTTGGTCATATGCCATGCGTTGTATTAGACAATCAAGAATGGTCTGATAACTTTGATGAAAAATATTTCTATAAAGAGAAACTAGCAAACGCTAGCAATCTAATTAGTATGTTATATATTGTTGACAACTATTACAATACTGGTGCATTAGACTATATCAAAAAACTAGATGATGATACTGCACAAGGTTGGATAAAGTTCTTAGATGATTTTGTAGCAAAACGCAGCAATACAAATGCAGCAAAGATTAATAATTATGATACAATATGCTACCGTGACTATATCAAAGAATTGAATCGTAGTCATTTAGCCCGTGAAGATTTTGAAAGTGTGTTGGCTAACCGTTACAAATTTATTGTTAATATATACACAGATGATAATAGTTATCTAAGTAAAGACCCAACATACAAACCAACAGAGGAAGAGACAGGCGAAAGTCTGTTTTCATTTACATGAAAAAAATATTAATAACAGGTTGTTCAGGATATATTGGTAGTCATCTAATTAAGATGTTAGCTGACAAGTATGAAGTGCATGGACTAGATATCAATATTCCACAAGCTGACGGATTGCGTGAATTCTATCAACATGATATACGCAAACTAATTGACTTATCAATTGAATTTGACGCAATAATTCATTTGGCTGCATTAGTTAATGTAGGTGAAAGTGAACAAATTCCTATTCAATATTACATCACTAACTTAAATGGCACAATGAATGTCATCAACAAGATAAAAACAAAGAACTTTATATTTGCTAGTACTGGTGCAGCAGAAGGTTGTGCTAGTGCATATGGTATAAGTAAACGTGCCGCAGAAGATGTTGTGCGTGAATATTGTACACAGCATAGACCTACACCATATACTATCTTTAGATTCTACAATGTAATTGGTAGCGATGGATTTGCGCCAACCAATCCAGATGGATTGATGCACAATTTAATGCAGGCAAAAGACAAGGGTGAGTTTACTATCTTTGGTACAGATTATAATACATTTGATGGAACTTGCATTCGTGACTATGTGCATGTTAATGAGATATGTGATGCATTACATACTGCAATTGAGAAACCAAGCAATCAAATAGAATCATTAGGTCACGGTATAGGTCGTTCAGTTAGACAGATTGTTGATCTATACAAGAAGGTCAATGATGCTGACTTTGATGTAAAACACGGCCCAAGAAGAAAGGGTGACTTAACAATATCTGTATTAGATAATGTGTCACCCTATATGAAAGAGTTATACTCTTTGGAAGAAATACTTAAAGTTTAATGTCTTAGCAATAAGGTACTTAGTACGCCTGGGTCGTTAGCACTAACATCACCTTCACCTGGTGCAACAATAACATTGTACTTCATTCCAGCTGGGATTGAATTTCTCTTAGCCATGTACTCAGTATAACTCAAAATAGAGTTAGCACTAATACCGTATTCTGTTGCAATACGCTGTTTCATTTGTTGTAATTCTTGCGGCCCTGCAGGTTGCCATGCACCATCTGGAGTCTTTGCTAAATTGCCCTTCTCGTCCTTAGCCAATAAGTCATAGAATAGTTTCTCTGGAACGATGCGACTGTTCTTTGTTTTATCTAACTTAGGATCTTGTGCTTTGATTTGTTTCTCTTGTGCAGTGTTAGCACCTTCACTCCAATTGATAATGAAGTTGTCTGGCTTATCCGCTAATGCTGCTCCAGCCATTTTAGTATAAGCATAGAACTTAACATCAGGATGTTTAGCAGCCATCTTCAATGCCATGTCTAAATATTCTGGACTAAAGAAGTCACCAGCATCATGCCAGCGAACTGTTGTTTGCCAACCATTAGGGAATTTCTTATCACCCTTTGCTGCTGCTTGTGCCTCAGCAGATATTTCACTACTTAGTTGATTGAAGAAACCATCAGGATCATTTAATAGATATGTTAGTATTCTTCCGTCACTTTGCCATGCAGCCTTGAATTGAATCTTGCCGCCTTTCATAGCAAAGCACTCTACTTTACAAGAGCCAGCGCCTGGACAAGTATTAACAATGATTAATTTATTAGTTTGTTCATCTAATGCAATTCCTACTAATGCTGCAAATCCAACATTGAAGAATTGTTCAAACTCACCATTGCTATGTTTCATCTTTTCATTTTGCTTTAATAATGATTTAGGACGAATTGCTAATGTTTGTTTAACTGCATCTTCATCATATGTTTTACCATCTGGGCTTAAGTATGTAACTACACTACTACGATGGATGTAAGGCATCTTGTATTTGTCACCTTTGGTCTTGCCAGTAGTATACTTTTCGTTACCTTTTTTATCTACTTTAACATTACCTTCTTTGTCTAAATCAGGTGTACCAACGATACGCTTCATATAGTCTTGAAATTCTTGACTATCCAAATCACGAGTTTGTGCTGGTAGTTTAGTTGCTTCAACTAATCCAGATAAGCTACGAATTCTATTTAAATGTGTTTCTGATAAATTAGGATTTAGTTCTTCTGCTGGCCAACTGAGATAACTATGACCACTGTCATCACCGGCTCGCACCACAAACACACCACCGTTGTCATACCCATCATCTTGACCAATCTCCCAACCTGCAGCCATCAATAATTTTTCTACACGAGGATCTTCATCACCATTCCACCATTGCGCTGCAAGACCTTTTAGTGTTTCTTCACTAAATCCATCATCACCGTCATCACTAGGGGCAAATTCAGTCAACGAATTTCCTGCTGTACCTTTATTTAAATTAGGGGTAGACTTATCAATCACTCCTTTGTAATAGCTAGCATATTGTTGTGTACCTTCAGGATATGGAACTGGTAACTTGCCTGTTGCAAAACCTGCTTTGTATTCTGCCGTATTTTGTATGCCTGGCATGAATGCATTACCGCCTTCTGATACCTCTTCATCAGATTTTGAATCACCTGCACTAGCAACGAACTGCTGAGGTGTCATAATCTTGATGCCACTAGGGGCACCAGGCATATTTGGCTCTGCGCCTTCGTGTAATTCTTTAAAGTTCATTTTTTTGCTTCCTTAGCTTCAGCCTTATCTTGCGCTTTGATTGGTAAACTTACTGGGTATTGTGAACATGCTTCTGGGTTACCTTGACCTGCTTCTGTTAAAAATGCAGTATTTGCCGGTACTTGACCAGTTGGGCATGAGCATAGTGCAATACCATCACTACCTATCGTACAATTCCAACTAAAGCAATTGCTAGACTTTGCACCTAGATTCAAACTAGCATCACACTTTTGTATAGTTACTTTTTTATCTTTTGGTTTGTTGCTAAAATTGCTAGCCTCTTGTGGGTAGTAAAGTTTAGGAGCAAACAAACTCCAAACATGTTTATCATCAGTTGCAGCACATGAACCTTGCATGTTACCTGCTGATGTATCAGCGATAGCACGACCTTTAAGTATTGGGCAACGGCATTCTACTTCTGGGTATGCTACGCCGTTATTACCAGTAATTGTTTTGTTAGTTGGTTTGCAAGTACTAGCAGCACATAATGCATACTGTCCATCACATACTGTAATCTCTCCGGCAAATGCAGAACCAAAGAAGGTCAATGCAAGTATCGTTAGTAGTTTTTTCATTTCTTATTGTTCCTAATAAATTGTTCGGCAAGCATTACTAATTCGTGTAGTTCTTCAATACTTTCGCAATGCCATCTACGCAAACTTTTATTTATGTTGCTGTTTGGATCGTGTGCTGTTTTCGCACCAGTACGATGTTTCTTCATGCCACGCATTCTAGCACAGAAGCTAGCACGGCGTTTTGCTGCCTTACTGCCCTTCTTTAATTTACTAGGCTTAGTTGTGACTGCTGTTTGAATCTTGCTTCCAGGATGACTGCGGCGATAACTGGCTACACTCTTTTTACTCATCCCGCCTGCACGTTTGTTATTGTGCTTTGACCAATTCTCGCCTTCATCCATGTCTTGCTTCACTCTAGAAACTGGAACGATGAGTGATTCGTATTCGCTGATATCAACAATATATGCTGGGGACTCTATACCTTTGCCTGAATCATATCTAACGATTTTACCTGAAACCATTTTTCCCTTGTGAGGTACTGTAACTTGTGTTCCAGGAGAAAGAATAGTACTCTCTCCCTCCGCCACACCTTGCTGGTGGATGAATCCTCGACTATTTTGTGGGACACTAGTAGTCACAAATCTACCACGCACCTTACCTTCTTTATCAGTAGCATCGTGTGTCCAATCAATGTGATCAGATGGGCTTACTTTCAATCCTTGTGATTTTGCGTGGTCAGCCCAAGATTTTAAATCACGAAATGGCTTTCTGCCTTCCGCCACACCTCTAGATGAAACGGTTGGTGATTGCAGTTGTCTAGTTTTAATGCCGGGCATACCACCTAATGTTGCTAATTTTTTAATTGTGGCTTCGGCACCAGTATTTCCAAGAGATATGACCACGGTACCATCAGGATCAATGGAATCTACTCCTGTCAATGAATCGCTAGCGTAACCGCTGGGTGGCATATAATTAGTTTTAGTTGGTTGACTCTGATATGTAGCCTTATTATTACTATCCCATTTTTCCATGCCTTTAGTAATTGCAGCACGAACTTGTTGCTGTTGTGGTGTTTCAGAGCCTTCCGCCACACCTTGCTCACGCTCCGCTTGACGCTGTGCCCAACGCTCTTTGTTGCGTTGGACTTGTTGCGGGCTTAATTTAGGTTGCTTGCTGAGGTCACGATATAATGCTCGACCTAATGCGCTGGTATGAGGATTTTTAAATGCACCAGTTGGGGCTCTACGACCACCTTTTTCCCAACTTACTTCTTGATCGCCATACATGTCGCCTTCCGCCACACCTTGCTGACCAAAAGAATCAAAATGCTCTTGTGCTTGTTTTTTAGATTTATATCTGTGAATCTCGCCCGTCGGACTTGTAACTTTCCATTCAACATGGTCAGTTGTTCTTCCTGCAGGATTAGTTGTTCTTTCGATCTTTGGTTCAGTCTTTACAACTGGTCTGGTATACTTTTTAAATTTATCCAACTCGCTTTCCGCCACACCTTTTGGCTTCTGATGATGCTTCTTCATATTGATAGCGATAGCTGCTTGCTGTGCTGGATTAGCTGCTTCATCAGTTGCTGACTTTCTCAATGCATCTGCTGTTGGAGCACCCTTGCTTCCGGGCTTACGCATACGCTCACCGGATCCATGTTTGATTCGGTCACGTTTGGCATGGATGTTTGCCCATAATCCTGGCTTTTCGTTCTCAGATATAAATTCGGTAAATCTCATGTTGTTGTCCGTAAATAGTTGACTTTATTGCGTAATTCTGTTACACTATATGTATTATTTATCACTTTGGACTTTTATCTTGACAAATCAATCTATCAAACGCATAGGCTTTGCTTGTAAATTTAGTGAACTAAACAGTAAAGGTGAAGTCTGTTCTGTCAGAGAACTAACCACCGGCGGTACAACCCGTGCATGGATCAATAGACAATCTCGTAGCACCGCAGAAGAAAAGATACTTGAGGTATCAAAGCAAAACATTCTCAATACTCATGCACTAGTTAAAAAAGTGTCATCACTAGAACCATCATTGCGTATGGTTCGTCTTACATCGGACATGCTTCCCTTCTATACAATGGATGGTTGGCAAGACTTTTGGCAAGATAAAACAATGCAAGATAGTCTAGCACGATGGTTCAGTCCCATCGGCGAGACTGCACGGGCTAATGATGTCCGTCTTAGTTTTCACCCTGACCAATTTGTAGTTTTAGCGAGTGACCGTGAAGAAGTAGTAAATAAGAGTATTGAAGAATTTGAATATCATTGTGACATGGTTCGTTGGATGGGCTATGGCAAAACATTTCAAGACTTCAAAGTTAATGTACACATCAGTGGTCGTAAAGGTCCACAGGGCATTCGTGATGTGTACAATCGTTTGTCACCCGAAGCCCGAAACACACTTACACTAGAGAATGAGGAATATACACATGGACTACTTGACTGCTTATCACTATCTGACCTCGTGCCTACGGTCATGGACATACACCATAATTGGATACGTGAAGGAGAATACATTGACCCATCTGATGACAGGGTTAAAAGGGTTATTGACAGTTGGCGGGGTGTTCGCCCTACTATGCATTACAGTGTTAGCCGCGAAGATGTACTCGGAGACTTTTCCGTTACTGATCGCCCAGAGTTGGAGCGTTTGCTAGAAAATGGACATAGCAAACAGAAACTTAGGGCACATAGCGACTACTATTGGAACGATGCTGTGAACGATTGGGCATTGACATTCTGTGATAACTTTGATATAATGTGTGAATCAAAGGCAAAGAATCTTGCCAGCTTTAAATTATTTGAGAGATATAAAAATGGGACTATTTGATAGATTTTTTGGTAGCAAAGAAAAAGCATTAGAGGAATTATTGGCTCCTCCCCCAGCAGTGCCTAAGGTAAAGAAACCTCGCAAACCTAAGGCACCTAAGGTACAGAAGGAACAACCAACTGTATCTGACAAAGCAAAAGCAGATGAACTTGGTTTGCCGTATGTTAATATACTAAAGATGGAACTTGATCCATATGATATTAACACTGGGGCGTTTGAACTTGATTGGAATGATAAATTCATTCTGAATCTAATTCGTGCAGGATATAAGATTCGTGATGATGATACAGACACTATCATTGCCGAACGCTGGTTTCAATCGGTATGTCGCAATGTAGCACTTGAACTCTATGAACAGCAACAGGCTGATCCGGAAAATAGAGCAATGGCCTCAGAAATGAGAGTGGTCCGTGCTAAGGACCTAGGAGATGGGAGGACAGAAGTCAGCTAACAATTTGGTTAAATAAACCAAAAAGTTATTGACAATAAAGAAAAAATCGTGTATAATGCAGTTATTGCTAGACATGGTGTTTAGCAATATAAACTTTTTTAAGGAAAATAAAATGGCAACAGTAAAAGCAACCGCTGTAAAAACAGCAACAGCAAAAACAACCGCTAATAAAACTTCCGTGACAGCATTGAATGGTCAATCTGCCGCTGTGGTAATTGCGACGGTCCCCTCTACAAAGACTAAACTAGTATGGCGTCCAAATCGTCAGAAGGTAAATATTAGTCAATTAGATAATGTTTTGGCTAAGACTAAATCTCAATTGAAAAACAAGAATGTAATTGATTTGACTAATGAACTTTCAGGTTACAAGAAGTTTCAAAATGTTATTGCTTTCTTACAGGCAAACAACATTCAATTTAAAATTATAGACATTCCTAAATTTGAGAATCACAAACTCCGTGCTTTAATTATCCCTGAGGAAGTACAACGTCTACTGGATAAACCTCATTGTGCTAAAATTAGCAGTGGGTTTGATCCTCGCTTACTAAGCCCTATCTTTATCGTGCGACTACGAGGAACTAATCAACTATTGGTTATCGACAGTATGCATACACTAACTGTAGTTGGTTCGTTCGCAAAAGAAGGTATCTGGGATAACGTCCCCGAAGATTGGCTTGATTTTGAATATCCATGCTGGGTAGTAGATACTGACCAAGAAAGTTTTTCTCTGTTAGCTGGTCTCTATCGCAATGGTGAAGGTTCTAAGCCTTGGGATGAATTTGACTACCATCGTGTTCATGTTCGTAGCTTTCGGTTGTACGGTGACAATGGTCCTAATGACAAATACAAACTAGCTGCCGAGAAACAAACTCATTGTGAAAGTGAAGATACAATTCCAATGGCACCCAATCATGCTCATGCAGGTCGTGCTGGTACACTGACTCATATCAAGGCATTGTCTAGTTTTACTGATGATGACATGGATAAGTTTAAGTTCATTATTTCAATGAACAATAAATTCTGGCATGGTTCAGAAGTGGACTCGCAAGCATTTGGTTTCTATGGTCACTTGTATGCAGGACTGATGAATGGCAACGTACCAATGAAGGGCAAAGCGTTTGATGAATTCATGAAGGACATTCATGCTATCGTTAAAACTTTCTTTGTTGGTTTCCCTGAGTTGCGTAGCATCACCGCAGAAACACACAAGGCATGGTTGAAGATTCAAGGCAAAGATGCCAAGACTCCACCTTATAACTGTGCATTGGCATTGGTACTTAAAATGTACAAGAAAATGCACGGCAAGCACTTGGTTACTACTGATGTAAGTGATTTCATTTACACACCAGCGCCGGGAATCACGCATGATATCTATGATTCTCTTCCGCTGAATATTCGTCAGAATGTCGGTAACTACACTCTCTAATCACGGGTGGTTCTATAACATTATCCAAGCACAAACTCTTGTGCTTGGATATGGTATTACACTCAGGGATCTACCCGTTGACAGACTGTTAGAATATTCTAACCACGTTGCGGCTGCACAACAGTTTTGTAATCTATATTATGGTGATATTCATCAGATTAAAGATTTAGAACGATACGTTAAAAAAGAATGGGCAGAATATAGGCTTGAACTAAGCAATGAAAAACTAGAATGGTTAGATCCAGTACATGGAATTAACCTCAAGGACCTAGAAAAGTTTGTTGCTGATAGAATTGTCAATTACCCATATGATACTATCAGAAAAGTAAAGTCAAAGTTTCTCCCGTTTACTATTAATAACCCACTACTATTCTCTAACATCAATTCCAATCCTGATATGTTTTTGGAAGAAGTCAAGTTGACAAAAACTAAATAGTAGACTATAATACACACATGACCAAATACGCACTCATTGATACCGCAAATACGTTCTTCCGCGCTCGGCACATTGCATCACGCAATAGTACAGTTGACGAGAAGGTGGGTATGGCCTTACATCTTACATTGGCTAGCACTAATCAAATCGTTAAACGTTTTGGAATTGATCATGTAGTGTTCTGTTTAGAAGGTCGCAGCTTTCGTAAGGACTTGTACGCTCCGTATAAGAAGAACCGCGTAGTAGATACAATGTCTCAAACAGAGGCAGAGGTTGAAGAAAACACCATGTTTTGGCAAACGTATGATACATTTTGCTCTTACCTTAAAGACCGCACAAACTGTAGTGTATTGCGTGATCCTAAGGCTGAGGCTGATGACTTGATTGCACGTTTCATTCACTTGCATCCTGAGGATGAAATTTTTATCATCAGTTCGGACACGGATTTCGTACAATTGATTTCACCCAAAGTCAAACAGTACAATGGCGTAAGTGGTGAACTAATTACACTTGAGGGATACTTTGATGATAAGGGTCGTTCAGTAAAAGATAAGAAAACTAAAGAACCTAAACTACTTGAGGACCCACAATATCTGCTATTCAAGAAGACCATGCGCGGTGACGCAACCGACAATATTTTCAGTGCCTTTCCCGGTGTGCGTGAGAAAGGTAGTAAGAACAAAGTTGGATTGATTGAGGCATATGCTGATAGAAATAAACAAGGCTACCAGTGGAACAATCTGATGTTGCAACGCTGGTCCGATCACGAAGGGGTTGAACATCGTGTGCGTGACGATTATGAACGCAACCGCACCCTAATTGACTTGACAGCACAGCCCGATGATGTTAAACTATCAGTAGATACAAACATTCGTGAGGGTGTTCGCAGAACTACTATTCCACAAGTGGGAATACACTTGATGAAATTCTGTGGCAAGTATGAGTTGAATAAAATTAGTGATAATGCAGAGACATACGCAAAATGGTTGAACAGTCCTTACGTGGGTGTACTAGCGTGAATAAGATTTTAATTATATGTTGCTTACTATTGCATGGTTGTGCGGTAGTAGCAGTTGCTGATGCAGGTGTTACTGTAGTAGCGACAGGAGTGAAAGTTACAGCAAAGGCAGTGGGTGCAGTTGCAGATGCAATTATACCCGGGAAGTAATGATTGAGAAAAGAATACAAGAGCATAAGAAAGCAGCCGAGCAATATGTTAAGGACAATTTCCCTAATCTAAAACCTACCTATAAAAGTTACCAAACTAAAGTAGATAATAAATTTGCACAGTTGATTATTAATGATTGTTGTGCTATAATTATGCAGGCTTCTACATTTAGCGTATTACCAACACAGTATATAAAATCTATTAGAGAAATGTTTGATTTTGAAGATGAAAATAACTTACCAAAATAGTGATCCAAAGTTTCGTATTAAATCAATACGATTCGGTGATCCAGGCTTCATTATGTATGATGAACGAGGTTTCAGCACTATCCCAAGGGCTGGCTTTGAAATCAGTCGTGAATGCCCTGACAATTTTAAGCGTGTTATACTTGAATGCATACAGTACAAATGGTTGATACCAGTAGCACATATGAAAGAGTCAGAGTGGATATGGGAAAAATTAGGAGAATAAAATGAAACTGAAAATTTGTGGAATAACATACGAAGTACTGTACAAGACACCTGAGGAAATGCAAGGTAATATTGGCCTTGCATTATTCAATAGTCAAGAGATTTGGATTAACGAAACCTTTACTGAACAAACTAAAAAGATTGCATTGTGGCATGAAGTATTGCATATACTGGACCATGCCTACAATCTAAAGATGACAGAAGAACAGGTTAAGTTTCAAACTCACGCATTGATTGCATTAGTAGAAGATAATCCAGAGGTATTTAGTAATGGCACAACATAGTAATTACTGGAGTTGCACCCCTTTCGCTGATTGGGTTCGTGGAACTCCCAAACTCAAGTCAGGCACTAGTGAAGAATGGAATGATTGGGCTAACAACACCAAAGGTTATAACCCTATTCGTTTTTGGTTAGCTGAGGAAGGTCTTGGTAAACTTCAAGATTTTGTAACTTATCCTATTAGAAAGATTTATGATGTCAAGTATTACATTAATAACCGATATGTTACTCGTACTCATGCTCTTACCGCACATCATCGTGATATTAAGCCTGGTTCTTGGAGTGATGTTGGCAGTAGGTTCCTTCCATGCTTATTTAATGAGTTGGTTGATTTTGTCGAGGTCGAACAAGCCTGGAGCCACATTGCGTGGGGAAGCAAGGAAGATCGTGCTAAATATGATCCTCCTTTCTATGCTAGTGGTTGGTGGCGTTGGCGCACTTGGCGTTGCAGTCAAGCAGGTATCGATCATCTTGACTGGGCAATGACTCTTACTAATAGTGATTGGGTTGACAAAAGTGATCCCGACTATGGTAAACCTACTAGTCAAGCACTACATGCTAAAGAGATTAAGGAACTTTACACATGGTGGACAGTTACATATCGCAATCGTCCTGACCCATATAAAGCAAGTGGCTGGAGTGAATACTGTGAAAGTTTACGTAACAAGCACGGTGATACTTGGCTTGGTATGAGTGCAAAAGCACCTGATGAAATAAAATCTCGTGATAAGGCTCATAAGTTGTTAGACAAGATTGAAAAAGCCTACGATAAAGAAGATACTGAAATGATGATTCGTTTAATTAAGATTAGAGACAGTTTGTGGACATAATATGAAAAAAATTTACTACGAAAAGATCGGCAGGAAATATGTTCCTGTTGCTGAATACGACAATGACTTGCTAGATAGTTTTCCAAAAGGTAGTCATCTTGTGATATGCTATCCAGGTGGGCAGAGCCGTAGATACAACATTGATCCTGATTATGCTGCACTGATTGCTGCTGCTCGGGTGGCCGAAGATGCTATGATGCAAGCCATGCAAAAGGCCAGTGAATTGCAACCAAAGCAAACTCCTATCACTGAAGGTCAACGTAAGGCATGGAAGAAACTGGCCAAAGAGTTTGGTGATGAACTTGCTACTCTAAGTGGTGCCTCATCATACGACATTGCTCAAGCAGGACTCAAGGCTTTAGAAGGTGAAGCAGCTAAGATATTGACTAACCCTGCTGTAAAAAAGGCTTATGATCATTTCTTGCTAGTTGCTGAACTGACTAAGTAATAGCCAAAACAATAGACAACTATTGCATTTTCTGTTATACTGTATTTTTTAACAAAGGACTTTTTATGTTTATAATTCTCGTGGGTATTTTTGTAGGTTTGCTAGTAGCAGGTGCTATTATTTTTGTGTCAGAATTTAAAAAGATTGCGTTGGGCGTACTTACAGGTGTAGCAATCATTCTTATATCAATTGGAATTTCGGCATTCACTGTAATTAGTGCAGGGCATACTGGTGTACAAGTTACATTGGGTGAAGTCAATCCCTTGCCCTTGACTGAAGGTGTTCACTTTGTGAATCCAATCAGTTCAATCAAGGATGTAGATGTTCGTCTACAGAAAGCAGAACTAAAAGGTGCTAACGCAGGTACTAAAGACTTGCAGGTTGTGCATACTGATATCGTAGTGAACTATCGTCTTGACCCGCTCAAAGTACCGCATATCTACAAAGAGTATGGTCTCAATGTAGATGAAAAAGTTCTTGGTCCTGGAATCAATGAGGCTTTTAAGAGTGTGACAGGTCACTATACAAGTGAAGAATTGGTTACTAAGCGTGATTTGGTTAGTCAAGAGATATTGCAACACTTGATTACTAAGATGGCTCCGTTCAATATTGCTGTAAGTAATATCAGCTTGGTAAACTTTGGATTTAGTCAAGCATATCAACAAGCAATTGAAGATAAAGTTATTTCTGCACAGAAAACTGCTAAGGCACAGCAAGACCTGGAGCGTATCAAAGTTGAAGCAAACAGTCGTATCGCACAGGCAGATGGTGAAGCTAAAGCTATTGCGATTCAAGCGGCTGCTATTCAATCTAACGGTGGTGCAAACTATGTGCAACTGCAATGGATCGAAAAGTGGGACGGTAAGCTGCCTACTACTGTGTTGGGCGGTGATTCAAAGACCTTGATGAACATCAGTAAGTAAAGGATTGACTGTGCGTAAGTATATCACTAACAAATTCAATAGCGTGTTTCTTCCTTACGAAGAAGGTATGATTGAATGGCTCAATGAGAATTATCCATTCAGTCAATATCGTGTGGTGGAGGTAGCATGAACGAACGAATTAAACAACTCGCCCTAGAGGCTAAACTTGGTCCAGCACTACTGCTACATCACTGGGGTAAGATTGATGCCCTGACAGACTCGGAACAAGAAGATTTAGAGAAAATTGAAAAGTTCGCCCAGTTGATTGTTAGGGAATGTGCCGATGTTGCGGTAAAGTTTCATTTGGCACACCCCTATTCTGTGGAATACCAGATTAAAAAACATTTCGGAGTTGAAGAATGACAGATACCGTTCGTGATTGGCTGCACTTTATTGTTGGCATTGTGTTCTGTTATCTTGTGTTAGGTGGATTGGGATATTTAAAATGAACGAACGAATTCGACAACTTGCAATTCAGGCTGGTTTATCTTTGAGTCAAAAAGACTTTAGTTTTTACTGGATAGAATCAGTAGAAGATATAGAAAAGTTCGCCGAGTTGATTGTTCAGGAATGTATTGATATCATTGCCCCATATACTGTTAGAATGAGCAGACCCGGTGAAGAATACTTACATCCTATACTAGAGATTAAACAACATTTCGGAGTTGAAGAATGAACGAGAAGATTCGACTACTTTTTGAACAGGCACATATTCAGCCACCGGTAGAACGCAGTGGACAATTTGCGTTTACCCCGCCCAAGACTTTTAGTCCTGAAAAGTTTGCCGAGTTGATTGTTAAGGAATGTTATGAACATTGTAAAGGGCAGATTCTTGACAAAGAGGTTGCCGATACAAATGAACTGACTTATAATGATGCTGTTGGTGATTGTGCGAATGGTCTATTACAACATTTCGGAGTTGAATGATGATTAGCCCAGGACAATATATGTTCTATACAGGACTTATCTACTTTATTGTAGGTATGTTCAATATCTTTGTGTATCGTTTTACTGAATCAGAATATATTCAAATGGTTTGGATTCTAGTGTTGATGATTCCGGTGTTAGTGCCTATGCGACCATTTGTTCGCAACACACCTTTCTGGGGAGTTAAATGAACGAACGAATTGAACATTGTTTATACCAGGCAGGACTCACAGCACAAGGATGTTGGGACGAACTTGATGACTATTCTCGACAAGGTATAGAAAAGTTCGCCGAGTTGATTGTAGAGGAATGTGCCAGCAAGGTAGATAATATCCTGCGTGAGAAAAAGGATGGTGGCGGAACTATGGGTGATGACATTAGAGAACATTTTGGAGTTGAAAAATGAACACGCCCATAGCGCCCGACAGTCTAATCAAGATGTGGTGTGATCCTAGATTTCAAATGCTAGCGGTGGTTGATAAGTTGTTGGATGGTGACAAAACTTGGTCAGGGTTTGAATATACATATCACCCTATAGACCCTGTGAAGTATCGTCCCGTAGCCGAACAGGTTCGCAAAGCATTAGAAGCCCTTAAAAAAGAATACGGAGTCGAAGAATGATTGAGATTTTTATACCTGTATTGTTTATGTGCTTTAATGGCAATTGTAATTTCATGCAAGCACAGTCCTATTATACAATTGAAGAACGATGCAGAGATTCAGTCGATAAACAAAAAATTCATTTGACTGAGATAGCGGAAAAATCTAATCAAGGTAAAGTTGAAGTATTAGAAGGTACTTGTATCAATGCTAAGATACAAAACCCTAAAGGAAAAAATGATACAGCTAAACTTTAACATAGTCAACCCACGTAGAACCAATAAAGTTTGGAATATCCTGTGGAGTAAATATGGATCTATCACAAAGAACAAAGCATGGGAGTTTAACGGATATCGTACTGGACATATCATCAATATAGAGTTTCAATTAACATTCCAAAGTGACCACGCAGGTGCTAGATTAATGCTCGGATTGTTTGGGTACGAAGTTGAATTAGACTTCTACGACACCCGGCATTGGAATTATGATCAAAACACTTGGGAAAGTTACAAATGAATCAAGCAGAATATTTTGAGAAGAATCGCCATGTGGCTAAATATGAATTTGGTCAACGGATATTTGGATACTGGAATAATATTCCATTTGTCGGTACAGTTGGAAATGATACTGTAATCAATGAAACAATTGGACCACAGTACAGTATTCATTTAGATTTACCAATTCGTTATGAGAATTCTACTTATAATGTTATAGTAGATAAACAAAGTAGTTTTAAAAAGATTACAAAATTAATAGAAATGGAAGAAAATGTCAAAACCACTAATCGCAAAACCCGTAGTTAAGAATCAATTCTGGATTGTTACTGATGGTACATCAAAGGTAGGAAATGTTATTGCTGATGGTTCAGGCTTTGAAGTAAAACTCAACGGCAGTAAAACTCATTTTAAAAACACTAGTGCTATTAAAAAACAAACTAGCATAGAGTTTCAACAAACAAAAGCAGAAAAGATTAAAAAAGAAATACCTTTTAATGAATATCCAACAACAAAGAAGGTCTACAATTCTATGTTGGACATCAAGCGCAAAATACATTTATTCACTAAAACAACTAAAAGCAAGTGTTATCATGCGGCAGGATGGTATGTTATGTATCAAAGTGAAGAACCTACAGTAGTTTTTTGCCCTAAATACATCTTTATACAGCGTTATGAGTATGAGGGTCCGTACAAAACTGAGGACGAAGCTAAAAAGTTGATAAATATCTGATGTTTCATATAAAAAGATTTATTGATAGAGTAGCTGTTATCGAAGGTAGACAAGGTAAAGATGTGGTAATTCCATTATCAGATGCTAGAAGTTTGCGTGATGAATTGGCTAAATTATTGATAGATCACTATGAAGTTACTGAAGGAAAGAAGAACACTTCCGAAGTGATTGAAATAGAAGTCATCGGAGGTAAATTTTAATGAGTAGAACACAACCAAAAGTATTATTAGAACTAGTAGATAAAACTACCTATAAGTGCGACCAAATTGTAGAAGCAAGTGGCATATGGGCTGTATTCTATGATAGACAACCTATCAACTTAAAATCTCAGCATTACTTAGACAATGAGGCTACACCTAAGTATAAGAAAACAAGTTTCAGTAATCCTGGTCATGCACGAAACCTCTGTCGTAAACTAAACAATCAATTCAAGACAGATAAGTTTACTGTCGTTTTTATGAACAACGGTACTACTGTGTACCCGGATGAGTGACAGAAAAAAACTAAAATACACTATCACTAAGGCAGTTATGGATCAACTGCCTAGCAATAATATTCCATTTGAAACAATCATAAGTGATTGGTGGTTCACCAAATCAGGTGATAGCCTGCGTCTGACACCACAAGGTGATATAAATTTTAGACAGGCGCAAATAGAATTCTTTGATCTTCCTGTTAAAGTTAAGAAAACTAATTGGTATAAATTTTTAACTGAATGTAATAAGAAAATTAAATGTCCATATTATTTTAGTGTAAATAAGGATGCAGAGTCAAAAGAACCTTTCATCAGACTTTATGATAGTAAGATAGCAATGATGCTAGCACTATATGGTGATATAGAAAGTTATTTAGAATCAGTGAGGATAAGACAATGACCGAAGAAAAGAAAAAGAATCCAATAGCAATGGCATTAGAAGCTAAAAAGAAAAACGCAATGGCAAATTCTGGATTAGGTAAGGCTCCTAAAAGTAAAGGTCCTAAAGCTAATAGTAAAGGATTTGGTGGGGCTAGTGTTGTGCGTAGAGCAGGGCGCGGTGGTTAATACCACTCACCTTCGTTACGCATTCGTTTAATAAAAGACAAGTAGTTACTACATACACCGAAACATTTTAGGTGTACTGTACTAAACATTCCTCTATCCTGTATCTCAGGCAGAAATATAACACTGGTGTTGTTTATAGCAACTGTTCCAGGAGTAATAATTTTTCCATTACTTGCGGTCACTGGGGTACTTTCTGTATCAGTAGGAAACCAAAAGTAATTTGGATATGACTTAATTGGTTGAGTTACTATCCATGATTGCATATCAGTATTCATAGCATTCAACCAAAACCTAGGACCTTGTAGATACTTTTCGGTCACTTCGGTTATGGGTTGGGTAACACCTAAATAGAGTTTTCCGCTAATTCGCCAAACATTTACCATAGTGCTAAACCCAGCATTCATGGATTTGGTTATTTGTTTGGGCGTAGCAGCATCCTCAAAGTTGGTTCCGTCATAAATTCCTTGGTAAGATATGTATTGCATCAACTATTTAGCGTAAATGGGAAAAGAGTTTTGTATCTTGTCAACGGTTTTATCCTGAGGGTCGTTATATATGTATGCAAGATAAAAATCAAACTGAATGCTACGATGTTACGAAAACGGATAAAACTGAATCGTATCAGGAACAATATTTGCCCACTGGTTATGATTGGAGAAAATCCAATTGTGATGAAAAGCGTATTGGACCATGTAGATTGAAGGATGAATATATCAAACATAAATATCATTAACTTTAAAGGAAACTTAAATGAAAATTCTCGCTATTCTTATCGCTACTTTGGCTACAACTATTGCTTTTGCTACTGAGCCTGCCAAACCTGCTGCTCCAGCTAAGGAAGAAATGAAGTTGGCTAAGAAAAAGGAGGGTTCCAAACAGGACTCTACCAAAAGTTCTAAAACTGTCAAAGACAAAAAAGCTACAACTAAAACTGAGCCTGCAAAAGCCGCTACTAAGTAATACTATATTTGACGATAGTGATGACGATGATGATTCAGGAGAACAAGATTATCATCGTGCATACAGTCGTCCTAAAGTACACAAGGTAGAAGAAAAGGTTACTGATTTTGATGATGAACCATTATCAGATTATGTGACCGTTAGGTTAGCTGTTGCGAGGGCAAAGGCCATGCAGAAATATAGAGAAATCTATAAGGAAGTATAAATACAGTTAAGAGTTCTGTATAAAACTCTTTAACACACTTACACAGGAAAATATATGTTAAAACGATTTACCGGCTATCTTTATAGCCTATTAGAAAAATTCAGTGAACCCCAGTCATACGGTTCAGCACTAGAACGATACATCGTATCACACAATCCCACGAGTACCGCACAAGTTGAACAATTAGAGCGTCAATTTGAATTATTGTATTCAGCACGTAATAAGAGTTGGATGGTGTAATATGAACATCTTTAAATCAATTTACAATTTTCTAAAAGAAGTGGGTCGCGTCCGTGCAGCATCGTACCTTGCCCGTAGAGGACAATATGCTGCTGCACAAAAACTAATGACAAGTGATATTTAAAGGATAATTATGTTTACACCAGATTTTTATATAGAGATGTTCCAGACTTCAAAAAGGATGGCAACCAATCAGATTTTCAAAGACGAGAGATTGAATAAGGTCGCCAACGACTTTATAGATGCCCAAACGATCTTTGCAAAGATGATGGCAAAGAATACAATAGAGATGTTGTCTTATACTGTTGACAGTATGAACAAAACGATTTATTCTCAAGGTGAGGATGAAACAGTCAAGGCAAAGACTGCGAAAAAATAAGCTATTCACACACCGACATTAACACAAGGAGATTATTATGTCAGATTTCACACCAAAATTACCCGAAGTAAAATTCAACAAGAACGGCTACGAGATTCGTACAGATATCTTGGACATGGCTAAATCATTAGTCATGGAAGATTTCCATATGAAGTTTTCAGGATGGCAGATGACTGCTTCCAAGGATAGTGCTACTGGTCAGATCATAACCAAAGTAGACATGCCTGAATTTCCAGGACTTGAAAAAGTTTTGGACACTGCTGAAAAGATGTATGCTTTTGTAAATCAAAACACACCTAAGAAGTAATTCTTACTCAAATAATGCCCTATTGATTTAGGGCATTCCTACCTTGACAATAAATACATTCAATGCTATACTAAGTTTTTATTTCCTGATGTAGTTATTATGAAAAAACTTTTTATATCAATTATTTTAATATTATTGATTGGTGGCTGTGCTACTAATTCCGCTAATTCACTTGATCATGGAAACCTTAAGGAGTTCACTAGATCAAATAGTACAACACCGCACGGATATCAAATAGTATCTGATCCAACGGGCTCTGCACCATTGAAAATGGTTGAAAGATTTGAAGTCAGAAGCGGAGAATGTTCAGGGGGAGATTGTTCTATTGAAGGTCAAACTGGATCTAGGGTTGGAAGTAGGGAACGTTCTGAGATATCAACAGATAGAAATAATTACTCAAACTCTGAATACTGGTATGGATGGTCTATTTTTGTACCCAAAGACCATATCAATGTGTGGCCCGTCAATGTCACCTTAGGACAATTTTATAATATTGATGGGGCTATTGACAGTCCCACTTGCTCATCATTCATGTTTCAAAATAGTGCAGGATGGGGAGCATTGCGAGGTGGGCTAACTATAGATAGACACCATAGATGTGCAACACAAGAATATGTAACCATACTAACTGATAAGGAGTTACTTGGAAATTGGAACAAAATTGAAGTCCATGCAAAATGGTCTAATTTGGACGATGGCTTTTTTGAAGTCTATGCAAATGGAATTTTGAAATATAGTTTCAAAGGAAAAACAACTGAAGGCAATGGGATATATTTTAAATATGGTGTTTACAGGTCTTGGGTAAAGAGATATTTAGCACCGGTTCCAACTCAAGTTGTACTTTATGCGAATGTAAAACGTGCAAAAACTAGGGAAGGGCTAGCCCCGTAAGGTTGACATTAAATGGTTTTGGGTCTATAATAGAGGCTTAGACAGTCAACAAACGGAGTTAATTATGTCAGCATTGCAAAAATACATTGATCAAAAGAACAAATGGAACAAATTGTTCAAAGGTCCTCAGTATGAGATACAGACTGCTAAAGGTCGTCAGGTAGTTGCTGCTTGTCTGGACAGCGACCTCAGCCCTGAGAACTTGACCTGTGACGGTGAACTGCCCCGTAGTCAGGTTCAGGCCAAGCATCGTGCATTGTCACAGGCTGCAAAAGAACTACAAAAGTTGGATCCTACTGTTAAATTCTACGAATTTGCGTAAGGAGTAGGAGATGTTTTTTCTTGGAATGCTAGTTGGGATCGTGGTCGGAGCATATATAGCCATTTTGGTAATCGTACACACTCAATATTTCGGTTGACATTAAATGGTTTTGGGTATATAATACATACTTAGACAGTCAACGAACAGAGTAGATTATGAAAGCAAAAATTCTCATTACTTCCCTTGAAAACATGCGATTGTTTCAAGGTAAGTTGCCTACTAAGCGTTGGGGTTTTTGTGAAATTATCCGTAAAGTGACGATTGAACCCTGCCCTCACGGTATCTATGATAACGGCAACTATGGCTACATCATGGTTAATGACAAAAAAGTCCGTGTAGTCAACGGTTCCAGTAGCGAAATGTTGTTTGAAATCTGTGCGTAAACAGTTGACATTAAATGGTTTTGGGTATATAATAGAGTCTTAATCAGTTAGTTAAAGGAATTTCTAAATGTCTTATTATGTTATCGCCCGTGGTACTGGTCTTATCGTTACTGACGGTTCTAATCGTACCCGTGCATACAAAACTTTTGCGGCAGCCCGTGCTACTCGCACCCGTCTGTGCAACAAGTCAGGTTGGTCTGCCGGTGAACTGAGTATCGTAAACACTCAGCATTACAAGCCTAACATGGTAACTCGCAAGAACCTCATGAGCGGTATCGAATATCAGGAAGATGTTAACACTCCCCTGTGCTGTTCCCCTGCTAGCGAAACTTTTTGGTCCTCTTAAGATTTAATCATTTTCAATGAATTTACTGGAGCATGTAATGAAAACGGAAAAGTTTAAATTTAAACCGCTTGATGTGGTTATGACAAAATTTAAAACAATAACAGTTGTAGACAGTGTTAACAGTAGAGGTGAGGTTAGCATTGTATTGCCTGACAATTCTACACAAAAGGCTGCATGGTACGAACCTAGCGAATTAACATACATTGGTAAATTGTCGGAATTGATTGAGTAATAAATTACTCTAGGAAATAAATATATGATTATGATGGAAATCAAAGTTGAAGGTAGTCGCCGTAATAAAAAATTTGTTGAGGCACTACTTCCTTCAATGATTACCCAGCTTGGTCTTGAGCGTTGCCGCAAAGCATTGCTTATCCGTGTATATGATGAATGCGAAGGTGACAATGCAGGCTTGACACTCGACCTATCACAGTACACTGGTGCATATCTGGTAGTCATCAAACCCCATCGTAGTCTGTATCAAATTGGCCTCACCCTAGCGCATGAATTGGTCCATGTGAAACAGTTTGCAAAAGGTACATTGAAACAAGGTAAGCATGGTCATACATGGGCAGGTAAAAAGTACAGCAAGAAAACACCTTACTTGGACCAACCCTGGGAGATTGAAGCCTTCAGTCGCCAAGAGTTGATTCTGCGCCGCGCGTTTGAGGAATAATGTTTACCCAAAACATTCAATCACGATTGACAACAAATCAGTTTTCGTATATAATAGAATTTCTTTTCAAGCAAGCCACTAACATATAGGAGTTAATAATGGCATCACCTCAAGTCTCTGACAATCTCACAGTAACATCAGTACAAGCCCGCAAAGCTATTCTGAAAGCATTCAAAGCAAAGCGTCCCTTGTTTCTCTGGGGCCCTCCCGGTATCGGTAAATCCGAAGTTGTAGCAGACATTACTGCCGAACTTGGTGGTCATATGATTGACTTGCGTATGGCTCAAATGGAACCCACTGACATTCGCGGTATCCCATACTTCAACAAGGACCTCAATAAGATGGATTGGGCTGCTCCAATCGACTTGCCTGACGAGGAACTCGCATCACAATATCCTATCATTGTTCTTTTCTTAGATGAAATGAATAGTGCAATGCCTGCTGTACAGGCTGCTGGCTATCAACTAATTTTGAATCGCCGTGTTGGTAAGTACAAGTTGCCTGACAATGTTGTTATCGTGGCAGCAGGTAATCGTGATAGTGACAAAGGTGTTACTTATCGTATGCCGATGCCCCTTGCTAATCGTTTCTTGCACTTGGAAATGCGCCCTGACTTTACTTCATGGCAGACATGGGCAGTCAACAAAGGCATTCATAAGGACGTGGTTGGTTACTTGAGTTTTGCAAAACAGGACTTGTACGATTTCAATAGCAAATCTTCAAGCCGTGCATTTGCTACCCCACGTAGCTGGTGCTTTGTGTCTGACTTGTTGGATGACGAGGCAGACACTGATACTGATACACTGTTCAATCTGATTGCAGGTAGTGTCGGTGAAGGGCTTGCTGTTAAGTTTTCTGCACACCGCAAGATTTCTGGCAAGTTGCCCGAGCCGAGCGATATCTTGTCAGGTAAAGTTACTGACTTGAATGTTAAGGAAATCTCTGCAATGTATTCACTAACAATTTCATTGTGCTATGAATTGCGTGATGCATTGGAACATCAAAAGGTAACTATGAAGAAGTTCCATGAAATGTCTGACAATTTCTTGTCTTACATGATGAAGAACTTTGAAACTGAATTGGTTGTGATGGGTGCTAAGATTGCGCTTAAGACTTACAAGTTGCCGATTGAGCCTAGTCAACTAAAACACTTTGATGACTTCCACAAGAAGTACGGCAAGTACATTGTAGACGCAGGTAACTAAAGTTTATGGGTGAGAATGGTGTGAACATTCTCACTCTTTTTACTTGCTATAAAATAATTTGTATGCTATAATACAGCATATTTGATAAAGGATTGTATATGAGTAGCGTAATTGCCCCAACAAAAAAGAAAAAGCGTAGCGACAAGTTTGATAAACTTGTTGGACCTACTGACCCTAAGATTGATGCACAAGCCCGTGAACGATTGATTTCGGCACGTGTGGGTTTGCTATTGCGTCATTCATTCTTTGGCAATCTTGCTACACGCCTCAAATTAACTAATGCTGACGAGTGGTGCGCTACAGCGGCTACTGATGGTCAAAAATTCTATTACAATAGCCGTTTCATTATGCTATTGAAACCCAAAGAGGTTGAGTTTCTAGTTGGACATGAAGTATTGCATGTAGTGTATGATCATATGGGTCGTATCGGCAATCGTGACCCTCAGATGTTTAACATCGCCAATGACTATGCAGTTAACGCAGACTTGAAACGACACGGTGTCGGCACATTTATTACAAGTGTCCCATGCTTGTACGAACGCAAGTATGATGGTAAGCCCAGCGAGGAAATCTATGATGACTTGATGAAGAATGTCAAGCATATTGATATTGATAGTTTGCTGGATCAAATGATTGACGATCACCTTGAAGATGAAGGTGAGGGAGATAACGATGGAGATGGTGATGGCGACAAAGAAGCCAATGGCAAAGGTCGTCCTAAAATGTCTCCCGAAGAGCGTGAGCGTTTGCGTCAAGAAATGAAACAAGCAATCATCAGCGCCGCAAGTACTTGCGAAGCCGGTCAGTTGCCCTTAGGTGTCGAGCGTTTAATCAAACAACATACTGACCCAGTCATGCCCTGGCGCGAACTGATTCAGACTAATCTGATTAGTGCTATCCGTGCAGATTATTCTTGGATGCGCCCTTCTCGCAGAGGTTGGCACATGGATGCTATCATGCCCGGCATGAACCCCGGTGAAGAAATTGATGTTGTTGTATCACTTGATATGAGTGGTAGTATTAGCAACAGTCAAGCACAAGCATTCTTGGGTGAGATCGGTGGCATGATGGATGCGTTTGATGGATACAAGGTCCATGTATTCTGCTTTGATACTAATACTTACAATCCACAAGACTTCAATAGCGATAGCATGGATACTATTGATGAGTATGAACCACAAGGTGGTGGTGGTACTGACTTTGATTGTATCTTTGAATACTTGAAAGAAAATGCAATTGATCCTAAACGATTGATCGTATTCACTGATGGATATCCCTGTGGTAGCTGGGGCGACCCTGATTATTGTGATACAACTTGGATCATTCATGGTGACAAAAATCCGAATCCCCCATTCGGTACTTTTGCACTATATGATGAAACAAATTGATGAGTATAAAGGTAAAGTATTAGAAAGCCCTGATCATGGTAAGACGATCTACTCCCGAGAGAGTGGATCGTCTGTCCGTACTTTGTTACAAGAGGACCCTTTAACAAAAGTTACTCAAAGATGGTTTACTTGGAAAGACATACTCAAGTTATCTGAAACAGAACCTAGCTTGCGTGATTTAGTAGAAAAAGCTGAAACAGTTTATGCGTTACTCAAAGAAGAAAACAACTAGATTCGTTGCCATGTGGGACATGACTGGGCTTGAGTGCCTCATCAATGTCACAAAAATAGAAAAAGAACATGAACAATGGGAAAAAGAAAATATCTTTCGTATTCTCAAAGAACAAAATCAAACACTTAAGCCAGCATATGTTCCATTAGATATGATGATAATGAGGGCTAGGGCAAATACTCAACGGCATTATGAAATCTATGCCTTTGATTCAGAGTTATCCGAAGAAGATATTAGAGAAACATTTGAAAATAGTCCACAGGTAATAGCTGATTGTATTCGTAATGTAGGACATAAATTTTATAGCGATAGAGCAAATAAGAAACAGCAGGTGATTGTATGATGTATATTGGTACAAGTTTAGGTAGGTGCTTGCGTAGTCTGTTAATGGACGAAGTGTCCGTGGATGATGTACTATTGATTATCACTCGCACTAAGGCTAAAGACCTTGAACAATTTCTTTTTGTGGTAAAAGAATACTACGAGGATAGTAATTTTTCTTCAAGCCGCCCTGAAGAATATGATCTTGCGGTCAAGCCATGGAATGAGGTAGAAGAACTTGCAACACAGTTATATCATGGTGGTAAGATTCACCAGCCACGGAATTTTGCAAGCCTAGGCAGTCAGTTCATTCATCCTAATTTGAGCCAAGATATTTGGGTAGAAGTATCTCCTAAGAGCCGCAACAGTACACCTGCGGTCGTGCAAGCATACGAGCATTATAAACTGCTTGACTCATTGACCCAATAACACTCATAAAAATATTTACTTGTATACATTAGATATTAAATATCTATGTACTCAAGGAGAATAATTTATGAGTTTTTTAAAACATGTCGGTAAACACGGTGATCGTAAGGTTGCTATCATTTTTCGTGAGGTTCCAGGTGAATCTCACATGTGTCTGGTAACATACACTGAAACACTAAATCAGCATATACACGATCCATTGATTCGTTGTATTGAAAGTGATATTGGACAACATAGCGAATCGCTGTCGGATGCTTTAAACCGCACCTTGGGTTTAGATGGTAAGCCAATACTACAAGTATTACACCGTGAAGGTTTACTAAAGAAAGTTAATACAGAGAATATCGTTGTCACACCAAATCCACAGACTAAAATTAAATTGAATGAACTCAATAAAATTTTGACTGAGATGAAACAGGGAGAAGATGCTGTTAAACGCATGGCTGACATTGACCAAAGCAGAGGAATGCAAACTCCCGCAGAGGTAGCACGTAGACAGCGTGAAAACAAAACCCGTGATGCTAAGGTTCAACAACCACCATTGGTTGCTAGCAGCAATGATGCATTGGGTGATAGTGCAATAGCAAATAACTTGCGTCAACAAGCAGCTAGAATGGCAGCAGAGGCCAAAGGATTGATGGCTGAAAGTGCTGATCTATTGAAACAAGCAGCAGAGATGGATCCTCCTGTAATGGAGAAAAAGCCAAGAGCAAGTAAGAAAGCAGTTGTAGTTGAAGCACCAGTTGCTACACCTGCACCTAAAGTAAAGAAAACAAGAGCAAAAGTTAGTGCATAATGAGCCCAGAATTCATCGAAAAGTGGGAACATATCCTTGAAGATGTTGAGAAAAATAAAATACCCGTTCAATTCATTAAGAAATTAATAATTAAATTAGAAGGTAAGAGACAACAAACATTAAACATTGAAAAATTTTTAAATCAAGGATTGGACGCAGACCAGATAGAAGAAGTGGTAAGTAGAAAACTACAAGAGTTAGATGACTCTGTGGTTGGTGTAGAATTTCTACTTAATGTACAAAGTATTGCTGATACTGTCCAACCAGAAACAGATAAGATACTAGGTAACCTATGAAACAATATTTAGAATTATTACAAGATATTCTAACTAATGGAGAAACAAAAGATGATAGAACTGGCACTGGGACTATTAGTATGTTTGGACATCACCTTCGCTTTGATTTGCGTAGGGGTTTTCCAGCCGTCACTACTAAAAAACTTGCTTGGAAAGCGTGTGTAGGAGAACTACTTTGGTTCATCGAAGGAAGCGGAGATGAACGCAGATTAGCAGAAATTACACATGGTGGAACAGGGGCAGTTACCATATGGACACCAAATGCTTATGCTCCTTACTGGAAAGATAAAGCAAAGTTCCATGGGGACTTAGGTCGTGTATATGGAGTACAATGGAGACATTGGCTTACTCCTGTATCACATAAAACTGAAGTTTTTAAAGATGACTTTGGCAATCATTACAATCGTCAAGGTAGTATACATCATAAAGAAGTAGACCAGTTAAAAATTCTAATAGAGGGTATACAAAAAGACCCTAATGGTCGTAGACACATACTTACTGCATGGAACCCGGGTGAGTTAGACCAGATGGCTTTGCCACCGTGTCATGTCTTATGTCAATTCTATGTCAACAAGAATAAAGAATTATCTTGCCATATGTACCAGCGTAGTGTGGATGTGTTTCTTGGTTTACCTTTTAACATTAGTAGCTATGCGTTACTCACTCATTTAATAGCACAAGTATGCGAGTTAGGTGTTGGTGAATTAGTCATCAGTACTGGTGACACACATATCTATACTAATCATGTTGAACAAGTTAAAGAGCAGTTGAGCCGTGATCCATTACCATTACCAGTATTGAAACTCAATAAGGATATAAAAACTATTGAAGAATTCACGATGGATGATATTGAGTTAGTTGATTATAAATGCCATACTGCTATCAAAGCTGATATGGCAGTATGAATATAGTAGAGTGCGTAGTACATACAATAAAAATGGGAGATGTAGAAGATCCCGATTTGTATATAGCACATCCATTATGGGAATGGCAACAATCAGAAGCAGGTAGATGGGTCATGGATAATGCAGTAGATGTTCCAATGTGGAATAGAACTTCTGATCAATTCAATTATGGGCATGTATATACTATAACAGCAAAACTCAAAGCTATCGACCACACTTATTTTAAATTAAAATTCCAATGAACATATTAGTAACAGGCGGTATGGGCCTAATCGGTCACAATGTAGTAAAACGATTACAGGATCAAGGACATACAGTATCAATAATTGATAACAAGACTAACTATGGTATCATCCCTCAAAGTGAGATTGATTATCTCATGGCTGAACGACAAAAGAAGATTGGTGATACGAGTTTTCAGTATGTGACAGATATCACATACGCTAAAGAAATAGATAACATTTTTAGAATTGAAGAACCGGAGATCGTGATTCACATGGCTAGCTTTCCTAGACAGAAAGTTGTCAATAGTAATCCAGCATTAGGTAGCCGTACTATGAGCGAAGGATTACTCAATCTATTAGAATCTAGTAACAATTACGATGTTCGTAAGTTCATCTATATTAGTTCGTCTATGGTATATGGTGATTTTAAAGATGATGTAAAGGAAGATTATGAATGCAAACCACAAGGACAATATGGAATACTCAAACTCGCGGGTGAATGGCTTGTTAAAGACTATACTCGCCGTACTAATCTTGTTCATACTATTATTCGCCCCAGTGCTGTTTATGGACCATTCGATGTAGAGGATCGTGTCATCAGCAAATTCTTACTCACAGCAATGCGGGGCAAAGTACTGAAAGTCAATGGTGAGCATGAAAAACTAGACTTCACTTATGTAGATGATGCGGCTGATGGTATTGTAGCAGCAGCATTAAGCGACAATACAGAGAACAAGACATACAACATCACAAAGAGCCACAGCGTCACCCTACTCAAGGCTGCACAGATGGCACTAGAATTAGCTGGTGGCGGTCATTTAGAAGTTGGCGCAAAAGATATTGATTTTCCAAGTCGCGGAGCATTGAATATTGATGCAGCTAGACAAGACTTTGGATTCAATCCTAAAACTGATGTGGAAGAAGGCTTTCAAAACTACTACAACTGGTTGAAAAACTCAGACTATTATAGATAAATATATGCATGTTCATACTACACTTTCTTCCTGATTTAGTAACTCATCTAATATTAATAGCGGGAATATTAGGAACTATCGCTGGATTTATTCTAGGTTTCATCCCCTTCATCAGAACATATCAACTACCCATACAGATAATCAGTTTATTATTATTGAGTTTTGGACTTTATATAGAAGGCGGGTTAGCTAACGAAGAATCTTGGCAACTAAAAGTCAAAGAGGTTGAAGCTAAACTAGCGACAAAAGAAGCAGTTTCACAAGAAGAAAATGTAAAAATTGTAGAAAAAGTAGTCACCAAAACAGAATACATCAGAACAAAAGGTCAAGATATTATAAAATATATTGACAAGGAAGTAGTCAAAGACAACGAGGTAATCAAATATATTGAGAACTGTCCTGCGATTCCTCAAGTTATATTAAAATCTGTGAATGAAGCAGCAACAATACCACACGAAATAACAAAATGAAATACTTAATTATACTAGCCGCTGTTTTCCTAACATCTTGCAGCACTCCTGTTCCATTAACTCCTAAATTCCCTGAGGCTCCTGCTACTTTATTAAAAGGTTGCCCTAAGCAACTAGAAACTATTGAAGGTGATACCGTCACAATCGTAGATTTTACTAAATCCGTCATTAAAAACTACGGCACATACCACGAATGTGCAAGTAAATATGACAGCTGGATTGAGTGGTACCTGACTCAGAAGAAGTTATGGGATGAAGCTAACTAATCCAAAATAGTGATAAATACACTATAGTTTAGGATTTAGATATGACACAAGAAATAATTAATGTAGGTGCTCAACCTAACGACGGTGAAGGTGATCCGTTACGTACGGCCTTTCAGAAGATTAACAACAATTTCACACAATTATTCAGTACAGGATTTTTTACTTCAAGTGCATATTCAACAGGAGCTATTCCTAATCAAGTAATATTTCAAACACCTGCTACATCATTTACGCAAGGTGTTTTTCAAATTAATTCCAATGATGTTTCTAGTAATGATAGTGAAAATATCACATTAACTGCTACTATATTAACAGATGGTAGTAATATCAAATGGAGTGGACATAGTACTATTTTCAATGGCAATGCGTTGACCGGTTATAATATGGATATTTTTGCGTCAAATGTTCGCATATTAGTTAATCCGTTAGTAAATACAACCATGTTTCATTTTATATCAGCACAGATTACATGGACAGGTGTTCCTGTACCGGGCTTAGATTTACAAACAGAAACAACTAGTGACTTAATTGATACTGAAAACAATTTCAACATACAGACGGAAAACGAAATAACAGTATGAGAGCAAAAGAATTCATAACGGAAAATCGTGCTGCATTATCAGTTGATGTTGCTAGAGCATTGTCGGGCACATATACTATTCCAGGATTGCCCAACAGTGATTTCTATAAACAATATCGGTTTGGTGTAGCATTGGCCGGTGCTCGTGGGCAACTAGAAAGAGTGCAAGATAGTATTCCAGCTTATAATTTTGAAAAAGAAACTCCATGGGGAGAGAATATGATTGTAAGTTCATATATGGATGGTGATATTGAAAAAGATATTGACTATGCAATGAAAGAAACAGGTGTTCCAGGTAAGAAAGTACTAATCAGTACTAACAAAAGTGAAGAAGCAACTGATGTAGTTAAGGTCAGTCCAGTTAAAGCATTTAAAGGTTATCCAAAATGAGAGCAAGTGAGTTTTTAACTGAGCAACGAACGATCGGTACACCTACCAAAAGACAATCCTTTGCCATGCGTGGGTTACATAAGTTTCGTGATCCGGGTGGGTATGACCGTACTTATGAATTGAATCGTATTATGATGGCAGTTGCTAGCGCAGATGGAACTACTCCATTAGAGATAGATGCAGAAACATGGAGTGGTCGTTATAATACAGCACATCCATATACTGATATAGAATCAAAAATGCTCAAGCAAGCATATAAAGCAGTGGGTAGTGATATTGTGGACTTGAATCATGGAGATGATGAAAGTATAGAATTGCCTGATACCAATACGCAAAGTATTGTGAAACCATTCAAAGGTTACAAAAGAAAATAATCAATCATCATATTCCTAGAATAAGTAATTATATCAAATTATAGGAACCTTAATGATAATCGATATTAACCAAACACTTGACTTAATCAAGTTAAAATTCTACAACGAATGGTTGTATACTGCTCACATCTATGATGAGGGCGATAGTCAAATGCATTCGTCATTGACTAAATCAGTGGTTGAACAATATATCGACCCATTAAATCTAAAAAAAGATAGCAAGATTTTAGACTTAGGATGTGGCCCAGGCTATTTCTTAGATCAAATGAAATCTAGAGGCTATACTGATTTAACTGGTGTAACATTAAGCCCGGGAGACATTAAAATCTGTGAAGATAAAGGTCACAAGATTAAGAAATATGACTTGAGTTTTATCCCACAAAAAGATGGATACCATGATGAAAGTGTAGACTTTATCTTTTTGCGTCATGCATTGGAACATAGTCCATACCCTATCTTTAGCTTAATGGAATATAATCGTATTCTTAAACAGTTTGGCAAGATTTACATTGAAGTTCCTGCCCCAGATACTGAAAGACAGCATGAATTTAACCTAAATCACTATAGTATTTTAGGTAAGAATCAACTAGCAGCATTGATTACACGCACTGGATTCAACATTGACTTGTTTCAAAACTTTGAATTTGATATTGAATTTCCGAATGATGCAGATCCAGAAGGTGAAAAGAAAAAAGCAAAAGAACATTTTTACTGTATCGTTGCTACTAAGCAAAGACCTCTAGATATCAAATAATTGTATTTAACCTATCAAAGACCGAGCATGCTCGGTCTTTCCATGTCCACTGTTGATAAATACAAGAATAAAAGGATATTTAATGGCTACGTCTAATTTAACAATTAAAATAACAGAGTTACCTAATATAGGTAGCAATATAGCGGCTAATTCGTTATTTCCGGTTGTTAACATGTCCGGAGACCCTGTAACACAAAAAGCTAACATGCAAGTTGCAGGAAATTTAATATTATCCGGTGCAGGAGGTGCAAATTTTGCACCGGCAGCATTAGCTAATTTAGCATATTCTGTAGTAAATGCAGCACAACCCAATATCACACGAGTTGGTACTTTAAGTATAGGTACATTCAAAGTCACCGGTGGCAATAGCGGTCAATATTTAGTAACAGATGGAGCCGGTAATCTTACTTGGGTTACAGGTGGTGGATCCGGTAACGGCGAAGTAGGCGGTGGCAATGGACAGATTCAATTTAACAATACAGGTAACTTTGATGGTAGTCCTAGTTTAACTTGGGATCAAGCAAATGCTGCACTTAACACTACAAATTTTTCAGCATCATATGCATTGATATATGGCAATGTTGATACGATAAATTTAAATGCAAGTGGCAATGTAGTACCAAACGCAATTTATACTGACAACTATTTCTATGCTAATGGCACCCCTTTCGCTGGTGGCGGTGGGGGAGCTGGTGGTTCTACTGGTGCAACAGGTGCAATAGGTAGTACAGGAGCAACCGGACCATCTGGTACAGGATCAACAGGTGCAACCGGACCAGCCGGGGCTGGGTCTACTGGTGCTACCGGCTACAATGGTGCAACAGGTGCTACTGGTAATATAGGCAATGAAGGCTCCACTGGCGCTACTGGGATAGGCGCAACAGGTGCAACAGGCGAGATTGGTACCACTGGCGCCACAGGCACTACTGGCGCCACCGGCGTTGTAGGTACAACTGGAGCAACGGGTGCTACGGGTTATATTGGTAGTACAGGTGCAACAGGAGCAACCGGTTTTGTAGGCACAACAGGTGCTACTGGCGCAACTGGTTATATAGGCACAACAGGTGCTACTGGCGCAACTGGTTATATAGGTACAACAGGCGCTACGGGCGCAACTGGTTTAGGTAGCACAGGTGCAACAGGTGCCATTGGAGCAACTGGTTTAGGTAGCACAGGTGCAACAGGTGAGCAAGGTTTAATTGCTCAATCTACTGCTCCTGTCGATCATAATATATTGTGGCTTGATACTAGTATCGCAGGAGTACAAGGAGTAGGAAGTACAGGCGCAACTGGTGCTACTGGATACAATGGTTCGACCGGTGCTACTGGCCCGGGCGCCACAGGTGCTACTGGTGTAGGTACAACTGGCGCTAGTGGTGCTACAGGACCAACTGGCGCAACTGGTAGTACAGGCATTACAGGTGCTACTGGTGTGGGTGCAGGCTCAACAACTGGTAGTTGGACATTATCAGCAGGTACTAACACAGTAAGTATTACGGTTCCTATAAACGGTACTTACTCATTATGGGTTAGAGGAAATATTCCAAATGGTATTGTTACATATACTGCTACAGTGGTTGTTACAAATACCAATGTTCCGGTAGTAGGTAGTAGTTATGGTTGGTATTATGCAGCAGGTAATGCATTAGTACTTACAGCGATACCCACGCAGATTGTTGGAACTGTGAACAATATTAGTAATGCTGTGGTTAGTACTACAACTGCTAATGTGTTTACATTTGGTATTACAAACAATAGCGGAACATCACAAGTAGTAAATTGGGGTTACATTACTCTTTAACAGTTAAATAGATAGGATTACATAATGTCAGTATTAAAATATTGGGACACAGGAACATCATCATGGCAAGTTGCTATTGTTGGGACACAGGGTGCTACCGGGGCAGAAGGTGCAACAGGGCCTGCGGGTACTAGCGTTACCATTATTGGAAGTGTAGCTAATGCATATGTAAATCCTCCAAACAATCCACAAACAACAATAAACGCAGCATACCCTAGCGCAAGTAACGGCGATGGTGTTATAGATCAAACCACAGGCGATCTTTGGGTTAAAGCTAGCGGTACATGGAATGATGTAGGTAATATACAAGGACCGCCGGGTACAACTGGTGCTACTGGGATATCAGGTAGTACAGGTGCTACTGGTGCAACAGGATATACTGGCAGCACTGGTGCAACAGGATATACTGGCAGCACAGGTGCAACAGGTGCAACTGGCGCTACAGGTGCTACTGGGATATCAGGTAGTACAGGTGCCACTGGTGCTACTGGTTATGTAGGTACTACTGGCGCAACTGGTGCTACTGGTTATGTAGGTACTACTGGCGCAACTGGTGCTACTGGTTATGTAGGTACTACTGGTGCTACTGGTGCTACTGGTTATGTAGGTACTACTGGTGCTACTGGTGCTACTGGTTATGAAGGTGGAACTGGCGCTACAGGATATGACGGTGCTTCAGGTGCAACCGGCGCAACAGGTGCTACAGGCGCAGGTGCTACTGGTGCTACTGGAGCAAGTGGTGCAGTAGGTAATGATGGTGCTACTGGAGCAACAGGTGCAGGTGCTACTGGAGCTTCAGGTGCAGCAGGTAACGATGGCGCAACAGGTGCAAGTGGTGCTAATGGCTCAGATGGCGCAACAGGTGCAAGTGGTGCTAATGGCTCAGATGGCGCTACTGGTGCTACAGGCCCAACTGGTAATACTGGAGCAACTGGTTCAGGCACGGGTACTGCTAACAAGATTTTCAACGGCACAAGCTATGCTAATATTGCTTCAGCAAATAGCAATCTACAAATTGGTGTCAATAACAACACATGGAACTTTGGCAGTGATGGTAATCTAACATTACCATACAATGCTAAAGTAGCAGTATCTGAATCTACCACAACTTCAGGTGCGTTGTCATTAAATGGTACTACTAATTATCTAACACTACCATCAAGTAGTCAATGGATTTTAGGTACAACATGGACTATAGAATTTTGGATTAATGCTGATGCACCTTCTACAGGATTTCTTCAACGAATAATAACACAAGAGCAAGACACAGGAGTACTTTCTTATATAGATATAAATGTATCTAATGGATTACTTGGTATTTTATGTACTCAAAATAATGCAGTATTTTATACAGAGCCTACTCCAGGAGTATGGACACATGTGGCAATTGTTAATAACAATTCTGCTGATACATATTTATATGTATACTACAACGGGGTGCGACAAACATATAATACTGGTTACGGTGGACCTGCTAATTATGGAAGTAGTAATGCTGTTACTATAGGTAGATTTCCAAATAATAATTTTCAATATTTCCCTGGTAAACTAGCTGACATAAGAATTACTAGTGGCATAGCAGTATACACCGGTAACTTTACAGTTCCCACTAGTGTGTTAACAGTTACACAACCAGCTGGTACTAATATTGCTGCTATCCCAACTACTGCAAGTGTAGTATTACTAATGGGTATGTTAAGTAGTGGCACAGCATTTAATGATAGTAGTTCATACAACACAACGATTACTAATGTTGGTTCAACATTTACTACTAGTGGTCCAGGATTGATTGGTGGCATTGGTGGCGGTATTGTACTTGAATCAATAAGTGCTAATGGTACTACATATGATTGGCAATTTGGTACAGACGGCGGAACAATTTTCCCAACATTAACAGTTCAGCGCGGTGATGATCCTAGTGAAACAATCACTGGTCAAACATTATTGTTTGGTGATAATACACAAGAAGCAATTATTTCAACACCAGATGGCACTTCAGGTATTAATAGCAGTCAACGCTTAGTAATCAATCCCGGTGAAGGCTTTGCCGGAGGTGAAGGCGGTGACATTTATCTATGGGCAGGGCGCGGTGGCCCAACTAACGGTTCAGGTGGTGATATCAAGATTCGCGGTGGCCAAGGTATGGCTGACGGTACTGGTGGCTACATTCGTATAGAAGGTGGCGACACCCAAGCAAACGGATATCCAGGATACATAGATATCACTGGTGGTCAAGGTGGCAACTCAGAAGGCGGATACGTACATCTTACTGGTGGTCAAGGTGCTACTGCTGGCGGACCAGCAGTTATAACAGGCGGATACGGAAGTAATGTCGGTGGTGATGCAAACATTGTTGGTGGTTACGGTGGTACTAATCAAGGCGGCAATATCAATATCACGGCTGGTGGTTCAGCATTAGGTTTAGCAGGATACGGCAATGTCAACATTAGTGCAGGCGCATCAAATTGGACATTTGATAACACTGGTAACTTAGTACTACCATCAGGTGGTTCTATCTACAGTCAATCATCTACACCAAGTGGTTCACCGGGTAATACTATTACTCTTCAACCAGCCGGTTCAGGAGTTACTACTAATCAGAAGTTATTGGTATATCCAACAGCGGCTGACGGTGACCACATTCATATGACTAGTGGCAACTTGTATGCAACTGAGTTATTCTTAGGTAGTGATAATTTATATGTTAAGTTATCAAATACAGGCAATGTCGTTATTAACAGTAATGATGGTAATAGTAATACTGCTATGTGGACATTTGATACTATCGGTAATCTAACATTACCAGGCAATACTTTTGCAGTCAACTATGCTAACGGTACACAAGTACCATTGGGTAACGGTAATGTTACTTGGTCACAGATAGACGATAAATCTGGTAACAGTGGACCTACTATAATAACCCTAGGTCAGAATGCAGGATTTGACGGTCAAGGCAATGCCGCAATAGCAATTGGTAAAAATGCTGGTCAAGGTGGTCAAGGTGCGTCATCAATAACAATCGGAGAAGATGCTGGTGGTAACACTACTCAGGGCGCCAATTCAGTAGCAATTGGTAGATCGGCTGGTTTTGATGCACAGGGTATAGGTGCTGTTGCTATTGGATCTGGTGCAGGATCGAATAGTCAAGGTAATCAAAGTGTTGCAATTGGAGAAAATGCAGGTGTAATCCAAGGATCAACAGCAGTAGCAATTGGACAAAATGCTGGTGGCGGTGTTGCTTTACAAGGTGATGACGCTGTGGCTATTGGTCACGGTGCCGGCTCAAATGCCCAAGGCACACAATCAGTTGCTATTGGATTATATGCTGGCCAGATTACGCAAGGTACTAAAGCAGTAGCGATTGGTGATAATGCTGGTAACACTAATCAAGGTAACTCAGCAGTGGCTATTGGCGAAAATGCTGGTTATAACGCACAAGGTATCTCGGCGGTAGCCGTTGGTGATGGGGCTGGACAAAACACACAGGGTCAATATGCGGTGGCTGTAGGTTATGGTGCCGGTAACTCTAATCAAGCCAACAACTCAATCATATTGAATGCTACAGGTTCAATACTAGATCAAACCACAGCAAATACATTCACTGTATCACCAGTTCGTAATGATACTTCAAATATTGCTGAAGTTATGTTCTACAATGCCACTAGCAAAGAAGTTACTTATGGTAACACAATAAGTGTTGCTGGTAATGTTACTGGTGCTTATATTTTAGGTAACGGTAGTGGATTAACTAGTTTACCGGCTCCTACAGTAGCACAAGATATCACCTCTAACGGTGCTATGAGTATAATGACATATGATGGTAATCTAAAATATGTAAACTATGCTACTGTTGAACCAAGTAGTGGTAATATTGCAGGTAATAATATTAGTGCTAGTGGCAATGTATCAGCTAACAGTGTCATCATCAACGGTCAAACAGTAGAATTAACTGGTGCTGTTAATCCTGACTACATCAATATGACAACATCTGCGGCAGTGAATGTGGCCGCAAGTGGAACAGACCTTACTTGGGATGTGAACAACGGTAGTTCGGGTATAACATATAGCGCAGGCAAATTTTCTCTTAGCACAGGCAAAACATATCACATTTTGGCTGAAATAGCAATGCAAAATTTCAGTGCTAACGGATATCTATTAGTAGAACTAGTTGATGGTACTACAAATGCACGAATTGGTTCTCAGACATTATCAATACCTTATAATACAGGATTCAATGAAGCTAATAATCCTACCCTTGATGTAGTACACACACCTGTGGCAAATCAAGATGTTAAATTAAGAGTCACTGGTGGTACGGGTGGATTAACTGCTCAATTGAGAAGCAGTGGATTTACTAGAATGAGTATTGTTCAAATAAATCCTACTGCAAGTTTAAGTGCGGTGTCAACTATAAATGCTTCCGGTAATGTCAGTGTCGGTGGCAACTTGACGATAACTGGTGGCATACGCAAGAGTGCAAGAGTGCTTACTACAACCACTACATTGACAGTGGCAGATGCTGGTGGCTTTATTGAGTTTTCGCCAGGCGGCACATATACAATTACACTACCTAATCCTACACTCGCTGCTAATTCAGGTATTGGTTATAGATTCTGGCAGAACACCACAGATAATATTACTCTAAGCACTCCGGCTGGAGCTTTCTATGGCCCGAGTGGTAGTACCACAAGCACAGTAGTTCTAGCACAGGCTACTACGCAATATTGGGATGTCTGGTGTGATGGTTACAACTGGGCAGTATTTGGAATTAAAATAGCGTAATTACCTAATTATATAATTGGGTAGTTATCCACATAAATAAAGTTATGAATAAAACAGGTCAAGCATCTCTAGTAAAAGATCCTTATACTAAAACAAAATTTAAGAACGATAAGGAATTACAGGACTTTATAAAGTGTTGCGACCCTGACACAGGTTATCTATACTTCATGGATAACTTCTTTATGATACAACACCCTACTAAGGGAAGTATGGTGTATCATCCCTATGACTATCAGAAACGATTAATTAACACATATCATAACTATCGCTACAGTATCAGTTTAATGCCTCGACAATCAGGCAAATCAACTAGTGCAGCTGGGTACTTACTTTGGTATGCTATGTTTGTACCAGACAGTACTATTCTTATAGCAGCACACAAATACACAGGCGCACAAGAAATTATGCAGCGTGTTCGTTATGCATATGAAAACTGCCCAGACTATATCAAAGCAGGTGTAACAACTTATAACAAAGGCTCATTAGACTTTGAAAATGGTAGTCGTATTGTTTCTGCAACTACTACTGAAAATACAGGTCGTGGTATGTCTATTACATTGTTATACCTAGACGAGTTTGCGTTCGTTAGACCAAGTATCGCTAAAGAATTCTGGACAGCCATTACACCAACATTAAGTACTGGTGGTAAAGCAATTATCACAAGTACCCCAAATAGTGATGAGGATCAATTTGCTTTCATCTGGAAAGGTGCTAACAAAACTGAAGATGAATTTGGTAACACAACAGAACTAGGTATCAACGGATTCAAAGCATATAGAGCAGACTGGCAAGAACAACCTGGCAGAGACCAAAAGTGGGCTGATGAAATGAAAGCACAATTAGGTGAAGATAGATTCCGTCGTGAAATTGGTTGTGAATTCATTATTGCAGATGAAACACTTATTAATCCAAACACATTGCTTGATTTACAGGGTATAGAACCAGTAAGTAGAATGGGGCAAGTTCGTTGGTATCAGAAACCAGTCAAAGGCAATATCTATACAGTAGCATTAGACCCTAGTATTGGCACAGGCAATGACCCAGCTGCTATACAAATATATGAGGCAAATACAGTTACACAAGTTGGTGAATGGAAGCACAATAAAACTGATATCCCAACACAGATTAAACTAATGGCTCAGATAAACAAGTATATTGTTGAATGTACAAATGAACCAAACAATGTCTATTATAGTGTAGAGAACAATAGTATTGGCGAAGCAGCATTGGTATCATTAAACGAATATGGAGAGAATAATATTCCAGGAATTTTTATCAGTGAACCTGGAAAGAAGCGTAAAGGTTTCAATACAACAAATAAGAGCAAATTAACTGCTTGCGCTAAGTTTAAGACATTGCTTGAAAGCAAGAAACTAACCGTAAATAGTCGTAGTCTTATCAGCGAATTAAAAGCGTTTGTAGCACATGCGGGTAGTTATGCTGCTAAAGTTGGGGATACGGACGACTTGATTATGGCCAGCTTATTATCTGTCAGAATGATACAGGAATTAGGTTCATATCACTTTGAATTAGACAGTTATGTTAAGGACCACGAGGAATTCATTGCTCCACTACCATTCTTTGCCGTACTAAGTTGAGATTAAGATAAATACAATTATGCCAACTAATACAGAAACCCTCAACCGTCAACTTTATCAATTGTTGTCCAAATATAAACCAAAACCGTTAGACGCAACAGGTAAAGCTACTCCAGTTCCAGATGAAGCAGACATTTTCAAGTTTGAATTTACTAAAGACGGGGAAGAATACGGAACCGTCTTTGTTACATTAGATGATGATAGAGTATTAACTGTATATTTCGGTGATGATGTATCTAATAGTCCTGGTGATAAAACCCCGGGATTAGATTATGATGATTCTTGGAGCGGATTTTTACATCAATTAAGTTCTTTTAGAATGACTAGAGGACTTAAAGGATTTAATACAAAGAACAAAGACCATGTTAATGACGATATGGCAAGAAGGAAACATATGAGAGACAAAGACAAAATAGCAGAGGGTTACTACCCAATGGGCAGAAAAGCAAGTTATAGCGATGCTATACCTACAGTCAAGATTGTCATTGAACACAGCCGTGTCATTGAAGAAGGTGAACAACGCTATCGTAACATCAATAGGATATTCCTAGAGAATCAAGAAGGCGAACGCTATCTACTTGATACTAAGAAGCCAGGTATCGCCCGTGTATATGCTAGACATATCGCTGAAGGTGGCAAAGTCAATGATGATCGTTGGAACCATGTTCATAGCCTATGTGAAGAATATAGCAAGATGGCTGGATTCGTTCGTGCTACACGTAATGGTCAATTCAATGAATCAGCACAATCATTAGTCAATGAAGGTATCGCACACTATCAAAGTCTACGCGAATCATTGAGCCGCATGACTGGTAAGCGTGGATACAATGCTTACTTTGAAAGCTGGACTCCTGCATTGATGGAAACTGAAGGTGATGAATCTAATCTAAATGAATTGTTTGTACAAGAAACATTAGATCCACGTATTGAAAGTGTAATGCCTATATTGAATAGAATACATAAAAAAGTTTCTGAATCAGTGGTTGATAAAGAGATGAACAAGCTAGCAGAGTGGGCTGACAGTTTGGTCGAAGAAGAAAGCCTTACAAGCAATAACCCAGTTGGCATTCCTGAAAGTTTAGACCAGTATAGTCCGGTTACACAAGCTATAACAAGACGCATACTAATGCAACACCCAGATTTATTGCAGAAATATGGCCCTGAAAAAGTAGGAGATGCTATTGATAGCGTTGCTGAATATGTAGGTGATGTTGAAGAAATTGGCGGTAGTGATGTTAGTGGTTGGGTCAAGCAAGTTACACAATCATTGAATGGTATCGCTGAAGGTAAAGGAGATTTTGGTAAAGCAATTGAAAATTTACACGGCTGGTATGAAGTTGACCCAGATGAACCTAATACAAGACAATTTGATTTTGATGATGATGAAGATGGATATGATGCTAGCGGTACCGTTATACAAGATTTAAAAACTGGTAAAATTAAAGTAGACTTTAATGTTAATAACGGTTATTACGGTACTGATGATATTCATTCGACCTTTGATTCTATAGGTGATGCTATGAATGCCCTTGGAAATATAACAACTCAAAGAAGATACAACTCAGGTAAGAAACCTAACTATGATACACTTGCTTTAAAAAAATCAGCTGGACCAGATGATGTGTACAAAACAGATAAAGCAGGCAAAAAAGGAACTCTAACTAAAGGCCGCATGGGTGACATGAAAGCAAGTAGTCAATATACAATGCGTGGCGGACCAAAAGGTGTATTGCCAGAAGAAGAAGTTGAAGAAAGTGCATTGCAAGCATACTTAGGTAATAAGAAGTACGGTGAAAAAGGTATGGACGCATTACGCAAAGCAGGTCGTGAACATGCTGGTAAAGAAAAAATGCAAAACATTCGTGCTAAATTTAGTCACAAAGAAGAAGGTGTATCTGAAGAAGTAGACATGGGTCAATATGATGCACGTAAGTCTACTAAAGGCGAGACTAGCAAAGAACAAGAGAAAAGCTTCCGCGAAAAAGTACAGAAGTATGGCAAAGAGTTAGAACAACGTCAAAAAGAAAAAGAAGTAGATGAAGGTCTTGATGCTAATCAAAAGCGTGTAGGTCAATTAGGACCTACAGAAAAAGTAGGCCCAAAAGGTGCAGTAGGTAAACTAGTCGGTGCTAATGAAAGTCAACTAGATGAAATTTCACAAGAATTAGCAGTAAAAACTTTAGGTAAACGCAGAGCGCATGGTATGGATGGATGGGGAGATGACGAGGCACACCGCAAAGCAGATGCAACCGAAAAGAGAGTAGAAAAAAAGTTTGGCAAAGATGCAGTTGCTGCTGCTGATAAGATTACTGATAAAGAATTATACGGCGACCGTAAAATGAAAGAAAACTTCATCAACATGGATGCTCAAGCAGTTACAACTGAAGATGAAATGGATGAAGGTACTCATACACAATATGATAGAGATTTGAATCCAAATGATTATGAGCGTTCCAACACAGACTGGAGCAGAGATCCTATCGAGGCTGGCTCAGATAGAATACATCAGAAAATCTCAAGTATACTAAAGAGATTAGAAAAACCAAAATCACCACAACATGACAAGCGTGATACTGATATTGGTAGCGTATTAGAAGAAATGGACAAGAGCCAACCAAGCGCGTATACAGGTCGTGATACTGATCCGCGTCCTGGTCCTGATAAAGAAGCAAAGCCAATATCAAAAGAAAAAATGGTCAAACACGCGCTAGATACGCTTACCAAATCAATGGCTAAAAAAGATGACAAGAAAGATGTAAAAGAAGGTCAAGATGACTTAGACCGTATCTTACAGATTATGAATCACAGAAGATAAGGGTAAATTACTTATCAAAAACCTCACTTAAAAGGTGAGGTTTGCCATAACAAAGATAAATACTATTGACAGGTTGAGAAAGTATGCTATACTTACTCATCGTGTTAGTTACTTCATGGTGAAGTAGCGAATTTAAAAACGAGACCATCTCAAATTTATAAGGAATATTTATATGGCATCATTAGCAGATATCCGCGCACGTATCGCAGCGCAAGACAATAAGTCAAACAACAAGGGTTCTACAACCCAATCAGATAATTCTATCTACCCCCACTGGAACATGGACGAAGGCACTACTGCTAGTATTCGTTTCTTGCCCGATGGTGATTCCAAGAACGAATTTTTCTGGGTAGAAAAACAAATCATCAAACTTCCATTCAATGGAGTTAAAGGTGACAGTGGAGCAAAACAATTAGTTGTACAAGTTCCATGCGTAGAAATGTATAACGATGGTTCTACATGCCCTATCTTGGCTGAGGTTCGTCCTTGGTACAAAGATGAGACATTGAAAGAAATGGCTAACAAGTATTGGAAAAAGCGTAGTTACATTTTTCAAGGCTTTGTGCGTCAAAACCCATTGGGTGATGACAAGACTCCTGCGAATCCAATTCGTAGATTCGTTATCAGCCCGCAAATCATCCCAATCGTTAAGAGTGGATTACTTGATCCTGAAATCATGGAATTGCCAACTGACTATATTCGCGGTCTTGACTTCAATATTAAGAAGTCTAGTAAGGGTGGATATGCAGATTACAGTACAAGTAACTGGGCACGTAGAGAAACAGCATTGACTGAGGCTGAACAAGCAGCAATTGAAGCACATGGATTGTTTAATCTTAGTGACTTCTTGCCTAAGAAGCCAGGTGAAGCTGAACTACGCATTATGAAAGAAATGTTTGAGGCATCAGTAGATGGTCAACCTTACGACAACGAACGTTGGGGTAACTACTTTCGCCCATGGGGCTTAGATGCTCCAGCAGGTTCAGTAACTGAATCAGCATTGCCAGTTCGTACTGCACCAGTAGCAACTAATACTCCCGCATGGGAAGATGATGTTGCGGCAGCAGAAGCATCTTTCACTAGTGCTCCAGTAGTTGTTCCAGCAGCAAATACATCAAGTGACAAAGCACAAGATATTTTGGCGATGATTCGTAGTCGCCAAAAGGCTGCTTAAATCTATATAGGGGCTACGGCCCCTATCTTAGGAGAACACTATGACATTACCAGACGAAAGATACCGTGCCATGAAGCAAGGTAAAAAATTATTAGAGGAATTGTGTGATCCTGGTCGTACTCCACGAGTACCTAGTTTAATCAGAGATCGTGCAAGAGCCGCACTAAGACACTATCCACAAGATTGGGAAATTGATTCAATGGCTGAAAAATGTCCCGATATACTTGATAAATTATCATTTAATGATAAACTGTACTTAACAGGTACAAACAACAGATAACAAAGAAAGAGAGATTATCAATGGCAAAACCATTTGATGTAAGCAAGTTCCGTAGAGAGATTACAAAAAGTATTGAGGGACTTAGCATAGGATACAATGATCCAACCGATTGGATCTCTACAGGAAATTATGGACTCAATTATCTCATTAGCGGTGATTTTAACAAAGGTGTACCTCTTGGTAAAGTTACTGTCTTTGCCGGAGAGTCTGGATCAGGAAAAAGTTTCATCTGCTCCGGAAACCTCGTCAGACACGCACAACAACAAGGAATCTATGTTGTCTTAATTGACAGCGAAAATGCCTTAGATGAAAAATGGCTACACGCATTAGGTGTAGATACAAGCGAAACTAAATTGCTTAAACTCAACATGGCTATGATTGATGATGTAGGTAAAACTATATCAGAATTTATGAAGTCATATAAAGCAATGTCAGAAGATGACAAACCAAAAGTATTATTTGTCATTGACAGTCTTGGTATGCTATTGACTCCAACTGACGTTAATCAGTTTGAAGCAGGTGATATGAAAGGTGACATGGGTCGCAAGCCCAAAGCACTAACAGCACTTGTTCGTAACTGTGTCAATATGTTTGGTAGTCACAATGTAGGATTAGTTGCTACTAATCACACATACGCAAGTCAAGATATGTTTGATCCAGATGATAAAATCAGTGGTGGTCAAGGTTTTGTTTACGCAAGTTCAATTGTTGTTGCTATGAAAAAACTCAAACTTAAAGAGGATGAGGATGGTAACAAGGTTGCTGAAGTGAATGGTATCCGTGCTGCTTGTAAGATTATGAAAACTCGCTATGCGAAACCTTTTGAGAGCATCCAAGTCAAGATTCCATACGAGACAGGCATGAGTCCATACAGTGGCTTAACTGATATGCTTGAGAAGTCCGGTGCTTTGAAGAAAGAAGGCAACAGTTTAGTTTACACTACCGAAGATGGCGAGATTCTCAAAGCGTTTCGCAAAGGTTGGGAAGCTAACAAAGACGGCATACTAGATAAAGTAATGCTTGAATATACAGGAAAAACTAAAAGTGTGATAAGTAATGTAACATCTAAGGAGGAAGTTACAGAATGAGTTTAGATATAATCGCTGAAGTTTGGGATGCATTGCGTGAACATATTGATTTAAGTGAGCGTGATGATGCGGCAGATACTCTTGTTAATTTTTTAATTGATAACAATTATGAGATTGAAGATATCAAAGATGCCTTCAAGGACAAAGATATCACTAAAGCATTGAAGGGTTATGCAGACGAGCATTTTCCAGAGGAAGATGAAGATTTTGAAGAAGATGACTTAGACGAATGGGATTAAATGTCAAATTGGTACACAAGGATAACAGTCAATCTGGCTGTGATACCTGATTTTATTCAACACTTTGAAACTGAATTAGATAATGCTAAGAAAGAGGTAAAGATATACGGCAATGTTGAAAAGAACATTGCCGCTTTACCCGGCATTACCGAACATAGATTCAATCAGTTACAAGAAGTGGAAGCGGTACTTAACTACTTGAATATTCAGTTACGGAAAATTCGCCGAACACATTTTCAAAAATATTTAGAAGCATATAATAGAGCATTGACAAGCCGTGATGCTGACAAGTATGTTGAGGGTGAAGATGAAGTTATTGAATATGAAATATTGATTAACGAAGTAGCATTATTAAGGAATCGTTGGCTTGGTATAATCAAAGCATTTGAATCAAAAAATTTCATGCTAGGTCACATTGTACGTTTAAGAGCGGCCGGCATGGAAGATATATCAATATCGTAATATTTTGATAAAAAGGAAAAACTTGGGAAGAAATATTTGGGGAAGAAGAAGCAACCCGCAGGCGTAATAGGGCAAAAAAATATTGACATTCTTTATTTTCTATAGTAAAATAACTCATATTAACATGGAATATACAATTGGCTAATTCAAGCATAAACATACTACAGAAACAACTTGCAGTACAGAAACAACTTGCAATATATGGTAATGCTATCACTAAAGGTAGCATCGGGGCTACTACACAAAACCCCTCACCACTCAATATTCATACTCTTGCAGGATTGAATGGTACTACATCTTGGGATGACTTGTATCAAGATAGTTCGTATGTAAAAAAATATGAAGTGTATGAGACTACAGAAGATGTATTAGCATTGAGTGTTACTTGGCATAGATTGCGAACACTGCTCAGTCACAAAATTGATATTTTAGCTAATCCCAATGATAGACCGACTAAACTTACTGATAGTATCTTGTTCAGAGAAATGATTCAGGAAGATAGAGATAAGGCTAATGTCATCCGTGATTATTACAGCAAGAAACTCGTGGTGTTGACCTTGCGTGAACAAAGGTTAACTAAATTTAGAAAAGATTTAAGTACATTTATCCACGGTGATAGTAAAGTAGTCAGAGAAGAATTGATGCCGATAATTTATCGTCTACCTGAATTCTATGAATATGATATTGAATTTGATGAAATGGTTAGAGAATTGAATACAAGGTTTGAATTCCCCGTACACACTACAGCCTGGTCAGGTACAAAAACTTTAAAGCCTATTAAAAAGTTTGTTGTTAAACATAAAACAAATAAATTTTCAGAATACTGGTTGAAAGATGATGACAACAAACTTTGCAAAATTGAAATTCCACTTGACAACAAATTGAATCATCTTTGGGAACACTTTTTTGAGCAAGATTCTGTTCCCCTAGAAGGGCTTTATAAGCATATGGAACGGGACGGAATTAGTTATTTTCATCTAAAAAACTGGGAAATAGACTTTACCAAAACTTGACATTAAATGGTTTTGGGTATATAATGCTCTTATAGACAGTTAACTAAAGGAGCTTTTTATGACTGCAACCGTGTATGATCTACTGACCGAGAAACAAAAGCGTGAAGTCCGCATGTATGGCGTGACCGAAGCAGGTATGCGTGAGTCTGTGGAATCTAGTTTCACTTTCAAATTCTCCGGTCCTGCTATGATGGCTGCTAGCCTGATGAGTGACGCCCAAGAAATGGTCAGCACCGAGTACGGTGAAGTTGACTTCATGCGGGCCGAAGATGCCCGTCAATGTCTCAATCGTGCCAAGTGGATCCTGTTTGAATATGTTATGAAAAAGGATTGACATTAAATGGCTTTTTTGGTAAAAGCAAGCGTGTACTACGGCAGGAAAACCCCCGGGTGGGTAGCCGTAGTACACGGATATCCATGGCACTTTTTCGGTCCTACAGGAAAAAAAGATGCTGAATCTGCGGTAAATAAGGTTACCCAAACTTGACATTAAATGGTTTTGGGTATATAATGTACTCTTAGATTGATTAAAGGAGAACATTATGTCTGAAAAAATAGAACCAATTGTGATGCCAGTGTGCCCATACTGCAAGACTGAAATGCGTCCGGAGTATTTCGTGGGATACTACGAATCATTCTCTGACTGGGTATGTGAATGTGAAGAAATCCCCGGCGCTAAAGAAGTGCGTGGATCGTTTGCGTAAGGAGTAGAAAATGACTACTGTAGCAAAGATGACAGACGGCAGCATGGTCGAAGTAGTCCGTGTTGCAGAAACAGTTGGCTTCAGCCCTGAGAAGGGTTGGGTCATGGTCTGCATGGATTTTGAGAAGATAAGCCGCAAGCGGGAACACTTCAAGTGGGTCCCTTCTACTACCCGTTTTGAGTGGGTCAGGGAATTTGTTTTCGGTTGACATTAAATGGTTTTGGGTCTATAATAGAGGCTTAGATTGATTAAAGGAACAAATATGTCTGAATTCACTACTTGGGAACAAATGTCTGACTTGGAACAAGCCCAGTGCATCTACTGGGATATGTACAAGGACGCACATGGTGTTCGCCCTCGTGGTATCGACACCAGCACTTGGACGCTGCAAGACTTCCAACTGGAGTTTGCAAGTTTGGAAGCTGTGATCGTGCGTGAGGAAGCCCAGCGTAAGGTTGCTGAGAAGGAAGCTGTGGATAAGTTTGAGCAGCATGTCACCAACACTATCTGCATGGGCGCGCGTGACCGTGAGACTGCATTGCGCTGGATCATGGACGCTAGCAACGCTAATGGCGACTGGGAATATCTGTGCTATGATCTGGGCTTGCCCTATCAATATTTTCGGAAGGTGGCATAATGTATAGAATTGGCGATTTGATTTTCCGTACGCTGGAAGCACTTTGCATCTATGTTGCAGAACATAGAGGTGAAGATTTTACAATTGAATGGATCACCGAGTATACACTTGGTGACCCGATGGAGCAATAAAATGGTACGCAGTTTTAATTTTGATGTAGTACGGCGTGAAACCGCTAGTGGACATACACGGATAACTGAAGGCGCTTATTGGTACAACGAGGCACAAAAAATGGCTCGGAAGGGTACTGCTAAGTTGGCAATGAACAATAAGAGTTTTGCTGGTTATGGTGGATCCACTGACGTTGGTTATACACGGTATAATTATACTGTGACTGAGGTCCTTGGTTGACATTAAATGGTTTTGGGTATATAATAGAGTCTTATTCAGTTGAAAGGTCTCTATGAAATTCAAAGCAAATGCAATCAGTACTTTGTATTTTAAAGTGTCTGTCAAAAAGCGGCCCTACAGCAACGAAGAAATTTGTTTGCTGATTGCTGCTAGTGACTACACTAAGCTAAACGCAAAAGATAAAGTAATGCTAGGCAAAACTCTTTACTTTAGAGAATTGCCGCTCAATACTGAACAGTCTATAATTGATTGGCATGTTGAAAATATCACAAAAGTGAATAACTATTCAGTTTCTCAAGTATTGTAAAGGACCTCAAAATGACTAAAAAAATCTCTATCAAAGTGTTCGCAGACCCGGGTCATGCATGGGCCCGCTTCCCCAAAGCAAAGTTGGTAGCACTTGGTATCGCTGATAAGATTAGTACTTACAGCTACCAGAACGGTACCAATGCTTTCTTGGAAGAAGACTGCGACCTGTCAGTACTGATCAATGCACTACGTCAGCGTGGTTATGAGATTAAATTCAACGAAAGCCATGCTAATAAACAAAGCAAAATCCGTAATTATTCTACTTACCGGGCTTAATATATGAAAATGAGAAAACACAAGGTAAACAAAGTCCGATGCAGCCGCCAAACCTGGGTAGATAGCGGTGCGTGGGCCTACTATGACCGCCGCTTTAGTCGGAGCATCCTCAAGGTTCGGGCCGAGCGTGAAGCCTATATGAATGCCTGGCGTGAGTCTCAAATTCCAACTGAAGTTGTTCTACCGGCTTGACATTAAATGGTTTTGGGTATATAATACATACTTAGACAGTTAATTAAAGGACTTAGAAAATGACAAATTTCGCAATGTTTACAGACGCTGGTAATGATGCAGTTGGATCCATAGTAAAGTTGGCAATCAGTCAAAACTTGAGTTGGTCTGTTGTTCGAGGATTGCTCAAGGCCTTGGCTCAGGACGAGCGTTTTGAGGAAGTTACTGATACCGCAGTACAGGAAGCAGTCTATAAGGCTTGTGATTTTAGTTGACATTAAATGGTTTTGGGTATATAATAGAGTCTTATTCAGTCAAAAGGAGTTTCTGATGGGTTACAAAGTTATCGCAGACAAGACGCAAATGGATGAGATGCGTACCAAGTATGGTCCTCGCAAGGGTCTAGAAGGTCCCTTCAATTTCTCCGGTCATGTCCTGTACTACGATACTGCCCAAGGTCAGTACTATGACCCCAAGACCGACTTCTATGTTGAGCAGGCTGAAATGGACCTGATACATCAGCGTATCGTGGACATACTCAAGGCTTGACAACAAATGGGCATTAGTGTATAATGCTTACTTAATCAGTTAATAAAGGATTTTATCTATGTCAACAATTCGCATTCTCTCTGGTTCTTATCGCAATAACCCTGTATCTGGTGAAGTGTTCACCCTAGTCAAAGGTTATCAAGTTGGTAAGAAGGGTGGATTTGTTACTGTTAAGAATGATGGTCAGTTTGCAGTGGGTGGACCTCAGGTCCGTGTCAATGTCGGAAGCATTGAAGATATTCAATTCATGAATGGAGAAACGGTGGTAGGCAATACAGTAGAATTCAAGGCAAAGGCAGAAGTGTCTACCGAGACTGATAAGGAAGCGATGGACCGTATCGCAGGTCGTTTTGCAGTATTGGATGAGATGTCAAAAGCATGTATCAACGGTGATATCCGTGCTATGATTGTGACAGGCCCTCCCGGTGTCGGCAAGAGTCACGGCGTGACATTGCAGATGGAAAAAGCTAGCATGTTTGATCATATTGCAGATCGCAAGATCCGTTTTGAGACTGTCAAAGGCGCGATGTCTGCTATCGGCTTGTTCGTATTACTGTACAAATATTCTGACGCTAAAAACGTGTTGGTGTTTGATGACTGTGATATCTGGGACGATCAAGATGCGGTCAACATCCTGAAAGGTGCATTGGATTCTAGCAAGACACGGCGTATCTCTTACAACAAAGATTCACGTATTCTACGCGAAGAGGGAGTGCCCAATACTTTCAACTTTCACGGCTCTATCATCTTCATCACAAACAAATCGTTTGATTCTAAAAAATCAGGTAAAATGCAACCTCATTTGGATGCATTGCAAAGTCGTTGTCACTTTCTGGATTTGACTATCAACACCGAACGTGATAAAATGATGCGTATCAAGCAGGTGCATCGTGATGCTGACCCCGGCTTGTTTGTTGACTATGCTTTTACTAAAGAGCAGGAAGAAAGTGTCATGGAATACATGTGGGCCAACTGCAATCAATTGCGTGAGATCAGCCTGCGTATGGTGTTGAAGATTGCTGACTTGGTAAAGATCAACCCTGGCAACTGGCATGAACTTGCGAAGTCAACTTGCATGAAGAATCTTTGAGTAGATTTACTTACTGATTTTCAGGGGAACTTAGGTTCCCCTTTTTTTACCTTTATGTTTGCATTTACTAATTACTTTATGTTATACTAAGTACTAATATGAAACAATGCAAAATAATTGTCAAGGATGAGGTCAATGTAAAAATCGAAGGCTTAGAATTAAGTGAACGAAAAGCATTGGTAAAGATGTTTGAGTATGAAGTGCCCGGTGCAAGGTATCTTCCTGCGGTACGGTTAGGTAGATGGAATGGTAAGGTAAGTTTCTTTAGTCTTGCTGGTAGTAGCTATGTCAATCTACTACCCGAAATACTACCCTTTATTGATAGCAGGGACTATGATATTGAACTAGAGGATTTGCGAACATACGGTACAACTTTCAATTTTGCTGAAGTGTCCGAAGAGACATTCAAACATAAGAATTGGCCCGAAGGTCATCCAATCGCAGGACAACCTGTAGTATTGCGTGACTATCAGATATCAATCATTAATGAGTTTCTAAAGAACCCACAATCATTACAAGAGATTGCTACAGGCGCTGGCAAGACATTAATCACAGCAGCACTAAGCTGGTCTATTGAAAGTTACGGGCGCAGTATTGTTATCGTTCCAAACAAAAGTCTTGTAACACAAACCGAAGCCGATTACATTAATCTAGGATTAGATGTTGGTGTATACTTTGGTGATAGAAAAGAATACAACAAGACACATACGATCTGTACTTGGCAGAGTCTTAACAACATGCTTAAGAAAACAAAAGCAGGTGAAGCAGAAGTTGAGATTGGTGACTTCCTTGAAGGTGTAGTTTGTGTCATGGTAGACGAGGTTCACATGGCCAAAGCAGATGCACTAAAAGAACTGTTGACTGGAATAATGAGTACGATTCCAATTCGTTGGGGACTGACTGGTACTATTCCTAAAGAAAAATTCGCAAGTCAAGCTATCTTTATCAGTCTAGGTAATGTTATTAACAAACTATCTGCTAGTGAATTGCAAGATAGAGGTGTATTATCACAATGCCATGTTAACATTGTTCAATTACAAGATGGTGTCGAGTTTAGTAACTACCAGAGTGAGTTGAAATACTTACTTGAAGATGATAAACGATTAAATAAAATTACTCAATTGGTTGATACAATTAAGAACAGTGGTAATACATTGATACTTGTTGATAGGGTGGCAGCCGGTAAAGAATTACATAACAAATTAGCCGAACTATTGCGTAATTTTAAAACAGAATATGATGTGGTGTTTGTATCAGGCAATACTGGTATGGATGAACGCAAAGAACAATATGATGAAGTTGCAACAGCAACTAACAAAATCATTATCGCTACCTATGGTGTAGCAGCAGTTGGTATTAACATTCCCCGAATCTTTAATCTTGTTCTTATTGAACCGGGTAAGAGTTTTGTTCGGGTGATACAAAGTATTGGTCGTGGTATCCGTAAAGCAGAAGATAAAAATTTCGTGCAGATTTGGGATATCACAAGTAATTGTAAGTTTGCAAAACGGCATCTTACACAAAGAAAAGCATTTTATAAAGAGGCTAATTATCCATTTGATGTTGAAAAACTTACATACAAATGATATAATAACACTATGAGAATTTTGACCCTAGATAACGAATACTATAACTTAGAGACATTGCCAGAGGAGATAGATGATTTACGATTTGCGATACTAGATAACAGTAACCCAAGTAATGTAGATTATCATTATATACCATTAATCTTTTTAGAAAGTTTTAATGCCCCTGCACTTGTATTGAAGATTGGTAAACACACAATTAAGATGCCAGTAGACTGGCAGATATTGATTGGTGAAAAAGAACACGGTGACTTAGAAACACTACCATTAACAAGTATCAATGATAGGGGATTTAATGCGTTTGAGTTTAATCCATTGAGTAGTTTCAGTCCTACATTCTTGCCCATTGAGATATTAGATATCTATCACGATGTAACATGGTATGCACCTAGATTAAAGAACGGGCAGTTTCTATGTGTGCCAATTGAAGATGGTCCTAAACCCGCATGTATATATTTTGTAAAAGAGATTAGTCGTAATTGTGAGATAGTAGATTATAGTCAGGCATTTTAATGGCAACAAGAAAAGCAGCAATCCCGGTTGATGAAAAGTTTGATAAACAAGATTTAGACTTGTTTGAGGTCCTTGCTGCATTAGATAAGAAAGACTATGGCTTCTATGATAAGTTATCAATAGAACAACAAAAGAAGTTTGTACCATTCACAATGATTCAATGGATGAGTGCGATTAAAGCATCAGGTGATTTGCAAGGATATTATTTGATGAGTGTAGAATATCACGCAAACAAATATCTATTCAATGAGAATGTACAAAAGCATCCTAAACTACAATGGTTGATGTTGTGTGCTAGTAGTCCGGCATTGGGAAAACAATTTCATCAGTGGATACCTAACATCAGCCCCAAAGTAAGTAAACTACAAGCGCCTGCAAAGATTAAAGATATAAGAGAATACTACAAGAAGATATATCCTAAAGCACATGAAGATGATATCACAGAGGTAAGTCAAGCGTTTGTAGATAGTCAAAAGCGTAAACTTAGATTAGCAGAACTATTCCCCAACATGAAAATAACAGACATTGAGACACTAAATGAAACTATCACAGACGAGCAACTTAAGCAATATGAAAGAGACCTCGGTAACTGAACCAGTCAAGTATGGTTGTGAATTCTGCAAACGTGAATTCTTGAAAGAAAGCACGGTAGCTAAACACATCTGTGAAAACAAGCGTAGATGGCTAGACAAAGATTTACGTGGTAATCAGTTTGGATTTCAGACTTGGGTACAGTTTTATAAAAAGAACACATCTAGTCGCAAGCATCGTACCTATGAAGAATTCATTCGTAGTGCATACTATACTGCGTTTACTAAGTTTGGTAACTATTGTCTTAACATTAATGCTATCAACATAACACGATATGTTGAATGGTTGTTAAAGAATCAGATTAAGATTGACAATTGGTGTAGCGATAGTGTCTATACCAAATATCTCATTGAGTATCTAAGGCATGAGGATCCATTCGATGCGATACATCGTAGCGTAGAGACTTGCATCAAGTTGGCTGAGGACGCAAACATACAACCACATGATATGTTGCGTTATGGGAATGCAAACAAACTATGTTATGCTATTACAACGGGCAAGATTAGTCCATGGTTGTTGTATCAGAGTGACAGTGGTACCCATTTTCTAGATACATTAAATGAAGGTCATGTTAAAATGATTATTGATTATATAAATCCAGAACAGTGGGCGATAAAGTTTAAGCGAGATATGGATGTTACAAAAAGAGTCAAAGATACAATCAAAGAGGCAGGCTACTAGAGTTCGCGTACCATGGGTAAAAGGCGATACTTCATATAAGTGGAATGATGTATGTGGCTATGCGATAGAACACTTTGGCTTGCCCGGTGAAAGATATTACACGCATGCCACAGAAGATTATATGGATTTTTATTTCTATGACGAGCGTGATGCTATACATTTTAATTTAAGTTGCTTATGACACACAAGATTCGGTACGAACGTCCCAGGTCTGGGATAACATGGAACATGACAACAGAGGAACCCGTATTGATAATTGATTACGGTAACCGCAAAGTTCGCCTGACTCATAGCACCCCGTCGGCTTATATTCTCAGCCGTGAGATGCAAGATCAAATTAAATGGTGCGAAGATACTTTCCGTTCTGGTACACATAGCTATTACAACGATAGGTGGTTTTTTAAACGACCACAGGATCTAACCATGTTCTTGTTGAGGTGGCTATGATTAAGAAACGCGCCATGAATGAAGCTAGATGGGTATCTGAATTAACCACTATGAAAAGACTTGAAACTGGTTATGCCGACAATCAACCTAAATATCCTTATTGGGTCAAACCATTGAACTACTCTGCAATAGAGTGGTTGGATATGAATGTTTGGATGATAGACACATTTGGCAGCGGTCATTGGGGCATACCTAATTGTCGTTGGGTAGGAAGTGATCGTAAGTACTGGTTCCGTGATGCAGCAGACAGAACCTTTTTCATATTGAGATGGTCATGAACAGTAAGCAGCGTAGAAAAACAACACGGTATATTAAAAACAATTACCGATACACAGTGAGCATTGAAGCACCTCCAAATATGCTCACTAATGATTGGGATGACAAGGTAGATGATATGACACATTGGTGTGAAAAACATTACCACAGAGGGTGGATTCGTGAGTGGTACTGGGGAGAGGTTGACTTTCATTTCAATGACGGCAAAATAGCCACGCATTTTACGTTGGTGTGGTCATGAGAGTAGAGTTTAGACAGGGGGTGCCTGCAGGTTGTACCGAATGGTTAAACGAACATGTGGGCAGAGGCAATATGACTGATATTAAAGATAGCCCTAATTATGCCTGGTTCTATGAGCGTGTGCGAATGTATCCGCAACCACATGAAGCGTTTGATCCGCGTGACATATCTATTAGATATGTTCCTACTATCACAGTTAAAGATCCTAAATTGGCAGCATGGTTTATATTGAGATGGTCATGAGCAAATTTACACACAAAACAGAACGCTATTTTGGTAGCAAAGTTAATATACATACAGTCTCTTGGAAAGGTCAAGATGATATTGACACCAAAGAAATCAAGAAATGGTGTAAAAAGAATTACGGCAATTCAGGTTATGATGATGAAACTGGAAGTAATCGTTGGGTAGATAACATTAAGCAGTGCGAGATAATGCTTACCCGTGATGAAGATTTGACTATGTTTTTACTACGCTGGGAATGAAAACTATAACTGTTACAAACGTACCAGTACTTGAAATTATAGATATAGTGCATCAGATGAAACAACATGGTTGGGTAGATAAAGTAGATTTTGATTGGGCATATCATAAAGCAGAATCATTTGCTGAACCAGCTTATTGTTATACAATATTCAATTTCTACAAAGAAGAATATAGCACCTATTTTGCATTGAGATGGATGTGAGTAATATAACAAAATCATTTCAAGATTATGATGACGATGATCCTGAACTTCATTTTAGAAAGAATAGATGGAAGTATTGGAACCTGCTCAAATTAGTTAGAAAAGAATTCATGGAAGATAAAACACAGTTTGATGCCTATGATTTTGAAACTTACATTGAAAATAAGTATGGTATAAAGATGAACATGGTTAATGGTAACATTACTGATGGTTACAAAATAGTAGATGAACAAAAGTATTTGATATTCTTATTGAGGTTTCAATGAGAAATACAGATTGGGAAAACATCAAGCCAGGATGGCATGAAATAGTTATTAAACTTGATGAACATGACCCGATACCACAAAGGATAGAGTTAGTAGATTGGATACTGAGAAACATACAAAACCCAGATAGACATTGTTTGTATACTTGGGTATATGATGAAGTTTGGTTATTTAAAATTAAATTTAGATATGAGCGTGATTATATTTTAGCAAGATTGAGATGGTAATATGGCAATAACAACATACACAAAAGGATTCGCAGTAACATATCCCAAGACCGCAACCTCTTTATGCAGGGATAACAACTACAAAGATGGACATAAAAAAGTCTATCTTAGAGATTGTTTATTTCATAAAGAAGATCCAGCAGTTATAGTAAAATGGATGAGAAGAAATTTCGGTGAAAGACACCAAGGTTGGGACTTCTCCTTAGCTGGAGGATGTGTTACAATAGAGATATGGGATGATAGATTGATAACAATGTATGAAATGTGGCAAACATGATAGAACAGCGTGAAAAACATGAGAAGCGAAACACTTGGAGAATACTCAAGGAACTAGAACCGGTCCAATCACTGCAATGTAGGTTTGGTTGGCATCAGTGGACTAACTGGGAGATATGGGATGAAGTCTGGAGTAAGGGACATGTAAGCCATGCAACATGCTATTGTGCGAAATGTGGTATGCCAAGGGTAGAAACAGCTTACAGTAAAACTAAAAAAGGATAGTTATGGCCGATATTATGATAGATATTGAATCACTTGATACAACACCAGATTGTGTGATTCTTACAATTGGTGCAGTATTATTTGATCCGCGTGGTCAAGGAATCATCGACAAGATTGAGATTAGACCTACGATTGAGGATCAAACAGAGATTTATAATCGTAGTATCAATGAAGCAACATTAGAATGGTGGGGTAAACAAAACCCAGAGGCTATTGAAGAAGCTATGGGTGATAGAGACCGTGTATCATTTAAAGAAGCAATGTATCAATTGTATAAATTTTGTTTAAATCATGGCAAACCGTGGAGTCATGGATCAGCATTTGATGTGGTTGCAATAGAACATGCTTGGAGACAGACTGGTCAAATGCTACCTTGGCCTTATTATAATGTTAGGGACACCCGAACATTATTTGATATCACTGGTGTTAGTCTTAAAGATGGTAATCATGTTACGACACACAAAGCGGTAGAAGATGCTGAACGACAAGCTATTGTTGTTCAATCTGCATATATGAAATTAATTAAAGCAGGATTGATTCAACCAAGATGAGAATAGATAGTGATATTGATATTGACTTTGGTTCAAGAGATAGATTGCTTGAACTAATTAAGCATACAAGTGCGGCAATGCGTAATGTTAATCCTATTCGTAAACATGCCACTGGTGTATATGTCACCCCTATCCCCTATGATCCAGTGCTAGATATAGCAAGTATTGATTATACAATAGCAGACAAACGTGGATATTTTAAACTAGACTTATTGAATGTTCATGTGTATGAGAATGTCAGAGATGAACAACATCTTAACGAGTTGATGGTTGAACCTGATTGGAGTAAACTGAAAGATAAAAGTTTTGTTGAGAAACTGATTCACCTGAATAATCAGTTTTATAACTTAGAGAAGATGCCAGAACCCATAGATAGCATCCCAAGATTAGCTATGTTTCTTGCAGTTATTCGTCCCGGTAAGAAGCATTTAATTGGTAAAGTATGGTCTGAGATTAGTAAAACTGTATGGGATAAGGGAACTGACGGATATGTATTCAAAAAAGCACATGCAATTGCTTATGCTCAATTAGTTGTGGTTCACATGAACCTATTAGGGCATTCTTTTGACGAGGGTGATGCTACGGCGTTTACTACGGCGCTTACTTAGTTCGTTCATGCTGCATATCGGACCATGCACAATTACTAGACTTTTGTTATTGAAAGTTCTGAGATAAGGTCTAAACATAGACCATTCGTTTTTTAAGAACAAATTGATGGGGATTAATCTATTACTTTCCCACCACCAAACTTCTCCAAGTTCTAAAAACTTCTCTTTCACATCATTATCAAGTATGGATCCATAGTCATAGATAGTGGTAACCATGTCATCACGGTTTTGAACAATTCCAACATAATCTTGGTTGGCATATGAACACACTGTTATGAACGGGTGATTTTGAGTCAGGCGGTTAAAGAATTCGTTTTGGATCATTATTATAGTGAACAGTTTATTTATCGGGTAACCAAAGTTAATTAAATTAATATATTATACTAAATAGTTGATAGGAGCCTACATTTGTGTATTCAACATCAGTATTTTATTACGTCCAGCGCAACATTGTTGTGTTATTGTCAGGCTATTCACCGAGGAGATATATGCCAGTCTACGCAAAACCATTAACTTTACACAAGGGAGTTGATAATCAAATCCAGTTTCAGTTCATTAATCAGGAACAAAAACCCATAGATATTACTGGAAAAAGCATTACTTGCCGTATATTAAATTATACCGGTAATGAAATTTTGGTACAAAAAGCATTGACCTTACAGTTTGCTGCCACTGGCATATGTGCATTGTTTTTAAACGCAGCGGACTTAGAGAATATTGAGGCTCAAAAATGTTATTACACATTAGAAATTCCAGTCAATGAATTTGATTTCCCTGTATTTGTAGATCAAAATGCAGGTGCTCGTGGGGTGATGAACATAGTTAATAGTGTATTACCTAACTTTGTTCCATCATATAGTATCACTATTCCAACTGGTCAAGCATTCCCTAACAGTCACGGCTCTAACGGAAGCAGCTTGACATACACTACCAGTGTGTTAAGTACAAATAACAATCCAATACTAACTATCCAAACTGAATACATTGAATTCTATGGAAACACCACAATTCAAGGTAGCAGTATCGTAGACAATGATTGGTATGACATTGTTACTACAGAAGAAGTATCCAATGTTACTCAAACAGTGGGTTATGTTATACAAGGATTTCATCCTTATATCCGCATGCAATTCACTAGCAATGCGGGCGCAGTAACAAATATATTGACCAGATAATTTGCTTTAACATTATGATTGTGTTACAATCAATAGATGTTTGATATCCTGTCTATATTACCCGGTAAAAAGAAACAAACAAGTTCAGGTTGGACTAGCTTTAACGCTATCTGCTGTACCCACTTTGGTCACAGACAGGACAAACGGATGCGGGGTGGTATCAAGTTTGATGGCACTAACTGGTCTATGCATTGTTTCAATTGTGGGTTCAAGTGTAACTTTGTATTGGGTCGGTCAATCAGTACAAAAACTCGCAATCTATTAGTATGGTCTGGCATTGATGACCATCAAGTTAAACGCTGGAGTTTAGAAAGTTTACAACAAAAAGACTTGATAGACTTTACTCAGCCAAAGAAACAAAAGATAAAAATCAAATTCAATGACCACAAACTACCCGAAGGCGAGATTGTAGATAGTGATAATCCATTGCACAAAGTGTATGTAGAATATCTGCAAAGTAGGAAGATAGATAGTAATGAATATCCTTTCTTGATAACTCCAAATGAACCGGGTAGGATGGGTAATAGGGTTATAATACCCTACACATATAAGAACAAGATTGTAGGACATACGAGCAGGTTCTTAGATAACAAAATCCCTAAGTACATCAACGAACAACAACCCGGGTATGTGTTTAATATTGATATGCAAAAGCCTGAATGGCAAGTGTGTATTGTTACAGAGGGTATATTTGATGCACTAAGTATTGATGGGGTGGCATTGATGCACAATGACATTAGTAGCGACCAAGCATTGCTACTTAGTACATTGAACAAGCAAATGATACTAGTTCCAGATAGAGATAAGACAGGACTAGCACTATGTGATAAAGCATTGGAATTAGGTTATAGCGTCAGCTTACCTAATTGGGATGTTGATGTAAAAGATGTAAATGATGCAGTAGTTAAATATGGTAAGCTACCTACCCTATTAAGTATACTACAGTGTGCAACAAATAGTAAAATCAAAATAGAAATGCAGAGGAAGAAAATTGGCAAAGCAGGAAACTAAAAAACAATTAGAATATACAACAGATGTTCAGAAACTCTTTCTGAGGATGATGGTTACAAACGCGGAGTTGTATACCCGTGTAATGAACATAATGAATAGCGAAAACTTTGACCGTTCTATTAGACCAGTGGCTGAGTTGTTCAAGTCACACACAGACAAATATAGAGTATTGCCAGATGCAACACAAATCAAAGCAACAACTGGAATAGACATTGATCCTATTCCAGAATTGAACGATGGACATTATGAATGGTTCTTTGATGAATTTGAATCATTTACTAAACGACAAGAATTAGAACGAGCAATTCTTAAAGCAGCAGACTTGTTGGAGAAGGGTGAGTTTGAACCAGTTGAAAAACTAATCAAAGATGCGGTACAGATTAGTTTACAGAAAGACATGGGTACAGATTACTTTGCTGATCCTAAAGGTCGCATCAACAAATACTTTAACAGCGGTGGACAAGTAAGTACAGGCTGGCCACAGATGGATAAGATTCTCTATGGTGGCATGAGTAGAGGTGAGTTGAATATCTTTGCAGGTGGTTCAGGTTCAGGTAAATCATTGGTGATGATGAACATTGCATTAAGCTGGTTACAGATGGGCATGAGTGGTGTTTACATTACATTAGAATTGAGCGAAGAATTAACAAGTTTGCGTACTGATGCAATGTTAACCATGATGGGTACAAAAGCAATTCGTAAAGACATTGATACAACAGAACTTAGAGTTAAAATGGCAGGCAAGAAGTCTGGTAAGTATCGTGTTAAGAATTTACCTGCTCAGAGTAATGTCAATGATATCCGTGCTTATTTGAAAGAGGTACAGATTCAGACTGGGATTAAGATTGACTTTGTTATGGTTGATTACTTAGATTTAGTTATGCCAGTCAGTATCAAAGTCAATCCAACTGACCAGTTTATTAAAGACAAGTATGTAGCAGAAGAATTGCGTAATCTAGCGAAGGAACTTGGTGTATTATTAGTTACAGCAAGTCAATTGAATCGTACAGCGGTTGATGAAATTGAGTTTGATCATAGTCACATTGCAGGTGGTATCAGTAAGATTAACACAGCAGATAATGTGTTTGGTATTTTCACAAGCCGCAGTATGCGTGAGCGCGGTAAATATCAGATTCAATGTATGAAAAGTCGTAGTTCAACTGGTGTTGGTATGAAGATTGATTTAGAATATGATGTTGAAACTATGCGTATTAGCGACCCGGGAATTGACGGAGAACAGAGTTATACTCCAAAGCCTAGTGCAAATGATATTATAAGTACACTAAAACCACAAGCTACAGTTACAGATTATACGGTTGATCAAACTACAGGTGAAATTACATTAGAACCGTTAACTAGGACAGTACACGCAGATGCACAAGGGTCTAAATTAAAGTCCTTGTTAAACTCATTAAAGAAATAATTATTCTGGAATCGCATAAATACAAGTAGGATAATTATATGCAAAAACAAACCCGCTCCCTCTTGCAGGAATTAGAAGCACTTGGTACTAACCGTGACACTACCCACATCATTGAGAGTAGAGCGCATAATATTATCACCAGTGCTATTAATTTAATTGAGATGATCAATAAACACTACCCAGAAGAACAAGCGCAAATACTAGAGCGTAAGTTATTAAGTTCCATAAAGAGCAAAGACCAGCAGAGATTTGCTAAAACTTTAAGGAAAAAGCCGTGAACCTGGCTGAATCACTAGCAGTATTAAGAGATAAAGTAAACAAAATATCTGCTATTACTGAGGACAAAGGACATCTAGACCATCCGGAAGATTTAATCTTTTTAGGAGGTAGCGAAGGCGCAAATCGTGCATTGCAAGCGGCAATTGCTACTGTGAAAAATCCTAAAACTGTTACTATTAAGTGGGACGGATATCCTGCATTAATATTTGGACGCAACAGTCGTGGACAGTTTTCTATAATGGACAAGCATATGTTCAATAAGAAAGATGGAAGTGGTCGTCAAGTGTTCAGTCCTGAGCAGTTTGTGCAGTATGACCAAGCTAGGGGAGTTGACCGTTCTGGATTACACAGTTTAATGGCAGAGATATGGCCAGGATTAAAATCAGCTTCCAGTGGTGGCAAAGGTTATTATTGGGGTGATTTATTGTTCAGTCAAACACTACAAGAACAAAATGGTATGTACACTTTCAAAGCAAATCCTAAAGGCATTGCTTATAAAGTTGTTGTTGATAGTGATTTGGGTAGATTAATGACAGGTAAACAAGCTGGAATTGCTGTTCATCAATATCTTGATCCCAATGCTATGACAACTGATGATGCTACTCCATTGAATGGATCGATTGGACAACTTAAAAACAATAGCAATGTTGCAATTGTCCCTAGTGCCATGCCTATAACTCCTAAGATTAAATTAGATACATCTATGGCTAAAGATGTTAAAAATGCCATCAGTAAATACGGGGCAGTAGTAGATCAATTTATGGATAATGCGCCCCAAGCACGAAATACATTTAATCAATTGTTTACTGTATTCATTAACAAACGAATTGTTGAAGGTAATTTGAATGATTTAGCACAAGGGTTTATGGATTTTGTCAAAGCTAGACCAATGACTGAACCCATGAAGAAGAAATTATTAGGCTACACGACATTAGATCCTGCTACAAAGAAAGAAGTTCTTGTGCCGGGCTATCTTCAACAAAATACAGAAGCTATTAAAGGTGCATTTACCATCTGGGTAGAGATGTATAAGTTGAAAATGTCTATTGTAGAACAGCTTAATAAAGCAGCAAGAGAGTCCCCGGTCAAAGGTTATTTAGATGACGGCACAGAAACACACGAAGGTTTCGTATCAAATGGCTTAAAATTTGTTGATAGAATGGGATTTAGCCGTCAAAATCTAGCCGGCCGCTAATCCAAATCCGTGTTTTTTTTGGTTCTGGCATAAATATATGTATGAGGCAGTAGGCTTCAAAATATTAAAAGGAATTTCAAAATGGCACAATTTACAAAAGTTAACGGTGACTTTCTACCGGTAATCAACTTTGACTCACCAGCATACACAAACAGTGGTGCAAACGCAGTTAGTTCTGCGGCAACAGTTCAACCTCAAGGTCCTAAGCTAGACTTCTTCACAGTCACAGCATCTGGTTCAAGCGCATTGACAGGTACTCAAGTTTCTTTAGCTATTCAAGCTACACAGCAATTAGCTACAGTTTACATCTATGAGTTCACAACTGCAGGTCCTGATACATTGGCAATGGCTGTTTATCCAGTCGCTGCATGGACTACAGCAACATTGCAAACAGCTATTCGTGCAGGCTTAACAGCCGGCGGTGCTGCAAATTCAGTAGTTGTTTCAGCTTCAGCTACATTCACAGGTTAATCAATATCTGTATAAAAGAACCCTAGATTTTCTAGGGTTTTTTTACCTCTGTTAAATACTAGTATGAGTTACACAATCACTTGTTATACCTTATTTGATATCACACAGACTAATGTACTCAACCGTCACCGCCCTGATATGAATCAAGAATTGCGCTATAAACGCAATACACAAAGTAATTTTGACACAGTGCAACAAGCTATTTCATTGCGTAGTCAACCAGAAATCGTGCGTATTCCTGAAAAAAATATGATAAGATTTGATGAGTTTACTGAGTTTGGATTCTTGTTTTCTCAATTTGAAGATGAGACTTATCCATGCTGGTCCTTTGATTTTATGGTGCATCACCCAAGTGTTTTCTATGATGGGGTAAGTGAATTGGGGGCATTATATAGTGATTGTGACCGTGTTCCAATGATTAAATGCGGAACTGAATGGGGGCATCTTCCATTATTCTTAGATTCAAGTGATGAATTAAGAAACATATATTTTAAAGTATTAACAAATGATTAGTGATAAACTATTACGAAAAATAACAAAAGCTATTCCTGAAGCTGAAATTAAAAAATTAAGCGAATTGAGTATAATTCAAAGTCCAGATGGATCATATTATCTGTTCAGCAAATATTCCATTAAGAAAAATAATGGATATTATGTTGTAGAACTAGACCGTATTGCAGGAACCAAGTCGTTCAATGTATTAAAAAATGCAGTAGCTTGGTGTACTTATGACAAGCGCAACAGCATATACGAATCCAAACGAATATATGATTTGGATAATAAATTGTCAAGCATAGATGCTGCTATAATAGTACATCAACGACTAGCAAAAAAGTCTAAAAAACTAGAAGAAAAACTAATTTACTTGGCTAAATTAGGGGAAGAAAAACTAGAAAAAAAGCAAATATTAGAAGAATTAGACGGTTATGTAGAGACTTCTAAGATTTGGCAGACTAAACAGTTCAATATGAAATCCGCATAATAACGAAAGAAAAGATAAATATATTATATATTTCTCTGGAATACAAATATGAAACTAACCGAACTAAACAACAATCGCCGCAGTTACTCTGCTAGAGTATTAAACGAACAATATGAAACTTCATTCAATGTAGGGAACATGTCTATGTCATCTACACGGACCATGCTTCAAAAAGTTCGTGGATTGATGAATGAATCAAGACAATCTTCTGACTATCACAATAGTCAAACATCTCCTTCATATATGAAGTTGGTGTTTATGGAGCAAGCACTTGCTGATCACTATAACGAACTACGTTCACAACCTCAACCAAGAATCATGGTTGAGAATGAAGAAGTTGAAAAGTCACAAGTTGTATTAGCAGCACAAGACATGGTAGACCAAGTACAGAAAATGCTTGAAGATGTAGGTCAAATGCAAGTTAAAGAATTACCTGCATTAGTTGCTAGTATCGAAAGCGAAATTGGCGTTAACGAAAGTCAAGCATACAATGATGAAGTTTCTGGACAATTAGATTCATTATCTGCTACATTGAAAGAAGCATCAAGTGCATTGAAGAATGCATTAAACGGTCTTACCGGTCAAGCAGTAGATGCAGCATTTGATGCTGGTGCTGACATGGGTGCTGACGTTGGAATGGATGCAGGCATGGATGCTGGTATGGCAGCAGGCGAAGAAGAAGCTGATATGGGAATGGGTGATGTTCCTCCTCCAGCACCGGAAGCTCCTGAAGTTCCTCCATCAGGTGGCGTAGGTAGAGCAAAGAGATAATATGTTTCTTTTTGAACTTGATGGCCCGGATCCGTTAAGTGCCAAACTAATTGTTGCTATCAATCAGCTTAAGTCTGATATAGACAACGGTCACATAGACCCTAACAATTACTCAACGGATCAATTTTTATCATATCTACAAGAATATGGCATCGTATTAGATGTTACTGACTTGTATGATATGATACAGAATCCACCATTGAATACTGTTATTAAAAATATACAAGGTGATAGTGTAATTTTTAAAGGGCATGATGACGAGATGAAAAATCCAGATCAAACACAAAATCAAGAAATAGTAGGACAGATGGCACAAAGTGCTATGCCGACTCAATGATAGCTATCACAGACAAAGCAACTAATAAAATAAAACAAACTCTTGCAAAAAGAGGCAAAGGGTTGGGTATCAGAATAGGTGTCAAAACGACAGGATGTTCTGGATTAGCCTATGTGCTTGAGTATGTAGATAAGTATGAGCCTGAAGTTGGTGTAACTAATTTTGCTCAAAAAGATTTCATCTTATTAATAGACGAGAAAAGTCTAGTCTACTTAACTGGATTGAATATAGATTATGTCCGTAATGGACTTAATGAAGGGTTTGAATTCACTAATCCAAATGAGCGTGATAGATGTGGATGTGGTGAGAGTTTCAGGGTCTAACCGAATAGTTTGACAATGTTACTTTAATTGTGTACAATTGATTGATGTACAACCCAAACAAATATAACTATGTCCCAATCAGCCGTGAAACAATAAACGGCACTCGCAAATACGCTACCCCAGATGGCGAGAAACTTCCCAGCGTTACAACAATACTAGACGCAACAAAATCAGAAGAAAGTAAAAAAGCATTAAACGAGTGGCGTAAACGCATGGGTGCTCAAAAAGCACAAGCGATTACAACTGAAGCAGCAAATCGTGGAACACGAATGCATAAGTTTCTTGAGGATTATATTAAGACAGGTATAGTCACAGAATCTGGAAGTAACCCTTACAGTATTCAAAGTCATAAGATGGCTAAGAGTATCATTGAACAAGGATTAGTGAAATGCAATGAATACTGGGGCACTGAAGTTCCTTTGTATTTCCCTAAAGTTTATGCAGGTACTACTGACTTATGTGGAGTGCATGATGGGAGTGATGCTATTATGGACCACAAGCAATCTAACAAATTAAAAAAACGTGAATGGATTGATGATTATTTTGTTCAATTAGCTGCATATGCTAATGCACATAACGAAGTGCATGGCACTAAAATACGCAAGGGCGTTATTTTTATGTGTACCCAAGACAATATTTACCAAGAATTTATCATTGAAGGTACTGAATTTGACAAGTATTCGGACATGTGGTTCAAACGAGTAGAACAATACTATATGAAATTCCTATAGCGATTAAGACAATATTATGATAAATAAGTGTAAACGTGAAGAATTACACTTATGGCCATAGTACAAATCAGTAAAATCCAGCAAAGATCAGGAAACCTAGTTGACTTACCTCAATTAGATAATGCCGAATTTGGTTGGGCAGCCGATGAAAATAGATTATTTATTGGTAGAACCGGAAATAATTTTTCGGATCAAAACATTGAAGTATTAACTTCATACTCTAATATTAGTTTTGATCAAATTAACGGAAGTGATGGAGGAAACTTTAATATCACTACCGCTTTAAATGGTCAAATATTAACCTATGTTTCTAGCACAAACACATGGGAAAACTATACTGGAAATAGTAGTCAAATAGGTAATAGTAAATTACAACTAGGACCTGTAGCTAATTTAACAGTATCCGGCGGTGCAGCTGGCTATGTGTTACAAACAGATGGTATAGGTAATTTAAGTTGGACTCCAAAAGGAACACTGTACAGTAACATCATATCATTATCAAATGCGACCCCGATTATTATGACGGTTGCAAACACTACCCCGTATACCAATGGACAAGCAATAACTATTTCCGGTGTTAACGGTGTTGCCAATGCAAATGTTAATGGATTAACATTTTACTTAACACTAGCAACTGATTTTGCATCCTCAGGTAACGTAAAACTTTATACCGATTCAGGTAGAACAGCAAATTCAAACGGAACAAGTTTAACTTATACAAATTCACCCAATGCTATTGCTACAGCAACACTGGGATCCGGCAGTGGTGGCTCTGGAACAGTAGGCGGTGCTAATACAGCAGTACAATTCAATGATCAAAATGTTTTAAATGGTGTAGCCGGCTTTACCTTTGACAAAAATTCAAATACTTTAACAGTACTAAGTGGTACAGTTGGAACAGGCACTATAACTGCATCTTCTACTATAACATCACCAAGACTAATCTCTAATGTAGCAATAGGTACTGCTCCATTGACAGTAACTAGTACTACCCGTGTAGCTAACTTGAATGTTGCATATGCAAATGTAACTGATTTTACTGTTACTACCTTACAAAGCACTGGTACATTTTATCCAATATTTGCAAATGCTACGTCAGGAAATGTAGCACAAGGTGCAAATGCAAACTTGTCATTCAATGCAGCAACCGGTGCATTAAGTGCAACTTTATTTACAGGCACACTATCAACGGCTGCTCAACCAAATATAACTAGTTTAGGTACGTTAACTAGCTTAACTGTTACTGGTAATACTACTAGTGGCAATTTTGTTGGGCGATTTGCAAATGGTAATAGTAATGTAAGTATTCCAGCAGCAGCAGGAAATGTTGTAATTTATGTTAATGGAAATGCTAATGCTAGGATAACTGCTACTAATACAGGTGCTAATGTTATAGGTACGTTTGATGTTACTGGCAATGCAAATACTGGCAATTTAGGTACAACTACTCTAGTCGCTACTACTGGTAATATTACTACCATAAACAGCGGGTTATTGAAAAATGCTAATAGTAACATTACTATAACGGCTGATGCAAATATAACACTAACTGCCAATGCTAATTCTACATTAGTTATTACTAGTACTGGTGCCAACATAACCGGAACTGCTAATGTTTCTGGTAATGCTAATGTTGGTAATCTAGGTACAGCACAGGTATTAGCAAGTGCCAATGTAACAAGTCCGCAATTTATATCTAATATTGCCGGTGGTACTGCTCCTTTAGTAGTAACAAGTACTACCCGTGTAGCTAACTTAAATGTTGCACATGCGAATGTAAGTGATTATGTTGCGGTTTCTGCTTTAACCACAGGTACATATTATATACCTTTTGTCAGTGGCACCGCAGCAGCAAATTATACACCAGGTGCTAATACAGTTTATTCTGCAAATATAGCAAATGGTTCACTTTCTGCAACTACCTTTTTAGGAACAATTGGAACCGCATCACAAACAAATATCACAAGTGTTGGTACACTAACTGGATTAACACTTGCTAATAATTCAACTATATCAGTTGGATCAAACGCAAACGTAGGTACATTTACTGGTAATTTCTCACTAAGTGCAGGCTCAAGACTTAATGCAACATATGCTGACTTAGCAGAATATTATGAAGCAGATAAACTATACGAAGCTGGTACTATACTAGAGTTTGGAGGTGACAAAGAAGTCACACTAGCAGAAGCATTGACCCCAAGAGTAGCAGGGGTAGTATCAACTAACCCTGCTTATGTAATGAATTCAACTTGTAAAGGTGAACACATTGTAGCACTTGCATTGCAAGGTCGAGTCCCGTGTAAAGTTCGTGGAACTATTCATAAAGGTGATATGCTAGTAAGTGCCGGAGGAGGATTTGCTCGTCCATCAACAATTCCATTAATAGGAACAGTAATTGGCAAATCGCTAGAAAACTTTGAAGGCGAAGGCGTTATTGAAGTAGCGGTTGGTAGACTTTAATAATAAATAAGATATAGGAATAACAAAATGACAACATACGCATATACAGCAAACATTGCAACACCGGCAGCTTCGGCAAACATTGCAACGGATAAAGTAAGAATAGCCACTTCAAATTCAGCTATTCAATATACTACTAGTTTCCCCAATGTAGCATTAACTGGAAATGTAACATGTGCTACTAATAGTACTACCGTTACCGGAGTAGGAACGTTATTTCTAACAGAATTAGGAATTGGGCATTGGATAGGTAATACTACCGGAAACTCAGCTGGCATTGTAAAAGCAATTGCTAATAATACTAGTTTAACACTAACAGCAAATGCTTCTGTAGCAATAGCAAATACTACTGCAAGATATAGTCCATATGGTGTTCCTTATACTGTAGCAAACGCTAATAGCGAAATTATTCCTGCAAATACTGTAGAAAATAGTATCATTGTAGGGCAAGGAAACATTGTTTCTTACTTGACAGTAGCAGGAGCCAATAGTATATTCTCTATCACAGAATTAGGCATGCCTCATTCAAATACAGGCACATCCGGTGTTAATCCAGTTGGAATTATACCATCTGGCGTTCCCAACTACTAATTTTTACTCCTTACGATAAATATATTATACATTCGCATTCGGCGAGTTTATGCGGTCCCCGCCGCGTAGTGACTAGAACTCACTAACATTTCAAGGAGAAACAAATGGGACGCCCTCTTAAAATCGCAAAGGCTCAAGCAGTCTTAACAATCACTGATACAGCAGCATCCGGCAGTATCGTCACAGTGTCAGGTGGAAATTTAACTACAAGCCCTACAGTAGGTGTAGCTAAAGGTATGTCATTTATAGTTGCTACTACAGTTGGTGGCTTAACAGCTAACACAATTTATTATGTAAATGCAATATTATCAAATGATACATTTGATGTATCACAGACTCAATTAAGTGTACAGCCGCAAGTAATACAAACATTGACAGACACCACCGGTGGTTCAGTTAGTGTTTCATTTAATGTTGTTGATGCATATTTCAACAATCCACTTGGTGGAGTAGGTTTCCCTACTACAAACAGTAACACATACAGTGTAGTTGGTGGTAATACAGCAATCATTGGTAAACAAGTATTAGCACAAGTTGCTATTGGTGTCAATGGAACAGGTACATTATATACTCCAGTTGCAGTTAATACTAGCAATGTAGTAGGAGGAATAGGTACTGATTTAGCTAATATAACTACTGGTGCAGCACTTCAAGTTGCTGTAGCTAATATCAATGGTAGTACTAATTATGTTGATTTAGGTTTTGCAAGTGCAACAAAAGGCAATGTTACAGTTGCTGTTGCTAATACAGTAGTATCAGGTAATGTTATTGGAACTTCAGGTAATGCACAAACTCTTGTATTAGACATGCCAATTACATTTGATGCAACTTTTGGTGGATTAACTGCTGGTACAACATATTTTGTTAAAACTATTGCTAATGCTGCTGCATTTACAGTTTCTGTTGATCAAGGTGGATCACCAGTTCAGCTTACAGCTAACGCAAGTGTTACCGGAAATGCTATTATGAATCGTGTTGTATTAACAGCTAATGCAAATGTTATCGCAAGCAATGCAGCATTTGTTTATGCAAATGATGAAGCAGGTTACATTGTTCGTCAAAAAGGTAAACAAAAGTATCTAGTAACAGGTTCAACAAGTGGTTTGACAGCACAATGCTTTACTGCAAATGTTGCTAATACAGCATTGACACCAAACTCAATGCGTATTCTTGCTACATATGCTAATAGTGCTACTCAAACAGTTCAAAGTCTTTCTGACCACACTGGTGAGTTGTTTACTGCTACTTCAGGTCCAATTGCTACAGGTAATATTGTGTTCCAAAATGCTGCTCCAGTATTTGCAACATTCAATACAGCAGCAGTTGCTAATGCAGATGCCGGTCAACCGTATGAATTAGTTACTATTGCTAGTGCTTAATCATGGCAACAGCAGCAAGTAAGGCTACTAAAATGCAACCTGAAACTGAGATAGCGGTACTTCAGTTCCAAGTTAAGAGCCTCGAAGAAAAAATCGGGGAACTTAAAGTGGATCTGAAAGCATTACATGATGCTATTGAAGCTAATGCAGAAGAAACTAGGAAGATGTTGAAATCTATGCGTGAGCAGGATGTTAAAGAACATGCTGAATTAGCTAGTAAAGTATCAGCACTTGAGAAATGGCGATGGATGCTAATGGGAGCCGGTATAGTAATCGGCTCTATGGGTTTTCCAACAGTGTCAGCACTGCTAAAATAAAAAAAGAGACTTAGGTCTCTTTTTTTGTAAGTGTCTTTAATTTATCCTGCACCACATCAAAGTTTACTGTACTAAACAATCCAGGATGTAATGGCTTAGGATACTGATTGTCACCTACCCATGCATACCCGCAATGTTCTTCATTCAGTATGGGAACAAACTCATCACTAACTTCACAAAAAAATGTGTGATATGTGAAGGTATGATTAATGAATTTCTGTATAGGTACTAGTTTTGCGTTAGAAGGAAACAATCCAATCTCTTCCGTACATTCTCTAGCAATGCCCTCAAAGAGAGTTTCATCATCTTCTATTTTACCACCAGGAATACCCCAATTACCTGGATTCTTGTTGTCGGTACGCAATAGATATAGGTAACGGTTTGTTTTATTACTATAAAAGAAAACGCCTGCGGATGTATTGCTCATACTATGATTTATCACAGTATTAGATGACTATAGAATAATCACCTTCATTATACCAGCCTTCAAAACTCTTCATCCAAGTTCCATCAACAAAACGGTATTGCACATTAGTACTAAGATTAGTTACATATTCTAATGTAACTGGAGTAGTAGCTAGGCTATTAAAACTAACAAACCAAGAACTATCACTAGTCCTATACTCAACAATGTCATTTGCAAAAGCTACTAAATCTCCCCATGCAACCGTGCTATCTCCAGGTGATCCTATATTGTCAACAAGCAGATATCTACGACCATTGACTGGTCCAGGTAATCCTGCATTTGGTCCAGTTAATTGCGGATTGATTACTCCATCTACTGGGTCTAATGTATTTTGTGGCAGTGTATCTGGATCGATGTTATAGATTAATAATCTATCATCATTAGGGTTAGGTACGATGTTACCCACAATCTCATGGTCCATAAATGGATTCTCTAACCAAATTTGACTGATGCCTGGCTTAATTGCCCCATATACATTTAATACACTAGACCAATATATATCAGTATTAGGATTATTAGGTAAATCTAAATTGAAATTACTTGGATCAAATGCAACCGCTTGTGGTAATATTTGTAATGTATTACCTAACAACAATAATTTATATCCATATGGTGTTACTTTTTGTCTTGTGCCTACTAACAAATCATCATTCTGTATATCAGATAATGCATTAGCAGTAAAGATACTTGCTAATATTTTTTCAATAACACCAAATTTCTTAAGTTTAGCAGCAGTACTAAGCCATATAGGTATATAAAATTTCCATGTCATTACATCAATTGGATTACCTGTACCTTGTGGAATCTGTCTACTACTAAAAGTCAATCCATCTTGATATACAACACTTAAACTAGTCCAATCAATAAAGTTATCTGTACTTTGAATCTCTAATGCAGGATTAAATAGTGTTCCTAATTGCTCAATCAATTCTAATTTTTGATTATAATTAGTAGTCCAAAAATCAACAGACAATCTTAAAGTGTATGGCACAGGCATCAAGCGTTCAACATTAAATGCTTGCCCTTGTGTAGTTTCATATTGTTGTGTTTCATTATTATATGCTCTTTGTCTAACTGATACCTTGTCCACGAAGGTAGGATCTTGAGTTCTTTTTTGATCATATTCCAATGCAGTAATATAGTATGTTATTAATGGAGCACTTGGCAAATTACTAGCACTATTGTTAGCAATGATAGTGGCAGCTTGTCTGCTACTATCACCATACATAATAGGAACTCTAACTACAATAAGATTTCCTGCCGGGTCTTTGCCTTTAGTAACTTGCCAATTGCTAAAGATTTTTGCAAACTGTATTAAAAATCTGCGTATCTGATTATCGTAAAAAAATTCTGCCATTATATACTCTTTAAGTGACTGGTGGTAATGTATCTGGTGTCAATCCTAATATGGTTGACAATGCTTGTTTTTGTGGAACAAATGTGCCATTTGTCAGTCTTGTTTCACCAACGTTATTAATAAAGCCCGACAACTGTGATTGATTTTCTAAACTGAATCCAGATTGTGTTCTTATATTTTGAGATATTCTTACCCATAGTTTACCATCCCAACGGAATAACAATTGAGGGAAGTAATCAATACGTAAGAAATAATCTCCAACTTGTGGATTCTGTGGGAAACTTATTCCAGCACCAGTTGGGAATCCATTTGGTGCTTCTCCGTTTCCATCCATGTAGCCTGTTGTGTAACCAAAACTGCGAGGGCTACTACGTGCAATAAACTGAAATGCTGGATCGCAGTCTGCTCTCCAATCCATTTGTGTGCTGATAGTGCCAGTGAAGCCGGGTAGTTCTGGATTAGCGTCGGCAGTAGCATAAGTGTTATCAGCGGTACCATATGGTCCAGTAATTTGACCCATGGAATATACTGTTAATATTTTATCTCCGCTTACTGGTCCTGAATTAGTATCTGTTCTAACTGGAGCAAGAGTTAATACTTCTAAATTAACTGTATTGAATACATTTAATTTTTCATATTCCATATCCGCAGTTTGATCCCAGATATTTTTTACAATAGATTTAGAAATCTTAATAACCGGACTAGCATTTTTATACTTTGCATTACGCATCATCATAACAGTGCCTGTAGCAACCGGCGCACCTGATGAGTTAGTGTTAACTCCTACGGGTGGAGCAGGGTTATTGATTGCTTTAGATGGAACACCATCACTTGAGTATTCCCCGTAAGTAGGAACAATATATAGATTGTTATTATTATATCCTGACTTAGGTAATAGTCTTTCAGCTTCTTGTAATGCTGCATTGTTAATTGCAATGTTCTTGTTGTAAGTAGCAAGAATATCTTTGAGGTTACTTGCTGTATCTAATTCCCAGTATGTAAGATCGGGTGGAGTAATTCCAATTGGAACATCAATCAACGATTTATAGTTTTTGTCACCAAACGTAATTACATAACCAGCTGGATATGTTTTATCTTTATCCCATATTCCAAGATATGTATCTTGGTCTATCGGGGCACTTAATATCTGACTAAATTCCTCACTATCCACTAGTGGTTCACACTTGATACGCCATAAGTGCGGGAACCATGTTGGGCTGAATCCTTCACTAGCATAGTTAGCATCAGTAATCTGCATGAATCGTTTCAATGCAGTTGGTATAGTTTCTTTTAATGGATTGTAATCAAGTAGATGAGGTAACTCAATAACATCACCAACCATTAATTTTCTTCCAATCAAATCAATCATGTCGTTATAATGAACAGTGATGAATATGATATCGTTGTTTAAGAACAATCCAAATTGACTTAAGTCAAAGTCTAAATTCTGTACATTATAGTGGCCGCGCAAACGATAGATGTTTGGATCATATGTTCTGTCACGGTTTTCTAAGAATAACAAGTCTTGAATATTAGTTGGGGCTAATACATCGTATTCAGGTTGCGTATAATCTATAGATGGACCTTGATTTGTTGGACCCATATACTTATGTACATACAAATCCGTGGCACCTGCGGTGAACTGTTCTGATATTGTTCTATCAAAAAAGTTGTAATCGTTCGTTTTATTGGGACGCCAAAGCGATAGTCTAGGCATATTTATTTCACTTTATTACTTATTTATCGTAAATACAGACGAGGGCGTATTACCCAAACAGTTGACATTAAATGGTTCCTGTGTTATAATACGTATTCAATTGAAACTTTGGAGTAATATATGGCTAGAAAACCCACAGAAGACCAGTTTGTAAAAGCACTCAACCCACGTGATGCTGATACGAAATACATGGGTGAAGAACCCTTCTTCCCAGTGCAGCCCGATACTGAACAACGATTCTCGGCGCTTGCTAGAAGTTTCACATGGTACAACCGATTCTACAGTAAAAAAGATGCAAAAGAATTGTTGTGCCAATATTTGGATTACAACAAACGAACAGATGATGCTAAACTACTTAGAAAAGTGCATGAAAGCGAATTCATTATGACATTGTGCTGGGTCGGACGTATGACTATGCGTGGTCTACAATTGACTGAGCATGAAGAACTCACATTACAAAATGATATTAAAAGATTGGTAAAATCACTGACCACTAGTGAAGTAAAAACTAGTCAAACTAGTATTGTGAAAGAAGAAACTGTATCCACCCGACCCAACATTCAAGAAGTATTGCGTGAAAAAGCACGAGATGCCGCAGGTGAGATGGAAGGGATGATTGACGATTTTGTCACTAAGGGCAAAGCGTCAGAAAAGACAGTTGATATTGTTGCAAAATACAATGTCATGCCACAACATATCCCAATCATTGTTGAAATCTGGAAGCGTAAGCAAGATGAATTCCAGCGTCTAAGTGATGGTGACGAGTCATTGAAAGAAGGTTATGCGTTTTTAGGTAAGATTCAAATTCGTAACATTTTAAAATTCATTGACGGTGTGCTAGGTGACTTGAACAGTTATATCAGCATCAAGAAAGCAAGCAAGGCTCCGCGTAAACGCAAAGCAATCCCAGTTGAGAAGATTGTTGCTAAACTTAAGTACTTAAAGTTGTTCAAGGACGTTGCAGCTAAACTTGATTTAGTTAGTGTGCATCCTACTAAACTTCACGGTGCAAGTGAGGCGTGGGTGTATGATACAGGTAAGCGTAAACTGCATCATTACATTGCTGACGAGTACAGCAAAGTGTTCAGTGTTAAAGGTAACACCCTGCTAGGGTTTGATGCGAACACTAGCGAGATGAAAACACTACGCAAGCCCGGTGAGCAAATCAAAGAGGTGATGGGAAGCAAACCCGCTGCACGTAAGTATTTCAAAGATATCAAAGCAGTAGGTGCAGCACCGAACGGAAGATTTAACGAAAGCATGATTATTTTGAAAGCGTTCTAAAATGGATAGACAACATGTAAAAGTCCGAATGGATGAAATAATGGTTTTGATTGACAAGTCAATTGAATTGACTGATAGTAGGGAAGAAATGCTAATGCTAGCCTGTGCAATGCTACAGCGTACTGATGAAATTTTTAACAGTACGTTAGGTGAAGAAGGTAGAAAACAAATGTTTAAGGATTATGTATGAAGATTGATTTAAATAAATACCAAGAGTTTGTAGCAGCAGTCACTAGTAACCCCAGTGTTAGTTTGACTGCGTTCATAGACACCTGCGACCGATTAGATGCTAATTATGAAGTGTTTGACGGTGAATTGAAACATGGACCTGATGTTAACATCCCGTTACTGATTACAGCCTGTTTCGGATTAGCAGCAGAAAGTGGTGAGTTTATCGAAGTGCCCAAGAAGATTCTTTTTCAAGGAAAAGCACTTACCGATGATGCTGTTTACCATATGAAACGGGAACTAGGCGATGTTATGTGGTATTGGATTAATGCATGTCGTGCATTGAATCTAGATCCTAATGAAGTGATTGCTGAGAATGTAAGAAAACTAGAATCACGTTACCCCGGTGGACAGTTTGATGCATTTTACAGCGAGAATAGGCAAGACGGGGACTTGTAATGGGTTTAGGTCGTCCTAGTTGTGACGATTGCCATGTCTGGTTAATCTTATATTTAGGTGAAAGGTGGTTATGTCCAGTTTGCGAAAAAGAATCAAAACACGGATACACTCACCTTGATGGTAGAACACGGCTTGTAGATGAAACTGAAATACCTTTCTTGAGGTTCATGAAGGGTAAATCTCCCAATCCATAAGTTACCTGATAAATAATACTATTAGGTAACACTTATGTCAACATATCCAACCGCTAGTCCTCTTTCTACCCCATCTGGTCTAACTTTAGATGAGTTAAAAGAAGGTCTTTTCAAAAACATAGCATTTCGTTTAGGCGACGGTATTATTGATTTAGAATTGGACCCTCAACATTACGAGGCAGCGTACAACTACGCTATCAAGGTCTATCGTCAACGGGCACAAGCTGCTACAGAAGAATCTTATATTCTAATGACCATTGAGAAGAATGTAGATACTTACACTCTACCTGCTGAGTTTATCAATGTGCGTAGTATTTTCCGTAGAACGATTGGTTTAGAAACTGGCCCATCAAGTAGCAGTTTTGATCCGTTCAGCAGTGCTATTTTAAACACCTACTTGTTGAACTATAACTATGCAGGTGGTATGGCAACATATGACTTTTATGCAGGTTATGTTGAGTTAGCAGCAAGGATGTTCGGTGGTTATGTGACATACACATTCAACCCAGTGTCTAAAGTATTGCGTATTGTGCGTGATCCAAAAGGATCCGGTGAGCGTGTATTGATATGGGCTGACGTACAAAAGACAGAAGAAATATTACTGCAGGATCCTGGGGCTGGTGTTTGGATTGGTGACTTTATCTTAGCTAATCTTAAATTAATCATCGGTGAAGCCCGTGAGAAATTTAGCACTATCGCCGGTCCAGGTGGCGGCACGACATTGAACGGTACTGCTATGAAAGCAGAGGGCAAAGCAGCGATGGAACTACTAATCGAAGAATTGAAGAAATATGTGGATTACAGTCAGCCATTGACATGGGTACAAGGTTAACCTAAACTCTTTTCTTTTTCACATTACTGTAATATAATAAGTATGTTACAGGAGTTTTCTTTTATGATTATTGGCATCACTGGTTTGATTGGTTCAGGTAAAGACACGATTGCCGACTATCTCACAACACATCATGGTTTTAAACGAGTTAGCTTTGCTGCTAGTCTCAAAGATGCAGTAGCAGCAGTCTTTGGTTGGGACCGAGAATATCTAGAAGGTACGACAAAAGCTAGTAGAACATGGCGTGAAAAGCGTGACGAGTGGTGGAGCAATCGTCTAGGAATGGACATCACACCAAGGTGGGTACTACAATATTGGGGCACAGACGTATGTCGCAATCACTTTCACAATGATATCTGGGTTGCTAGCGTAGAACACAAGCTAATAAATACTAAAGAAGATATTGTAATCACAGACTGTAGGTTTGATAATGAGGTTGCTGCTATCAAAAATGCAAACGGAATAGCACTACGAGTAAAGCGCGGACCTGATCCTAAATGGTACGATGCTGCGGTATCATATAATAAAGGACCAAATGGCAATGCTAGTTGGTCAGTGAGTAAAACTAAGTTAGACAGACTAAAAATTCATGCTAGCGAGTATAGTAGTATAGGATTAAACTACGATTTCATCGTAGAGAATAACACTACAATTGACGATTTACACAATAAGATTTATGAGATAATTAATAGTCAATCTCAAGGTCTCCCCGGCGCCAAGTAACATCTTTTTTCTTAACTACTTCTACACAGTTTAAGCATATGCTGCGTAGATTAGTATGCTCAATGTGTTCTAGATTCCCATCAATGTGAAATACAGTTATCTGTGATAGATATAGACTTTTAAAGCCACATAAATCGCATGTGGCTTTTTTCTTGTAACCACTCTTAGTCCAGTTAGCTTTGAGTGGTTTTTGCTTTTTCTTTTTCTTACCGCATTCATCACATATGCTTCTATAATGTGTGACTTCATTGCGCTTATAGTTTACGGCCGCATGATTCCTGTTACATTTTTTACAGATTGGACGTTGAAGTATCATAATGTATTTATAGTTAACCTTCGAAGGTTTTATTATACCGACTTTTTTCAATTTATTCATAAATAATAGTATGCAATCAGGTTGTAAACCTCATAATTTTACTAAAGGAAAAATAAAATGGCATTAACATCTCCAGGCGTACAAGTAACAATCATTGACCAAAGTCAATATTTACCAGCCGCAACTAATTCAGTACCGCTAGTAGTTTTCGCAACAGCACAAAATAAATCAAATCCTTCTGGAACTGGTGTAGCTGCTGGTACTACTGCTGCTAACGCAGGGAAACTATATCAAATCACAAGTCAAAAAGACTTAGCAGATTTCTATGGGGTACCTTTCTTCTACACAACAACCAATGGCACACCTATTCAAGGTTACGAGTTAAATGAATATGGCTTATTAGCTGCATATTCTGCACTTGGTGTTACCAATCGTGTATACTGCTTGAGAGCAGATATTGATTTAGCCGCGTTCGTAGGTACAGTTGGTCGTCCGTCTGGTGCACCGACTGCTAATGAATACTGGCAAAATATTACTACCAGTGCTTGGGGCATTTATCAATTTAATGCTACCACTGGTACTTTTAGTGTAAAGACTCCTATAGTTATTAATGATACAGCGTATCTGACAGGTAATTATCCAGCAGATAGTATTGGAAATATTGGTGATTATTGTGTTGTTCCTAACTATAGTGCAAGCTATGGAGCCGGTAATCAATATTTTTATAAATCAATAGGTAATAATTGGGTATTATTAGGTAGTAGAAGCTGGGCAAACTCTTGGCCAACCGTGCAAGGAACAAATTCTAATCCTACATTAACCGCAGCCGATACTTTTATCATAAGTGTGAACAATTTATTTAATATTACAGTAACTGTTCCGGCTTCTACTAACAATAATGTTGCCGGTGTTGCAACAGCAATTAATAATTTAGGGTATAGTTACGTGAATGCTTCAGTTGTGTCAGGTAAATTAAATATATATTCATCACAACCTACTACAGATAATCCATATTTTGAAATTGTAACTGGGACAGGAACTGTATTAGATGATTTAGGTATAGATACAGGAATTTATTATCAACCAAAAGTTGAATATGGTACTTCAGCAGAAATGCCACTATGGACCAGTAGTCAACAATATCCTCACCCAACAGGTTCAGTTTGGATTAAAGTTGGGTCAAACGGTCTTGGTTTAAATCCTATTATATCAAAATATAATGCAGTGACTGCTGCATGGACTGCACAAACTGTCAATCTAGCAATGGACGATTGGGATATTGATTCTAGTTTAGATGCTACTGGTGGACAAGCAGTTCCGGTTGGAAGTATATATGGACAATACAATTCATTTAATAATTTAAATGGGGTAGGAATTGGGTCAACTTCTCCTACGTTCATTTTTACAAAACTAGCGGCTGGGCCTACAGTCTGTACAGGATCTGAAACTAATTTTATTGTTAATTTAAACTATAGCTTAGGTTCAGCAGTATTATATGTACAAACAAGTATTCCAAACAGTAACATATTATCAAGTCAATATCAAGTTACTATTCCAGATAGTTGTACTCCTACGCAATTTGTCACAGCTTGGTCTGCACAGAGTATAGACTATACTAGTGCTGAAGTCAACAGTGACGGAGCAATTGTATTAACTCACACTGAGGGCGGTCAAATCATATTAAATGATTACATTCAAACTGCAGGTGCTAATCAAGGTAAAAGTGCTGGTATTTTAACTCAAGTTGGATTAGACTATACTCTAAATACAGCTTATACAAAAATAGGGCCAGCCCAAACAAATGTTTATACTGGAATAGCAACAACAGGTGGAGCCGGCTCAAATTGCACAATTCAAGTTTCTACTAATGTTTTTGATACATATCAAATTACTGGAAATGGAGTAACCGCAGCTGGCACAGGTTATTCAGTTGGCAATACATTAACTACAAGCGGTGCTTTATTAGGAGGTTCAACTACTACAAATGATTTGGTATTAGAAGTTGTATCAGTAAATGGAAGCGGCGGAGTAACTGCGGTGACTTTTGTTTCTGGAAACGCAAATAATGTTTTCAATACACAAATAAGTAATTGGGGTTACTTAACATACACGATAAACGAAATAGCACCAGTTGCAAATCCAGCGAACGGAACACCATGGTACTATAGCGTGGTTGATGAAGTTGATATCATGGTTCAAGCCAATGGTCAATGGAATGGTTATAAAAACATAAATTATGATAATAATGGTTTCCCTTCATTTACAGGCGTAAATGCAACAGATCCAAATGGTCCTATCATTAGTGCTACTGAGCCAACTTTGCAAAGTGATGACACTGCATTAGTTTACGGTGACTTGTGGATTGACACAAGCGATTTAGAAAATTACCCAGTTATCAGTCGTTGGCAGTATGATACTGTCAGTGCAACAGATATGTGGGTATTGATTGATAATAGCAACCAAACTAGTTCAACTGGTGTATTGTTTGCTGATGCACGTTGGGCAACAAATGGCGTCACTAATGTGGTTGATGATCCTATTCCAACAATCACTAGTCTTTTAACTAGTGACTACTTAGATTTAGATGCACCCGATCCTGCACTATATCCAACTGGTATGTTATTATTCAACACACGCCGTTCAGGATACAATGTTAAAGAGTATCAATCAAACTATTTCACTGGCACAAAATACCCAGATGGTCCTCTTCCAACAGAGACTGCAACATGGTTAAGTGTAAGTGGTTTACAATCAAATGGTAGTCCATATATGGGTCGTAAAGCACAACGTCAAATGGTTGTAAAAGCATTGCGTTCAGCAATTGATACTAATACTGATTTGCGTGATCAAGATAACTTCTTTAACTTGATGGCTACACCTAACTATCCAGAACTACAACCTAACATGGTTGTATTGAACGCAGATCGCGGTGAGACAGCATACATACTAGGTGATACTCCAATGAGATTACCAGCAACTGCAACTGCAATTCAAGCATGGGCAACTAATGCAGCTGGTGCTACAAGTACAGGTGAAGAAGGTTGTGTAACACGCAATACTTACTTAGGTTTGTTCTATCCAAGTGGATTGACTTCAGACTTATCAGGTAATATTGTTGCAGTTCCACCAAGTCACATGATGTTACGTACTTTCTTACGCAATGATACAATTGCGTATCCTTGGTTAGCAGCAGCAGGTACACGTAGAGGTAACATTGACAATGCTACAAACATTGGATATTTAGATAGTACTACAGGTGAATTTATAACTATCAAGACCCGCTTAGGAATTCGTGATGTATTATATATTAACTTTATCAATCCATTAGTATTCTTCACTGGTGTTGGATTGTTAAATTATGGTAACAAGACAAGTTACGATAGTCAAAGTGCATTAGATAGAACCAATGTTGCTAGATTGATTGCTTATATTCGTAGGCAACTAGAGTTAGCGTCAAGACCGTTTGTATTTGAGCCAAACGATGCGTTAACACGTAATCAGATTCAAGGTGTAATACAAACATTGATGATTGATTTAGTTGCAAAACGAGGCATATATGATTATCTTGTAATTTGTGATCAATCAAACAATACTCCTGCAAGAATAGATAGGAATGAGTTGTGGGTAGATGTTGCAATCGAACCAGTCAAGGCAGCTGAATTCATTTATATTCCAGTTAGAGTATTAAACACAGGTGAGATAAAAGCATTATAAGATGACCCCGAAAGGGGTTATCTTTGATTTAAGATAAATAATATTAACAGGAGAAACATAAAATGGCAACAGCCTCACAATCATTGTTCAACATGACAGTAGCATCTGATAATGCCGGCGGCAATCAGGGCTTATTAATGCCTAAACTACAATTTAGGTTCAGAGTAAATTTTTTAAATATTGGAACTGCTGGTGATACCGTAAGTTTAACTAAGCAAGTTATTGACTGCGCTAGACCACAAGTACAATTTCAAGAAATAACAATACCAGTATATAACTCAACTATGTATTTGGCAGGTAAAGCAACATGGCAAACACTTGCTATTAACATTCGTGATGATGCATCTGGTACTGTGTCTGCATTAGTAGGACAACAATTACAGAAGCAAATGGACTTTGTTGAACAAGCAAGTGCAGCTAGTGGTCAAGATTATAAATTTCAAACTGATATTGAAATACTAGACGGCGGCAATGGAACCCAAGGTCCTGTTGTGTTAGAAACATGGGAATTATATGGTTGCTTTATTCAAACTGCAAACTATAACACATTGAACTATGCAACTAACGAAGCAGTAACTATTGCACTAACATTACGCTATGATAATGCAATTCAATCAGCTGGTGGCGGTCTAGTAGGTGTAGGTGAAGCTATTCAGAGAACAGTTGGAGATATCGCTACTGGTATTGGTGGTAGTCTATAATATTTTAGTTGGCTATTAAATATGGCTGATACTTTTAATAACAATAGTCTACCTAATAATATACAGCGTGTTTTGCCAAACCGTCCGGGACAAACCACATCCGGGCAAGCTACCTTGCGTGATTACACTCACGCAAGTAAAGTATTTAGGGGAGGCGGTGGCCCTGGCTTTAAAAACGGCGATTATCGAAACGCCCCCAAATTTAAATACTTATTTCATGTTTATTTCAAAATAAACCCTGAAGCATTTCCGGGCGCAGTTAGTAATGATTACGGCGTACTAGTTAAATCAGTTAAACTTCCTAGTTTTAATATTGAAACTGCTATACTGAATCAGTACAATCGTAAGAGAATTGTACAAACAAAAATCAAATACGATCCAATAGATGTTACATTTCACGATGACAATGGTTCAGGATTGGGCACGCCTAATCTAGGCGGAACTATAAGAGCATTGTGGAAAGCATATTACAATTATTATTACTTTGATGGTACAACTCCTGAAGTAGTATTTTCCGGTAACAGAGGTGCCGGTGGCACCCCAGTACAAGGTGGAGGCGGCACAATAATAATTCCAACTGAAGCTAGATACAATGATAGAACACAATATAAACCTTCTAATACAGGGAACACTGATTGGGGTTATATAGGCGAGAATCAAAACGCAGATGGAGTTAAAATTCCTTTCTTTAAGAATATCACTATCTTTGGATTTAACCGTCATCTGTTTTCTGCTTATACTTTAATAAACCCTATCATAACAAGATTTACACATGATACATATGACTATGCTCAAAACACAGGCACTATGGAAAATCAAATGTCCATAGATTATGAAACAGTAGTTTATAACGAAGGTGCAATCGATGGGCGGGATCCAAGTAATATACCTACTGGATTTGGTGATGACGGAAGCTATGATAGACGATTAAGTACTATAACACCTAAGGGTGCAAATGGTCCTGTTCCCGGACCACAAAATTTAGTAGATAGTGCAGGCGGCGCAGTTACTAGTAGTACAGGAGCAATAGTAGGCTATGGGTATGGTAGTGGCAGAAATAACCCTAGTGTAGTTGCGTATGATTCAATTAAAAATCCTAATACATTAAATGTAGCACCTTCGCCAGTCGTTGCTGGATTGCCAAATGGGGTAGAACAAAGCAATACTAGAAATAATCCATTCACATTCCCTGCTTCGGGTGAAACTACTGCAACAGAAAATAAAGCAAGTCAACCTGTAAACGCACAACAAGGCCCTGAACAATTAGGAGCCAAACCAGCTGGATATCAAGTTCCTAGTTATGCGTTCCAACAATATGGTAAAAATAGAAATCAAATTATTGATTGATAAATAAAATATGGCAAGCGTAATAGACAACCGTAAATCTAACTCAATAGATAAAACAATCAGAATTTTTGATTCGTTTTATTCTTTTAACCTCATAGTTAATCCTAATGAGTATGATATCGTACATTCATACTTTACTTCAATATGTGATTCAGTAGATATAGCTGATAATTTTACTGTTATTTTATTCAGAATTTCACAACAAACTCAAATACCAGTTCTTGATTTATTAAATCAACTTAAGGGTAAACAAAAGATGGAAATAAATCAAATACTTGCATACTATCTTAATAGTTTTAAAAACAAAACTACACTGTATGGTACTAGTGTTTTACCAAGACCAAATCAATCAGTCGCACGAAACATTGTGCAATAATCATGGCTAATTGGGCACAAGGTATATTTACTCCTAAAAACCCACAAAAGTATGTAGGTAAGCATAAACCTAAATATAGATCAGGGTGGGAACTAACATTCATGACCTTTTGTGACACTAATAAAAACGTGACACATTGGGCAAGTGAATCAATGGCTATCCCATATCGTAGTCCATTAGATGGTAAAATTCATAATTATATACCAGATTTTTTTGTTGTATATCAAAACAAGTATGGCAAACAATTAGCAGAAGTTGTAGAAATTAAACCTAAAAAACAAAGTCTGATTGAAAGCAGAGTAGCAAGCGCAAGAGATAGGGCTGTGGTAGCAGTAAACCATGCTAAATGGCAATCGGCAATGGCATATTGTAAAGTGCAAGGTTTTTCTTTTAGAGTAATCACAGAAGATGACCTTTTTAGAAACGGGTCACGAAAGTAACTAAATACTTTTATGACCAAAAAACTAGAAGAACTCTTTGAACTTCCCCAAGACGATATTGACAGCTTGGCAAAACCAACCCCAGACAATGCACAGGAAATCACCACTGAAGCATTAGATAGTCTATCAAAAATAGAACAAGCATTACCTCAAGTACGTGGATTAGAAGCCGCAGATGATGAGATGGATAGTCTTGCTACACTAGCACAAGATAGCTATAAAGACTTGATGGACTTAGGGATGCAAGTTGACAGTAGATATGCTAGCGAAATATTCAATGTCGCTGGAACTATGCTTGGTCATGCAATCACAGCAAAGACTGCCAAACTAAATAAGAAGCTAAAGATGATTGATTTACAGCTAAAGAAAGCACAATTAGATCAAAAAGAAGCAAGTAGAGAGAAAGAGATTGAAGCTACTCCTGTAGGAGAAGGTAGAGAACTTGACAGAAACGAGTTGCTTAAGATGTTGGCATCAAAATCCACTTAAAAAGATAAATAAGATATACAGGAATAAAACATGCGAAGCCTTAAACAACATATTATGGAAAGTATACATACTTACAATTATACTATCAAAATTGCCGGCACCATTGATAAAAACTTTATAGATATGTTTAAGTTCAATCTAAAGAAGTTTGACCCAGTGGAAATAAGTGAACCAAAAAGTACCCCAATACAGAAATCTCCATATGGTTTCCCTAATTTAGAGAATGAAAGTGTAACATTGATTAAAGCTGAATTTAGATATCCAGCTACAGAACCAATGATACAACAGATTGCTCAACTATGTGGTTACAATGTTAACATGGTGCGTATGGTATCTACTGACTATGATGAAAGTGTTGATAGTGAAATGGCTGGATATGAGGACGAAATGAAAAATAGCCCATTGCTTGACCAAGAAAAAATGGGTGAGCAACCAGATGCTAAAGCAGCAAGCAAAGCATATGGTGATTCATATTTACAATCAATCAAGGAACAAACTAAAGACAGTATGATTGATATTCCTTACGCAGGAAAAGAAACACCAGATTCGTTTGACCCGTTCAAGCCATATCTAGATGATAAGAAAATGGGCGATAAAAGTCCAATGAGTACTATTAAGATGCCACCAAAGCCAAAGACTGGCGCAGCATATAACCGTTAAGGAAAAGAAAATGGATATTAGAGATATATTAAAATCATTTGACCAATTAAGCGAAAGCGGATCAACTATTCACAAAGCAGGCCCTGGCGGTTATGGAAATAGACACGGTTCAGAAGATGTTACCGATCAATACGGTAAACCAATTGGTCGTGCAAGTCTATCTAAGATGAGTGATGCTCCTGCTGTTAAGCGTGGCAAAGGTCGTCCTCCAAAGGCCGCTGATTCATCAGGTGAAGTTAAAAAATATGATAGTTCAGCATTAAGCCAAGCAATGGGTATGGGTAAAGCACCTAAGCCAAGTGGCAAGCCTAGTGTTAAACATAGTCTCAAAGAATACTTTGATAATATGGACAAAGCAGTAAATGAAGCAGGGTTAGCCGTACAACCAATGCCTGCTACAGCACAACAAAAGCAACAACAACAAATGGCATCAAAACCTGCATTTATGATTAAAGATCCTGCTAATCCTAATATGCCAGCTATCACTACACAAGACCCAGCCGTAGTTCAAGCTGCTAAGAATGGTACAATGTCAATGCAAAAGCCGGGCGCAGCTCCTACTCAACAAACTCCAGGTGCTACCCCTGCAGCAGGTGCAGGTTCACAAGTTGCACCAATGAAAGAAACAGGCGATAATTGGATCAAAGATGCTACCAAAAATAAAGGTGCATTCACTGCAAAAGCAAAATCACATAATATGACTCCTGCTCAGTTTAGAGCAAAGGTGTTAGCACACAAAGAAGATTATTCGGCTAAGACAGAAAAGCAAGCACAACTTGCTAAGACATTAAGCAAGATGCATGAAGCTGATGCGCCACAGCACTTTGCTCAATCAAGTCCACTAAGCACTCCTAGTCGTGATGTATTAGAAGGCAAGAAAGGTGTTAATCCTTTCGCTAAGAAAGAAGTAAAAGAAGCTGCTAAACCAGACTTCTTAGATATGGATAAAGACGGTGACAAAAAAGAGCCAATGAAAAAAGCCGTAAAAGATAAAAAGAAAGTGAAAGAAGGTATGGAACACGGATTACAAGCAGCAAGGCTTGAAGGCAAAAGTCATGCTTTAAGAAAAATGCCATACAATTGCACACACGATGATATGGAAGAAGCAAGACATTATCACGACGGCTTTAAAGAAGGACTAGATGAGTGCTATGGTCAGATGCCAATCTTAGGTCGTACAGCAGTTGATGAAGTATCATCTGAAGTAGGCACAATGGCTAGCTATGGTGCTGATGATATGGGTATGGACGAAGGCAATGCTTTCACTGCCGGTCTTGCTAAAACACCACACGGTAGTAAATTTAAAGTAGGTGGAAATACATTTACTGATAGAACACGCTATGATTCAAATTTAGAAGAATTTGCATTTGAATCATTGGACAAGCAATTGAATGCACTACTTGAAAGCGAAGAAAAAGTTTCAGAAGGCATGACTGTTTCAATCAGCAAAGGTCAACAAGGATCTCCTGATTCAGTAAGTGTATCAGCGCAAGACGGTGAAGCAGACCAATTATTATCTATCATCAAATCAGCAGGCATGGGTTTATTTGGTGGTGATGAACAAAATGGGTACGGCGCACCACAAGGCTCAACACAAGCACCAGGTGGAATTGAAGTAGTTGATGACCATGACGGCATGATGGCATTGATGAAGAAGTTATCTGGCGGTGAGATGCAAAGTGGTGGCGACTACGCAGATGAAGAAGGGTCTGAAGAAGGTCACATGCACGGTGAAGAAGAAACTTGCAATGAATGTGGCGGTATGATGGAAGAGAATCATCAATGTGGTTCTGGTCAACAATCAGTTATGGGTGAACAAGAATCAGAAGATCAAATGGAATTTGAAGTTGCTGAAAATGCCCCGGATTCTGGTGCTGATAATACTAATGCTGATGTTGCCGGTAATGCAGCAGCTAACAGTGCATTAGCAACCGCAGATGCAGGAGAAGATGAAGAAGAAGGTCAAATATATTCAAAACCAGTATCTGAAGATGGCGATGACGAAGCTGAAGCAGAGACTGATGCAGATGATACTGAAAACGTAGCAGAAGGTAATGCAAATGACACTTGCAAAAAATGTGATTGCAGTCCTTGTAAATGTGAAACAGTAGCAGAATCTTTTGCTAATCTTTACAAGAAATTAGCATTCTTATCAGAAGAATCTACTAGTGAGAAAGATGACAAAGCAGAAAGAGCCGCTAAAAAAGTCGCTAAAGATATCGAATATGACGAAGGTCATAAAGGTAAAGATGATGACAAGGCAGAAGAAGCTGGTAAGAAAGTAAAAAAAGACATTGAGTATGATGACAAGAAAGACAAAAAAGAAAAGAAGCTAGACGAATGGGCTAATGAAGCCGGTAAAAACGGCACAGATGCAGCATTTGAAGCTGACATTGACTTTATGACTAAAGTTATCAGTGGTGGATTGAATAAACAAAAATCTACTGGTCAAACAACTATTCCAGTTGTGTCTGGTCAATCATCTCGCATGGGAGTTGATGGATTAGGTAGCCCAATGAAAGAGTCTACTGATTTGTTAAAAGACTATTTAAAGTTAAGCGGTCTATAACAAAACCGTACTTAAAATGCCCGGCGATAGTCGGGTATTTTTTTGGTTCACCGTTTCTTAAAAAACGATAAATACATTATAAATAGGTAACACAAACATGAGCCAACAAAACATAGACTTTGGAACGTTTCCAGATGATCCTTCAGCAGATGCAATACGCACAGCCTTCAATAAAGTACAGAACAACTTTGACCAACTTTTTGGTGCGAACGCAAATACTACTGTAACTTCTATTAACAGGACACCAGGTGCAGGTATTACAGTTAATTTCCCAACTGGCAATGTTGTAGTTTCTGCCAATCTTGCATGTTTACAAGTTTCTACTAGCACATTAAAAATGGGTAGGGGCGGTAATACTGGAAGCAATGCATTAATTACACAGTCTAGTCAGACATTAGTAATTGATATTAATCCTGACCAAGTATACTCTAACTATTTTGCCGATGTTAATAATGGATTATCAATTTTTAATGGTAACTTATCAAGCAATTCAAATTATCAAGCTAACTTAACAAGTTTTGGAAATTTAACTAGTTTGAATGTTGCAGGTCGTGCAAATTTTACTGGTTCAAATACATACATATCTAGCGTAAGTAATTTACATATCCCGGGCGGCGGCGCTGGATATACTATCGTTACTGACGGTGCAGGTAATTTATCTTGGTCAGCGGTTACAGCAGGTAATGGTGTTGCCGGTGGTAATGCTGCCGAAGTTCAATTTCAAGGTAGTGGAAGTAATTTAGGTAAATTCTCTGGTAACTCAGGATTTACTTTTACTACCGCAAACGGTTTATTACAAACTCCATTGTTAACAGTAGCGGGTAATACAATCAGTGCTAATTTTATAGGCACATTAGCAAATGGTAATAGTAATATTTCTATTACAAATAATTCAAATATTACATTTACTGCCATTAGCAATAGCACAATGGTAGTTAGTGACACTGGTGCTAATATTACAGGTACTGCTAATATATCAGGTAATGCTAATGTCGGTAACATAGGTGCTGAACAAGGTATATTTACTACTAGTGCTAATATTCCATTAATACAAAATGGTAATAGTAATGTTACTATAGGTGCAAATACAACAGTTTCTATCTTTGTTGCAGGCAACACAACTGCTACAATATCAGCTACTTCAACTGGTGCAAACATTTCAGGTATAGCAAATATTACTGGTGATATAGTTACAGCAGGTAATATATCTACTACAGGTGGCAATGGAAGAGTACAAGCAAATAATTTTAATATTACAGGGGCAGCCACAGGTAATGCTAATGTATCAACTATAACTGGTAATTTAGGTATTCGTGCGTTATCCAGTACATATACAGATAATGTAGCATTGGCAAGTGCAACCATAACAAATGGTGCAATACATGCAATTGCTCAGCCAACACTAACAGCAACTAACGCAACAGTGACATTTACAAATGCAGCAACTTTTTATATAGCAAACAGTCCAGCAAATTCAGGAACTACATTAATTACTAATCCATATTCATTGTACATTGCAAATGGTAGTACTTACTTTGGTGGCGCTAATAACTACATGGCAGGTAATTTGATAGTTGCAGGTAATACAACATATTATAATGTTGATTCATTCAATGTCGAAGATCCAATTATATCATTGGGCGGCGGCGTTAATGGTGCACCATTAACAAGTAATGACGGAAAAGATAGAGGTAGTGCATTACAATATTACACTACTACTCCGGTTACTGCGTTTATGGGATGGGACAATAGCAATAGCGAATTTGCATTTGGTAGTAATGTAAGTATTAGTAGTGATGTAGTAACATATAATAATTTAGGTAATGCTAGGGGTTTAAGTTGGTTAGGTAATGTAGACGGGTCATATGCTAACCTTAGTGGCGATTTAACTTCTGCCAATGCTAACTTAGGTAATAGTGCAATTGCCAATTACTTTGTAGGTAGATTACATGGTGCAGCTAACTCAATTGCAAACGGAACCAGCAATGTCGATATTAGTACAATCAATGGAAATATTACAATTGGGGTAGCGGGTAATGCAAGCATAGTAACAGTAACTGGCACTGGTGCCAACATTACCGGTACATTAAACACCGGGACAGGAAATGCTAATGTTGGTAATTTAGGTACAGCTACTGCTATCATTACTACTGGTAACATTACTACTATCAACAGTAGTTTACTACAAAACGGAAATAGCAATGTATCAATAACTGCCAATGCTAATATTGCTATTGCAGTTACAGGTGCAAACAGATTAGTTGTTACATCAACTGGTGCTAATATTACTGGTACAGCAAATGTATCCGGTAATGCTAATGTACTTAATTTAGGCACAGCACAAGTATTAGCAAGTGCTAATGTAACAAGTCCTCAATTTATATCTAATATAGCAACTGCGACTGGTGCACCATTTAGTGTACAAAGTACCAATCGTGTAGCAAACTTAAATGTTTCATATGCTAATGTAAGTGACTTTAGCGTGGTAACAACACAAACTACTGGTACATGGAATCCAGTATTTGTAAGTGCAAGTGCTAGTGGTAATTATGCTCTTGGAAGTAATACACTAATTAGTGCTAACTTAGCGAATGGGGCATTGATTGCTACTACATTCGTTGGTAATATTACAGGTAACATAGGCGGTATACTAGCAAATGGTAACAGTAATATAAGCATCCCATCATCAAATGGCAATGTAAACATTACGGCAGCAGGGGTTACTACAATTATAGCAACTGGCACTGGTGCTAATATTACTGGTACATTAAATGCAAATGGTAATGCTAATGTAGGTAACTTAGGCACGGCGCAAGTATTAGCAAGTGCTAATGTAACTAGTCCACAATTTATATCTAATGTCGCCGGCGGTACTGCACCATTTGTTGTAACAAGTACGACACAAGTAGCTAATCTAAGTGTAGCAACAGCAGGCAGTGCTACTACAGCAGGCACTGTAACAACTGCGGCTCAACCAAATATTACAAGTGTTGGTACATTAACATCACTTGGCGTTAACGGCACAGTAACTGCGGTAGCATTTACTGCAAATACAGGTGTATTTACTGGTAATGGCAATGGATTAAGTTCGTTGGTCGGTGCTAATGTTACTGGTACCGTAGGTAGCGCAACTAACGCTGCTGCACTATTACAGAATACATCTACTTCTACGACAGTATACCCAACATTTTCTACTTCATCAGCAAATGGTAATTCATCTGCGGTAATCAATACAAGTATCAGTGCTAATTTAGGTAATGCTTCTATTACTGCTACTACATTTGTTGGTGCATTGTCAGGTGCAGCAACTACTGCTGGTACCGTGACAACAGCAGCACAGGGTAATATTACTAGTGTTGGTACATTAACATCATTGGGAGTTAATGGTACAGTCACTGCGGTTGCATTTACAGCAAACACAGGTGTATTTACTGGCAACGGCAATGGATTAAGTTCATTAGTAGGTGCTAATGTTACTGGAACCGTAGCCAATGCAACATACGCTGTAAGTGCAGGTAGTGCTACTACAGCCGGTACAGTAACAACTGCCGCTCAACCAAATATTACAAGTGTCAGTACTTCATTCACAAGTCTTACATTTGCTGCCAATGGTAATATCACAATGAGCGGTGGTTCATCACAACTAGCAGGTGCTAATTTATTACAAGCCAATTACGTTCAAGCCACATTCAATACTGCAAGTAATGGTCAACCTAATGTTACATCACTTGGTACATTAACAGGATTAAATGTAAATGCAACAGTTACGGCCACAACATTCACTAGTAATGTAGCAACAAGTACTGCACCACTAAGTGTACAAAGCACTACCCGTGTAGCAAACTTAAATGTTGCATATGCTAATGTAAGTGATTTTGGTGCAATTACAGCACAAACAACCGGTACATATTATCCAGTAGTTATCAGTGGTAGTACTAGTGGAAATTATGCACATGCGGTTGGTCCAACTGGTATATCATTTAATTTGGCAACCAACACAATATCTGCCACCACATTCTCAGGTAATGTAACTGCGAGTGGAACTGTTCAGGCAGCAAACATAACAGCTACTGCTTACATAACACGCGCTGTTACTACTGGTATATCTGCTAATGGAACAACACAAGCACAAGCAACAGGATTAACTACAGAAATTAATATAGTAAGTACAGTGAATTCTGGTACAGGTGTTAGATTACCAGCAGCAGTAGCAGGAACAGTAGTTTACATTACTAATAATAGTGCAAATAGTTTGTTAGTATATCCACAAACCAATGGTATAATTAATAGTCAAGCAGCTAACGCAGCATTTACGCAAGGGGCTAATGCTACATTACAATACATGGCTCCTACTACTACGCAATGGTATACAATAGGTGCAACATACGCATAATAGGAAATAATATGGTAACATTAGATTTATTAACACATATGTGTCCAAAGACAAAAGTAAGTATACTTGAGGGATACTTAGAACCACTAAACACAGTGGCAGAGTATTATGAGATGAACGATAATCCTGCACGACTAGCAGGCTTCTTAGCACAGACAGCACACGAGAGTGGTGGTTATACTGCTATCAAAGAAAATCTAAACTATAGTTCTAAGGGTTTACGTGGTACATTTGGTAAATATTTCCACAATGATGAAATAGCAAATCAATATGCTAAAAAACCAGAGAAGATTGCTAACCGTGTTTATGCTAATCGCATGAAGAATGGTGACGAGTCAAGTGGTGATGGATATCGTTTTTGTGGCCGTGGATTGATTCAATTGACCGGGCGTGATAACTATACAAAATTTGCAAATGATTTAGGAATGAGTTTAGAAGATACAGTAGCTTACCTAGAAACACCAAACGGTGCTGTATCAAGTGCAGGATGGTTTTGGGATAACAATAAACTAAATCAATATTGTGATAGTGGTGATTTCGTGACACTAACCAAACGTATCAATGGTGGTACTATTGGGTTAGAAGATAGGAAGCATCACTATGACATAGCGATGCATTACTTAACAACATAACATGGCACAACCAACTTGGATTACACCAGCAGGCTCTTTAGGATCATATCCTTACGGATATTCAATATCATTTTCAATATTAGCAGAGCCAGTAAGCCCGGCTGTTACGGTAGGATATATATTATTAGCAGGCACATTACCTGACAATCTATCATTAAACTCAGTAACCGGTTATATAACTGGTATCCCTGTACTTGTTTTACAAGATACTACCACTGTATTTACAATAAGAGCAACTGATAATTTAGGTAACATAAGAGATAGAACTTTTTCTATATTGATTTCAGGTTCAGCATTGCCTCAGTTTACTACTCCAAGTGGTATATTATTATCTACAATAGATAGTGTTTGGACTCAATTACAAATAGAATACACTGATCCAGATACATCAAATCCTGCTGTAGTTGAATTGCAAGAAGGCACAATACCACCTGGATTAGAAATTAATTATAAAGGATTAATTCAAGGTTATCCTAATCCTCCATTGAGTGAGGAAACATTGCCAATTGTTACCACACTTGCAACATCGACCTTAGCTGCAAATGATTATGTGTATTGTTTAACTGTATCCGGAGTGACGCCCGGAAGACCTGTTTATTTTACTGGTGATACTATCAGTACTATTTCACCCGGTCAAGTATATTATGTTAAAGAAGTTGATACTACATTGAATGCATTTTCAATATCAGTATCTCAGAATGGTAGTACATTTTCATTATCAGATGACGTTGGAGCAATGTCGGTAACATTACCACAAACATCAACTGGTTCACCTACAATTAGGTCATACAATTTTGTGTTAAGATTAGTTAGTAGATTAGGCAATACTACACAATCATATTCAATAACAGTTATAAATCAAAACTTATCAGTAAGTCAAGGTGGTCCAGGTAACCCACCAAATACTAGACCACCTACTATATTGAACACACGACCATTGGTTATCAATCCTCCAGATACTGATATATATTATGGTTATTATCTGTTACCACCTATACCACCTAGTCAAAATGCAGAAATAGGTACTGCACAAAGTGACAACTATTTTGCATTTAAATTGATTGGGTATGATTTTGACAGCAACGACCTTTCATATATTTGCACTGGTTTGCCGCCAGGAATAACATATAGTAGTACTACTGGTTGGATAACAGGTACACCCATATTATCATTACCGGGAATCAATACTTATAGATTCACCGCACAAGCAGTTAAAAAAGGTAGAGAAAATATAGGATCTCCCGTCTTTAACTTTGGATTTAATCTTGCATTAGATATAGTAGGTGATATAACATGGGTAACTAGTTCTAATTTAGGAACTGTATTCAATGGTACACCCAGTATATTAAAAGTATTAGCAGAATCTGATGTAAGTTTACAGTATAGAGTAGACTCTGGAACATTACCTCCTAACTTAATATTGTTAGATAACGGGGAAATAACGGGAATCGTAGCTAATCAACCAACAGATGTATTCTTAGAAGGTGGAATGAGTACTGATTTTACATTCACTATACAAGCATATTCTCCTATTTATTCAATAATACAATCAACTAAAACGTTCACTGTTACTGTTTATCAAGAATATAGTCAACCAACTGATATACTTTATATTGAAGCAGCACCAAGTATACAAGATAGACAATTGTTAGCTACTTTATTAGATAATGACGAACTAATTCCACCTGCTGTAATATATAGACCAAATGATGTTTATTTTGGTAAAGCAACTAGTATTATATATGAACATGCGTACGGGATTTATGCTAGTGACATACAACAATATATTGCTGCTGTAACAAGAAATCACTATTGGAGAAATATAATATTAGGTGAATTAAAAACTGCTGTAGCAAAAGATGAAAACGGCGATGTAATTTATGAAGTAGTATATAGTAGTGTAATAGATAATTTAGTCAATCCACAGGGTGTTAGTATTGAGAGCAGTATATATTGGCCAAGACCAATAAACTTAAATTTAGGCCCATGGTATACTAGTGTAACAGATATTTTTACAAGTTTCGCTGACGATTTAACTGGCAATTTAGAATTTTATACTAGTTTAACGCCTGGATTTGCTAGAACATTGTATCCAAATAGTTTATACAACATGCGTAATCGTGTAGCAAATGTATTAGGGCAAGTTTACAATAGTACATTATTACCATTATGGATGACAAGCCAACAGCCTGATACTCCTACTAATCGTGCAGCAGGCATAGCAGGTGGAACATTAGGTTATACTCAAGCATGGGTTATCTGTTATACAAAGCCTGGTTTTGCTGATATAGTTAAAGCTAACATAGAAGAAAATTGGGGTTATACTAGTTATACAACTGGACAAGCACAATTTGTTAAGTATTCATTAAATGAAATCAATTTTAATATTGATAGATTCTCAGTTAATAAGAGTATCACCTACGATTGGGACAATAATTTAAATCCGCCTGCTTGGACGGGTTTACCTAGTGCTAACCCTGTACCAAATCCTCTTAACAGTCAAGATTTTTATGTGTTATTCCCAAGAGAAACTATTCTTCCGAATAATGCACAATACTAAATATATATATAACGGAATAAAACAATGAGTACCATAAACACAAATTCAATCAATGTAAACTATCCAGTGCCTGGTGTTAACAATAACAGTCAAGGGTTCAGAGATAACTTTGCATCTATCGTTACCAACTTAAACACAGCTGGAACTGAAATCACAGATTTACAAAACAAAGTAGTAGTTAAACAAGCGTTAACTGGAACTACATTAAACAATGATATGGCTAATACTCTTATTAGCAATGCAAGTGTTAGAAGTTTTAGATCAACTACATACAATTTGGGCAATGCATTAGCCGGTACTGTGTTAGTTGATACTAGTTTAGGTGATGTTCAATATGGTGCAGTAGCATCAAACACTACGTTTAACTTTGGTAGTTGGGCACCTGCCGGAACACAAGCTAATGTACAATTAAACATATCAGTATCTAATTCATTAGCAGTAATTACTTTCTCCGGTAATATTGTAGTAGCAAATGCTAACAACAACGGTATTAGCACACTTGAGAATTTCTCTAATATAGGTGGATTAGTTACAGTAACTGCTCCTGCAGGGGTAACGCAACTTAATTACTTAATTACTACTACTGATTGTGGCAATACATTATATATTAGCCCAATCAATAGACCAAGAGCAGCCACACAAATACAGCAAAGAATTGTTCCACCAACTGGATTGCAAGGTGATGTAACAGGCGATGTGGCAGTTGGTCCATCATTTAATCAATTGACAATTTCAACTACTAACGCAGCAGATTACTTTAGTGTTAGTGATACTACTCAATTGTATACTGATTTGCCTGTGATATTTACTGGCACTAGTATTGAAGCTAATATCACAGCAGGCACTACATACTATGTTAGAAATGTGTCTGCTAATACATATTTTACTGTTTCAACAACTATTGGTGGTGCAAATGTAAACTTAGCAGGTGGTTCTGGAACTATGTATGCTAATCCAGTATCATATGTATATGTAGCTACTGATTCATATAATGCTACCGCATGTGTTACTAGTGTTACTAGCACAACTAGCAGCGGTAATGTCATTACATTATCAGGTAATTTGTCTAGTATAACAAGTGCAGTAAATGAACCTATAATATTTAACGGCAATATAGGTGGATTAATATCAAATACAGTTTATTATATTAAGACAGTATCTAGCCCAAACATTACAGTTAGCCAATCAAGAACAAACGGTGTAGCCGGAACAACTGTTGCAGTCAGTTCAAATTCAACTGCTACTACCGCAACATATTATGTAGGTAGTGATATATGGCAGAGAATTGCATTGACACCTTGGTAAATAATAAAAGGTATAATTAATGTCAACGGCTAATTCTTCAATAAAAATAACGCAGCTACCAAATATAGGCAATGCATTAGCAGCCAATACGTTGTTGCCTGTGGTAAATTTAGCCGGTACTGCTATAACACAAAAAGCAAATGTACAAATTATAGGTAATTTAATATTATCAGGTGCAGGTGGTGAGAATTTTGTACCGGCAGCATTGTCAGAGTTAGCATATACTGTAGCAAATAATGAACAACCAAACATAACAAGTGTTGGTATATTAAGTAATGTAGAAGTTAGCGGCAATGCTACTTTTGGTAATATTACTGTAGAAGGTAGTAGTGAGTTAGGCAATTCAGCAACAGCAAATTATTTTATTGGTGATGGTAGTTTAGTATCTAATGTAACAACTGCAAAACAACTTGTTCGTGGTGGCACTAATGTTTATCTAATGGATAACGGCCCTGTATTAATTAGTGTTTCTACTGTTCCTAATGTAGTTAAGATAACTGACACTGGCATGAATGTTTTTGGAACATTGCAAGTCAGTAGTAATGCTAATACATCTAACTTAGGTGTTTACAATTTAGTAGTAGCAACAGAAGCAAATTTAGGTGATGTCGGTAACGTAATAATAACAGGTGGTACAACAGGACAAGTATTAAGCACCGATGGTTTAGGTAATTTAAATTGGATTACTGGATCTAATATAGCCGGCGCTACTGGTTTAACTGGTGCTACTGGTGCAAATTCTATTATACCGGGCGCTACTGGTTTAACTGGTGCTACTGGTATAGGTAGCACTGGCGCTACTGGTCCAATTGGTTATCAAGGTGCAACTGGATATACAGGTACTACAGGTAGTACTGGATTAACCGGTAGTAGTGGTAGTACTGGATTACCCGGTAGCACAGGTGGTGTTGGTGCTACAGGTACAAAAGGTACTACTGGCGCTACAGGTGCGACTGGAGCAACTGGCGCTACAGGAGCAACAGGAGCTACTGGTTTAACTGGCGCGACTGGTGGCATAGGTTTTCAAGGTGCCACTGGATTTACAGGTAGTACCGGTAGTACTGGTGTAACAGGTAGTACAGGCTTAGATGGAACCACAGGTGCTACAGGTGCAACTGGATTAACAGGTGCAACAGGTATCAAAGGAACAACTGGTAGTACCGGCTATATAGGAACAACAGGTGCTACAGGTGCTACTGGTGTACAAGGAACTACTGGTGCAACAGGTGCTACTGGGTATATAGGAACAACTGGCGCAACAGGTGCAACTGGCATACATGGATCAACCGGTGCTACCGGCATACATGGATCAACAGGTGCTACTGGTTACAATGGAGCAACAGGTGCCACTGGGTTAGGTGCAACAGGTGCTACCGGAGCAGGTGCAACAGGTTCAACTGGTATAACTGGTGCTACTGGACCAGCAGGATCTACTGGCTATGGAACAGTAGGTGGCACTGGAGCAACAGGTCCTAGATTGCCATCAGATGCACCGCCGGTTACTGGGGCTACTGGAGCATATTACGAAGGTGTTGTATTAGGAACTACCCCAAGTACATCAACAATAGTATTATCAATCAATATACCTGCAGCGGGAACATGGAGTCTGTTTACTCAAGTAAGTGCTTCATTAGGAATAGATCAACAATGTACCTATGCTTTGTTTAATAACTTAGGTGTATTAGTAGCAAATACTGAGGGTAAAGCTGGATATATAGATGGTGTATTATTTCAAGGTCAAGGAACAAGCAGATATACAGTTACAACAACAAGTGCAGTAACATACACAGTACGAGTATGGGGATCGGGACTTTATCCTGGAGTTAACAGTATTAATAGTAATATCAATGGCAGAACATTTGCTAATTGGTTTCAATTGACAGGTGGATATGTAGGTGCAACTGGTGACGTAGGTGCAACTGGCGCTAGTATAAAGATTATTGGTGATGTGCTTACGGTAGGATTAGATCCACAAGCAACATTAAATGCTGCTTATCCTAGTGCTGTTGAAAATGACGGTGTAATTGCTGAAGATACTGGTAATCTTTGGGTATTGACTAACACAATATGGGTTGATGTAGGGAGAATACAAGGCCCACCGGGTACTACAGGGGCAACTGGATATGAAGGAACGACAGGTGCAACTGGCGCAACTGGCTACGACGGTGCGACAGGTGCAACAGGATTAGGAAGTACTGGTGCTACAGGTGGATATGGAAGTACAGGTGCTACTGGTATATATGGAAGCACAGGTGCTACTGGTATATATGGAAGTACTGGTGCTACTGGCGAATATGGAAGTACTGGTGCAACCGGTGAATATGGAAGCACAGGTGCTACCGGCTATATAGGAACAACGGGTGCTACTGGCGCTACTGGTGTTGTAGGTACTACAGGTGCTACAGGTGCAACAGGTTATACAGGCACTACTGGTGCTACAGGCGCTACTGGGGCAACAGGTGAAATAGGTAGTACAGGTGCGACAGGTGCTACCGGATATCAAGGTGGTACAGGAGCAACAGGATATATAGGTAGTACAGGAGCAACAGGAGCTACTGGTGCAACCGGTGAAATAGGTAGTACAGGAGCTACTGGTGCAACAGGTTATATAGGTAGTACAGGTGCTACAGGAGCAACGGGAGCGACTGGCGCAACAGGAGCAACTGGTAACATAGGTAGTACTGGGGCTACTGGTGCAACAGGTGCTACAGGTAACATAGGTAGTACAGGGGCTACGGGTGCAACAGGTATACAAGGAACGACAGGTGCTACAGGAGCTACTGGCTATATAGGAACAACTGGCGCAACAGGTGCCACTGGTGTTGTAGGTACTACCGGTGCTACAGGAGCAACAGGTTATACAGGTAGTACAGGTGCAACCGGTGCAACTGGAGCGACTGGTTATACAGGAACTACTGGTGCTACAGGTGCAACAGGAGCGACTGGTGCAACAGGTTATACAGGAACTACTGGTGCTACTGGTGCAACGGGAGCGACTGGTGCAACGGGAGCAACGGGAGCGACTGGTGCTACAGGTTATACAGGTGCAACAGGAGCGACTGGTGCAACGGGAGCAACTGGATTAGGTAGTACTGGTGCTACTGGTGCTACTGGTGCTACTGGTGCTACTGGTGCTACTGGTTACACTGGATCAACAGGCGCCACTGGTGCTACGGGCGCAACAGGCGCAACAGGTGCTACTGGTTATCAAGGTGCTACAGGTGCTACTGGATACACTGGAACAACTGGTGCTACAGGTTTAGGCTCCACTGGTTCTACTGGATTTACAGGTGCAACAGGTGCCAATGGTACTAGTACAAGTTTATTCTTGTATAGAGCAAACACTGGCTCAACGTCAGGCTATCCTGGTGATGGTGATATTCTTTGGAATACTGTTACTCAAATTGATGCAACTTCAATCAACATTAGTCATTTGACTGATGATAATACTGATATTGATATATTCTTGTCATTACTATCTGCGACAGAAACCATTCTTATACAAGATCAAAATAATAGTGCTAATTATCAAAATTTCATTATTACAGGGTCACCCACAAATGTAAATCCTGGTGCACCAACTAGCTATTGGGTAGTACCAGTTGATTCAACAAGTTCAGGTGGTACTGGTACTACCAACTTTGCTAATAATCACGCATTGTTCTTAGCATTAGTTAATGGTATTCAAGGTGCTACAGGACCACAAGGGTCAACAGGTGCACAAGGAACAACAGGTGCTACTGGAGTAGAAGGTATTGTTACACAAGCGACTCCACCAGCAAATACTAATGTATTGTGGGTTGATACAACAGTTAACGGCTCAGAAGGCGCAACAGGATTAACAGGCACCACTGGTGCTACTGGATATAGAGGTAGCACTGGCGCAACTGGTGCTACAGGCGCTACTGGAGCAGGCGCAACTGGTGCTACTGGAGCAACCGGCGCTACTGGATACATAGGAACAACAGGCGCAACAGGTGCCACAGGCGTTGTAGGGACTACAGGTGCAACTGGTGCAACTGGATACATTGGAACAACAGGAGCAACTGGTGCTACTGGTATACAAGGAACAACGGGTGCTACTGGCGCAACAGGTGCTACTGGCGCAACAGGTTATCCAGGTGGCACCGGCGCTACAGGCGCTACAGGAGCAACTGGTTATATAGGCACAACTGGTGCTACTGGGGCAACGGGTAATGTAGGTACTACTGGTGCAACTGGTGCAACTGGATACATTGGAGCAACTGGTGCAACGGGTGCAACGGGTAATGTAGGCACAACGGGTGCTACAGGGGCAGCAGGTGCAACAGGTCTAACGGGTGCTACTGGTGCTACAGGTGCCACTGGCACAATAGGTAGTACAGGTGCAACTGGCGCTACCGGTGCTACAGGCACAATAGGTAGTACAGGTGCAACTGGAGCAACGGGCGCTACTGGTACAATAGGTAGTACAGGTGCAACTGGAGCAACAGGTACAATAGGTAGTACAGGTGCAACTGGCGCAACGGGTGCTACTGGTTTAGGAGCAACAGGTGCTACTGGTCCAGTTGCAGGATCTAACACACAAGTTATATTTAATGACGCAGGTAGTGCCAATGGTAATGCTAATTTAACATTCGACAAAACATCAAGCCTATTAACAGTTACTGGTAATATATCAACTAGCGGTAATCTAACTTTCAGTTCAACCGGACAACGTATATTAGGTGATTTTAGTAATGGAACTATTGCAAACCGTGTGGCATTTCAAACAACCACAGCAAATACTAACACAGTGCTTGAAGTTATACCCAATGGTACTGGAACATCAGCAACTATAAATTTAGAATCTGATTCTGCTTTATTAAATTCAAGTTTGCTTACTGTGCAATTGAATGGTGGAACTGATGCTCGACTAACGTCTGGTCTTCGTGGCACAGGCACGTATTTGCCGATGAATTTCTACACCGGTGGAAGTGAGCGAATGCGTATTACTACCGCCGGGTATGTGGGGATTCAAAATTCTACACCAGCTGCACCTTTACATGTTGGTCCAGTTGCGAGTGGTGCAATTAACGGATATACAAGATTTGCGGTAGAAGCCCCTGATTACGCAGTTGCTACATGGAAATCTCCAGCAGCAAACTTTAGTCAAATTATCTTTACTGACCCGACAACTACAAATCTTGGTGGTATTAATTTCTTTAATTCAACTAATGCTACACCAAATGCAATGGCATTTTATACCAGTGCCAGTGAGCGTATGCGTATCGATTCCAGCGGCAACGTGGGGATTGGTACTACTACACCTAACTTTCAAATATCTTTTGGGGCCAATATTGGTAAGACACTAGCTGTGTTTGAGAATGCTGGTACAAGCGTTTACGGCATTGGGATGGGAGGTGCCGGAACTGGGGGTAATCCGTATCGTACTAAATTATTTGCTAATGGCACTGAATATGCATCTATTACTGATGCCGGTGTTTTTTCATTCAACTCAGGTTACGGTTCAGCGGCCACTGCATATGGTTGCCGCGCATGGGTGCAATATAATCAGTCTGCGGCAATTGTAGGTTCAGGAAACGTGTCTAGTATTACTGTTATAACAACAGGTGATGTCAGAGTGAACTTCACAACAAACATGCCTGATGCAAATTATTCTGCTGTTGCTACCACCAACGAAAGCGGTGGCGGCCCAAAATGGTGCAATGCAACTCAACCTGCCGTCAATAACATACGTATAGTGACTTTCAATGCAGACCAATCAAAAGGTTGGTTTGAATATAACTTTGTTGCTGTGTTTAGATAAGGAAAATTATGTCAAAGGTAATTATACATGAATCAGAAACAGGTGGTGTCACATTAGTGATACCTGCACCTAATTGTGGTATTTCTATTGAAGAAATCGCACGTAAAGATGTACCAGCTGGAATTCCCTATCACATCATTGATAGGTCACAAATACCAAACGATTTTGAGTTTTATGATGCTTGGGAAGCAGATTTTGCTAACCCCGATGGTTACGGGATTGGTTCAGAAGCATGGCACTTAGAACAGGAGCAAAAATGATCACTATCAATATAGATAAAGCTAAAGAAATTACTAAAACTCGCTTGCGAAAAGAACGTGGCCCGTTGCTTACTATACAAGATGTAGCATTTCAACGTGCGTTAGAAACAGGTGCCGACACTTCTGCAATCGTAGCTGAAAAACAAAGACTACGAGACATAACCAACTTAGCAGATATAGCTACAACCATTGACGAACTAAAGGCTATAACCGTTACGCAATAAATATATAATAAAGAAATAACTAAATGTCAGTACTAAAATATTATAACACTACCACTAGTCAATGGGTTCCAGCATCACTTGGTAATCAAGGTACAACTGGGGCAACGGGTGCTACTGGATTAGGTGCCACTGGTGCTACTGGAACAATAGGTAGTACTGGGGCAACGGGTGCTACTGGATTAGGTGCCACTGGCAGTACTGGTTATATTGGAAGTACAGGAGCAACAGGTGCTACTGGTTATATTGGAACAACAGGTGCTACAGGTGCTCAAGGTATAATAGCGCAATCAACTGCACCAGCAAATACAAACATACTATGGGTTGATACTACTGCTACAGGATCAGCAGGCGCTACAGGCCTAACGGGTGCTACTGGTGCAACTGGTACACGAGGTAGCACAGGCGCAACGGGTGCTACTGGTGCTACTGGATTAGGTAGTACTGGCGCTACAGGCTTTCAAGGAACAACTGGTGCCACTGGCGCTACAGGATATGTTGGAACAACAGGTGCTACAGGCGCTACTGGTGTTGTAGGAACAACTGGCGCTACAGGAGCAACAGGTACAATAGGTAGTACAGGTGCAACAGGCGCTACGGGTACTATAGGTAGTACAGGTGCAACAGGCGCTACGGGTACTATAGGCAGTACAGGTGCATCAGGTGCAGATGGAGACAAATATTCTACTACATCAAATACATCATTTACTTTAGGTAATTCTGGTAATCAAACTATTACAGTAGTTGATTTAAATGTTGATTATACTACCGGACAAGATATTATTGTAGCGTATAATGTAAGTAACATTCAATATGGAACTGTAATCAGTTATACCCCGGGCACAGGTGCATTGTTATTTGTTAAAAATACTTTTACTGGTTCAGGTACATATGCTGCCTGGTCTGTAAACTTAGCAGGCGCAGTAGGTATTCAAGGTGCTACTGGTGCTACTGGCTATACAGGAGCATCAGGTGCTACAGGTGCCACTGGTACAATAGGTAGTACTGGTGCAACAGGCGCTACTGGTTATATAGGTAGTACTGGTGCTACTGGTGCAACAGGTGTAGTAGGAACAACAGGTGCTACTGGTGCTACTGGATATGTAGGTACAACTGGCGCAACGGGTGCAACTGGCGCACAAGGAACAACAGGTGCAACTGGATATGTAGGTACAACAGGGGCCACTGGTGCAACAGGTGTACCGGGTATTGTGACACAAGCAACAGCACCAGCAAATACAAGTATACTTTGGGCTGACACATCTGTAACAGGATCGTATGGCGCAACAGGTGCAACAGGTACGATTGGTAGTACTGGAGCAACTGGGGCAACAGGTGCAACTGGTACAATAGGAAGTACAGGTGCTACCGGAGCAACAGGTGCAACTGGTACGATTGGATCTA